>Ga0209806_1000857_pt1 | contig 20648 bp, 12 predicted proteins | sample GraSoiAngelo_152_FD_186166 | JGI IMG/M metagenome (GOLD analysis project Ga0209806, IMG submission 186166) | Grasslands soil microbial communities from the Angelo Coastal Reserve, California, USA - 14_1009_12_30cm (SPAdes) (version 2) | ecosystem: Environmental > Terrestrial > Soil > Grasslands ... | reverse complement strand
GACGACCATCCCGCGGAACATACGGCTGGCGGAAGCTCCGAGCCACGGGAAGGCGGCGCTGGTGTATGACGTGCGGTCGCGCGGGGCGGAGAGTTACATAAGACTGGCGAAGGAACTCCTGGACCGGCAGGCGGCAATGGCGAGCGGGTCAGGAGAAGCGGCTTAGATTTATGGATGTAAATATTTATGTTCATCGATATATTTCGGGAGTGAGGTCGCAGGTGTCAGGTGTCACGCATACAGGAACAGCTGGCGGGCGGAGACGCCCGCCTCTCCATTTGGAAGCTCAAGACTGATCACGCGGTTAGAACCTCGGCTGTAAGACGTCTTGGTCCGGCATGCGTTATTGCGGCTTTTTCTTTCCCAGCAAGCCGCCTAGAGCGTCCACCGCGCTTCCGGGTTTCGCGCCCGGCACTTTGCCGCTCATCACTCCCTGCAACGCATTGCCCGCCATTCCAGTCGCCATCCCCTTGATGTCAGGCACAAACTCCGGCTTCGAAGTTGTCCCCGCAATCGAGAACGGAATGCCGCCCTTTTCGCTGCTCATGCCCGCCACTTGCGCCAGTCCTCCCGCCATACCGCCGTGGAGATTTGCGAGCATCTTGAATGCGAGCGCACCCGCGGGGCTGACCGTGCCCGCTCCGGTGATCACACCGATCGCCGGAACCGTCAGGTTCAGATTATCCGCGCGTGTGCCCTCCGGCGCGACCCGCGCATTGGTGCTGAAGTTCTGGATGGTCGTGTCCGGATTGGAAACCGCCTTCCCGGCGAATGCCGAAAGCGCTCCCAGCTTTGATCCCAGGTCGAATCCAGCCAGTTTCGTGTCCGACAGCTTGACTGGGCCAGTGATGAGGAGCTTATCGATGGGGCCCACAATCGACAAATCCGCGGAGAGGGTTCCTCCCTTCAGTTGCGAACCGGAAGGCAAAACTACCCCCAGAGCTGGCAGCATGGCTTGCAGTTCTTCGACCGGCATATTCGGAGCGTTGAGTTTCATGTTTAGAACCTGAGTCTCGTGATCTGTCTTGAACGCGCCGGTGAGATGTGCGACTGCCTTCCCGATCTCCACATCACCTTGCGTGAGATTTCCCGACTGTTTATCGAGATCCACATCGACCGTGTGTTTGATGACCACGGTTTTCGGCGCGGGCGATCCCTTTGGGGAAAATTGCAGTTTATTGCCGGTGAACGTGCCCACTGCCTTCGCGATTGAGCCATTCGAATTCAGCGTGCCATCGAAGTTTGCCTGGCCGGCAATGCCGCTGGCGGGATCGATGAATCCCGAAGCCACGATGTCCATATTGTTGACTTTAACTTTGGCCTCAAAGGGAGTCTTGGCGGCATCGTTCTGATTGATGGGACCGGCCTGTCCGCTGATGTCGGCAGTTCCGCCCGCGGGCAACTTCGCCGCCAGGCTGAACGGGAACTGGGAGGTTGCGGAGAAATTCGTAATTTTGATATTGACCTGGTCGTAGACGTGCGGCTTTGCCTTGGAGTTGGCGTTGCCGACGATCAATTTTCCATTGTTTACGCTCAGCTTGGCCACCGACAAATTTCCCGGCGTCGAAGTACCCGAATTCGATTTCTTCTCCGCCTTGGCTGCGGTACCGCCCAGGCTTGAGAAATTCCATTTCCCGTCCGCAGTCTTCAGCAAAGTAATTTCCGGCTGCTCCAATGTGATGTCGGTGACGTGCAGTTCTTTCGACATGATGAGCGGCATCAGTTCGACGCCGACCTTCAGCGATTTGGCAGTGACGAACGCGTTGTTGCCGAATGCCGGATCTTCCGCGATCGAGATGTTATCGGCGCTCACAGAACCCGAAAGGATGGAAAGACTGAGATTCCCGACTTTCACCTGCCGTCCGAGCGCCTGGGTCGCCTCCGCCTCAATCCGGGGACGGAAACTGTTCACGTTGATGAAGAAGGGAATTGCGATCAGGATTACGACGAGGACAGCAACGACGATGCCGATGATTTTCAGGATGCGTTTCATTTGTTTGCCTTCCTTCCCAAGCGCGTGAGGTTGCGTGGACGAGAATGAAATCGGAGGAAGCACAGCCCGGAGCGGGCCCTTTAGGCCCACAAGTTTATCAAAAATCCTACTTAGGTTGCTGCGTCAATTCAGGGCTCGGCAGCGATCCACCTTCCATCTCTTTTTCTCTCTGTTCACGGCGCGCGCTGCTCATCTGTACGGACGTGTCGATCTCTTTCTTGGCTTCTTCCTTGCGGCCAAGCTTCAGCAACACCTGCCCGCGTAGGTAATGAATGCGCGACGACTGCAGGTCGAGCTTGCCGGCCGCGTCCAGCTCAGCCAACGCTTTTTCGTACTGCCCCTGCCGCTGGTAGACCTTCGCCAGCCCCAGATGGGGAGTCAGCATTCGCGGTTCGAGTTTCAACGCCTGACGGTAACTCTTCTCGGCTTCAGCATCGTTGTCGGTCAGAAAGTGCACATTGCCAAGCTCGTCGTAATTGAAGACGACATCGGGCTCGAGCGCGATATCTTTCAAAAATTCCGTTTTCGCCCGGTCGTAATTGCCGTTCTTCTCGTACAACATCCCCAGGTTGAAGTGGACAAAAGGCAGATTGGGGTCTTGTTGCGCGGCTGCCGTGAGTTCCTTCTCTGCATCGCCGTAAGCTTCGAGGTTCAGCATCGCCTTCCCGGTCAGCAGGTGGACTTCTGCCGAATCGCCGCCAACTTCAGCCATGCGCGCGATCGCCCGATCGCCGAGTTCCTTGCGCTCTGCTTTATCGGCGGAAATCCCCAAGACGTAGAGATAGTTCAGATCCCGGGATTGCCGCGCCCACAACGGTTCCAGCGTGTCTGCGGCCTCTACATAGCGGTCGGTAAAGAAGTAGCACTGTCCGAGCAGATAACGGGCCTGCAAAGAATCGGGGAGGTCTTTTACAACCGACTCGAGCGGCGGGATGGCATGACGGTAGTCGCCTTGCCGATAGTGAATCAGCCCGACATTGAGGCGGATGCCTGGGATCTCTGGAGCGAGATTTTCGGCTTTTTGGAGGTTGTCGAGGGCCTGTTCCCAATGCTTGCGTCGCATTTCGATGACGCCCAGGTTCGCATACGCCGTGCCCGCGCGAGGATCAATGGCGAGGACGCGCTTGAAACTTCGCTCCGCTGCATCGAGGTCTCCTTTCCCAAGGGATGCTTCGCCTTCGGCAAAGATTTTCTCTGGATCCTGGCCGGCAGAGGCCGAAGCGGCGGCCCGCGATGCATCCGCGCTCTTTTGCGCCGAGCCGGCCAGAGCTAATGCCCAGATGCTCGTGCTCGATGTGAACACGGTGATCAGGACGATTCCGATTCTTGACAGGCCTTGCACTCTGCTGTAGTGTCCGCCAACATTGAGCGCAGAGCAAGGCCAGTCGTGGCGCATAAGCTCGGGCTCGTAGCTTGTGTAAGAAAGGATTCGATGGTCACCATTCGTGACGTAGCCAAGGAAAGCGGATTCTCCTCGACCACCGTGTCGATTGTCCTCAACAACGCTCCCTTGGCCCGCTACATTCCGGCGACCACCAAGAAACGCATCGAACGCGCCGCCAAGAAACTGGGTTATCGTCCCAACCTCTTTGCGCGCTCTTTGCGCAGCAAGCGCAGCCACACGGTTGGGGTCATGGTCTTCGACATGACGGACCCTTTCTGTACGCTGGTGCTTCGCGGCATCCAGAACTCGCTCTACCAGTCTTCCTTCCTGCCCATCCTCACCGATGTTCAGAACGAGCGGAGCCGCTTTGAACGCTATCTTGAGATGTTGCTCGACCGCCGGGTGGAAGGCTTGATCGTGGTCGCCAACTGGCTCTTCCTTGACATCAACCTGCTTGCCGACCTTGAGAAAAGCAGCATTCCCACCGCCATCATCGGATGCGAGCTCAACACCGATCAGATCAGTTCCGTCATAGTCGATAACGAAGTCGGCGCCCACATCGCCATCGAACATCTTTATTCTCTGGGCCATCGCAAGATCGCGATTATCCGCGGCCCCAAGGGCCTGACCGACAGCATTCCGCGCTGGAAGGGAATTCGCAGCTTTGCGAAGGCGAGCGGTCTCGAACTCGATCCGCGCCTGATACTCGATTTACCCGAGTCGCGCGATCCGGGTGCGAGTTTTGATGCTGGATACAAGTTGACCGAGGAACTGATCAAACAGAAGCGGCCGTTCAGCGCCATCATGGCTTTTGATGACGTCACCGCCTTCGGCACAATTCGGGCTCTCGCCAAGGCCGGCATCCGCGTTCCGGAGCAGTGTTCCGTGATCGGTTTCGACGACGTGGCCACGAGCAGCATTTATAGCCCAGCGCTGACGACCATCCGGCAACCTCTGGAAACCATGGGGGGTATGGCGGTCGGCATCATGCTGGACGGCATTAATGCGGTACTCGAAAAACGGGAAACTTCTGCTCTACACCGCAAAGTCGCTCCTGAGTTGGTGGTTCGGGAGTCGACACATCCCTTGCTGTAGCTCACTAAAATTTACCGACCTCCCGCATTTTCCGCTTGACAGTGGAAATGCACATAACACACTATTCATACGTTTTAATAAACGGTTTCTGCAAGGCAGTCTTGATCGTTGCGCTCGGCCACCGTGGGGGTGGCCCAGGTAGTCGCTCAAGGGCAGAGAACGTAAGCCTCTTCGCTTCGCAATGGGGTGCAAAATGAAATCCTCTCTCGTTTTCCTGATTCTGCTTTTGTCTCTTCTATCGCTGCCCGCTTTGTTGCTGGCGCAGGATACAGCATCCATCACCGGGACGATCACGGACCCAACGGGGGCGGCGATTGGGGGGGCGCAGGTCACCGTGAGCAACGCCGAGCATGGTATTAAGCGGACGACGGTCAGCAATAGCGATGGGGAATGGTCGGCCCCCGCTCTCACACCCGGAAAATACGATCTCACGGTGGCGGCTCAGGGCTTCAAAAAGTACGAAGTGAAGGGTCTCATTCTGCGCGTCGCGCAAAAAGCTCGTGTAGATAGTTCATTGCAAGTTGGAGCAAGCTCCACCGAAATCACGGTGGAGGGTTCCAATGTCGCACAGATTGAAACACAGTCGTCGGAAGTGTCTGGAGTCGTAACCGGGAAAGAGATCAGCCAACTCGAACTGAACGGCCGGAACTTCACACAGCTCATCACGCTGGCGCCCGGCGTGACCAACCAGTCAGGTCAGGACGAAGCGCAGGTCGGCGTCAACGGAAACGTGGCGTACAGCGTCAATGGGGGTCGGACGGAATACAACAACTGGGAACTGGACGGCGGCGACAACCTCGATAACGGCTCGAACACGAGCATGAACGTCTATCCCAGCCTGGAAGCCATTGCGGAAGTCAAAGTCCTGACTTCGAATTATGGCGCGCAGTACGGCCGCAACGGATCGGGCACGGTCGAAGTCGAAACCAAATCGGGTACGAATACGTTTCACGGTAGTGCCTATGAATTCCTGCGGAACGACGCGTTCAATGCCAACAATTATTTCAACGCGGGGAATCCGGTTCCCGAGTACAAGAAGCATGATTTCGGCTACACGATCGGGGGACCGGTTTATATTCCCGGCCTTTACAACAAGAATCGCGACAAGACGTTCTTCTTCTGGTCGCAGGAGTGGCGGCGGGAACGCACGCCGGCAGCGACGAATGCGACGCGCGTTCCAACCACACTGGAACGTGGCGGCGATTTCAGCGATGTCTGTCCACCAGCAAATACGCCATTCGACACCACGACGGCAGCTAACTTTCCGAACTGCCCGATCACAAACCCGGGCAGCGGCAACCCGCTGATGCCACCGGGGACATCGCCGAACTGGTTCCCGGGGTATAAGGTTCCCATCGATACGGCGAACGGCGCAGACGCACTCGAGCAATTAATACCACCGCCCACTTCTGAGGCCAACGGCATCGGCACCTGGCAAGCTTTCCCGATCTCACCCACGACCTGGCGCGAAGAGTTAATTCGCGTCGATCACAACTTCACCTCGAACTGGCGTGGCATGTTCCGCTATATCCACGACTCCTGGGCGACGGTTTATCCGAATCCTCTCTGGACCGGCGGGACCAGTTTTCCGACGCTGCAGACCAACTTTAACGGCCCCTCGGTCGGCATGGTGGCCAGGCTAACTGCGACGCTTTCACCAACCTTGCTGAATGAGTTTGTGGCCAGCTATACCACGGACCACATCAACCTGACGCTGATAGGGCCTTGGCAAAGGCCCGCCAACATGACGTTTGGGCTGTTCAACAATGGCGGAGGCGGAAAGGTCGCCGGCATCGGCCTTGCCGGTGGCGCGTTTGATGGCCTTTCTGAAGACCCAGGCTACATTCCGAACGGCCCACTGAACTCCAATCCAACCTACACGTATCGCGACAATGTAACGAAAATCGTCGGCACACACAGCCTGCAGTTCGGCGCATATTTCACGGCTGCCCAAAAGAACGAAATACCTCAACCGGGAGTGTCGACGAACGGCCTGCTGTCCTTCGACGCAGGGAATACAGCGGTAACCACCGGCAATTCTTTCGCCGACCTTCTGATGGGAAATATCTCCCAGTTCCAACAGCAAAAATCGGTGATCAAAACTTATAACCGCTACAAAATCTTTGAACCCTATTTTCAGGATGATTGGCACGCCAGCAAGCGCCTGACGCTAAACCTGGGTTTAAGGCTCAGCTTGTTCGGGACGCAACGCGAGCGCTATCACAACGCGTGGAATTGGGATCCGGCTGCCTACGTTCCCGGAGCCAGCAACCTGAATCCGGACGGAACGTTGGCCGACGGCGCGAATCTGTTCAATGGTTGGGTGCAATGTGGCGTCGGCAAAGAGCCGGCGGGATGTACCAAGGGACACCTGCTCAACCCCGCGCCAAGAATCGGTTTCGCCTTCGACCCGAAGGGAGATGGTCGCTGGGCGCTGCGTGGCGGTTACGGGGTCTTCTTTGAGCACATGAACGCCAATGAAGCCGGGACCGGCGCACTTGAACCTCAAAATCCCGCTACCCTGACCGTCTCCGTCAACTCAATCGGCGGGTATTCGAACCTTATTCCGCAGACTGGGACTACTGCGACTCCGCTCAGCGTGATCTCGCTGCCTGACCAGATGCACTGGCCCTATGTTCAGCAGTGGCACTTTGACATTGAACACAGTCTGTTCAAGAACACAGTGCTGACCGTGGGCTACGTGGGGAGTAAGGGAACGCACTTAACCCGGCAATACGATCAGAACCAGGTTCTCCCGACACCGCTGAGCCAGAATCCCTATGGCATTCACGAGCCGATGGGAGTCGGAATCCAGGAGACAACGGGTGGCGCTACGGAATGTGGCACAACTACGGACGCGTACGGAGTACCTATCGATGGAACGACGCCCTCCCTCACTCCGCTTCCGTACGCCGGACCCGGGGTTCTGAGCCCCGCCGTGAACGCCGCCATCGCGGTGTGTGGCGTCAATCCAAACCCCTTTCGGCCTTTCCAGGGAGTAGGTGGAATTACGCGGAAGGATCAAACCGCATCGTCCGTGTACCACGCGCTCCAACTCAACCTACGCAAAGCGGTTGGGTCCCTGCTGTTTAATCTGTCCTACACCTTTAGCCACTCTATCGATGACTCGTCCTCTGGCGGCGACCTGACGTTCCCGGATACTTACAACCTCGAAGCCTACCGAGCCAGCTCGAATTTTGACCAGCGTCACTCGTTTACCCTGAGCTACGTGTACGATCTGCCGTTCTTCAGGGCACGGGGTTTGGCGCATTCCTTGCTGGGCGGATGGCAATGGTCAGGGATCACAATTATCCAAACCGGAACTCCCTTCACTGTGACGAACGGCGGATTCGGCGGTGTCCCGGGAGACAATGCGGGGGTCTCTAATACCGTTGCGGCGAATGGTGTCTCTTCACTGCCGGACCGCGTTGGCGACCCAACGACCGGCGTCGTGCAGGTTCCGAACCCCGGCTTTGGACCTACATTTTTCAATCCGGCTGCCTTCGTGGCCCCGCGCGGCCTCACCTTCGGCAACGAGGGCCGTAACAGTCTCACGAACCCGCGCAGAACCAACTTTGACATGGCTCTGTTCAAACATTTCGCCGTGAATGAGCGCGTGGGCTTCGAGTTCCGCGCGGAAGCCTTCAACATCTTCAACCACACTGAGTTCGCGTGGTTAGGCGGAGGCGCGGGATCGGCTGGCGGAAACAGTCCATTCTCGAGTCCCACCAACACCGCTACGTGCTATGGAGGGCCGAACTTTTCCGCGGGCGATCCTTCTTGTGTGCTCCCGCCAGATAGTCCAACTTCCAGCAATCAGGGAAGCCCATTCCTCCGTGCAGCATCAGCCCACAATTCCCGCATACTTCAGCTGGGATTGAAGTTCATGTTCTGAACTCTGTCAGGAATTACGAGAATCCCGGCCTCGCAGAGGCTGGATCGTTATGTCCACCGAATTTTGAGAAATAACGCAAGGGAAGCCTGGGCAGGCTGCTGAAAAAAACCTTTTCGATGTCCGCGACTTCCCTCAGCGGCTAAAGCCGGGTTGAATTTGTGGCTCTTCCGGCTGGGCTGAAGCCCAGCCGCTTCAAACCGCAGCTATCGCGGGAGCTTTCAGCAAACTGCTAGAGCCTCACCGCTCCCACTGGTTGTCGCTCCTTCACTACCGCGAAAGCCTGCTCCAGATCAGCAATCAGATCGTCGACGTTCTCGACTCCAACCGACAGCCGTATCATCTGTTCGGTTACGCCCATCTTCTCGCGCTCGTCGGGCCGGATCATGGAGTGCGAGGTGATGACTGGAATCGTCACCAGCGACTCCACTCCGCCTAAGCTCGGGGCCAAGGTGAAAAGGTTCAGCGCTTCGGCGAAACGGCAGGCATCTTCGCCCGTGCCTTCAACTTCAAAACTCAGCACGCCGCCACCACCTCGCATCTGCTCCATCGCCAGCGCCCGCTGCGGATGGCCTTCCAGAAACGGATAGCTCACGCTGCGAACCTTGGGATGTCCCTTCAGGAACTGGGCTACTCGCAGGGCATTGTCGTTCTGCCGATGCACCCTGACCGCCAGCGTCTTGATGCCGCGCAGCAACAGCCAGGCCGCGTGCGGATCCATGTTGCAGCCGAGCGTGGTGCGGGTGGCGTGAATCGTGTCGATCAGGTCTCTGCGTCCGGCCACGATTCCACAAATCAAGTCGGCGTGCCCGCCGAAATACTTGGTGCCCGAGTGCATGACCAGGTCGATGCCAAACTCCGCGGGCCTGCAATTGATGGGCGTGGCGAACGTGCTGTCGATCAACGTGGTGATCCCGTGCTGCTTCGCTACCGCCGCAACCTTCTTCAAATCGACTACGCGCAGTGTTGGATTGGTAGGCGACTCAAGATGCAGAATCTTGGTATTGGGTCGGATCGCTTTGGCGTGCTGCTGGTAGTCGGTCGTGTCGACGAGTGTGACCTCCACCCCAAACTTTGGCAGCCACTGGGTGAAGAACTTGGTCGCGCCCCCGTAGATGTCGCGCTGGGCGACGATGTGGTCGCCCGCTTTGGTAAGGGCGAGGACGGTGGTCGTAATTGCCGACATGCCGGAGGCAAACAGAAGGGCGGCCTCTGCGCCCTCCAGTTCGGCGATCGCATTCTCCGCGACGGTGTGCGTGGGATTGCCGTAGCGAGTATAGAAATGATCCGTCGGTGTAGCCCGGACTTGTTCTTCCATGTCGGTCACTTCGAACGTGGAGGTCTGATAGATCGGCGTGCTGAGGGGCCCGTTCTTTTTGCTCAGATCCATCCCGCCGCGCACTGCCTCGGTCTCCGGATGCCTTTTATGCTTCTTCATAAAATCCTCTTGTCGCCAGCAGAACCTTAGGCCTTCACCGCCGCCGAATCGAAGGCAGGCACTGGGGAAAACCATCGCTCCGAGCGCGGATGGCGTCCGCTGGTCAATTCATCAAACGCCTTCTGCAACTCGCGCGTGACCGGCCCAGTCTTTCCGCTGCCGATGGTGCGGAAGTCGATCTCGCGCAGCCCAATCACCTCGGCCGCTGTGCCACACACGAATACCTCATCGGCGATGTACAACTGATCGCGTGAAATTGGTTCCTCGACCACCGTGTACCCCATATCGCCCGCGAGTGTGATCAAGCTATCGCGCGTGATCCCCTCAAGAATCGAACCACGCGGAACCGTATAGATCACTCCGTTGCGCACAACAAAAATGTTTTCGCCCGTGCACTCCGCCACGTAACCTGACGGGTCGAGCATGATGGCTTCATCAAAACCAAGGCGGTGCGACTCTGTTTTGGCGAGGATCGATCCCACATAGTTTCCGGACACTTTGGCCTTGGTCATCATGATGTTGGGATGCAGACGGGTGAACGAAGAAATGTTCGCCCGGATGCCTTGTTCTTTGGCCTGCTCACCTAGAAACGCCTTCCACTCCCACACGGCAATCAACAACCGGGGTTTGCCCGCATCCACTACCATGCTCATCGCGCCGTCCAGGTAGATCAGGGGGCGGATGTAGCAGGACGAAAATCCATTGGCCGCGATGACCTGATGAATCGCCTCTATGATCTGCGCTTTCGAATACGGCAAGTCGCGAAAGCCGACGACCAGCGCTGAATCCAGGAGGCGTTCCACGTGCTCCTCTAGCCGGAAGACGGCTGGGCCGCGCCCGGTCGCGTAACAGCGGATGCCCTCAAACACGCTGTAGCCGTAATGCAGGCCTGCATTCACAAACGGAACAACACCTTCCGCCGCAGGCCGAAGCTCGCCTTCCATCCATATGTAGCTCGGGGTCCTTGACATAGAGGCAATTTTCTCCTGGTTCTTAATAGCTCTCCATCATTGCACTACGATCATGCCCGCCAGCACAGCGCCTAAAGCGTTGCAGAAAAGCAGCTGCACCGGCGACGCCCACCACCTCAGCGGCTGAAGCCGCATTAAGTTTGTTGCTGTTACGGCTCGGCTTGAAGCCGAGCCCTTTCAAAACGCAACTATCGCGAGAGTCTTTCAGCAACCTGTGAAGCCGGGCCCTTTCAAAACGCTGTGCGATCGCGAGATTGAGCGTTTTAACGAGCTTCCAGATTACCTTTCTGCTCTTGACTGGAGCAAGTGAAACCCGCTGCCCGTCGTCACTCCGCCGCATTGTTATAATCCGTCGCCTATGGAAACCGGCCTCAAGAATCGAGTTGCTATCGTCGCCGCATCCAGCCAGGGAATTGGACGCGCCACCGCCGAAGCCTTCGCCGCGGAAGGCTGCCGCATCGCCATGTGTTCCCGCAATGGAGAGACTCTGGAATCGGCCGTGAAGCAAATTCGCCAACAATACAAAGCTGATGTGTTTGCCGAGCCCATCGATGTCACCGATCCCAGCGCGGTGCGCCGTTTCGTCGAATCGGTCGTTTCGAAATTCGGGTCGGCCGATATCTGCGTCACCAATGCGGGAGGTCCTCCTGCAAAAGGATTTCTCGCCGCCTCAATCGAGGAATGGCGCAAGGCCGTTGACGCCAACTTTCTGAGCACGGTCTATTTCGCTCGGGAGGTCATCCCGCACATGCAGAAAAAGCGCTGGGGCCGCATCATTACCATCACCTCGATCACCACCAAGCAACCGGTCGCCGATCTCGTGTTGTCGAACGCGGTGCGGGCCGCGGTGGTTGGACTGGTCAAAAGCCTGGCCAATGAGTTTGGCAAAGACGGCATTCTCGTGAACAACGTTGGCCCCGGCTTCACCGCGACCGACCGTCTGAAGCAACTTGCCAAGGCTCGCTCGGCTGCCTCCGGAAAATCGGAGCAGGAAATTTTCGACGGTTGGGCGGTCGATGCTGCGCAAAAACGTATCGGCGAACCCCGCGAAGTGGCTGACACGATCTTGTGGCTCGCCTCCGAACGCGCTTCGTTCGTCACCGGACAGACAATCCTTGTAGATGGTGGCGCTTACAAGGGACTGTGACCGGGAGTCTTAGCGCTGCGATAAGAACTTTTCTGGTTCCACCACTTGAACTCATTCTTGAAAGCGGTGATGAGTTTCTAGTAACCTGTGGCGCACTTCCACTCCAGTCAATGTTGACCCGGGATCCAATCAACCCCGGCGCCAGGGGGCGGGAGCACTGTTTTATGTGGACGACGATCAATCTGGGGAGCCCAGTGGCCACCTTTGGCGGCACAAGCGTATTTGCTTGCGCGGCAAGCTGTTGTCGTCCCCTCATCTTGTTTCTGTTCTGAACAATGTAAGACGGTTCGAAACGGTCGAGTTAAGTTGGGGAGGAGTGTATGCCGAAGTTTTTCCGCAACCAGTGCTGGTTGGCGATCCTTGTCGTTTGCTTGCTTGGGCAGGCCTTTGCGCAAGGCGGCGCTACCGGTGCGATCACGGGCACGGTGCAGGATCAAAGTGGCGCCGTAGTTGCCAACGCCGACATTCGCATCATTAATCAAGATACCGGAACGGTCACGCGCATCACCAAGACCGACGCCACCGGGTCGTTCTATGCCACGCTTCTCCCAGTCGCGACGTACACAGTACAAATCGCCAATGCTGGTTTTCGGGAAGCAAAGATTCCCGACGTGGCTGTCCGCGTCACCGAAACCACGCGCATGACAGCCAAACTCGTTCCTCTGCAGGTGCTGGAGAAGGTCGAAGTCCAAGCCTTGGTGCAGACGGTCGAAACTACCACCGCCACCACCGGGCAGGCGATTGAGTCGAAAACGATCCGCGAACTTCCGCTTGCCACCCAGAATTTTGAACAACTGCTGACTCTCTCCTCAGGCGCGCAAAGCGAGCTGAATGCTTCGGCGCAGCTCGGGCGCGGCAACGTGCGCGTGATCGTGAACGGCCAGCGCGAGGACAATAACAACTACCTCATTGAAGGCATCAGCGCTACCGACTACAACGTTGCGCAAGCCACCAACATCCCGCTGCCGAACCCGGATGTGATTCAGGAATTCAAAGTGCAGACCTCGCTCTACGACGCTTCGCAGGGTCGCAACGGCGGGGGCAATGTCAACGCCATCCTGAAGTCGGGTACGAGGACGTTCCACGGAGATGTTTACGAGTTCTTCCGCAACGACGCGCTGAATGCAAACGAGTATTTCCTGAATCGTGCTGCACAGGCGCGTCCGGCGGTGAAACAAAACATCTTCGGCGGCAGCTTCGGTGGGCCCATCGGCAAGGAAGCGCAAGCCGGTTTCTTCTTTGTGAATTATCAAGGCACACGGCAGCGCAGCGGCCTTTCGCCGGGAACGCTGATCAGCACGACGCTGCCTGTGATTCCCGCTTCCGTTCGTAACGATGCCACCATGGACGCGCAGCTCGAGGCCGCCTTCAACGTTCCCAGCATCGACCCGGTCGTTCACAAACTGCTGCTCTTCCAAAGCAACCAGTTCGGAGCGCCGGCTGGAGGCTACCTGTTTCCGGCTCTACAAGGCACACTCGGAGACACAAAGCAATTCATAGTCAGTAAGCCGGGCAAGTACACCGAAGATCAATTTACAGCCAACTGGGATCGCGAGTTCCACGGCGGCAACGACAAGCTTTCGGCCCGCTTCTTCTTCTCCAATGGCGAGCAACTGTTGCCTTTCGGCGCGGGCGGCCTACAGGCCTCGCTCGGCGGAACCTTGGCCAGCAGCATCAGTGCTACTGACCTGGATTTCCCCTATGACATCCCGCTGAACGACCGTTTTTTCAGCGTCAACGAGACACATCTTTTTTCCGCGGCGCTGGTGAATGATTTCCGCTTCGGATTGGTGCGCATTAACAATAGCCTCATCAACGTCCCGCCCATCACAGCGGACGATCTGGGCATCGATCGCCCGATGAGCAATGTAACCAAATCCATTTACAAATTTTCGCTGGCCAGTTTCCAGATGGGCCCCACGCCTCCCGCCGATCAGTTCCAGATCCAGAACAATTACAACTTCGTGGATACAGTAAGCTGGGTTAAAGGCGCGCATAGTGTTCGCTTCGGCGGCGACTACACTCGCGTCAATCTCGACAAGAAGTTTCCTCAGGTCTTCAACGGTCAACTTTTTTTCGGGACAACGGCGGATGGAGAAACCGACTTCCAGCACTTCCTGGAAGGCTCAGCGACCGGCAGTTTCGGCGGGGGTGGCGTGTTTAACCACCAATACCGCAACAATGATTATGGCTTCTTTGTTCAAGACGACTGGAAGGCTAACCAGGAACTGACCTTGAACTTCGGTCTGCGCACCGAAATTATGGGCGCCTTTTACGACAAAGCTTGCCATATCGGCAACTTTGACCCGCAACTTGGGAACGCCGGTCAGTATCCCTTCATCTATGGCAAGTGTGCCAGCAAACTGAGCATCACGGGTCTCACCGGAGCAGGGAACAACACAACCTACAGAAACAACTACGCCACCGGGATCGGTCCGCGTGTGGGCTTCGCGTGGGATGTTTTAGGCCATCACAACACCACAGTGCGCGGCGGTTTTGGCATCTACTACGTCCGCGAGGATGTGGGTAGCGTCGATCAACTTTCATTCCAGGCACCATTTCTTCCCATTGCCGGGCTACCCAATGCCGCGGGATGCTTGGGAACCTTCTTTGCACCCGCCGGTCCGAACACTCCGCCGCAATGCTTGACGAACGGCGCCAACCTCAACGCTCTTCCCGCCGGCAACGTTCTCGATCCCGGATTCGTACCCTGTCTCGGCGTATTGCAGAATTTTCCCGGCAACGACACCACTCAGTTCCCGAACTATGGCTGCGCCAATGGCAGCCCCGGTCTGGTCCCATCCAACGATCTGTTCGTTCTGACCGTTCCGCGTCACTTCGTGACCCCCAGCACGCAGCAGTGGAATCTGACCCTGCAACGCGAACTCGGAAAGCAGTGGGTTTTGGAAGTGGGTTACGTTGGCACGCATAGCCTGCACCTTCGCGAAACCAGCACCAATATCCAAGCCAAGCTGGCCACGGCAGCCAATCCTGTCATCGTGACCGCGCAGGATGGGACGCAAATACCAATCACGAGCAGCACCGCTTCCAACGGTCCTGCGCGCTCCAACCTGCAAGGTGTCAATGGGTATGGCGGCTTCCAGATCTTCGCCAATGACGCTTACTCGCACTACAATTCGCTGCAGGCAACGCTCTCGCGTCGATGGGGCGCAGGGTATTTCCAAGGTGCCTACACTTTCTCCAAGGCGCTCGATGCTACTTCGACTGGCAACACTGCTCTAAATACGGCTTTCAATGACGAAAGCAATATCCGCAATTCCTACGGCCTTGCCGATTTCGATCGCAAGCATCGCCTAAGCGTCAGCTACAACTACGACCTGCCAGTCTTTCGAAACGCCCACGGAGCGAAAGGCGCGGCGCTGGGGAACTGGTCCATTGCCGGCGTGACCATCTTCCAGTCCGGAACTCCGTTTTCGGTTCTCGACTCCGCCGCCGGATCCGCTTATCTGGCGACGTTCCTGTCGTTTGCGGCTTTGGGCGCCGATCTCGCACCGGGCCGCACGATCGCGACGGGCGTCACGCACGGAGACATTCACAGCCGTCTCGACAACTATCTCGACATCACGAATTTCGCAACCGCTCCGCCGGCAGACCCGATTGGCTGCGCCGCCGATCCAACGGGCGCGGCTTGCACGACGCGCTTCGGCACGCTTCGTCGCAACATCTACCGTGGACCTTTCCAGCAGAATTGGGACTTCTCGCTGATCAAGCATTTCCGCTTCACGGAGCGGCAGGACCTGCGCTTCACTGCCGATTTCTTCAATCTCTGGAACCACGCTAACTTTGCGAGCCCGACCTCCTCCGATTTGGAGAACCCAGGCGCCTTCGGCAAGATCAACAGCACGGTCGGTACGCCGCGCCTCATCCAGTTCTCACTGCGGTATGGCTTCTAACATGCCCCCGGTCGCGCCCAGAATTCCGCTGCTGGAGCGCGACCAGGTCTCTCCGGAAATTGCGGCCGTTTATGACGCCCTGCTCAAACAGCGGGGCGTCGTTCCCAACATGTTCAAGACGCTCGCGCACACACCGGCGCTCGCGCTGGGCATTGCGGGATTCCTTAAATCGCTGCTCAGCGATAGCGCCTTGCCGGGATGGTATAAGGAGCTGATCGCCACACGTCTCTCAGTCCTCCACAATTCGCAATATGCCATCGCTGCTCACGCGCTTTCCGCCAGACAAAAAGGAGCGACCGAAGAGCAGATTGCCGGCGCCAAGGGCGATTTCGAGCGGGGGCCGTTCAGCGAAGCGGAGAAACTAGGGTTCGTTTGCGCCGAGTGCCTGCATCGCTCTGGGCGGGATCTCGATAATGATCTGTTCACGAAGCTCAAGAGTGTCTATAACGACGCACAGATCATCGAGCTGATCGTTACTGCCGCCGCTTTCGAAATGTTTCCACGGCTGGTCGATGGCCTTCGGTTGCCAATCACGCTGGCGCCAAAATCTTCGTGAGCATCGCCAGACGGGCGGGGACGCCCGTCGCTCCACAAGCTAAGCAAACCAACCAATGCGCGAATCGTCTATGATTGTGGGTCGTTGAGCGACGGGCATCCTCGTCCGTCGATTGTCGATAGCGGCAGAAATCTGCAGAAACCGAGCCGCAGCAGCTGTGAAGAAACGAGGAGAAAGAGGCACTGATGCGACCCCTGGCTTCCCGATTAAACGTGATGAGCGGCGAAGGCGCGCTCTCGGTGTTCGCCCGCGCGAAGGAACTCGAGCGCGAAGGGCGTTCGATCATCCATCTCGAACTCGGCGAACCCGACTTCCACCCTGCCGAGCCGGTCGTCGCCGCACTGGAGAAAGCCCTACGCGCCGGCAAAGACCGTTACTGCACGGTGGCAGGCATCCCTGCTTTGCGCGAGGAACTCGCTCGTTATCTCGATCGCACCCGCAACCTGCAGGTCGACCCCAAGAGCATCGTGATCGCTCCCGGGTGCAAAATCGCTCTCTTTCTCGCCCTGATGTCGATCATCGAGCCCGACGATGAAGTTCTCTATCCCGACCCAGGTTTTCCCGGGTACCCGTCCATCACCGCTGGCTTCGGAGGCAGGGCCGTCCCCTACGAACTTGCCGAACGCAACCAATTCCAGCCCGATCCCAACGAGATTACCGCCAAAATCACGGCGCGCACGAAAGCGATCCTCACCTGTTCGCCCAACAACCCGACCGGTACGGTCTACAGCGACGCCGCCCAGCGCCGCATCGCGGAACTAGCCGTTCAAAACGATCTCTATGTGCTGTCAGACGAGATCTACGCGCGCATCATCTATAGCGATCGCTATATCTCGATGCTGAGCTACCCCGGGATGGCCGAACGTACCGTGATTATTGACGGCTTCTCGAAAAGCTTCGCCATGACCGGCTGGCGGCTGGGCTACGCCGTCGCACCGCCGCCCATCGTCGAGCAACTCGAACTCCTGGCGATCAATACCTATACCTGTGTTGCCGAATTCACACAGTACGCGGCGATCGAAGCATTGCGCGACACGGCAGGAGCGACGCCGAAAATGGTCAAGGAGTTCGGCGCGCGACGCGAGCAATTCGTGCGCGAGTTGAATCAGGTTCCCGGCTTTCGCTGCCCGAATCCGGATGGCGCGTTCTACGCCTGGGTCAACATCCGTGGTACCGGCATGCCTGCTGAGGAAGTTTGCCGCGTCCTGCTGGAGGAAGCCGGAGTCGCCGCCATTCCCGGAGCAGCTTTCGGCCCCTCAGGCCGCGACTTCGTCCGCTTCTCATTCGCGTCCTCGAACGCGACCTTGCACGAAGCCGTGGAAAGAATTCAGAAAGCTTCGATTGCGTGGCAAGGAGCTCCGGCATCAAGGTGAGGGCTACGAACGCCTCGCGAGGAGTGCCGCCTGGCGCCTTTTCGAAATGTGCTGGACCGAATGGGAATGCTGACTGATGTTCTTTGGGTCCTTCGCGTATTCTTCGCGAACTTTGCGGTTAAGAGCTTTTGATTCTCAGCCAAGAGCTAACAGCTAACAGCTTGTTTGGGAGACCACGAAATGAAGTCACTGATCGCCATTCTCGTCTTGCTCACAACCGTTGCTGCCCAATCGCGTCCGCTGGCCACGGCCGAGCAGGTCCGCACGATCTACACGAACCTTCTACCGCAAATCGAAAAAATTCCGATATTCGATCATCACGCCCACCCCGGCTTTCCCGACGACACCGACGTCGACGCCATGGCCTCCCCTCCCGGCAGCGCTCCCCTTCGCGAGCGAGAAACCAACCCTGAACTGGTCGCCGCCGCGAGAGCGCTCTTCAACTACCCTTATGCCGACCTTTCTCCCGAGCACACCAAATGGCTCGTCAACAAAAAGGCCGAGCTGAAGAAGAAAGAAGGCACCGCCTACTTTTCCAACTTGCTCGATAAGCTGAACATCGAGCAAGGCGTTGCCAATCGTGCCATGATGGCCGATTACCTCGATCCCAAGCGCTTTGTCTGGGTGTTTTTTGTCGATTCTTTCATGTGGCCCTTCGACAATCAGAAAGAGCGCGCCCGCAACGCCGACCAGGCCGTCTACATGCCGCTGCAGGAGAAAATGCTGCACCGCTGGATGGAGCAGGAACATTTGCAGCAGCTCCCCGCCAGCTTCGATGACTACCTCAAATTCATAACCGAAGTGCTCGAAGACAATCAGAAGAACAAGGGCGGGATTGCGATGAAGTTCGAAGTCGCCTATTTCCGCACAACCCGCTTCGGCGATCCTACGAAAGAGCAGGCCGAGGAAATCTACAAGCACTATGCCAGTGGAGGCGTTCCGGGTGAGCAGGAATACCGCACCTTCCAGGACTTCATTTTCCGCTACCTCATCCGCGAAGGGGGGCGCCTCCATCTGCCTGTCCACATTCACAGCGCCGTCGGAGTCGGAGATTACTTCAACATCTCGGAAAGCAACGTGATGAACCTCGAAAACATTCTCCGCGACCCGCGCTACTCCGACACGATATTTGTTCTCATCCACGGAGGCTATCCGCTGGAACGCGAGGCCATCTGGCTGGCTGCGGTCAAGAACGTTTATCTCGACTCCTCGCTGATGGAAGTCGTCATGTACGCCAGCGGCTTCAAGGATTCGCTAAAGCAATGGCTCGAAACCTTTCCCGACAAAATCACGTTCGGCACCGACTCCTTCCCGTACAATGAGGCCCTGGGAGCAGAAGAAAGTTACTGGCTGGGAGTGCAAACCGCGCGCTCCGGCTTGGCCGCCGCCCTCGCAGAGATGGTCGCCACGGGAGAAGTCACCGAGGCGAAGGCCCTGGAAATGGCTCACGGCTACCTGCACGATAACGCCGTGAAACTGTACCCCGGAAAGGTGCATTGAAGTACGAGCCATACTGAGGAGCCCTTTTCTCCGCGAACTCCGCGGCGGTTTCTCCGCGGTCTGGGCGGTTTAAGATATTGTTCGGCCTTCAGCAAAGGTTTGTAGAAAACAGTGTCGTTTGAGAGACTCCTGAAGATAGCGATGAGTTAAGATTCAGATCCAGGAAAATCCACCATGCCAAAAGCGAAAAAGAAATTAACCCGCAAAACGGCTCGCAAATCCGCGAACTCCTCAAAGCGCGTCATCAAAATGGCCCCCCGACCATCCGAGCTGAAGCACATCCCGTGGAACGCCGTAGAGCTAGAAGAGCTCAACCCGTTGCTCATGCGCCAGCTGGTTGTCGGCGGAGACATCATGGTCGCGCGCGTCCTGATGAAGAAGGGCTGCATCGTTCCGCTGCACAGTCATCACAATGAGCAGGTCACTTACATCCTCGATGGCGCGCTGAAATTCTGGATCGATGGCAAGGAGATTGTCGTGAACGCGGGCGAAGTCCTCACTATTCCCCGCAACATGCCGCACAAGGCCGAAGCTTTGATGGACACGATCGACCTGGACGTCTTCAATCCTCCGCGCGCAGACTGGCTCAACAAAGCGGACGCTTATCTCCGTGGCGAAAAAGAAAAGCACGAACAAGACAGGCTTTGGAAGCAAGGTTGACGCGGTCCTGAGATCTAATCAAAGAGAGCGGCCGACATTTCAAGGGGAAGCTCTTCACAGAAGAGCCTTTCTTCGCGGCTTTAGCGGAAGTTCTTATTGTCGTTAGCGGTTAACCGCTTTTCGTCAGTGATCTCTGCGGCCGTTCTCTGCCGCGATTTCAGATCGTGACAGCACTTTAGAAACGCAGACAACTCCGCTATTCTGATGCATGATGGAGTGAAGGCCCCACAAGCCAGAATGAGCCCAACCACACCCGAAACCGCCACCGAATCCACTTCTCGTCTCCGGTGCATAAATTGCGGCTCCATCCGCGAACGTGCTGACCAGGATTTCCGCTGCCCAACCTGTGGCGACCTTTTCGAAGTGTTTTACCCCGGCTGGCAAACAGCCCGAAGCTCCCAAGCCGCCGGACGCCGAGCCGAAGATCTGAAGCACCTCTGGCGCGACCGCAAGACTTCGCAAGCCCCCGCCGACCTCAGCGGTGTCTGGCGTTTCCGCGAACTTCTGCCCACGCTTAAGTCCGAGCCAATCACCCTGCGCGAAGGCAACACACCGCTCTACGACCTACCGCGCTGCGCTCAGGCCGCAGAGATGCAATCGCTCCAGGCCAAGCATCAGGGCATGAATCCGACGGCGTCCTTCAAAGACACTGGCATGACTACCGCCGCATCGTTTGCGCGCCAGGAGGGTTTCCGCTGGGTCGCCTGTGCCTCCACGGGAAACAC
>Ga0209806_1000856_pt1 | contig 20650 bp, 19 predicted proteins | sample GraSoiAngelo_152_FD_186166 | JGI IMG/M metagenome (GOLD analysis project Ga0209806, IMG submission 186166) | Grasslands soil microbial communities from the Angelo Coastal Reserve, California, USA - 14_1009_12_30cm (SPAdes) (version 2) | ecosystem: Environmental > Terrestrial > Soil > Grasslands ... | reverse complement strand
TACCGATGCGCGTGCGAGCGAAACCGCTCGACGGCGTAGTCAGCGGCCTGACCCGTCGTGACGAGGAACGGCCAGTCGCTCGATTGTGCGAGCAAAAGCTCCCGCACCGCCTGTCGTGCGGCGCGCTCGCGGAACGGACCCTCCCGCGTTGTCCTCGCGCGAAGGGCGTCCATCTCCCGCGCGAGACGCTCGAGCTCGTCCCACATCCAGGCTGTGCCTTCGTTCAGCCAGGTCGAGTGATCGTTGTTCTTTCCCCACGATCCCTCTGAAAGCGCGACGCGCTCCGTCGGTGGCTCACGGTCGAGGTACTCGGCTGCGGTGGCGACACGCACGTCGGATTCGGTGAGCTCGCGGAGGACGAGACCGAGCCAATCCACGCCCTCAAACCACCAGTGACCGAAGAGCTCGCTGTCGAAGGTCACCGCGAGTAGCGGGTCCCTGCCGTCCGCGCTTCGACCGGATAGCTCCGCGCGGACGACGTTCACGAAGTGACTCGCATGCTCGCGCGCCCGCTCGGCCGCGCGGCCCGGCGAGTACTCCTCTTTTTCTCCAAGTCCTTTGTGAACGGATGTCACGCGCCAGTAGCGAAGGCCGCTGCTCGTGTCCTTGCGATGGAACTCCCGGTAGTGCGCATCGCCGGGATATCCCGTGAACGCCGACCAGACCTGGCTCGATACACGGTCGTGCCGCGCGATCGCGACCACGTCCGAGTTCCCCACGTAGTACGGACGCAGGAGATCGACGTCGCTCGATGCGACGGCCGCGGTGGCGTTCACGGGCTCCTCGTGCGCCGGCCACCGACCGAGCTCGCTCTGCCCGCGGCCGCGGGCCACATCACCCGCGGGACGCGCGTGCCCAGGTAGAAGCGCGGCATCAGTGAAGAAGTGCGTGATGCCGTGCGCAGCAAGCGCCTTCTCGAGGCCGGGAGCGTACGCGCATTCCGGTAGCCAGATTCCGGTCGGATCCAACCCGGTGAGGCGGCGCGACGAGCGCCGACCGATTCGGAGCTGCGCGTCAACCGAAGGCCGATCGAGAAGTGGCAGGTAGCCATGGGTCGCCGCCGAGGTGAGGATCTCGACGTGCCCGGTCTTCGCGAGGCTGGCGAACGCGCCGACCAGGTCGCGGCCGAAGCGTCCTCGGTACGCCTCGCGCAGACGGCGGTAGGAGCCGACGTAGAAGTTCGCGAGCTCGGCGCGGCCCTGATCGGGCGCGTCCGTGAAACGGCGAACGTCCTTCTCCGCTCGCAGCACCTGATCGTCGATGTACTCGAGCGCGCGGACGTTGATGTCGCGGTCGGCGAGCTGCTCGATGAGGATCGGCGTGAGCCCGATGACGATTCGGTATGGAACGCCGGCGTCGCGGAGGTCGTGCAGAAGCACGAGCAGCGGGAGATATGTCCCGAGGACCGCCTCATGTATCCATTCCTCGCCATGCGGCCACCGGCCCGCGCCGCGGCAATAGGGAAGGTGCGAATGGAGCGCCAGGACGAATGTGCCCACGCTCGCATTCTGTCCCAGCGGCGTCGCGGCGGCTGGCAGGCGCGCCTTCGCGATTTTGTGCCGAGATCGTTTCGCGATCGCGCGCTAGGCCCCCTAACGTCGCGCGACCCTGGCCTCCCTGCTGCAGCGCTCGCTTGCCAGTCTCGGACCGAAGGTCCGGAGAGAAAAGAGGCGTCATATGCCGGCGGCCGTCACCGACCTTCCCACCGCGCTCCTCACCGGCCTCGCGGCCGGACTCGCGACTCTCATTTCGGCCATTCCCTCGATCCTCGGTGCCCTGCTGATCCTGCTGCTCGGCTGGATCATCACCGGCGCTCTGGCCGGAGCGCTCGCCCGAGCACTGCGCGCGGTCCGCGTCAACGCGGCAGCCGATCGCGCTGGAGTCACGCGCGTCCTTCAGCGCGCGCAGGTTCGCGCCGATGCCGCCGGCGTCATCGCCGGTGTCGTGAAGTGGTACCTGCGGCTCATCGTCATCCTCATGGCTGCGGACGCCGTCAAGCTCACCGCCGTGAGCACGATCGTCAACCAGATCCTTGCGTTCGTTCCGAACCTTCTCGTCGCGGTCCTCATCCTCGCGGCGTTCTCGTGGCTTGCAACGCTCGCACGCAATCTCGTGACCGCCGCGCTCGAGCCGACGATGCCGAACGCCAAGACCATCGGCGTTCTCGCGTACGGAGCGACGTTCGGCTTTGGGGTCCTGGCAGCGGCGACGCAGATCGGCGTCGCGGCGACACTCCTCAACATCCTGTTCATCGGGATCGTGGGCGCACTCGCGCTTGCCTTCGGGCTCGCCTTCGGCCTCGGTGGCCGTGAGGAAGCCGCGCGCATGTGGCGCGAGATGAATGGTGCTGTCGGAAACGTGGTGAAGGAAGGAGCGCCAGCCGCGGCCAACGCGTCTGGCAACGGCCGGCCGGTCGAGCGAACCGAGCACGCCATCAGGACGTAACCAGTACGCATTAATGAGCGCGGTGACAGCGCCGCCGGTCCCGGTAACGCACCGAGACCGGCGGCGCGCTATTACGTGAGCCTGCCTGAATTGACCACCTGATTGGGCGCGACTAGGCTCGGTTAGCCGTGCTAGCCGCACTCGCGGCGAGCCATCTGCTCGCGCAAGAGCAGGATTCGCGGCGGTCCGGGGCGGCTTCGTCCGCAGAGGGGGTTTGGAATGCTTCGATTCCCGCGATCTCTTGCCATCGTTTCGCTCGTCGCACTCCTTGTGGCTACGGCTTGTTCGTCGGGCGGGAACGCGCCTGGAACGGGGGCGTCCGGCAGCACGATCAACGTCATGTCGCTCTGGGGCGCCAGCGAGCAGGACAACTTCCAGAAGGTGCTCGACGCCTTCAAGACGAAGACTGGCGTAACCGCGAAGTACGAATCGATCCGCACGGACTACGCGACCACCCTTCAGACCCGTATCTCCGGCGGCAATCCGCCGGATGTGGCGATCATCCCGGGCATCGGCTTCCTGCGGCAGTTCGCGAAGCAGGGATCCCTCAAGAAGATCGCCGACCTTGGGCTCGACGTGAACGCCCTCAAGTCGAACTACCCACCGGGCATTCTTGAGATCGGTCAGGTCGATGGGACGCAGTACGCGATCATGGTGAAGTTCAACAGCAAGAGCACGGTCTGGTTCCGACCTGACAAGTTCAAGACTCTCGGTGTCACGGCGCCAACGGATTTCGCCGGCTTCACCAAGCTCCTCGGCGACATCAAGGCAAAGGGCCAGGCGCCCCTCGGGCTTGGAGCCGGCGACTCGTGGACGCTGACCGACTGGTTCGAAAGCGTCTACGTCCGGCAGGCCGGTCCCGACAAATACGACCAGCTCTTCAGCGGCAAGCTGGCCTGGACTGACGCGTCCGTCGCGACCGCCATCGACACGATGAAGCAGGCCCTCTCCGACCAGTACGTCGCAGGCGGCATCACGGCCGCCCTCGGACGCACCTTCACCGACGGGATCGGCCAGGTCTTCAGCACCAACCCGCAGGCCGTCGTCTACTACGAAGGCGGATTCGTGGGCGGCATCGCGACAGGGCAGACCAACACCGCCCTGAAGGTCGGCGACACGATCGACTGGTTCGACTTCCCGAGCATCAACAGCAACAAGTCGGTCACCATCGGTGGCGACGTCATCGCCGCCTTCACGACCAAGCCGGGCGTCAAGGAATTCATGCAGTACATGACGACAGCCGACGCCGGCTCGGTCTGGGCCGGAACCGGCGCGATCATCTCGCCGATCAAGTCCGTCCCGGCGACCGCGTATCCGAACGATCTCGCCAAGCGCGAGGCGGCACAGGTGGCGAACGCCTCGGCCGTCCGCTTCGACGGCTCCGACCTGCTTCCATCCGGCGGCGGGGACGACATGGGCGCCGCGCTACAGGACGCGCTCCGGGGCAAGACCGTCGACTGGGCGGGTTTCGAAACTCGAATGAAGGCAAAGTGGACATCGGAGAAGTGACCAGGCGCGTGACCTAGAAATCAACGGAGCGGGTGGGCATCAACGGATGGCCCACCCGCTCCGCTACGGACGGAGATAGATGGGGCTCGCGCCAACACCAGCGGTACCGGCTCAAAAGGTCTCCACCCCCGACCTCACGGCGGTGCGTCGTGCGCGCACACCCGAGGGGCCGAACTATGGAGCCGCGATCCTGTTCCTTTTCCCAGCCGCGATCCTTCTCGTCGTCTTTCTCTTGTACCCCTCCCTCTACACGATCCTGCTGAGCTTCAACCGCGGGCGTAACGGCGTCTTCGAGCAGTGGGTCGGTTTTGACAATTACGTCCGCCTCTTCACCGATCCAGACTTCATCAATCTTTCGACGTTCCCACCCTCCGGAGCGCTTTGGAACAATGTCCTCTGGATCGTCTTCTACACGAGCATCGTCATCTTCCTCGGGCTGATCATCGCGGTCGTCGCCGCGCGTGTGCGCTACGAATCGGTCATCAAAGCGATCGTCTTCATCCCGATGGCGATCTCGGCAACGGCCCTCGCTGTGATCTGGAAGTTCGTCTACTCGCCTGATGCAAACATCGGTTTGCTCAACGCCATTCTCGGCGCCTTTGGCGTGTCGCCGATCTCCTGGCTCGGCGACGAGAACCTCGTGAACTTCGCGCTCATCGCGGTCGGCATCTGGGGATCGGTCGGCTTCGCGACGGTGATCCTGTCCGCCGCCGTGAAGAGCATCCCGGCTGAGGTCATCGAGTCGGCGCGCGTCGAGGGCGCGAACGAGCGGCAGATCTTCTTCCGAATGATCCTACCGATGGTCAGCCTGCCCATCTCGGTCCTGGCCGTCACGCTCGTCGTCAACGTCATCAAGCTCTTCGACCTCATCTACGTGATGACGGCGGGCGGACCTGGCAAAGCGAGCCGCGTGATCGCGTTCACGATGTATCAGCAGGCCTTCCAGGCCGGGCAGTACGGCTACGGGTCGGCGGTCGCAGTCGTCATGCTGGTCGTACTCATCCCGATCATGATCTACAACGTTCGGCGCTTCCGAACCGGAGCGGTCACGTGAGCGTCCTCGCCGAAGCGATGGCCGGCTCACGTCCGCGGACACCAGCGGGCCGCCTCGTCGCAGCACTCAACCATTGGGCCATCCACGTCGCGCTGGGCCTCATCGGCCTGATCTGGCTCGTCCCGACTTTGGGACTACTGGTGACGTCCTTCCGGCCGCGCTCCGACATCCAGGCCACCGGGTGGTGGGACATCTTCAACCTCCACCTCACGCTCGAGAACTACAGGCAGGTGCTCGAAGCGCAAGGGATGCTCCCGGCTTTCATGAACACGGTCTTCATCGCTGTCCCGTCGACCGTGCTTCCCATCGCCATCTGCGCTCTCGCCGCGTATGCCTTCTCCTGGGTCCGGTTCCCGTTCCGCGACACCCTCTTCCTCATCGTGATCGCTTTCCTGCTGGTGCCGGTGCAGGTCGCCTTTATCCCCCTGCTCACGACAGCGACTGCCCTGGTGCCCGACCTCCAGCTCACCCGGGGCTATGTCGCCATATGGCTCGCCCACACCGCCTTCGCGCTCCCCTTCGGGATCTTCCTGCTGCGCAACTTCTTTATCACCCTGCCACCGGACATGATCGAAGCCGCGCGCATCGACGGCGCGTCGGATTTCCGGGTCTTCAGCCAGATCGTCGTGCCGGTGTCGGTCCCGGCGATCGCCGCGTACGGCATCTTCCAGTTCCTCTGGGTATGGAACGACCTCCTCATGGCCCTCGTGTTCGTGCAGGACTCGAGCAAGTACCCCATGACGCGCGCGATCCAGAACCTCCTCAGCCAGTACGGCACCGAGTGGCATCTTCTCGCGGCGGGCGCATTCCTATTGATGATCGTCCCGCTGATCGTCTTCTTCAGCCTCCAGCGCTACTTCGTCCAGGGCCTCCTCGCCGGCTCCATCAAATAGGTGCACGCCGTACCGATCACCGCGAAGAAAAGCATCGCGGACTACGCGGAAGTAATCGGCGAGAAGCACTACGAAGAGCTGCGCACCCTCGCGAAGGCCGCGAAAGGCCGCAGCATGCTGCACGTCAACGCCACCGCTTACGGCGGCGGTGTCGCGGAAATACTCCAAAACCTCGTCCCGCTGCTCCGGGACGCGGGCGTGGACGCGCACTGGGCAGTCTTGGACGCCCCGCCCGCGTTCTATGACATCACGAAGAAGATCCACAACGCCCTCCAAGGGATGAAGCTGGATCTCTCCGAAGCCGAAAAGAAGCTCTTTCTCGACGTTGGGCGCGAGAACGCGGCGCAGCTGACGGACGCCGACGTGGTCCTCGCGCACGACCCGCAGGCGGTCGCGCTGCATCACTTCGCGAAGGATCCGGGTCGCGCCGGGTGGGTCTGGCGCTGCCACATCGATCTGACTACCGCCCACCAGCCGGTGTGGTCCTTCCTCAAGCCGTTCGTCCAGGAGCACGACGCCTCGATCTGGACGATGCCTCAGTTCGTACGGCCTGACTTGAAACAGAAGGTGCTCATTCAGGCGCCGACGATCGATCCGTTCTCCGAGAAGAACCGCGACATGCCGATCGAAGAGGCGCGCGAGATCGTGCGCCGTTTCGACGTCGATCCTGGCCGGCCGATCCTCCTGCAGGTCTCGCGCTTCGATCCGTGGAAGGACCCGCTCGGCGTGATCGACGCATACCGAATCGTGAAGAAAGAGGTGCCTGGCGTCCAGCTCGTCATGATCGGTTCGCTCGCCGACGACGACCCCGAAGGCCAGGAGTACTTCGACCGGACAAAGAAGCACGCGGGCGGCGACAAGGACGTCTTCCTCTTCACGAACCTCGACGGCGTCAAGGACCGCGAGGTGAACGCGTTCCAGCGCGCGTCCACGGTGGTGGTCCAGAAGTCGCTCCGCGAAGGGTTCGGCCTCGTCGTCGCGGAAGGGCTGTGGAAGGGCATCCCGGTCGTCGCGGGCAAGGTCGGCGGCATCGTCATCCAGATCCAGGACGGCGTGTCGGGGTACCTCGTCTCGAGTCCCGAGGAATGCGCCGCGCGCTGCCTCGACCTGCTGCGCGATCCCGGTCTCCGGAAGCACATGGCCGCGGCGGGACGAGAGCACGTGCGCGAGAACTTCCTCATCACTCGCGACCTGCGCGACCAGCTCGGGCTCGTGGCGACGCTCGCGAAGGTCGGCCAGACCCAATAGCTAGCATCGCCGCCGTGGGCGATGCGCTCTTCGAGATAGACCCCGACATCCGTGTCGCGCGAACGCTCCCCGCGCGCGTCTACTCCGATCCGGAGATCTTTCGGCTCCAGCGCGAGCGGCTCTTCGCGCGCACCTGGCACTACGCCGGTCACGCAGACCTGGTCAAGGTCGCGGGCCAGGTCTACCCGTTCACGCTTCTTCCGGGCGTGCTCGATGAACCTCTGGTTCTCACGCGCGATTCAAGCGACCGGATCCACTGCCTTTCGAACGTGTGCACGCACCGCGGGACTGTGGTGGTCGAGGGCGCGGGGGTGGAGCAACAGCTACGGTGCCGCTACCACGGCCGCCGCTTCGCGCTGGATGGCCGCTTTCATTCGATGCCTGAGTTCGAGCAAACCGCGAACTTCCCCGCGAAGACGGACGATCTGACAGAGGTCCCGCTTGGGCTTTGGGAGCGCTTCCTGCTCGTCGCGCTGGCACCGAGCGCGCAGATGTCGATCGCCGCGATCTTCGCGCCACTTGTCGCTCGGCTCCATCAGCTTCCGTTCGCGGAGCTCACGTTCGACGTCCTGAGCGCACGGGACTACCTCGTGAACGCGAACTGGGCGCTCTACATCGACAACTACCTCGAGGGCTTTCACATCCCATACGTGCATTCGAGCCTCGCCACGACGCTCGACTACGGGGAGTACACCGTCGAGCTCCAGCGCTTATCCGTCCTGCAGCTCGGCATCGCTAAGCCTGGCGAACCCGCATTCGCGCTCCCGCGCGAGCACCCCGATCACGGACGCGCCGTCGCCGCGTACTACTTCTGGCTCTTCCCGACGACGATGTTCAACGTGTACCCGTGGGGCGTCTCGGTGAACGTCGTCACGCCCCTCGCCCTCGACCGGACGCGCGTCTCGTTCCTCCCATTCGTCTGGGACGCGAGCAAGCGCGACGCCGGAGCGGGCGCGGGTCTCGATCGCGTCGAGCGGGAAGACGAGGCCATCGTCGAGTCGGTGCAGCGCGGCGTACGCTCGCGGCTGTACGAGCGCGGACGTTACTCACCCGCCCGGGAGACCGGCGTACACCATTTCCACCGACTGCTCGCCGAGTTCATGTCCGCGACGTAGCACATCAGTAGTGAGGCGCCGCGCGGTTTGCGCGGCGCCCCTCTCATTCAGAAAGCGCTTGCTCAGGAGTGCTCGTCTTCCTCGTCGTGCTCGTGGTCAAAACCCTCGTTCGGATGCCCGAGGTACGGAAACTCGTCAAGGTATGGCTTCTCGCCGGCCTTCGGCGCGGCGTTGGAGGTCCCGTCGGTCAGAAGTCCCGCGGCGGCGTCGGCCTTGAAGTCGGACCGCACCAGCGGCAGCGTCACGCCCGCGACAGCCCGGAGTTCGATCGCGACGACGTTGTCGGCAACGCGCCTCCCATTCGGGAACCCCGCGAGGTCGCCACCCAGGAGACCAAAGGGGCTCGGGTCGCTTTTCTTGGGCGGGATCGCCATATTGAGGCGGAGCATGTCCGCGATCCGCGGACCCGTGAAGTTCTGGAAGCCGGCGATGATCCCCGACGGGAGCCCGGTCGCGAGGATCGCGACGAGGTCGGCACGTGGCCGGTCGGCGGCCGCGGTCGTCGTCAGCAAAGTCTTGAGATTGGCGAACACGCCCGGATACAGCACCGGCAGCAGGTTCTGCAGCTCGGGGTTCTGGTAGTAAGGCAGGAAGTCTGAGTCGCGGTGCGGCTCGCGCGCGTTCCAGCGATCCTTGCGGCCCACCGGAATGATGACCTCGTTGATGAGTGGGTTGCCCAGGCGCGACACCTGGGTCCACCCGCCGGCGGAAGTGCGCTGGCCCTCGTCGGTCTGCACCGAGCCGCGTTGCCGGCTCGCGGTCGCCCACACGCCGATCACCGACTTCGCGTCCTTGACGTCAGTCGGCATGGATCCGTCCCGGGTGAGGTCGGTCTTCGGGACCTGGATCGCGATCGTGTGCACGTTGTAGCCCTTCGTACCGTCCTGGCCGCCGGCCATCGGCAGGGGGATGAGGTGAAGGTTCTGGAACGGGCGAAGGGCACCGAGATCGAAGATCGAGCCGAGATCCACGAAGAAGCCTTCATCGCGCTGGCCGGCGAAGACCTTTACTCCGTCGGGCAGCATGCGGATCGCGGCGTTCGCGAGGTTCGCGTAATTGGGGGTCGATCGCGGGCCGATCCGCACCGGTGGGCTAACGATGTTGCGTCCGAGGACCGTCCTGCGCCAACCGTCGTCGTCCCCCTCGTCGCTCCGCACCGCGCGCGTCACCGAATAGATCTGACGCACGTTCCATGAGGGGCTGCCCAGCGAGTCGATCGGTCCGGTGTTGTAGAGGAACGTCTCGGGGTTGGTTACGCGTGTCCGGAAGCGAAACTGGTACACGACGTCGGCCATGGCGTCACCGTCGTTGTCGATCTTGACCTCGTACAGCACGTCGTCGCCGAACTGGTAGAAGTTCGGCCCACCCGCCGGCTCCTCGAGCGGGATGTAGTTGGCGAGGATCGTCACCTTGGAGCTGTCGACGGGATCCACGAATGCGTAGAGGTCGGTGTTGTCGGCGACAGGGTCCTTGGAGATCTCGGGAGCTTCACGATGCGACGACATCGGTGGCCTCCCTGGCGATGGCGATGAGTCGCGAGACGAGTCCCGAGTCGCGGCGAACAATCTCGCGCGTCCCGACCATCACCACGAGCTCGCCCCTTCGTGCGTCGCTGACGTACGCGACGATGGGCTCGGCGGTCGCGTCGTTCGCCAGGACGGCTCCTCCGCCGATCCCGCGCGCCGCGGCGAGGAGTCCCATCGCGGCCGTGCCGGCCGCCGCCGCCTTTATGACCGTGCGACGTGAATGCGTGGACGTCAGAACTTTTCGCGTCATGTCTTCCTCCCGAAACGGCGAGTGCCGATCCGGCCGGGAGATACGCGAGGAGAAGCGCAAATGGATCACCGCACGTACGCTCGGCGCGATGGACCGCAAAATCCGGTTCGCGACACAGAGCGGTGGTCAGCCGACCGGCGCCGACTGGCTCGATCGGGCGAAGCGACTCGAAGACATCGGGTACGCAACGATCTCCATGCCGGATCACATGGTGGGCGGCGCGTGGAGCAACCTGCCCGCGCTCGGCGCGGCGGCGGCGGTCACGACCAGGCTCCGCCTCGGAAACCTCGTCCTCGACAACGATTTCCGCAACCCCGTGGTGCTCGCGCGCGAGTACGCGACGCTCGACGTGATCTCGAACGGCCGCGTCGAGGTCGGCCTTGGCGCGGGCTGGTACGACCGCGATTACCGGAGCACGGGCATTCGGTTCGACCGCGGCCGGGTCCGAGTCGCCCGGCTCGCCGAGGGCGTGACGCTCATGAAGCGCCTGTTCACGGAGGACGAAGTGACCTTCGAGGGCACCTATTACCGGACCTCCCAGTCGGAGTGCCGGCCCAAGACCGTGCAGCAGCCGCGGCCGCCGTTTCTCATCGCGGCGGGCGGTCCACAGATCCTCGAGCTTGCCGGCCGGGAGGCTGACATCGTCGCGGTGATCGCGCCCGGCGCCGGAGTGCGGCCGCCCGCGCCGGACGACGTCGCGGCCACCGGCGTGCGGAGACAGCTCGATCTCGTTCGCGCGGCAGCCGGCGCGCGCTTCGCCGAGATCGAGCTCAGCTGCTTCGTCGACGTCACGCTGACCGACGATCGCGAAAAGACGATCGCTGAGCTCGCCGAGAAGGGGAACGTCGACCCGGCCGTCCTCGGTTCCTCGGTGTATCGCGGCATCGGGACGCTCGACCAGATCCGCGAGCACATCGTTCGGGTCCGGCGCGAGACGGGCATTACGTACTTCTGCCTGCGGGGGCCGCACGTGGAGGAGCTGGCGCCCGTGGTGAGAGACCTCGCAGGCACTTAGCGCTCGCTCGCCCGGCCTAGACTCGGGCGATGGCCGACCTCGCGATCGTCGCATTCGTCCTCGTCGGGGCAGTCATCGGCTTCTCAAAGGGGTTCGTCCTGCCGCTCGTGGCGGCGGGCGGGGCGCTCATCACCACGACGTTCCTCCTGACCGGTCCGTGGAGTGGCTCGCTCCCGTCCGGCTCGGTCGGCCTCGGGGCCGGCGCGATCGCGCTTGGACTGGGCGCGACGCTCTTCGCCCGCATCGGCATGGTCGTGCTGGCCCTCGTACACCGTTTCGGTTTTTTGACGAAGGTCGACAGGGTGCTCGGCGCACCGATCGGCATGGCCACGGCCGCCGTCACCCTGTACGTCGGGCTGCTAGGAACGCTGACCTTGGACGCCTGGCTCGACCCGCTGCACGGAAAGGCGACGATCGGCGCCCAGGAGATCGCTGCGATCCAGACGCTGGCGAAGGCGAACCCCGCCCTGGCCATGTTCGCCGATCCGACGATGCTGCAAACGCTTCTGCAGGTGGCGGCGAAAGGTCCGGTCTCGAGCGCCCAGGTGGCGAAAGTCGACGCGGCGCTCGGCTTCTACGAGCAGCAGGTCCGGCCGGAGCTCCTCCAGAGCCGGATCGTCCCCGTACTCCTTGCGGTCGGCGAGAAGCTGCCATTCATCGGGCGTCCCGCGACGCTCCCCGCGCATTAGGGCGCGGTCTCGAACCCCCACTCGTCTACCGCGTCGGTCCCGGCCACCTTGAGCTCCAGCCGCACCCGGTATTGCGTGCCCGCGGTGAGGGGCGCCGTTGGCACGATGCCGGCGTAGTCGCGCTCGTAGATCTGCGGGATGACCGACACCGCGACCTCGCGCCCGGTCGGGTCGGTCAGCTTCGCGGCCACGACGTCGACGATCCGGGCGCTCGAGTACACGACCATCACCGGATAGCCCACCGGCCGCGCAGCGCCCGCGGGCAGCGGGTCCGGTGATTCATCGCCGGCCCACGAACCGCTGACGCGCTGGCCCGCCGCGGGCGAGCGCACCCGATCCGGCGCGGCGGCCGCGAAGTCGAAGACAAGGACCCCGACCGTCGCGGTATGTCCGGCGATCTCAGCGTGGCCCCAACCCGCGAAGGCCGCGTGCGGATGCATGAGACCGAGGCGGTGATACGGAAGCTCCCACAGAAATCGCACGTCCTCGGTACCGGAGTCCGACGACGCCGCGACCTCGCTGCTCATCGCGTCGGGGTAGCCCTGCGCCGCGAGCCGATCGCGGACGGTCACGCCCGTGAACCCGGCCTCGCCGGGTGACTCCTCGTGCCCGATCATGCCCGCGCGCGCGAGGTACTCGGCGTGGTGCTGCGCCGCGGCGGTCACGCGATCGTCCGTGCGCACTGCCGGCGCGGCGACCGCGGCACGAAGCTCGTTATGGACGCGCAACATGTCAGCGGCGTCGTTCGACCGTGGCACGCTCGTCGAAGCGGGTGTTGCGCTCGGTGACCCCGTCGCCTCCGGAGTCGCCGAGACAGCGACGACTGTGCGGGCAGGCGTCGCCGAAGTGGTGGACCGCTCGGTACGAGCCAAATCGGCGGACGGATGCGGGCTCGCGAGAAATCCCGCGAGGGCCATACCCGCGGCGAGTGCGACAACCAGCGCGAACGGCCCAAGGGTGAACAAGGCTCCGCTCCGCATCAGTCACATTTTCTCGGAGTCGACCGACTCACGGGGATCAAACGACACGCAAAGACGTACGCAGAGACACATCCCCGTTTGACGACTGACCCTGCGCGACCCGATGCTGGTGGTCCCCAGCACACGCGTCGGTGACATCTCGCGCGCAACAAGGTCGAGGTGAGTGCGATAACGGAGCCGAGGGCGGCCAAGTCCTTCCGCGCCGCTGGCGATCGCATCGTCCGTCAGGAATCAGCATTGCCCTCGATCGTGAGCCGTTTGCTCGCCGCGCCCGTACAGGCGAGACGCCACATCGCGAGCGACGGTGACGAATGGTCCTTCAGGCTCGCCGCACTCGCGACGCTCGGTCGGTACGACGGCCTAGCGGTCCTCGTCGATGGCGCGGCTCGCAGCCGCTATGCCTACAACATCGCTGACGATCCGACGGCCGACGCCGCGATCCAGTCGGCGATCGAAGAGACACGACAGAGCGGCGCGACTGTGCAGGCGCAAACGACGATCCGCTTGGCCGATGAGCGTGCCGCCAGCGCGGCGATGGTCGCTCCCCTCGTGGCTGCCGACGCGATCAGCGGCGTGTTCATAGCGTTGCGCGTCGGGCGGTCATTCGCGGCGGCTGATGCGCTCATTGCCTCGGGCGCGGGCGACCTCGTGGCGCTCGAGCTCGCTCGCGAAACGGCCGCGCGGCGCGACGAGGCGCATCGCCGCCAGGCGTTCGCGCTCTACGAGCTTTCGCGCCTCGCCCTCTTCGGCGAGCGGCCGTTGGAAACGCTACAGGACGTGACCGCCTTGCTCACGAGCGCGTTCGATCACGATGTCGCGCAGATCTGGCTGTTCGAACCGGACGGGGCTCTCGAGCTCTGCGCCGCAACGCCGGGCGAGAATCTCCGATTCGAGCGGATGCGCCCGTCCGAGCACGACGCCCTCGCCCAGGCCGTTCGTCACCAGCGACTCATGCGGATTGGACGCGGGGCTCTTCGTCCATGGGTTCCGGCTGACACGAGGGAGGTCATCGTCGTTCCGCTCGCGGACAAGACACGAAGCCTCGGCGTCCTTGTGCTGGGTCGAACGCGGGACCGCTACGACGCCGCGGAAGAGGCGCTCGCCGGGGTGCTTGGCCGGTACATCGGGCGACTCCTCTCCCGGGCGGCGACGATCGATCGCGAGAGCGCGAAGCGAACGGATTCGGGCGAAGCCGAGCGCGAGTGGGTGGACGAGCCGCAGCTCACCGGGAGCTGATCTCGCTCAAATCTCGGGGACGCGATTGCCGCGGATCCGACTCTAGGCCGCGCTCGATGGCCCCTTCGCGGCTCCCGATTTTTCCCGGTCGCCGGCGGCGACAACGGTCAGCCGGCACACGCCGATGTCGATGATCTGGCCCATCGCGACACGTCGTGGCGCCGCGAGCTTCGTCCCATCGATCCACGTGCCACCCATGCTTCCGAGGTCGCTCAGCCAATAGGCGCCCTGCTTGTAGGTGATCCGTGCGTGCTTGCGCGAGACCGAAAGATCGGCGAGCTGGATGGTGCTCTCGGGTCCGCGACCGATCGTCGCGCCGGATCTTGTTACCTCGAACGTCGATCGCGACTCGCGATCGCCCTCGAGCCGCAACACGAGGTCTCCCGTGGTCGCGACGGCGGCCTTCGGCTCGTCATCGGCAGGTGGTTCTTCGGTAACTGTCGGAGCCTCCAGAGCGGTGGCCGGCATCTCGTCGGCGGGCGCAAGGTCCTCCAGAACGGCGATCGGCGCAGGAGTCCCCCTTTCGACCGCCTCGGGGACCACGGGCACGGGAGTTTCGTCGACCTCTGACGGTGGTTCGGCTGGCGGTCTCGGCTCGAAGACCGCCTTGATCCTCGTGAGGAGCTTCGCCATCCCGGTCACGCCGCACCTCCTCGGCCACCTTACGCCAGGGGCTTAACGCGAGACAAGCAGTTGAGGTACGCGGAACGGAAGCCTGGCCGGCATCGGAACGAGGGGATAATGCGGACCGGTCGCGCAACTCGACCTCATCACATGCGTCGAGGCGAGGCACTCGCGAGCTAGACGCGCATTCATTTTTTCGCTGGGGGGAGAGTTCACGCCCGAATAGAGCGTGACGGTCGCTGAGGAGGCTGAGCGAAATCAAGCTCCTTATCTGGGGCGCCGGCGCGATCGGCGGAACGATCGGAGCGTATCTCGCCCGTGCGGGGCACGAAGTCACCTTCGTAGACCGGGCGGAGGAACACGTGGCCGCGATCAACGGCGCCGGGCTCCGAATCGAGGGACCGCTCGCGCAGTTCACGAGGCGCGCGCCCGCGTTCACGCCTGACGACCTGAAGGGGGAGTTCGAACACATCGTCCTTGCCGTGAAGGCGCAGGACACCGAAACGGCCACCCGCTCGCTGGCGCCGCACCTGAGCGCAGACGGCTACGTCGTCTCCGCGCAGAACGGTTTGAACGAGCTCCAGATCAAGAAAGTCGTCGGCGACGCGCGCACGATGGGCTGCTTCGTCAACTTTGGAGCGGACTACCTCGAGCCCGGCGTGATCCAGTACGCGGGGCGTGGCGCGGTCGTGCTCGGGGAGATCGACGGGCGCGTGACCGCGCGCATCGGCGAGCTGCACCGCACGTTCCTCGATTTCGACGACCGCGCCATCGTGACGACGAACATCTGGGGCTACCTCTGGGGCAAGCTCGCGTATGGCGCTCAGCTCTTCGCCACGGCGCTGACGAATGACTCCATAGCGGAGGCGCTGGCCGATCCGGAGTACCGCGACGTCTACGTCGAGGTCGCGCGCGAAGTGATGCGCGTGGCCCGGGCGCGACAGATCACGCCCGAGGGGTTCAACGGCTTCGACCCGCGCGCGTTCGCGCCGGACGCGGATCGCGCGATCGCCGACCACTCGCTGGACGAGATGGTCGCGTTCAATCGCAGATCGGCGAAGACCCACAGCGGCATCTGGCGCGACATCGCGGTGCGGAGGCGCCGCACCGAGACCGACGCGCAGCTCGGCCCAATCGTCACCCTCGGCGCCGAAGTCGGCGTCCCGACCCCTCTGGTCTCGCGCCTGATCGCGCTGATGCACGAGGTCGAAGATCGCCGGCGCCCGCAGAGCCACGAGACGCTCGACCTGCTGAAAGCCGCGCTGCCCAATTGACGCCGCTCGAGTACCTCGCGGCCAACCGCGACCGCAGTCTCCAGGAGCTCATCGAGTTCGCTCGCATCCCCAGCGTGAGCACGGATCCGCAACACCTGGACGACATGACGCGCGCCGCCGAATGGGTCGCGGCGAAGCTCCGCCGGGCCGGGCCGATCGACGTCCGCAGCATGCCGACGGGCGGTCATCCGGTCGTCTACGGCGAATGGCTCGGCGCACCCAAGGCGCCGACGCTCCTCATCTACGGCCACTACGACGTACAGCCGCCGGACCCACTCGAGCAATGGCGGAGCGCTCCGTTTACGCCCGAGCTGCGCGATGGTCGCGTGTACGGACGTGGGGTCTCTGACAACAAGGGTCCCATGCTCATCCCGCTCGAGGTCGCGCGAGCCTTCTTCGCGACTCGTGGCGCGCTGCCGCTCAACGTCAAGTTCATCTTCGAGGGCGAGGAGGAGATCGGAAGCCGGAACCTCGGGCCGCTCATCGCCGCCAACAAGCGGCTTCTGCGGGCGGACTCGGTCCTTTCGGCCGACGGCGCGATGTGGCGAAGGGACGAGCCCTCGATCACCATCGGCAGTCGCGGCGTCGTCGCCCTTGAATTCCGTCTCACAGGCGCGAGCCGGAATCTGCACTCGGGGCGATACGGCGGCTCCATCGCGAACGCGCTCCACGCGATGGCCGAGCTCGTCGCGAGCCTGCACTCACGCGACGGCCGCGTCGCGGTTGAAGGGTTCTACGACGACGTGGCCGCGCCGTCGGACGACGAACGGCGCGCCATCCGCGACCTTTCGTTCGACGAGGCACGTTTCCTCGCGGAGCTGGGAGCGCCCGCGGCGTTCGGCGAAGTGGGCTACAGCACGCTCGAACGGCAATGGCTACGACCGACGCTCGAGGTCAACGGCATGTGGGGTGGCTATGAGGGTGCAGGCAGCCAGACGGTCACGCCGAACGAGGCGCGCGCGAAACTCAGCTGCCGCCTCGTCCCGGACCAGGACCCCGACAGGATCCGCGCGTTTGTCGTCCGGCATCTCGAAACGCATCTCCCGGCAGGCGTAAGCCTCGCCGTCTACGGGGAGCGGCACGCCGCGCTGCCCTACCGCATTCCGCCGGACCATCCCGGCCTTGCGACGGCGGAGCGCGTGCTCGAGCAGGTCTATCGAAAGAAGGCGGTTCGCGTTCGCATGGGCTCGACGCTGCCGGTGTGTGAGCTATTCAAGCGGCACCTCGGCATCGACACCGTGTTCTTTTCGTTCTCGACCGCCGACGAAGACTTCCACTCGCCCAACGAGTTCTTCCGCCTCAGCCGCCTGCACGAGGGTCTGGCGGCATGGGCGCTCTACTGGGACACCTACTCGCACCGGTCAGAAGAGTGAGCGCCCTCCGTCGATCGAGAGCACCTGTCCGGTGATCCACGAGGCTCTGGCCGAGACGAAGAACCGGACCCCGTTGGCGATGTCTTCGGGCCGCCCGAGACGCCGCAGCGCGATCCCTTCGACGAGGCGCCGCTGACCTTCCTCGCCGTAGCTCTGCCACTGCTTTTCGGTCGTCGGATTGGACCGAACGAATCCCGGGGCGATGCAATTCACCGTGATCCCGAACGGCCCAAGCTCGTGCGCCATCTGACGCGTGAACCCGATCTGTCCGGCCTTGGCGCTGGCGTAGGCCTGAATCCCAGTGAGGCTCACGCTGCGCCCGGCACCCGATGAGATGTTCACGATCCAGCCTGCGCGCGCTGCCTTCATCGCCGGAATCACCGCGCGCGTGCAGAGAAACGCGCTCGTCAGATTGGCGTCGACGATCGCGCGCCATTCGTGGTCAGAGACCTCGTCGAGGGGTTTGCCGACCTGGCCCACGACCCCTCCCGCATTGTTCACGAGGACGTCGATCCGCCCAAGGCGCGCGATCAGCTTTGCGACCTGCGCGGGGTCGGTGAGATCCGCCGCGTCACGGTCGACCCGATGAACCGTCGCACCGTCGTCCTCCAGACCGTCCGCGATCGCGGTACCGATCCCATGCGCCGTTCCCGTGACGAGCGCGACTCTGCCGCTCAGCTCACCCATCACCACTCCACCCGTTCTCGATCAGATCGCGGACCTCCGCGACACCGGTGCTCCAGAGCTCGAGCACTTCCGCTTCCGGTCGGTGGTAAGAACCACCGAAGCTGCCGTCGACGGTCAGACGGCGCAGCTCGGCCGGCGGTGCCTGCCGGATGACACGCTGCGGGATCAGCGGTTTCTGGCCATCGGGCATCGCGACGCCGGGAATGCGCGTCCACGGGAAGTTTTCCATCCACGAGCCATGGGAGGACTCCTTCTCGTAGCGTTGGACGACGGCCCAGGCGCGCGGCGCGTTCCACCAATCGTGGAAGAGCACCTGCACCCGCTCCTTTCGCGCCTCCGTCAACCACTCGCGCATCACGCCGGCGGCGAATGAGTTACCGCCGTGGCCGTTGATCACCGCGATGCGCCGGAAGCCCTGTCCGAAGAGCGAGTCCAAGAGATCGCGAATGACCGAGACGTACGTGGACGTCCGCAGCGACGGACTGCCGGGAAATGCCGCGAAGTACGGGGTGACGCCGAACGGCAGAGCCGGAAGGACCGGTACGCCGAGCGGCTCCGCGGCTTCGACGGCGACGCGCTCGGCCAGGATCGCGTCGGTCCCCACCGAGAGGTAGCCGTGCTGTTCGGTGGATCCGATCGGCAGCACGATCCGGTCGTCGTGACTCAGGTACTTCTCGAGCATTTGCCAGTTGCAGTCATGGACCCTCATCCGCGCCTCCCCCGACCGCCCGCGCGATCACGCGCGATAGCCTACGACCGGAGTTCTCTCGGGCGGTTGACGCGAGTGGGGGCGCGGCGCGAGCCGGGCTACGGCTTCGGCGACACCGTCACGGCGGCGTAGATACCGAGGTCCGGGAGTTGCCCGCGACCATCGATCCGCGGGAGAAGCGAGACCTTGGCAACGCCGGGCTGCGCCGGCGCGGTGAAGTGAACGACGAACCAGCCGACCTGACCCGGACCGACGTACGCGGTCGTCTGCACGCCTGCGGCGGTCCCGTCCGCGAGGGTCAGCGAGGCCTGTGCGCCGTCGATGCCGCGGTACCAGCCGACCGACCCGGTATTGCGGAGCGCGACGACCCACTCGACCGTGGCGTTCGGAGTCGCGGTCGGATAGGCAGCCTGCGTCTCGAACGAGGCGCTGTAGGCACTGAGCGGCGGGACCTCGAAAGTGGCGCGCGTGAGACCCGAGCCGGACTGGGCCTCGGCGAGCTTCTCGCCGATCGTTGAACCGATCGTCGAGCTCACCTGGGCGACGGTCGAGCTTGCCTCGTTCAAGACGTTCCCGATCTGCTCCGGCGGCAACACGACCAGGGCGGCCGCGATCACACCGAGGCTCAGGCCACGAAATGCGACACGGCCCCAGCGGATCCTGAGGGGGGGCCGTGGCGCGCGCTGTGCGCGCGGCAGCGCTGGGCGCGCGATGACCACCGGCTTGACGCGGGCCGTGGGCTTGGTCTTGATCGTGCGCACGCGGGTCGGATACGAAGCGTCCTGAGTCCTGGCGCGCACGCGCGGGCGAATTGTCGCGAGACGGCCCGCGCCAACGGCGAAGCGGCCAAGCGCCGATGTGACCGTTGACAGATCTGCATGAATGCGGAATGCGCGGAGATCGGCGATGAACATCGGGTCGATGCGGACGTCTTTCAGGTCGGCCCATGCGAGCTCCATGAGCTCGAACGACGATTCCATGAGAAGGGGCTTGTCGATCAGCGAAAGCTCCCTCGTCTTGAGCGCGAAGAGAAGCAGGCTCAAGCCCCGGTCGGTCGGTTTCTCTTCCGGGAGCGTGGGCGTCGAGACTTCCAGGGCGGCGGCTGGCTGCAGGATCGGTGACGGAAGCAGGGCTACCTCGTTGCCGGCAACGGGAGGTTCCATGGTTTTGGTGGTTTCCACGCCTCATTAACGGGGTGCGCACGCGGGAGCATCGGGTCCTAGCCGAACAGGGGAGTACGTCGGTACTAGGCGAACCGTCGAGATTGCCCTCCGAAGCCTGCTCGCATCGAGTCATGACGATTCCGTCATCGGGGTGACGGGATTGTCATGACAGGGACCCAGCCCACGGTCAGGCTTCAGGACATGAGAGCGGACGCCATCCGTCTCCTCGTGCTCGAAGAGTTCCGGCTTCGCGACCCCGATGTGGATGGCGCGGCGGCGCGAATCGTCGCGGCGTGCTCCACTGGCATCGAACCCGCCGTTCCACTGTTGACAAGCATCGACGATCGATGCGATGTCGCGACGCTTCGAGCTCTGCATTCAGGAGAGTCGAGCGAGGGCGACGTGGTTCAACGTGCCGCCCTCGCTCCCCTGGTCTCGAGCTGGGCGACCCCGAAGCACTACGGCCCGAGGATCACCGAGCGCTCGCAGGGTTGGCCGTCATCCTTCCGGCTTGCCGTGACCGAGTCGGGGATCAATGAGGTCAGTGACCCTGCAGTGACTCTGGGGAACGATTCAGTGCGCGACGAGGCCGCGAGCCGCGCGGTCGGTCTGCTGTGGATCGGAGCGCCCGTTGGGACTCACGGCGGTCTCCTGATTCTCCTCGGTAGTTATGACGATCCAGTAACGGTTCGGAGCAATCGATCGAACTGGCCGCTTCCGCTGAGCCGCGATCTCGGCGTACGCATCTACGAGAACAGCCCGTCCTAAAATGCAGCGATGGCACAGGCTGGGGCGGTAGCACCGGCCGCTAGAGGACCCGAGCGCGCGGTCCGCGTGCTCCTCGTCATCGGTGACAAGCC
>Ga0209806_1000852_pt1 | contig 20686 bp, 21 predicted proteins | sample GraSoiAngelo_152_FD_186166 | JGI IMG/M metagenome (GOLD analysis project Ga0209806, IMG submission 186166) | Grasslands soil microbial communities from the Angelo Coastal Reserve, California, USA - 14_1009_12_30cm (SPAdes) (version 2) | ecosystem: Environmental > Terrestrial > Soil > Grasslands ... | reverse complement strand
TGGGGCAGCACCTCTCCTGAGCGACCATGGATGACGACGTGCGCGAACCGGTCGAACGGCGTCGGCTCGGCGTTGACCACGATCATGCGCGCGCCGGCTCGCAGCGCCACCAGCGGGACCTCGGCGGCCGGATAGACCACCAGCGACGATCCGACCACCAGGATCACGTCCGCATTCCGGGCGAGCTCGAACGACTCCTGGACCGCGGCGGCCGGCATCGACTCGCCGAACAGGACGACGGTCGGCTTCAACCTCGTTCCCCCGCATTGCCGGCACCGCGGGGGCATCTCGACGTCGAGCCGCTCCTGCACCTCTGATCGCGGCTCGACACGTCCGCAGTCGAGACACACCACCTTACGTCCAGACCCATGCAGCTCGATCACCCTCTTGCTGCCCGAGTCCTGGTGCAGGCCGTCCGTGTTCTGAGTGATAAGGGCGACCAGGCGGCCGGCCGCCTCGAGCTCCGCCAGGGCGAGGTGGCCGGGATTCGGCTTGGCCGCGAGCGCAACCCGGCCCCGGTCTCGCGACACCCTCCAGTAGGATGCCGGGTCGGCCAGAAAGGTGTCGATCGACGAGACCTTGACCGGGTCGTACTTGGCCCACAGGCCGCCCTCGCCCCGAAAAGTCGGGATCCCGCTTTCGGCCGACACGCCGGCCCCCGTCAACGCCACGGCTCGCCGGGCCGTAGACAGCAGCTCCGCCGCACGTTCGACCGTCATGCGAAGACGGACTGCGTGGTGTACAGCTGTCGCTTCGCCGTGTAGGCGGTCGTCGCCGCGTCCGTCGGCATCGGCACCCACGGTGAGGCTGTGTCCTCGCGGATGGCGGTCACCTTGAAGATCCTGAACGTCTCCGCCGATTTGCCCTTCAGCTGCAGCCCGGGCAGCTCGTCGACCGCGATGAAGTCCGCGCACGCCTGGTATGTCGGCCAGCCGACCAGGACGTGAAATGGGGGCGCGGCGCTACAGAAGCGGGCAGCAGTGTTGACCGTGTCACCGAGCGCCGTGTACTGGAGGCGGTCCTGGCTTCCCATGTTCCCGACCACGGCGGTTCCGGTGTTGATTCCGATGCCCCAGCCGATGGGCGGCAGTCCGCGTGCCGCCAGCTTGGCCTGCACCGCGGGCGCGCCGTTGATCAGGTCATAGGCGCAGCGGATCGCGAGCAGCGCGTGGTTCGGCTGCGCGAGGGGTGCATTCCACAGCGCCATGACTTCATCGCCCACGTACTTGTCGATGAGCCCGTCCCACCTGAGGATGAGCTTGCTCATCTCATCAAGGTAGTCCTGGATGACCGCGAGGACGTCGTCAGCGCGCATCGACTCGGCCATCGCCGTGAAGCCGCGGATGTCCATGAACATGACGCTGAGGTCGCGACGTTCTCCGCGTGAGATCAGGTCGTCCACAGAGCGCGTCGCGGCAAGCTGGCGCGCGACCCGCGGATCGATGTAATGGCCGAAGATGCGCTCGACCTTGCGCCGCTCATGCTCCTCGAGCACGTAACGCGCCCCCAACGAAAACGTCGCCGCCAGCACGATCGCCATGGCCGCGTAGAGCGGATCAGCGAGATAGCCCTGCTGGCCGAGAACGTAGATGGCCACGTAGTAGGCGGTGAGGACGCCCGCGGTGAGCAGCATCCCGGCGCGGAAAGGCAGCAGGTAGACGATGAGACCGACGATGGCCGCGAGCAGCAGGATCGCCAGCTGTATCGAGACTGTCGGTTGGACTCTGAGGTACCTGTTATTGAGGATGGTGGTCATCGCATCACCCTGGATTCGGTAACCGTAGTTCTGGCTGTCGAGCATGCACTGCGGCCGGCCAGGAGAGCAAAAAGATCCGTCGTGCTTGAAAGCAACGGCCTGCGAGTAGACGTCGCCGGCGTCGATGAGCTTCGTGCCGACGACCACGATGTGATTGGTGATCAGCGCGGGACGCGGACAGCTCTGGTTGTAGGCGTCGACGTACGCGCACGTTGGGCTCGATCCGCGTGTGAAGTTGACGAGCATCTGGTTGCCGACGAGCGGGATCCGGTGGCTGCCGAAAGTGGCTTCGGAATTGCGCACCACGATGGGAGCGCTGATGCCACCGGCGAAGCGCAGCGCCAGGACGAATGCAGGTTCGTCGCTCTCGTTTTCCGGGCAGGTGGAGCTGGGGTCGGGGCGCAGCACCACCCCGCGAACCGTGTTGGCCTGGTCCGGAATGCCCAGCCCGCGCTCGCCCACCGCCGCGGCGACGGTCGAGAACTCGCCCTTCGGCGCGTCATCGACCGTGCACACCAGCACCACGTTCCCGGCGGCGCTGATCGCGTCCGTGAGCTGCTTGTCGGTGTTCTCACCCGTTTCGACGTCGCTGAAAGTCAGGTGGTCGAGCACGACGTCGAACAGGATCACCTTGGGGTGCAGGCTCGCCAGGTAGTTGATCACCCTCGCGTGGTAACCGTTGTTGAACGGATACGCGCCAATGTCCTTTTGGCTGCGTGAGTCGATCTCGACGAAGCTGACCTGCGGGTCCGGCGCCGGCGCCGGAAAGAGCTGATCTTGCCCCGCTGCGAATGTGGGGTCGGTGATTCCGGTTTGTAGAAGGGCGATGACCAGAAAGCCGGCGACCAGGCCCGCGAGCACGAAGCGCCAGGCGAGGCGCCAGTCGCCTATGCGGTCGCGAACCATGTCGCCGGTATGTTAGGTGCGGTGACCTCAGCCGTCCCCGAATCCCGGCGCATGGTCTTTCTCTACATCGCGGCAGGGGCCGTTTTCGCGACCATCGCAGCGCGCGGCCTGACAGTTCCCCTGTATGCCCACGACCTGGGCGCGAGCCGGTTTGCGGTCGGCGCGCTGTTCTCCGTGGCCACGATCGCCGCGGCGATCCTCTCGCTGCCATCAGGCGTGCTGGTGGATCGCTTCGGCGCCCGCACGCTGCTGGGCATCTCGCTGGTGCTCACGGCCGTCTCGCAGGTCGCGACCGCGCTCACACCGAGCGTGGCTCCGCTGTTCCTGTGGCAGATCATCGGCGGTCTCGCTGCCGGCGCCCAACAGTCAGCCGTGTTCAGCGCGGTGACCGAATCGGTGCCGAGGGGAAAGTTGGGACGCGCCATGGGATGGCTGACCCTTTCGATGCAGCTCGGCTTCACGCTGGGCCCGGCCCTCGCCGGCCTTGCGCTCCGTTGGATCGATGTGCGAACCGACATCGCGGTGACGACCGCGCTGCTCGTCTTCACCATCCCCGGTGCGCTGGCCACGAGCCGGACGCGTCAACAGACCGGGCAGGGCTTTTCGCTGCGCGCTCCTCTGCGGGCCCTGGCCAAGCAGGCGGCGTTCACGCCGGTCGTCATCGGGCTGATCAGCGTGACCTTGATCTGGGGCACCTTTGGCGCCTTCATCCCCATCTTCGCGCGGGAAGGTCTCGGGCTCCAGAGCGCCCAGGTCGGCTACCTGCTTGCGCTGCAGGCGGTGTTCAACGCCGGCTCACGACCGATCGCGGGCCGGCTGGTGGATCGGGCACGCCAGCGCTGGCCGATCGTCCTGACCGGCGTGATCGTCTGGTCGGCAGCCATGGTTGTGATCGGTCACCTCTCCGGGTTCCTGGCGCCGGCGATCGTGATCGCGATCGGAACGCCCTTCATGGCGGCGGCGTTCGTGGCGATCGGCGTGGTGTTCGGCGACCTCTCGAGCGCGTCCACTCGCGGTGTCACGATGGGGATCTACGGAACGGTTCTGTTCATCGGCCTTTCAGCGGGGCCGCTGATATTCGGCCCGATCGTCCAGGGAGTCGGCTACGCGGCCGGGTTCACCGCGTGCGCGGCGGTTTCGGTGATTCTTGGGCTCGTGATGGCGGGAATGCAGGCGGCACCCCTGCGCCGGCGAAGCGCGCCAGCACCTCTCGGTGACTCGGAAACGCCAGGGGCGGCAACGCGTCAGGTGTGAAAACCGCGACCTCGAGCATCTCGGGGCCCGGGCTGATCGAACCTCCATCGACGACTCGACCGCGGTACGCGATCCCGATGATGCTCGAGACGGACCGCTTTGCCACGTGATAGGTGCCGAGTAGGGCCGTCAACTCGACGTCGGCGTTGATTTCCTCGCGACACTCGCGGATCGCGGCACTCGCGGGGTCTTCGTCGTGGTTGACGAACCCGCCGGGCAGGCACCACAGGCCGTACCCAGGCTCGATGGCGCGACGGCCCAGCACGATGCCGCCCTGCGACTCGACGACCACCGCGGCCGCGACCTTCGGATCGCGCCACAGGACGAAGTCGTCGTTGGGACATGCCTCTACCTCACGTCCATCGAGCGTCCGCAAAACCAGCGCCGCGCCGCAGTTGACGCAGAAGTGGCCCACCGAGCCGAGCTTAGACCGGTTCGGCCTCCGGCCTTGCCGCGTGAGGCTTGGGCGCCGGACCTTTCATGTCGGCGACGCGAACCTGGTTGCGGCCGCCCTGCTTGGCGGCATAAAGGGCCTGGTCGGCGCGGTCGATCAGCTGCGTGAAGAGCGCCGGATCATCGGTCGCCGCCACCCCGAGGCTGATCGTGAGCTTCAGACCTCCCGGAAAAGTGGCGGACGCGACCTTGGCTCGAATGCGCTCGGCCAGGGTGCGCGCACCCGGCTCCGTCGTCTCATGGAGGATCAGCGCGAACTCCTCGCCGCCATAGCGCGCGCAGACGTCGGACTCGCGCGCTCCGGTTTTCAGGATCTGCGCGAGCTCTGCCAGGACAGCGTCGCCGTTCAGGTGGCCATATGTGTCGTTGACCTGCTTGAAGTGGTCCAGGTCGATCATCAAGAAGGCGATGGCGTTGTGGTGCCGCCGCGCTCGCTGCATCTCCTGGAGAAACTGCTGGGCCAGATGTCTGCGGTTGGGCAGCTTGGTGAGCTCGTCGGTTAGCGCGTTCTCCTCCTGGGCCTCGAAGAGTTGGGCGTGGCGGATGGCGATCGCGGCTTGGGAGGCCACCCCGTTCAGCAGGTCGGCCTGGTCCTCGGACAGCTCCCGCCAGGCGTTGAGGTAGAGCTCCATGGCACCCATGAGCTGCCCCGACCGCTGGATGGGAACCACCAGGACGTGTTGGGGGTGGCCGCCGCTGTCCAGGCCCGGCGCGGTGTGCTCGTCGAGCTTGACGACCAGCGGCCGCATCGCGGAGAGGGCCGAGCTGAGCGGTTCCTCGTCGATCTTTCGCATGCCGCCGCGCGCGCGGGTGGTGAGGTTGTAGGAGGCCTCGCGGTACATTTCGGCCCTGCCTGTTCGCACGAGGTACATGGCGCCGGCGACAGCGCCCATGATCCGGCCGGCATGGGTCAGGGCGACGTTCAGCACCTCTTCCAGGGCGAGCGAGGAGTTGACCGCGGAGGCGATCGCGAGCAGGAGCGCGGCCCGATCGCGGGCTCCGCTCTCGTCGGCCAGCGCGGCTTCGAGCTCGCGGGTCGTGCCTCGATTTCGCATGAGGGACACGGTCAGCAGGATGAAGGCCGCGACTAGAAGGACCGAGGTGATCAGGAGTACGGCGGCGAGATCCAAGAGTCACTCCTATGGGGGCCGGAAGTTGCCATAGGTTAACGCGGCAAACTTGGAGTTGGTTCTGTAAGAGCGCGGGGGAGGACAGACGTCCTCCCCCGCGAAACCCCATCCCTCCCCAGGCGCGCCGGGAGGCGCCTGGTAAGCAAGGCCCCACTCCGTCCACCAGCCAGGGTGTCCGTGCGGGATATACTCGGCCCGATCTGGAGCCCCTTTCTTTCGACGATCTCCCCCTCGGCGGCGAGTGGACGACGCGCCGCCGCACCGTCTCCGACGCTGAGATAGCACTGTTCGCCGGCGTCGCCGGCGACCTCTCACCGCTCACCATCGAGGCGCACGGAGACGGCCGCCGTCCCGCGCCGCCCGCGCTGGTGGTGGCCATGGCGGTCGGCCTGGGCTCGATCGACACGCCCGTGCCGGCGGTCGCCGAGTGGGAGTGGCTGAACTGGAAGTTCCCCCGTCCGGTGCACGCCGGGGACACCATCTACGCCCGCTGGACCCTCACCCAGAAGCGACCGCCCGCCAGCGGTGCGCCGTCCGCCATCATCGTCTGGCGAGTCGACGTCCACACCCTCGACGGCGCTCTTTGCGCCGAGGGCGAGATAGGCGCCAAGGTCAAGCGCGGGGTGGCCGCGGAGCGCCCCCGCCCGTCATCCCCCGAGCAGCCGGCAGCGCCCAGTGCTCCGCGCCGCCGGCGACGCCGCCCAAGGGCCAACGGGACGCTGCCCGAGCCGCCGGCGGTGGCCGCCCCACCCGCAGCCGCCGCCAAGCCAGAGCGAACCTCCGGGCCCTCCCGAAGGCGACGCCGCCGGCGTCCGTCAGGCTCCAGCGCACGCGAGGAGGAGCATGAGCCCCGAGCGGCGCATGTGCCGGAGACGACCGCGGCCCCATCCACCGCGCCCGCTCCCGCCACCCCCGCGCGGCCGGCCGGCCGATCCGGTCTGGGCGGCGTGCTGAGGCGCCTACGGAGGCCGACGCAGACCTAGGCCGGAACTTCGAGCGCTTCGAGGTACTCGATGACGCGGCGGGTGAGCTGGGTCGGGGTCGATGCGCCGCTGGTCACGCCGACCTTGGTCGCGCCCTTGAACCATGCCAGGTCCAGGTCCTCCATCCGGTCGACCAGGTAGGCCGGCTTGTGGCCCAGCTTCTTGACCACCTCGACCAGGCGCAGTGAGTTGGAAGAACGCGTGCTGCCAACCACGATCACCAGGTCGACCTCTTTGGCCGCCTCGACCGCCGCCTCCTGGCGCTCCTGAGTCGCGCGGCAGATCTCGTTATGGACCTCGGCCTGCGGGTACCGCGCCTTGACCTTGCCGATCAGGTCCTCGGTGTCCCAGACCGAGAGGGTCGTCTGGCAAGTGACGGCGATGCGGTCGCCCTTGAGCTCCAGCGCGTCGATGTCTTCGGGCTCCTGGACGAGGTACACGTTGCCCGGCGCCTCCCCCACCACGCCCTCGGGCTCGGGATGTCCCTTGCGGCCGATGTACACGACCTCGTATCCCTTGCGGGCAAGGTCGGCGACGAGCTCGTGGGTCCGGACGACGTCCGAGCAGGTGGCGTCCACCGGCGTCAGGCCGAGCTCGATCGCGCGCTGCTTGACCTGCGGCGAGACGCCATGCGCGGTGAAGATGACGGTGCCGTCCTTGATCTGTTCGAGGCCGGCCAGCCGGTTGGGCTGATCGACCAGCTCGATGCCCTGCCGCTGCAGGTCGTCGGTGGCGTGCGTGTTGTGGACCAGCATGCCCAGCATGTGCACGGGTCCTTGCGTCTCCTCTCGCACGCGCTTGGCGATGCGGAACGCGTCCACCACCCCATGGCAGTACCCCCGCGGCGTGATCTTCAGGACCTGCATCGCGGTTCCGAGTCTACGAGAGGCGCCCTAGCTGATCCCCGCAAACAGGTCCGGTTCAGGCAGGTCTGAGCCGGCCTTGCCGCGCACGAGCTGGTAGTACTCCGTTCCAAACGCCAGCTCGTAGATCTGGCTCGCCATGGTTGCGAACCACGAGTTCGGATCGTTCTGGCTGACGTGAGCGCGAAATGCGTCGCGCTTGCGCTCGACGTAGTCGTGGACGTCGATCTTCGTCGTGACAAGCTCGTCTGGAGTGCCCGCGATGCGCATGTTTCCGCTCATCGCGCGCTGAGCGTCCTCCGGCATCTGCTTGACGAACGCCTCCATCATCGACCGCGGTATCGCGGTGTAGTAGAGCTTTTTCGGCTGCAGCCCCTCTCGCTCCAGCATGTCGAGGGCGGCATTGGTCACGAAGTGCGCCTTGATGTGGTCGGGGTGTCCGTACACTCCGTCCTCCGCATAGGTCACCACCACATCGGGGCGCTCTTCGCGGATGAAGACGGCAAGCCGGCCCGCCGCCTCATCGAGCGGCGCCTGGTGGAACGAGCGCGGGTCCTTGTTGTCTGCGGTGTCGACCATCCCGGAGTCGCGGTAACCGAGGAACTCCTGACGGTCGACCCCGAGGATCTCGCCCGCCGCCTTCAGCTCCTCCGTCCGGATGTCGCCAAGGCGAGGCCGCGACGCCGCCTCGTCCATGTTGTAGATCTCGCCGGCTTCGCCACGGGTCGCCGTGATGTTCACCACGCGATGCCCATGTGCCTTGGCCTTCATCATCACGCCGCCAGTCGAGATGGCCTCGTCGTCAGGGTGCGCGTGGACCAGGAGAAGCGTGCCCACCTAATGGAGCAACGCGTCGGCGAGCTTTTGGATTCCACCGTGGCCCGGGCCGGGTATCGTCTGGTCGGCGGCGGCGATCACTTCCGGAGCCGACCCTTCGACCGCGATGCCGAGGCCGGCCCACGCAATCATCGATGCGTCGTTGCGGCCGTCGCCCACGGCAACCACCTCGCCTTGCGACACGCCGAGGCGGTCCGCAAGAAAACGCAGCGCAGACGCCTTGTCGCTCTCGACGCTCGTGAACTCGATGTACTGCGGCACCGATGTCGCCGCGTTCAGCCGCCCTGCCCAGCGGTCTCGAACATCGGGCAGGAGTGTCTCCGCCTTTTGCGCCGAGGTCACGATGACAACCTTGGGCGTGGTCGGACCCATCGCCTTGTCCAGGTCGCCCACGACGTGGATCTCCATGCCGGCGTGGTCCGCGTACTGGTGCGCCTCGGGTCGGTCACGCTCGACGATCAGCTGGTCATCGCGGTACGCCTGCACATGCAGGTCTCGCTCGCGCGCGTAGCGGACCACTTCCATCGCCAGATCGTGCTCGACACCGTGATCGAGCATGACTGCGCCGTCCAGCGTGCGGACCTCCGCGCCCTGGTAGCAGATGATCGGGCCCGGCAGGCCGAGGCGCTTCACCCAGGGCACTGCGCCGGGAAAGGGCCGACCGGTGCAGGCGACCGCCATGACGCCGGCGGACACGATGTGACTCAGAGCTTCGACGTCGCGCGGGTCGAGGTTCAGCTTCATGTCCAGGATCGTGCCGTCCAGGTCCAGCGCAAGCAGCCTGTAACGAAGGGCCAGAGCTATCGCTTGGCCTCGGGGTTGACCAGGTTCGGCGGGCGGCCCCCGCGCACCGCGGTCGCCATGTTGCGCGCGGCCATGGCGGACATCTCAGAGCGGGTTCGCACGGTGGCGCTCGCGATGTGCGGCGCGAGCACCACGTTGGGCATTGGAATGAGATGAGGATGAACCGCGGGCTCGCGCTCGTAGACGTCAAGGCCCGCACCGGCCAGCTTGCGCGCTTTCAGCGCTTCCACCAGAGCGGCCTCGTCGACGACCGGACCGCGCGACGTGTTGATCAGGATGGCGTTCCTTTTCATCGCGTTGAACTGCGCGGTGCTGAGGAGATGGAGCGTCTCCTTGGTCAAAGGCACGTGGACCGAGATGAAGTCAGACTCGGCGATCAGCCGATCCAGGCTCGAGCGCGTGGCGTTCAGCTGCTGCTCTGCCTCCGGCGGGAGCGGCTGTGGATCGTAATACAGGACCCGCATGTTGAAGCCTTTCGCGCGGTGAGCCACGCCGCGTCCGATTCGCCCGATGCCGATGATGCCAAGCGTCGCACCGTACACGTCCTGGCCGAGCATCATGTCGATCGCCCAGCCGTGGAAGCCCGCGCTGCGCGTGAAGTTGTCCGCCTCGACAACCCGACGTGCCGTCGCCATCAAGAGGGTGAAGGCGAAGTCGGCCGTCGCGTCATCGAGAACTCCTGGCGTGTTGGTCACCATCACCTTGTGCGCGGTGGCGGCCGCAACGTCGATGTTGTCGAAGCCGACCGCGACGTTGCTCACGCACCTGAGGCCCGGGCTCGACAGCACCGCTTCGCGGATCGGGTCCATCAGCTGGCTCACGATCCCGATGCAGCCTTCCGCGGCCTGGCGGATGTTCGCCTCGTCGAGCGGGCGGCCGGGCGGATAGGAGATGACTTCCGCGGCCTCGGCGAGTATGGCGGGACCTGGGTCGAGGATCGGATGCATCAGCAAAACTCGAGACCGCCCGGGCGTGCTCACGGCCGGAGACCTCGTCGAGAGATTCGGTGCACAGGTGGCTCAGATGCTAGGCGCGGGCGAGCACCGGAGCGAGCGCATCCGTCGATGCGTGAGCGAGGAGCGCAGCCCGCAACGACGCAGATGGGCCGCATGGGCGCCGAAGATCCGGCGAGGGGCTCCGGCCGGGAGCGCGTGCTCATGGATTCAGTCCTAGCTCCTGTGCGATGGGCTTCAGGGCATCGCGGACGATCTCCACGTGCTCGTCGAAGGGTATACCGAGTTGCTCCGCACCGGCGATCAGCTCTTCGCGATGCACTCCCCGAGCGAAGGCTTTGTCCTTCATCTTTTTGCGCACGGTGCTCGGCTCGACCGCGCTCAACGACTTGTCCGGCTTGACCAGGGCGCACGCGATGATGAACCCGCACATCTCATCCACCGCGTAAAGCGCCTTGCGCGCATTGGTGTCGCGCGGCACGTCGAGATAGTCGGCGTGCGAGGCGATGTCATCGAGGATGTCCTCCGGCCAGCCCTTTTCGCGCAGCATCTGCATGCCACGAGTTGGATGCTGCTCCCGGGTCGGCCCAGACTCGTAATCCCAGTCGTGGATGAGCCCGAGGACCGCCCAGCGATCTTCGTCCTCGCCGAAGCGTCGGGCGTAGGCGCGCATCGCAGCCTCGACGCTGCGCATGTGACGTCGCAGCTGGTCCGATTTTGTCATCGAGGTGACGAGCTCCCAGGCCTCATCTCGCGTCGGCATGGTGCTCACAGGATCTCCTTGAGGGCGGCCAGTAACTTGTCGTGCTGGTCTTTGGTACCGACCGTGATGCGGATCCAGCCCGCGATCGGCTCACGATCGTAATGGCGGACCAGGATCTTGCGCTCACGCAGCGCCGCAACGACCTCAGCGGCCGGCTTGGGCGGCTTGACAAAAACGAAGTTCGCCGACGACGGCACGAGGTCGAAACCCAGGTCGGCGAGCGCGCCCGACAGGTTGCCCCGATTCTTGACCACCTCGGAGACGAGCTTGCGGTGGTGCTCCTCATCCTCGATCGCAGCGACCGCCGCGGCCGTGGCGAGCCGGTCGACGTTGTACGAGTCCTTGACTGAATCGATGGCCTCGATCACTTCAGGCGGGCCAAGCGCGAAACCGATGCGCAGGCCGGCCAGTCCGTATGACTTGGAGAAAGTCCGGAGCAGCAGCACGTTTTCGTGATGCTCGAGCAGCGGCAGGCATGAATGCGGCGCAAAGTCCACATAGGCTTCGTCTATCGCGACGATGCCCGAGGATGCGCCGACGATCGCCTCGACCTCCTGAGTCGCAAAGAACGCGCCGGTCGGTGAGTTGGGGTTGGCGATGAGCTTCAGCGAGGCGGGGTCGGGCGCGAGGCTTGGGGGCAGCTCCCACGGAAGTTCGGTCGGATGGGGTGACGGGATCGCCTCGTGGATACGACACAAGGGCTCGAACAGGGGATACGTCGGCGTTGGAAAAGCCACACGGTCGCCCGCGTCAACGAAGGCCCGGAAGCACAGATCGATGAGCTCGTCACCGCCATTACCGATAGCGACCTGCGTCGCATCGAGCCCAAATCGGCGGGCGATAGCCTCCCGCGCGGGCGCGGCGGTCGGGCTCGGATAAAGCCTCAGCGAGTCGTTGGCCGCGGCCTTGATCGCCTCGATCACCCTGGGCGATGGAGGCAGCGGCGACTCGTTGGTATTGAGCTTGACCCAACCCTCGCCGTCGGGCGGCTGCTCGCCCGGCGTGTAGGGCCGGAAGCCCGAGAGGGACTTTCTTACGAGGCTTTTCGGCATTCGAGCAAGAACGTTTCCAGGGCCAGGCGAGGGCTGACATTCTGCTCGAGGTAGCCGAGCGTGTCGTAAGAGAGCTCGAGCAAACGCGCCCACCGTCCCTTCTCGCGTCCGTGCGTCGCCAGCATGCGGCGCCGGAGCTCGATCTGCCAGCTCGCGATCGCAAACAGGGCGGGATCCTCCTCGTCGCCTTCGCTGCGACGCCAACCCATCTGCTCGGAATCCAGCTGAGCCGCGACATGGAGGGGGACGTCCGCCGGCGCGCCGAATACCTCTTCCAACCGACGGGTCCACGCGTGGTGCAGCTCGATCACGCTCTCGTCGCGGGCCCTACGCAGCGCCCAACCCGGCCTTCCACCTGAGAGCTCGGCCAGCAGCCTCGCCCGCGCCGCCTCCATGCCGTGCGCAACGAGCAGCTTCTCGATCTCGGGCGCCGGCACCGGGTGGAAGAACACGCGCTGGCAGCGCGAGACGACGGTTGGCAGAACGACGAACGGGTTGAGGCTCGGTGTGGTCAGCACGATGACGCGGTGCGGGTGCGGCTCCTCGAGCGTCTTGAGAAGCACGCCCTGGTCCTGGTCGCGAAGCCGGCCGACGTTGACGACGAGCGCGACTCGCCGCGTTCCGACCGCCGGCTTCAGGTTGAGGAACGCCTGCAGCGAAAGCTCGTGGAACTCGGGCGGCTTGTCCGGCAACAGGCGGATCTCGTTGATCGACAGCGGCTTGATCCGATCGTCTTCCCAGTAATCGGGATGCCTCACCAGGCGCGCTTCCGGAAGCAGCGCCGTCGCCAGTGCGCGGGCGGCCATCGACTTGCCGAGACCCGCCTCACCGACGAACAGGTAGGCGTGCGCAAGGCGATCTTTGCTGAGCTGCGATCGCAGCTGGTCGAGGGCCTGGGTGTGCCCGATGACACCTTCGAATGGGTCTGGCCCAGACAATGCCACAGACAAAAGGTATCGCCGGTCTCGCAGCGGGTGCGCCTTAACCTTCAAACATGGCCTCCGCGCGCGACCCTTCGGCGCTCCCGCTCGCCGGCCGCACGCTTCTGGTCACCGGCGCATCGAGCGGCACCGGGCTGGCCGGCGTGCTGGCCTGGCACAAGCTCGGCGCGGACATTGTGGTCGGGTCACGCAGCGCGGCGAGCTGCGCCGGCGTGGCGGACCGCATGGGCAATGTCAAGGTTCATCCCCTCGTTGCGGATCTTGGCGATCCCTCCAGCGTCGACGCCGCGCTCGACCATCTCCGGGCCTCGGGCGTGGCGCCGACCGACATCGTCCATTTCGCGGCGGGTGGCCTCGAGCCAATCCTGCGGCCACTGCTCCGGATCACGGCCGGACTCCGGCGCATGGCTCCCTCCGAGGCGCGCGACCGGGCCCTCGCGGAAGGAAGGGCGGAGCTCGAGCGACTGGTCGCCTCGACCGCGGCTGCGGGCATGGCCGTCAACTACGACGGCCCACGACGGTTGCTGGAGCGGCTTGGGCCCGCACTGCCTCGAGGCGGCCAGATCATCCTTTTCGCCAGCGTCTGGTCGGAGATGGCGGGTGCCGGCTGCCCGGCGTTCTACCACTCGGTGGCCGACAGCAAGACGCGCCTCGAACGGTGGCTCGACACCCAGATGCGGGCCTGGGCGTCCCGGGACGTCACCGCCACCGTGGTGGTGGCGCACGTCATCAGCGACACCAGCACGGGGAAGCTGATCGACCGGAACATCGCCCCCCTCATGTCGGCGCAGGACCAATCCGAGTTTCGCGCGGCTTACGTGACCACAGAGCAGACCATCGCCGCGACCAGTGGGCTCCTCCTGAGGCCGGCAAGCCCGGCCGGGATGCTGCGCCGGGTCTACCAGGTGGGGTCCGACGAGTTGACCGACGCTATCGCTCCTGAGGTTCGGGCCGTGGCGTCACGGGTCCCCCTGTAGGCGACCGCGAGGGGGCTGCGGCGAGGCTTTCGCCGCCTCGGCGGCCTGGCCGGGCCCCGGCGTCCTCGCGCTCCCTGGCGAGCCGCTGGGCGCGGCCCTGCAGCCAGACCTCGCGGATGCGCTGCAGCGCCGTGATATTGGTGACGATGGCGAGCAGGAAGACCACGCCGTAAAGCACGGGGCCCCCGATCAAAAGCCCGATCACGGTCACGACGACGCGTTCCGGCCGCGCGAACAGGCCGGTCTCGCAGGTGAAGCCGAGGCTCTGGGCCCGCGCGCGCACGTAGCTGACCAGGAACGACCCCGCCAGGGCGGCCATCGTCGCGAGGACCAGCCATCGCTGTAGAGGGCCGCCGACAGTCACGAAGTACGCCGCGAGGCCCAGGTAGACCGCCCCTTCCGAGTAGCGGTCGAGGGTCGAGTCGAGAAACGCGCCGTAGGGGTAGCTCGCTTTGGTGGAGCGCGCCAGCGCGCCGTCGAGGATGTCGCAGGTGCCGGCGAAGATCAACACGACCCCGGCCCAACGGAGCTGTCCGAAGGCGGCCAGGCCCGCGGCGACGAAAGTCAGCGCCACCCCGACCACGGTGATCTGGTTGGGCGTCAAAGGTGTCCGGCCGAGGGCGGACATCAGCGCCTCGGCACGGCGCCGAACCCACGCCTCAAACCGCGTTGTGAACACGTGACACCTCCAATGCCACCGCGGGTTGCGCGGCGAGCGCCTTGCGCGCTTCCTGATAGACCCCGACGATCTCTGACGCGACGACCTCCCAGGAATACCTGCGCGCCTTGTGCAGCGCGTAGTCCGACAGGCGACGGCGCAGCTCGGCGTCGCGGGCCAGGATCACGAGCGAGGCCGCCAGCTCGCGCCAGTTCTTGGGCGGCACCGTGATGCTGTCGCGCCCTGACTCGAGGACGGACATGTATCCGGGGACTTCGGTGGCGACCACGGGAAGACCGCTGGCCAGGGCCTCGAGGAGCACGATGCCGAAGCTTTCGGCTCCAGTCGCGGGAGCGCAGAAGATGTCGGCGCTCGTGTAGTAGCGCGGCTTTACGGTTTCGGGGACGTAACCCGCCATCACGACGTTGGACAGCCTGTGCCGGGCGATGTATGACTCGGCGCGTCCGCGAAGGGGGCCGTCGCCGACGATGACCAGCCGCGCATGCGGGATGCGCGAGATCATGGCTCGATACGCACGCAGCAGGTCGCCGAGTCCTTTGCGCTTCTCGAGCCGGCCGACGAACAGGATGTTCAGGTTGTCGTCGCGAAGATGGCGGATAGGAGTGACGTCAGGGTTGTAGACGTCGAGGTCGATGCCGTTCGGAATCACCTGCATCGGGAAATCGGGGAAGTAACGATTCACGAAGGCGCGTGCCGGCTCGCTCACCGCGATGGCCCGATGCAGGTGCCCGAGGTACGGCTGCAGCAACGGGCGGCCGTAGTAGTAGCCGATGTTCGACCGCGCAAACGCGTGAAAAGTCCCCACGTTGGCTGTGTTCGACATCCGAAGCATCGTCATGGGCAGCGCGGGCATGAGCGGCTCATGGAAATGAAGGACGTCGAATCGCTCGTCGGCGACGATGGCGGCGACCTGGTTGGCAAGGTGAAAGCTCAGCGTGATCCGGGCGACGGAATCGTTGGCGGGAATGGCTATCGGGGTGCCGATGCGATAGAAACGCGCCTTGTCGAAGCCGACGTCGGCGCGGCTCGAGGGGGCGAAGATTCGCGCCTCATGCCCGGTCTCGCTCAGGTGACGAGCCAGGTGGCGGACGTGATCGTTCACGCCGCCCGGCGACGCGAAGTCGTAAGGCGAAACCAGCCCGACCCTCATGCAGATGCCCCCGGCCTTTTCATGGCGAGCCGGCCCAGATGCGATGCGGCACGTGCCACTGCTCGGGGTGCTGCTGGATGAACTGCTCGATGCGGCGCAGCAGCGCCTGGGTCGCCTTGACCTGGTCGGCCCGCGGATTGCCCGTCGACTCCGCGAAGATCAGCGGCGCCGCCTCGACCTGGTAGGTGTCGTCCGGCAACCGGTACACGCACACCGGAAAGAGTGGTGTCCCCAACCGCAGCGCGATGGCCGCGGGCCCGAGCGGGATCGGGGCCAGCTTGCCGAAGAAAGGCATCAGGTAGCCCGTACCCGTGATGTCGCGGTCGATCGCCGTGATCACCATCTCCTGGTCTCGCAGCGCGTCGAGGACCTTGCGGATTCCGCCGTGGTCGAGCGTGAGCACGCTTATCCCCAGACGCGCCCTCGTGTCGCGATACCACTCGAACAGCGGACGCGGCTCCAGCTCCTCGGCGAAAAAGCTCACCGGCGCAAGCGTGGCCGACCAGATCGCTGCGGCGACTTCGTACGAGCCCATGTGACACGAGACCACGAGCACCCCTCGACCAAGCGCCCGCGCCTGCTCGAGATATTCCCAGCCGCTGACCTTCAGCCAGGGACGCATCGCTTCGACCCTCGCCAGAGGCAGCTGCATCAGGTCCGCGTAGGCCTTGGCGTGATCGCGGAAGTTGAGCCATGAGATGCGACGCAACGCGTTGCGATCGTTGGCCAGCTCGGGACACGCGACCTTGAGGTTGAACTCGAGGCGCGGACGCGCCAGCGGCGAGAACCACCAGGCGAAACGCGCCGCGAAAACCGCGAGCGCGTAAGCCCACGGTCGCGGCAGGTGCTGCACGATCGACTGCACAGTCTTGAAGCCGCGGTACTGGACCGCCGTGAACGCTCGCGAGAGGCGATAGCGCCACAACTAGCTGAACATGGGGCGAAAGGCGTACCACTGGTCGGGTCGCTCCTTGATGAATTCTTCAAAGCAGTCGATGATCCGTTGGGTCAGGCTTTCCTTGGTGTCCGCCGCCGACCACGTCAATGGTTGGTGCACGTGGCCGCGGTACTTGCCGTCCCCGATCCCGTACACAAAGGTCGGGACGAGCGCGGCGCCGGTCTTCAACGCAAACGCTGCAGGGCCGGCCGGAACGACAGCGTTGCGACCGAAGAAGCGCACCTTCACGCCGGGACCTTGCTCCAGGTCGCAGAGCAGAGCGACCATCCGGTTCGCCGCAAGCGCGGCCGTGATCGATCTGACGGCGGACCGGCCGAGCGGGATGACCTCCATGCCCAACCTGCGGCGCGTCGAGATCACTGCCTCATCCAGCGATCCCGGAAAGCGTTCCGCCACGGCGCTGATGCGGTAGCCCTGCACCGAAGCGAACGCGGCGGCCATGTCCCAGGAGCCCATGTGCGGCAGAGCCAGGATCAAGCCGCGCCCCGCGGAAAGGCTCTCGTCGAGGTGATGCAGCCCGTCCACCGACACGCGGGCGTTGACGTCGTCCGGCGAGAGGTCGCCCATCAAGAGAAAGTCCATGAGCATGCGCCCATAGTTCTGGAAGGCCCGTTTGGCGAGCTGCGCCACGCGAGGGTCGGACCGGTCGACGCCAAGTACCGTCGCGTAGTTGTCGAGAGCTGCGCGGCGCTGGGCCGCGCTGAGCCAGAACCATGCCGTCCCGCCCGGCGTTGCGGCGGCGTGCCGCAGCCCGGCTGGAAAAGCGCCGAGCACCCGCGCCCCTGCCTTATAGCTAGCGGCGAGCAGTCGCGGCCGGCTTCGCGCGGGCGACGCGGCGGTCGCGCTCGTCGCGCCCATTGACTCCCGCCTTATCACCTTCGATGAACTCCTCGACCAACCTCCTGGCCTCGTTGTCGCTGTACTGGACCGGGGGCGACTTCATGAAGTACGAGCTCGGCCCCTCCAGCGCCCCGCCGATGCCGCGGTCCAGGGCGAGCTTCGCGCAGCGCACAGCGTCGATCACGATCCCCGCCGAGTTTGGCGAGTCGACGACCTCGAGCTTGAGCTCCACGTTGAGCGGAACGTCGCCGAAGGATCGGCCCTCGAGCCGGATGTAAGCCCATTTGCGGTCGCTCAGCCAAGGCACGTAGTCCGACGGACCGATGTGGACGTTGTCGGCCCCGATGTCGTAATCGAGCTGTGAGGTGACCGAGCGCGTCTTGGAGATCTTCTTGGACATCAAGCGGTCCCGCTCCAGCATGTTCAAGAAGTCGGTGTTGCCGCCGAAGTTGAGCTGGTACGTGCGCTCGAGCTTCACGCCGCGGTCCCTGAAGAGCCTCGTCAAAACGCGGTGCACGATCGTGGCCCCGACCTGCGACTTGATGTCGTCGCCGATGATCGGCAGGTTCTTGTCGAGAAAACGCTTCTGCCAGTAGGGCTCGCGGGCGATGAAGACGGGAATGCAGTTGACGAACCCGACTCCCGCTGCCAGCGCCTGCTCGACGTACCACTTGGTCGCCTCTTCCGAGCCGACAGGCAAGTAGCTCACGACCACGTCCGCTTTGGTTTTCTTCAATATCCCGACGACGTCGGAGGTCTCGCCCGGAGCCTTGTGCACCACGTCGGCGAGGTACTTGCCGATTCCGTCGTGGGTCATCCCTCGCTGGACCTTGACGCCGATGCGTGGCACATCGGAGAACTTGACCGTGTTGTTGGGCTTGGCGAAGACCGCTTCGGAGAGGTCCAGGCCGACCTTGTTCTTGTCGATGTCGAACGCCGCGACGAATTCGATGTCACGGATGTGATAGCCGCCCAGATCGACATGCATGAGACCCGGGACCGAGTCCTTGGACGACGCGTTGCGGTAGTAGTGGACTCCCTGGACCAGCGAGGAGGCGCAGTTCCCTACCCCCACGATCGCCACCCGGACCTTCTTGTCGTGACCGTTGCGTTGGCCGTTGCGCCGGCCGTTGCGTTGACTGGCGCTCATGCGCCCACCTCCTCACGAACTTTCACTCTGGACGACATGCCGAGCATCTGGTCGAGGCGCTCGCGGTAGCGCCTGATGTTCTCCGCGTCGATCGAGCAGTAGACCTGCCGGCCTTCGCGGCGGGTCCTGATCACCCCGCCGACCCGCAGCATCCGCAGGTGCCAGGAGATACGCGGCTGGCTCATGTGGAGGTACTCGGCGAGGTCGTTGACGCTCACCTCGCCGGCCTGCGCGAGACGCTCCAGGATGCGCAGGCGCGTCGGGTTGGCGAAGGCCAGGAAATGGTCCGGCAGCTCGTTCCGCGGGTTCTGGAGAAACATAAAGGTTCCTTTATGTCCGAGTATACATAAAGGCTGGTTTATGTATCGGAGGCTCTGACGAGGCGGCGCTGACCCGTTGTCAGCACCACCGCGCACGCAGCAATCACAAGAAGTGCAACCACAATCGGATCTGCGTGGTCGCCCGTGACGCCCGGGACGAGCCGGACCCCGAGGTCGTATCCGGCGTGCGCGATCATCACGATCAGGAGGCTGCCGGATGTGCCGTTGTACAGCCAGGCAAACAGGACGGCCAGCGCGGTCAGCCGGATGAGGGTCAGAACGCCATCGCCCCACGTGGTATCACCGAGGCCGCCGGGAGCAACCGTGGGCCATAGATGCCACAGACCCCAGACCACGCCCACCACCAGCGCCGCCGCCAGAGCACCGTGATGAGTTTGCAGGCGATGCTGGCCAAAACCCCGCCATCCGACCTCTTCGCCGAAGGCGCCCGCCAGCAGCGCCCCGACGAGGAAGGCCACGGCTCCGATCCCGGGAAACGTCAGCCAGTGACCAGGCAGAGGCGCATGGACAACTGCACGTACAGCATCCGCGACCAGAAAGATGACCGTTGACCCGGCCGCAGCCAGAACGTACCAATGGACGCCGGCGCGCCACCGAAGCACCGGTCGGAGCAGGCGCCGAATGCCTCGTGGTTCTCGTGATGCGGCCACTACCAGCAGCGCGGCAAGGGTCGGAGCGTATGCCGTCAGCTCGATGCCGATGCCGGCGGCGAGTGGGATCGAGCTGGAGAACGTGAGCTTGCTCAGGTCGACCCGATATACGTAGAGCGGGAGCATGCCAAGCGCGGTGATGCCGAACACCGCCACGATCCACGCCAGAACGATTCGGTCACCGGCGTCCCACATGCGACGAGCGGTTCGCTCCAACGTGGTCCTGGGGCTAGGTCCTCCTGACCAGGTCCAGGAATTCGGCTCTGGTGCGCGGGTCGCGCCGGAAGGTCCCGAGCATGCAGGAGGTCATCATGTGGCCTCCGTGCGTCTCGACCCCGCGCATCTCCATGCACAGGTGGCGGGCCTCCACGACCACGCCGACACCCCGAGGCGCCAGCGCTTCGTTCAGCGCCTCCGCGACCTGCTTGGTCAGCTGCTCCTGGATCTGGAGCCGGTGCGAGAAGACCTCCACGAGACGTGGGATCTTGCTGAGGCCCACGACCCGGCCCTTGGGCAGATACCCGACATGGACCTGCCCGAAGAAGGGCAGCATGTGGTGCTCGCACAGGCTGTAGAAGTTGATGTCCTTCACCACGACCATCTCGTCGTAGTCCTGGTCGAAGATGGCGTCCGCGATCACTTCCTCGGGGCGGACGCCGTAGCCGTTGGTCAGCTCGCGCAGCGCGCGCGCCACCCGGTCCGGCGTGGCCTTGAGCCCCTGGCGCCCTGGGTCTTCCCCCAGCTCGACAAGCAGCGATTCCACCAATTCTGGGATCGGATCGCCGGGCGCCGGTTTCGGAGTAGCCACTGTTCCTCACACAATTTACGGGTTGGATGCGATTGCAGCGGCCCAGGCACTGTCCGAGATCGGTTACCTGCTTCGCCAGGATCCGAAGGAAGTCTTCCGCGCCAAGGCATTTTCGGCGGCCGCGTGGTCGCTTGCCTTGCAGCGGCCCGACCTCGAAGCGCTGCACAGGGACGGCAAGCTGACGTCGATCGAGGGTGTGGGCGCCGGCATCGCCAAGGTGCTGGCCGAGCTCGTCGAGACAGGCCAGAGCCGCTACCTGGCACGACTGCGCGAGGAGATGAAGCAGCCCACGAGGGACGACGAGTCCGCGCTCGATTTCAAGAGTTACCAGGGCGACGTCCACTCGCATACCGAATGGAGCGACGGCCGGGCGACGATGCTCGAGATGGCGAAGGGCGCGAAGGCCCTCGGCTACCACTACCTCGGAATCACCGACCA
>Ga0209806_1000850_pt1 | contig 20697 bp, 22 predicted proteins | sample GraSoiAngelo_152_FD_186166 | JGI IMG/M metagenome (GOLD analysis project Ga0209806, IMG submission 186166) | Grasslands soil microbial communities from the Angelo Coastal Reserve, California, USA - 14_1009_12_30cm (SPAdes) (version 2) | ecosystem: Environmental > Terrestrial > Soil > Grasslands ... | reverse complement strand
CACCGCATCGGCTCCAAGCTCGTCCACGTTGACCGGTACCTGGCCGAGCGCCTGCGCGGCATCGACGATCGAGATCGCACCGGACTCGCGCGCAAGCTGACACGCGTCGCGGACCGGCAACACGTCGCCCGTCTTGCAGGACACGAGCGAGATCACGATGGCGCGTCCGCCTCGACGCATGCCGGTCCTCACCTCGGCGAGGAAGCGCTCCCGGTCGCGGTGCCACCCGATCTCGAGCAGCTCGTCACCGAGCTCGGCGCGCCGCCGCAACGGGTACAGCGCGCTCCCATGCTCCTCGGCCGTCGTGAGGATGAGCGAGCGCGGCGGGATCGCGAGGCCCGCGATGAGCGTGTTCAGCCCATCGGTCGCCGATTGCGCGAGCGCTACTCTGGCCGCGCCTGACGGATCGCCGAGGGCCGCCGCTAGGTCCGCCCGCGTGTCAGCGAGCGCCGCGTTGTACGCGGCGTATCCCACGTGCCCGAACATGCCGACCTCGTTCAGCCAGCTACGGAATCGCTCCGCCGCTCGCTGCGCGACGGGAAACGTCGGCCCGGATCCGGCAACGTTGAAGTAGACCGAGTCCCCGCGCAGCGCCTGCAGGGCGCCGGGCGATGTGTCCGGGCGCTCGTCGATCGCTGGCGCGACGTCGTTCCTCACGCCGTGATGATGCCCCGGATCGCGAGGCCCGCGGTGAAGAGCGCGGCGAGGCCGAGGGCCACCGACTGGCCGCGCGGTGTGCGGTCGCGAACGAGCGATGCGGCGAGCGGCATCGCGAGCACGAGCGCGAACCCGTACAGCACGTGGAGAGCCTCGCGCGGCGGCCCCGAAAAAACGAGGACCACGACCCCGAGTAGGCCTTGCGCGATTGACGCGATGACGGCGATCGCGACCGCGCCCCGGAATCCCGGAGTGGGGCCGGAGTTGCGAACGCCGAGGAACAGGCCCCAGAGACCCACCGCCGTGTAATAGAGGACGAGCGCGGTCGCGGCGCGCCCGTGCAGCGAGAGAACGGCGTCCAACCATGACAAAAGCTAGCTCATGAGGCCCGTATGCTCGAAGCGTGATCGAGGTACGGCATCTGACCCGGCGCTTCGAGGGCACCCTCGCGCTCGACGACGTCTCGTTCGAGGTTCATCCGGGCGAGATCGTGGCGCTCCTCGGCCCGAATGGGGCGGGCAAGACGACGGCAAGCCGGATCATCGGCGGGATCCTCGCGCCGAGTGAGGGCGATGTCCTCGTGGACGGGATCTCGGTGCGGAAGGACGCGAACGCAGTCCGGGCTCGCTGCGGCTTCGTCACCGATCAGCCATCGCTCTACGAGCGGATGCCGCTGCGCGCCTATCTCGCCTTCTTCGCAAGGCTCTACGACGTCGCGCAGCCGGACATCCGGGCTGCGGAGCTCGCGAAGCTCCTTGGGCTCGACGACGTCCTCGGCCGCAAGCTCGCGACGTTCTCTCGCGGGATGCGGCAGAAGGTCGCGATCGCGCGCGCCCTGGTGCACGATCCGCCGGTCCTGCTTCTCGACGAGCCCGCGACCGCGCTCGACCCCGAGATGTCCCAGATGTTGCGTGGGTTCATCGTCTCGCTGCGCGCGCGACATCGCGCGATCCTCCTGACGACCCACGACCTCGACGAAGCGCAGCGCATCGCCGACCGTCTCGTCGTTCTCTACAAGGGAAAGGTCCTGCGGACGGGCGCGACGGCCGATATCCGAGCGGCCGGCCGTCCGAGCTACACGGTGACGTTCGCGGGCGATCCGGCGATCGCGCGCGACGCGCTGGCTCGGGCCGGCATCGACACCGAGAGCGCGAGCGCGCGGGATGGGCTCACGGCCCTGCGATTCGCGGCAGACGATCCCGCCGTGGTTAACCCCGCCGCGCTTCGCGCGCTTCTCGACGCCGGTCTTCGCGTTGTGACACTCGCCGCAGAGGAGCGCTCGCTCGAGGACGCGTACCTGAGCATCCTTGCGGAGGCACGCCGATGAAGTGGTGGCTCATCGCGTGGCGCGAGATCCGGTGGGAGGTCTTCCTCGACCGCGCATCGTTGCTCCGGACGGGCGTCTTCGTCGTGATCCCGCTCTTCTTTGTCGTGTCGAATCGCGGGATTCCGGCGGGCGCGGCGGGCGACGCGACCCTCATCGGGCTCGCGCTCCAGAGCGTCTTCTTCCCCGCGCTCTCGGGCGTCGCGCTCATCGCCGCGACGTTCTCCGCCGAGAAGGAGAACGGGACGCTCGTCCCCCTCCTCGCCGCCCCGATACGCGACTTCGACATCGTCCTCGGGAAGCTCGTGGGCATGGTCGTGCCGGTGATGGTCGCGTGCACCGTGACGCTGGCCGCGGGATATGGGCTTGCCGCGTACCGCTACGGCTTGCCGCGGGTCGCGCACGCGCTCTCGCCGGAGCTGCTCTACGCGGTGCTCGTGCTCTCGCTGCTGTATCTGGTCACGACGGGCAGCGTCACCATGATCGTCGCCGCGCGCGTCAAGACGAGCCGCGCCGCGCAACAGATCGCCGGGCTCGTCATCGCGCTGTCAGCGGTGCTCTTCGCCGGTCTCGGCTTCTTCGCGTCGCAGCTCGGTGAAGGATGGCCGCTCCTCGGGCTCGGGGTCGGACTCGTGCTCGCGGATGTCATCGCGCTCGAGGTCGCTCGCCGGGTGTGGCAGCGCGAAGAGGTCATCGGTCGCGTGTGACCTTGACTGGCACGGAGCCAGCGCCTAGCGTTCGCGCTCTCATGCACGCTTTTGCGGTTGTCATCACTTTCAGCGAGCTCCTTGCGGGAGCTCGGCGGGGAGGCGCGCGCCGCTAGCGGAGAAACCACCGGCAGCGTGAGGGCCTCCCGAGATCGGGAGGTCTTTTGTTTTCTGGAGGTGCGGGCATGGCGAGCACGGTGCAACAACGGCTGAATGAGGTCGCGGCGGTCGGACAGGAGATTGCCGAGACCGGCGTCGCGTACCTCGATGGAAAGTTCACTCCGCTCGCCGACGCCAAGGTCTCGATCGCGACGCACGCCCTCCAGTACGGGACCGGCGTCTTCGAAGGGATCCGCGCCTACTGGAATCCGGCACAGGAGCAGCTCTACGTTTTCCGGCTGCGCGAGCACTTCGAGCGGATGGCGCGCTCGGTGCGGATCGTGCGCATCACGCTCCCCGCGGATGCCGAGGCGCTCTCCGCGATCGCGCTCGAGCTTCTCCGCAAGAACAGCTTCAAGAGCGACGTCTATGTGCGGCCGCTGGCGTTCAAGGCGGCACGCTCGGTGAAGGTCGCACTCCAGGGCCTGCGCGACGGCTTCGGGATGTACGCGTTCCCGCTCGGCGCGTATCTGCCGACCGGCGGCCTGGTCGCCCGCACCGCCAGCTGGCGGCGCACGTCCGACGACGCCATCCCGGCGCGGGGCAAGCTCACCGGCGCCTACATCAACACCGCGCTCGCCGTGGACGAGGCGCACGACTTCGAAGCGGACGAGGCGATCTTCCTCACGGCTGACGGGCACGTTTCGGAGGGTGGCGGCGCGAACCTTTTCATGGTCCGTGGTGGTGCGCTCATCACGCCACCCGTGACCGACGACATCCTCGAGGGCATCACCCGCGACTCGATCGTTCGGCTCGCGGCCGAGCTCGGCATTCCGGTGGAGGAGCGTCAGATCGACCGCACCGAGCTCTACGTCGCCGAAGAGGTGTTCTTCTGCGGGACCGGCGCGCAGGTCGCGCCCTGCGTGAAGATCGACGGGCGCGTGATCGGGGACGGCACGATCGGCCCGGTCGCGAAGAAGATCGGCGATCTCTACTACGCGGTCGCGCACGGAGACGACAAGCGACACCGCGAGTGGCGCACGGAGGTGTACCGCTGACCGCCATCGCTTACCAGGGTCTCGCGGGCGCCTTCTCGGAGGCAGCCGCGGCGGCGCTGTTCCCGGGCGCGAGCCTTCTCCCGCGGCGCACCTTCGCCGAGGTCTTCGCGGCGCTCGAGGCGCACGAGGCCGACGCCGCGGTCGTTCCGGTAGAGAACACGCACGCGGGCTCCGTCGCCGACGTGTACGACCTTCTTCGTCAGCACAGCCGGGCCAAGGTCGTCGCAGAGATCATCGTTCGCGTTCGGCACTGCCTGCTCGGGGTGCGTGGCTCGCGCATCGAGGACATCCGCGTCGCGCGATCGCATCCCCAGGCCCTCGCACAGGTCGAAGACTTCCTACGCGAGCACCGCATTCGGCCCGAGGTCGCGTTCGACACGGCCGGTGCCGCGGCCGAGGTCGCCGAAAGCGCAGATCCGACCGTCGCGGCGGTCGCGAGCCGGCGCGCGGCGGAGCGCTACGGCCTGGACGTCCTTGAGGAGTCGATCGAGACTTCGAGCGACAACTTCACGCGCTTCTTCGCCGTAGCCGCGGAGGCGGGCCGCGACGTCGCCGACCGGATCCCCGCCGCGCTCCGCAAGGGGCCCACCAAGACGAGCCTCGTGTACAAGACCGCGAACCTGCCGGGAGCATTGGTCCGCTCGCTTCAACCGTTCGCGACGGCCTGGATCCAATTGAGCAAGATCGAGTCGCGTCCGAGCCGCGCGGCGCCTTGGGATTACGTCTTCTACCTCGACTTCGAGGGCGACCCGACGGCATGGCCGGCGAAAGAGGCGCTCGCGCTCATGCGCACATGCTGCGAGTGGATCCAGCAGCTCGGAACCTATCAGGCCGCGACCGAGGTCCTCGAGCCGGACTGAGACGAGCACCCGGGAACAATCCCGCGGAGACCGGTGTTCCGAGTGCACGATGGAAATCGGCGTTGACAGTTTCGCGGCCGCGATAGGCGAGGCAAGCCCAACGGTCAGTCCGGCGGATCGTCTGAACGATCTGCTTGACGAGATCGAGCACGCCGATCAGGTGGGGTTGGACGTGTTCGGCGTCGGTGAGCACCATCGCAAGGAGTTCCTCGACTCGGCTCCCGCGGTGATCCTCGCTGCCGCTGCGGCACGCACCAAGCGCATCCGCCTGACGAGCGCGGTGGCGGTCCTCAGTGCGGCCGATCCGGTGCGGCTGTTCCAGGAGTTCGCGACGCTCGATCTCATTTCGCGCGGCCGCGCGGAGATGGTCGTCGGCCGCGGCTCATTCATAGAGGCCTTTCCTTTGTTCGGACTCGAGCTCGACGACTACGACTCGCTCTTCGCGGAGAAGCTCGACCTTTTGCTCAAGATCCGCGAGAGCGAGCACGTGCGCTGGTCCGGAAAGCACCGGGCACCGTTGAGTGGACAGGGCGTGTATCCGAGACCGCTGCAGGATCCGCTGCCGATCTGGGTCGGTGTTGGCGGGACCCCAGAGTCATTCGTTCGCGCCGGCGCGCTCGGGCTTCCGTTGATGGTCGCGATCATCGGCGGTGAGACGCGGCGCTTCCGGCCCCTCGTGAATCTCTATCGAGAGGCAGGCCGACGCGCCGGATTCTCACCCGATCAATTGAAGGTTGGTGTCCATAGCCTCGGCTACGTCGCGGAGTCATCCCGGCAGGCCGCTGACGACTTCTTCCCGGGATACGCGCGCGCCTTCAGCTCGATCGGAAAAGAGCGCGGATGGGGACCCATCACCCGCGGCCAGTTCGAGGCTCAGCTGACCCCGAACGGCGCCCTGCTCGTCGGAAATCCCGACGAGGTGGCAGCGAAAATCCTGCGACACAGTGAAGCCTTGGGTGGCATCTCACGGCTCACCTTCATGATGAACGGCTCATCTTTGTCTCACACGAATTTGATGAGCGCGATCGAGCTGATCGCCGACCGCGTCGCGCCCGTCGTGCGCGAAAAGGTTGCCTCACTCGCGTAGACGGATCTTCACTTCAACCGAACAGGATCGAAGCGGAGGTCGTACAAATTGCCCTCACACCCGCAGGAGTTCTGCCAGCGATAGCCAACGAATCCTTCTTGAAGGTCGCCAATCAGTTCGAGGCCATCGGTCGCAAGTTCGCTGCCGCCGCGATGCGGGCAGGGGTCACACGCTAGCCGCCACGTGGCGGTACGGCTCGCAACCTCCTGGGCCCGTTAGCGCTCACGTCGTCTTAACCCGAGCCGCGCATAGAGCACGGTGCCAAGGCACGATGCGAGGAAGCTGGCGAGCTCTACGGTGAACTGCCCTCGATAGTCGCGCGCAACGCAAGCGATGCCGGAAGCGACGAGATCCTTGCAGAGCGGAAGGAACGCAGTGCGGGCATCGATCAGCAGCGGAAATGAGATTGCGCCCAGCACAAAGGTCGACCAGATGGACAGGTTCGGGTGACGCCGGAATCCTCCAAACAGCCCAATTACGGTGACCGCTGCTATTGCGATCTGGACTATGGCGACCGTGCTGAACGCGAACTCCGCGAGAAACAGAAAACCGACCGCCAGGCCACTGATGAAATAGAGGAGCGCACGCGCAATCCAACGAACCGCCTGCCGGTCAGTGTCTTCGGCAGGTCGCACACCCGAGAGAGGAGCGGACCCCATCAATCGCAGTCTTCCACCGAAAGGCACGGAAGCAAGTCAGGCCGCTGGTTAGCCGCTCGCGACAAGAAAACAAAGAAATAGCGTCAGGCGCCCAGGTACGTGCGCGCGACACCTTCATCGCGTAACAGCTCTTGACCCGTCCCGCGCAGCACGATCCGACCCAGCTCCATGACGTAGGCGCGATCCGCCAGCCGAAGCGCTCGGAGCGCGCTCTGCTCGACCAGCAACATCGTGACGCCCTGCGTTTTCAGCTCGGCGAGCGTCTCGAATACGACCTTCACGACCAGTGGCGCGAGCCCCAGCGAGGGCTCATCGAGCAGCAGCAGGCGCGGCCGGGCGAGGAGCGCGCGCGCGATCGCGAGCATCTGCTGCTCGCCGCCCGAAAGGCTCCCCGCCAGCAGCGCGCGGCGTTCGCGCAGTATCGGGAAGCGCTCGTACGCGGTGGCGAGCTCGGAGCGGCCGCGACCGCGGAGTCCCATCAGCAGGTTCTCCTCGACCGTCATCCGCGCGAGGATCTCGCGGCCCTCGGGCACCTGGACGACGCCCGCCCGGACGATCGCGTGCGGCGGCGTGCCTCGGATCTCCCGACCGTCGAATCGGACGCGACCGCTCGCCGGCACGAGACCGCTGATCGCGGCGAGGGTGCTCGACTTCCCCGCCCCGTTCGCCCCGATGAGCGCCGTCACCTCGCCGGAGCTTGCCGCGAAGGACAGGCCATGCACCGCCTCGACCGCCCCGTAGCGGACGCGAAGGTCCTCGACCTCGAGCAGCGGCGGGCTCACGCCGCGTCCTCGGTCCCGAGGTACGCCTCGCGCACGGCGGGGCTCGCCTGGATCTCGGCCGGCGTCCCCTCGGCGATCTTCCGGCCGAAGTTGAGCACCGCGACGCGCTCGCATGTTCCCATCACGAGCCGCACGTCGTGCTCGATCAGCACGATCGTCAGGCCCTCCGCGACGAGCGCACGCATGAGCTCGCGCAGTCGCGTGGACTCCGCCGCGTTCATTCCCGCGGCGGGCTCGTCGAGGATGAGGAGCCGCGGCTCCGAGGCGAGCGCGCGGGCGATTTCGAGGCGGCGCTGATCGCCGTACGCCAGCTCGCCGGCGAGGGCGCGCGGCCGGCTTAAGCCGAGCCGCTCCAGAAGGTCTCCGGCGCGGTCGCGATCGCGGCGATCCGGTGCACCGCGAGGCCAGAGCCGACGCAGCACGTCCGAGCGCATCCGCGCGTGCCGACCGACAAGCACGTTCTCCACAACCGTCAGACCCTTGAAGAGGCGGACGCCTTGAAACGTCCGCGCGATGCCGCGAGCCGTGAGCGCGTGGGGCGCGAGGCGGGTGACGTCGGCTCCGGCGAAGCGGATCTCGCCACCGTCCACGCGAAGATGACCGGTGATGAGATTCACGAGCGTCGTCTTGCCGGCGCCGTTCGGGCCGATGAGCCCGAACACCTGACCGGGGGCGATCGCGAGGTCGACTTCCGCGACGGCGTGCACGCCACCGAAGCGCTTGGAGATGCGCTCGCATTCAAGCAACATCGGCCGCCCCGATCTCCTGCAACTGTCGGGTCTTGCGCAATTCGGCGAGCGTCACCAACCCGCGCGGCAGATAGATGATCACGAGCATCAAGATGAGGCCGGCGAAGATGTCGCGGTACTCCTTGAGCGGCCGCAAGATCTCGGGCAGCGCGGTGAGGAGTGTCGCGCCCACGATCGGCCCCGCGACGCTGGGCGTCCCGCCGACCACGGCGAACACGAGAATCTGGACCGCGCGGGTGAAGCCGAAGTCGCCGGGCTCTATGGAAAAATTGAGATGCGCCGAGAGGCCCCCGGCCCACGCCGCGATGGCCGCCCCGGCGACGAACGCCGCAAGCTTGTAGCGGCGGATGGCGATGCCCTGGCTCGCCGCGGCGATCTCGTCCTCGCGGATCGCGGCCCAGGCGCGCCCGGCGGTCGAACCCTGGACGCGCCACAACACGTAAGCGACGACGGCGAGCGAGAGGTAGATCTGCCAGAGCTCGGTGATCGGCGGGATGCCATTCAAGCCAAGGGCTTTCCCGGTGAACGGCAGCGTGAGCAGGACGACGCGCACGACCTCGCCGAAACCGATCGTCGCGATGGCAAGGTACACGCCGCGGAGCCGGGAGACCGCGAAGCCGAGCGGGAGCGCGAGCACCGCGGAGAGCAGCGCCCCGACCGCGAGGCCCAGCGGGAACGGGACCCCGAGGCGCATCCCGAGCAAGGCGGAGCCGTACGCGCCGATGGCCATGAACGCGGCGTTCCCGAGCGTGAGCTGTCCCGCATACAGGGTGACCCAGACCGAGAGCGCGAGCAGCGCGTTGATGCCGATGACGCCGATAGTCGTCTGATAGACGCGGAAGAACTCCGCGATAGCGTCCACTACGCGCGCTCCACCGAACGGTGCCCGAGGAGACCGCGCGGCCGGATCACCAGCACGAGGAAGAGGAGACCGAACGCAAGCGCATCTCGGAGCTCCGCGAACTCGGCAGGCAGGAACACCAGAGCCGCGATCTCCCCGATGCCAAGGATGTACGCGCCGAGGACCGCCCCCGGGAGGCTACCCATGCCGCCGACGACCATCACCGTGAACGCCTTGAGCTCGTACGGTGTGCCCATCTGCGGGTAGATCGCGTTGTACGCGAAGCCGAGCAGGGCACCGGCGACTCCGCCGAGCCCCGACGAGATGAAGAAGGTCGCCGCGATCGCGCGGTCAACGTCGACACCGAGGAGCCGGGCGGCCCGCGGATTCTCGGCGAGCGCGCGGATGTCGCGACCGAGCTGCGTCGTCCGGACGACATACGTGAGCGCGCCCATCAGCAGGATCGCAAGGCCGATGATGAGAAGCCGTAACCCATCGAGCCGGGCGTCGCCGATCTGGACCACCGCCTGCGGGAGGCTGCCGGCCGGGTAGCTCACAAGATCAGGCCCGTAGCGGAGCTCCATGAGTCTGATCACCACGATCGCGAACCCGAGACTCGAGATCATCGCCGAGAGTGGCGGGGCACCGCGCCGGCGCAGCGGCGCGAATGCCACGCGGTCGAGGAAGATCCCGAAGAGACCCGTCGCGAGGAACGCCGCGACCACCGCCAGGGCCGCGGGAAGACCAACCGTCGACATGCAGAACAGCGCGACGAACGCCCCGAGCATGAAGACGACCGGGTGCGCGAGGTTCAGGATGTCAAGGACGGAGAAGACGAGCGCGAACCCGACGGCGAACAGCGCATAGATGCTGCCGACGAAGATCGCGTTATAGAGCTGCTCGGCCAATGCAGGTTAGTTGAACGGCACGAACTGACCGTCCTTCACGGTCATCACGAAGACCGGCTGCTTCACGTCGTGTTCCGGCGTGAAGCTGAACGCACCCAGCGGAGTCGCGAGGTCCTTCGTGCCTTCGAGTGCCTTTTTCAGCGTCGCCTTGTCCGTCGCGTTTCCTGAGCGCTTCATCGCGTCCGCCAGCACGATCATCGCCGTGTACGACTGCGCGGCGAACTGATCGGGGTCGGAGCCGTACTTGTCTTTGAACGCCTTCACGAAATCGGCGTTGGTCTTATCGGTCGACGCCTTATTCCAGGCGGTCCCGACGATCATGTTCGGCGCTGCCGCGCCGGCCGCCTGGATCACTGCCGGCGAATTGAAGCCGTTCGACCCGACGACGCGGAGTCCCTGCGGAAACTGCTTCCCCACCTCGATGAGCACCTTCGACGCGGTCCCGGCGAGACCGGACGCGAGGATCGCATCGGGGCTCTCGCCCTTGGCCTGGGTGACGAAAGCCGAGAAATCGACGTCCGCGGTCTTGTACGGGATCGTCCGCGCGATCGTGATGCCGTTGTCGGCCGCGGCCTTCTTGAAGATTTCCGCGCCGTCCGCGGCGAACTTCTGGTCACTCTCGAACATGAGCACGACCTTTTTTAGAGAGAGCTTCTCTTTCGCCGCCTTGAGAGCGGCCGGAAGCGCGGTCTCCTCGCCGAGGGACGCCCGGAAGATCCAGTCGCACGCGCCGTAGTCGCACTTGCCCACGATCCCGACGCCCGTGTTCGAGATCGCGATGACCGGAACGCCGGCCTGCTGCGCGACCGGGTGCGCACCCGCGGCGACGCCCGAGAGCGTCGGACCGAGGATCGCCGCGACCTTCTCCTCGTTGATGAGCTTGCGGAATACGGTGATGCCCTGGTCGCGGGCCGACGCGTCGTCCTCGACGACGACCGCGATCTTCGCGCCAGAGATCCCGCCTGACGCGTTGATCTGTTCCATCGCGAGCTTGGCGCCGTTCTGCTGCGACGGCCCGTAGATGTTCGCCGCGCCGGTCAGCGAGATTGCGAGTCCGACCTTGATGTCCGCTTTCGGCGTCGCCGACGCCGACGCCGATATCTGCGCGCCCGGGGTCGTGCCGCCGCACGCGGCGAGCACCACGGCAACCGTCATCGACGCGGCAGCGAGCAGACGAGTCCTCATGGCGAACCTCCCCGAGCTGATCGAGGGCAGATGCTAGCGAACGTCGAGCGCCTCGCACACCGCGGTCTGGCTCACGCCCGGTGTCGGGCCGCCGCTCATGACGTAGACGGTGCTGCCGACGGCGACGACACCGAGGCCATGACGGGGGGTCGGAAGGTCGGGCCCGCGCCCCCACTTGCCGGAGGTCGCATCGAACACGTCGACGTCTTTGAACGTCCCAAGCGGCTGCTCTCCGCCGAGCACAAAGATCCGGTCGCCGACGACCGCGGCCCCGATCCCGCCGCGCGCGGTCGGGATGTCGGGCATCGCCTGCCACGCGTCGCGCCCCGGGTCGTAGCACTCGAACGATGCGAGGTTTTGCAGCAACGACAGCTTGCGGCCGCCGATCGCGCACATACGTCCTGCGAACGCGACCGCGGCGAGATGGTCGCGCGGTGTGGGGAGCGCCGCGGCCACGGTCCAGCGGTCGGTGGCCGTGTCGTACACGTAAGTCGGGGCCACCAGGCGATCGTTCGCCGCTCCACCCACGATGAAGATCTTGCCGCCCAGAGCGACGGCGGCACCCTGCGAGCGTGGTGCGGGCATCGACGCGATCTCACGCCAGCCCTGATCGCCGAAGAATCGGAAGGATCGCGCGACCGCGACGCCATTCACGTTCCCGCCAAATACGTAGAGGCCCGGCGTGCCCGCGACGTCGACCCCCGCAGCCATCGCGTGATCGACGGCGATCGGGTAGCGCGCCGCTGTGGACCAGCGATCGGATGCGTACGTCTCGACGACGTTGCCGCCGCCGAAGCCACCGACGACGTAAATGACGCCGCGAAACACCGCTGCCGCGACCTCGCTTCGCGACGTTGGGATGTCGGCGATGCGCCGCCATTGAAGCGAAGCGGCAGGGACAGGCGTTGGCGTTCGCGGAGGCGCGGGATCGCCATGCGTGCATGCGACCAGGAGCAGGGCGACCAGCGCAAAGCGCATCACTCCTATATATAGGTGCGGATGCCGGACGGGGCCATCACCGCGATCGCCGGACTGGTGGCGTCGTTCCTCTCGGGGCTTCTCGGAATCGGCGGCGGGCTGGTGTTGACTCCGCTCCTCCTCTATCTGCCTCCCCTCGTGGGCGGCGCAGCCATCCCGGTGAAGATCGTCACCGGGCTCACGATCGTGCAGGCAATCTCGGGGAGCTTGTTGGGCACGATCCGTCATCGGGCGTACGGCAACGTATCTTCGCGCCTCGTTTGGCTGATGGGGCCGCCGAGCGCGATCGCGTCGCTCATTGGAGCATTCGTTTCGCGGGACACGCCGGACAGCGTCATCCTTCTCGTCTTTGCGGTGCTCGCGTTCGCCGGCGCCGTGATGCTGCTGCTTCCGGTCACCCCGCGTGAGGGACGCGCCGAAGACATGCGCCCGGATCCCAAGGTCGCCATCCCCATCTCCCTCGTGCTCGGTTTCTTCGGGGGGATGGTCGGAATCGGCGGCATCGCCTTCATCATCGCCGCGCTCGTGTATCTCCTCCGAGTTCCTCCGCGCATCGCGATCGGGTCCTCGCTCGGCATTGGCCTCTTCGCCGCGATCGCTGCGCTCATCGGCAAGGCGGCCACGGCGCAGATCGATCCGCCGCTCGCGGCAATCGTCTTCGTCGCGGCGCTCGTGGCGTCGCCGATCGGCGCGGCGGTGAGCGTGCGCACCCAGCCGCGCCCGCTTCTGGCGATCCTCGCCGTCGTGGTCATCCTCGCGGCCATCCGGGTCGCGCTGACGGCCATCACGGGCTCATGAGCGAGGTCGTCGTCCATTTCGCGATCCATCAAATGGACGCTGAGGTCGCCGCCTCGGCCCTCCGTGCCGAACGCCTGCACCCGCGGATCGCGCCCGACATCACCGCCTCGCGGTTCGGGGCGCAGGGTGTGACCACGGCCGGGCGCTGGCTCGTCTTCGTTCCCGAACGCGAGGAGCGAGCCGCCCGCGAGGTTCTCGACGAGCCCGCGGCAGAGGCGCCCGAAGACAATCCCGTTCTCCGTCTCGTCGTGATCGTCGGGCTGATTACCGCGCTACTCCTGGCGACGCCATTCGTCGCCCAGGCGTGCTATGGCTCGCGCTAGCGCATTCCGGTCTCGTGCTCCCTTACGACTATCTCCTCGCGGTCGACACCGAGGCGGACCTCCCCCTCGGCGATCCGCAGGATGTCGTCGCGCGAGATTTCGGCGACCTTGCCACCGCCGAAGAGACGCTCGAGCCCCGCGCCGGCTCGCACGATGACGCTCAAGACTTCGCCCGTCTTCTCGTCGAAGCGGATCTCGTCAACTGCGCCGACGATGTCTCCGTCACGGTCTTTCACCGTGTCGCCCTTCTTGATCGCCGGCCGCGATGGCTCGGTTAGTTCGCCGATGGCACGGTCCGCCGGCCAGAGGAACGCAGTCGGAGGGATGGCGTAACCGACGGCAGGCCCCGCCCACCCGGCAGGAGGAAGAACGTATTCGGCCTGCTCAAACGTTGGCTGCGTGTCGAGCTCACGCTTGGTCAGCTTGAGCGTGATGACCTCACCATCAGGCCCTGCCTGCGTGAATGCGTCCTCGCCGACGATCACGTCGCGACCAAGCAAACGGCTGGTGCTGACCACGAACCCGGTGATCCGTCCGGTCGTCGGATCGACGAGGACTCGGTGGACGTTCCCGGCCTCGTGCCCGTCACTCGTCCGGACTTTCGCGTTCAGATCTACGCGCATCCTGCTCCCCCCACGGCCCACCCGGCCTCTGGCTCGCCGCAGCAGGACCCAAGCCAGCGAGCGCCGTTAGAGCACCCACCCCATCAGGCGCCCTACCCCGCCATCAATATGGCACGTCCACGTTACCGCCTCGTCGCACGCCGGTGCCTTCGAGGAGCGCAGGGAGGCCGCGCTGCTCCGCGCGCAGTGCGTCGAGGAGCCGGAGCGCCTCGTCGACCGTCAGATCACGACGGAAGTTGGTGAGCGCGCTCTGGACGGATTCCGGCTGCGAAGCTCCGGTCGATCCCGAAGCGCCGGGCGGCGGGGTGGAGTCGGGTGGGCCCGAACTGGGGGTCGTCGCCTGGGGCGATCCTCCTGCTGGTGGCGCCGATTGGCCCGGCGGCAGAGTGCGCTGGCCAGGCGAGCCCGACGGTTTCGCGACGGGCGGCCCGAGGAAACCGAGGATGCGGTCGATGACCTCGATGTTGAACTTCGCGTCACGATCGGTCGCGTCGAGGCGCAAGGCCTCGACGTAAGCGGCACGCGCTTCCAGGATGCGTCCCAGCCGGAAGAGCGACGTGGCCCGGTCATAAAAAGCGATCGCCCGAGTCTTCCCTTTCGCGGTCTCGATCCCGCGGCCGAATTCGACGAGAGCTCGGTCATGCTCCCCGATCGCCGCCAGAGCGTTGCCGAGGTCGACCGCGATCTCCGGGGAGGTCGGACGCCTCACCTGCAGATCGCGATATCGCGTAGCCGCGCCGGCGGGGTCGTGGAGGAAGACCTGGTTCGCCGCGTCTACCTCGGCGGCCATCGGATCGGTCGGCCCGCACGCCACGACGAAAAGCAGCCCGGAACCGACCGCGCCGAGCAACCGGCGGCGCGGCGTGGCGCGCACACGAGGAACGCGTGGACGGGGCATCCGGCGGCGCTCGTCAATGAGCCAATCGACGATGAGAAGACCAACCGCGATCGCGAGGAAGATCTGGTAACGGTCGTCGGGGCTTACTCCCCCGCCCTCGGTCGTCGTGGCCAGCGCACCTATCGCCCGCAATCCGTCCGCGAGGCTCTTCGCGGTCGCCTCGCCGTCATAGCGGAAATACTGCCCGCCGCCGTCGGAGGCGATCTTGGCGAGTCGCGGCTCGTCGAGCCGACTCGTGACCTGCGTGCCGTTCGCGTCGACGAGCATCTGTTGGAACAGGCCCTTCGCGTCATAGACCGGGACCGGGCCGCCCTCCGGGGTGCCGATCCCCAGTGCGAACACATGGATGTTCCGCGCGAGATAGAAATCGAGCGGCGGCAGATCGGGCGAGGGGTCCTCGCCGTCCGAGACGATCACGATGGCCTTTGCACGTGGGCTCGCGCCCTCCTTGTTGGGGAACTGCACGGCCGCCCCCTGGAGCGCGGCCTGCAGCGACGAGCCTGGGTTCGTGCGAAAGCCGTGGCCGGATGTATCGAGCGCCGGCCCCACCAGCTTCGTGTCCGCGGTGAGCGGATACCGAAGAACGCTCGAGCCCGCAAAGAGCGTGAGGCCGACCCGGCCGCCGGCAAGCTGCTGGCCAAGGGCCTCGACCGCACTCTGTGCGACGTGAAGGCGATCGATCCCGACGTCGCGGACCGCCATGCTCTGCGAAACGTCGAGCGCGACGATCGTGTCGAGCGCGGACGTGGCCCCGCGACGCGGGACTTCGCCAATCTGCGGCCCGATCAGCGCGAGCACGACGAGAAGGCAAGCGCCACCGACGAGGATCAGCTTGGCGACCTGCCGCGCCGGGCTCGCCGACACGAGCAGCGCCCCCGCGCCGGCGAACATGGCGAGCGCGCGGCGCCGTCGGATGAGCGCGACCACGCAGAGCGCGACGATGAGCATCGCCGCGATCAGCAACGGCGCCAGCTCCGGTTGCGCGAGGGCGATCTTCACGGCGTCCTCCGGAAGGCGGTGGCGCCAAGCGCAAGCTCCACGAACAGGATCGCGATGCCGAGCGCGAGAAAGCCGAGATGGGCCTCCTGATAGTCGATGAAGTCACGCGTTCCGACGTGCGATTTCTCAAGCGACTCGATCTCCCGGTAGACCTGGGCGAGGGAGTTCTCGTCCGAGACGCTGTAGTAGTGGCCTCCGGTGTCCTCGGCGATCTTGCGCATGAGCTGCTCGTCGACGGTGTCGGAGCCCACGTCCTTGTCGGGGGTGGCGGTCGCGCTGACCGCGCCGATGGTGTAGACACGGACGTCGAGCAGCTTCGCCATGTTCGCGGCGTCCAGCGGGGTGATGTCTCCGCTGTTGTTCTCGCCGTCGGTCAGGAGGATGACCACCTTTGACTTCGCCTGGGAGTCGCGAAGCACGTTGATGCCCGTGGCGAGACCGGTCCCGATGGCCGTGCCTCCGGCAAGGCTGCCGGTGTCGATCGGTTCGACGAGCTTCTGCGACGCGACGTAATCGAGCGACGGCGGACCCAGCACGATGGCCTCGCCGCTGAACGTGACGATCCCCACGCGATCGTTGCGGAGGCCGCCGAGGAAGTCTCGGACGACGCGTTTGACCGCGTCGATCTTCGTGGAGCCGCCCAGGCCCCGTTCGGACATCGAGCCCGAGGTGTCGAGCACCAGCACGACGTCGATCCCCTCCGCAACGGACTCGACCGAGGCGCGCACGATCTGCGGACGCGCGAGCGCGATGACGAAGGCCACCAGCGCCGCGACCCGCAGCACCATGAGCGCCCAGCGCCACCGTACGCGCCAGCCCTGACGCGCGGAGGGGACAAGGCCGAGCGAGGAGAAGAGGAGCCCGGTCCCGGGGCGTCGCGCGCGCAGCACATTCAGCAAGAGGGCCGCGCCGACCACGAGCAGCAGCGCCAGAAGCCACGGATCCTCGAAGCGGAGCGAGGCGATGTCCATCACGAAGGTTGCCCCTTCATGAGCTCGTACTGCTCGGCGACGGCCGCCCGGCGCATTGCGTCGAGCGCCGACCGGACCGCGTGTCGCGCGCGGGCGGGATAGGAGACGGCCTGGTGGAATCGAGCGGTTTCGCCCTCGATCAGGATCTCGTAGATCGTCGCGATCTCGGTCCGATCGATGCCCGCGCGGAGCATGTCATCACGCAGCTCGCGCGGCGTTCTCTCGTTCGCCGACAGTCCGAAGCGGTCGCGGACGTACGACCGGAGCGTTTGAGACAGGAGCGCGTAGTGCTCCGCATAACGGCCCTTCTCGGGCAGGGCGAGCGATGCGACGCGATTCAGCTCGGCCATCGCGCGCTGCGCGGGCGTGAGGAGGACCTCTCCTATATCCGTGTCCTTCGGTCGGCGCGCCGCCGCGCGGCGCGTCTGGCGGATGATGAGCGCGAGCATCACGAGGACAACGATCGCGAGCCCGACCTGGACGGCGAGCTGCGGGATTTGAGGCGGCGCGGTCGGTAGCCGCAGCTGTGGCTTCGCCGGCTTGATGTCGTTGGTGGCCTCGCCAGGCCGGATCACGCTCGTGATGACGATCGGTATCTCGTCGGTGGGAACGATACCGGGCACTCCATCTGGGGACCGGTAGGCCACGTTAATCGGCGGGAAGAAGAGGTCACCGACGCGGAAAGCGGTGACGCGGTAGCGGAACGTGTATCGCGTCCGACCGTTGGTGATCCTCGTCACCTGGGCGGGAATGGCCTCGAGCACCTCGAACTCGCCCATGGTCCGGCCGACGCCGCTCTCCGTGATCTGATAACCGGCGTCGGTCTCGATGACGAGCGCGAGGGTGATCGGATCGCCGATCGTGATCCCGCGTTTGTCGACCGTCGCCGCGACGCCGACCGGCCCGTCGGCCGAAGCCACCGACCCGAGCGCAACCAGGACCAACCCGACGACGAGGACACGCATCAGTTGCGCCTCGACCGCGCGTTGAACAGCCCGAGGAGGGCCGGCACGTAGGGGCGGTCGGTGGACAGGTCGACACGGTCGATGCCCATGCGGCTGAACGTCCGCAGGCGCTGCGCGCGCCTGTCGCGCGCCGTTCGCGCGAACCGCTCACGGACCGCCGGATCCGATGTGTCGATGTAGCCGACGTGACCCGTCTCCGCGTCCTCGAGGGCAACGAGCCCCACCGAGGGGAGCTCCATCTCGCGGGGGTCGTTCAGGATGAGCGCGATGACGTCGTGCTTGTGGCCGAGTGCCCTGAGTGGCGCCTCGAAGTCCACGTCGAGAAAGTCCGAGATCACGAACACGACGTTCCGCTTCTTGGTGACGTTCGCGAGGTAGTCCGCGACGCTCGCGATCTCGGTCCGGGAGCGTCGTGGCTCGGCGAACAGCAGCTCCCGGATCACGTGCAGCAGGTGATGACGCCCCTGGAGCGGAGGGATGAACTCGCGGACCCCGTCCGCGAAGAGGACCAGACCAATGCGGTCGTTGTTGTGCAGCGCGGTCACCGCGAGCAGCGCCGCGACGTCGGCGGCGAGCTCGCGTTTCGAGACGGTGCCTGTGCCGAACCACGCGCTTGAGGAGACGTCGACCGCGAGATAGATGTTGAGCTCGCGCTCTTCCCGGTATTTCTTGACGTACGGCGCACTCATGCGCGCGGTCACGTTCCAGTCAATGGTGCGGATGTCGTCGCCCGGCTCGTACTCGCGGACCTCTTCGAAATCCAGCCCGGAGCCGCGAAAGACGCTGCGGTAGGTCCCGACGAGCGCTTCGTCCGCCAGGATCCGCGCCTTGATCTCGACCTGTTTGACCACGCGGAGGACCTCGGGGGGTACGCGCTCCCGCTGCGGGGTGGGCGTGGCGGCCATCGTTAGGGGACCGCTACGTTGTCGAGGACGCGACCGATGACGATCTCAGGCGTGATCTCCTCCGCTTCCGCCTCGTAGGTGACGATGAGCCGATGGCGCATGACGTCGAGCGCGACCGCCTTGATGTCGTCGGGCAGCACGTAGTCGCGACCGTCGAGGAACGCGTGCGCACGCGCCGCGAGCGAGATGTAGATCGAGGCGCGCGGAGAAACACCATATGCGATGAGCGGCGTCAGATCGGCGAGTTTCGGTCCGACGGGATTACGCGTCGCGACGACAATGCGGACGACATAGTCCTTGATCGCGTCGTCCATGTGCACCTGGCGAACAGCGGCGCGCGCGTCCTGGATCGCCGCGGGTGTCGCGAGCTTTCGCGGGATCGCGGGCTCCTCGATCGTGTTGCGGTCCATGATCACCCGCTCCTCGTCGGGAGACGGGTAGCCGATGACCACCTTCATCATGAATCGGTCCACCTGCGCTTCGGGTAGGCGGTACGTCCCTTCGTGCTCGATCGGGTTCTGCGTCGCGAGTACGGTGAAGAGGTCGGACAGGGGATGGGTCTGGCCGCCGATCGAGACCTGCCGCTCCTGCATCGCCTCGAGCAGTGCGCTCTGCACCTTGGGCGGTGCGCGGTTGATCTCGTCGGCGAGCAAGAGGTCGGTGAAGATGGGGCCAAGGCGTGGTTTGAATTCCTGAGTCGAGGGGTTGTAGATCATCGTTCCGTTCAGGTCGGCAGGCAGCAGGTCCGGCGTGAACTGGATGCGCTTGAAGTCAGCGTCGATCGTATCGGCGAGCGTTTTCACGGCGAGGGACTTGGCGAGGCCGGGAACGCCCTCGACGAGCAGGTGCCCGCTGCACAGCATGCCCATGAGCAACCGGTTCACGAGGTAGTCCTGCCCAACGATCACGCGGTGGATCTCGTGCAGGACCGGCGCGATGAAGTCGCCGCGCCGCAGCACCGAGTCGTTGGCCGTAGGGGCGCGGAACGCACTCGCCACCTACGGAAGACTAGAGGGTGGGCAAGCGAAAGGTTCGGTCTGAGGCGTCGCGATCGATTGAGCTCGGACTAACCTCGGGCCGTGCGGCGGCTCTTGTTCAGCCTCTGGTATTGGCTGCCAGGCAAACGTCGCTGGGACACCGGCGTGACGCCGCCCGAGCTCGAGCGGTTTGTGGCCTCACATCCGCCTGGGCGCGCGCTCGATCTGGGCTGCGGAACGGGCACGAACGCCGTCTACCTGGCGCGGCACGGGTGGAGCGCGGTGGGCGTCGATTTCGCGGGGCGCGCCATCGCCAGGGCGCGGAGGCGAGCGCGGGATGCGGGAGTCTCGTGCACGTTCGTCGTCGGGGACGTCACGCGGCTCGAGGTCACCGGGCCGTTCGATCTCGCTTTTGATCTCGGCTGCCTGCACTCGATCCCTGTCTCTGGTCGTGCCGGGTATGCGTCAGGTCTGGCGCGAGTCGTGCGCTCCGGCGGGACCTACCTGCTCTACGCGTTCGCGCCGGGCGGCCCCGCCTTCGGGCTCACGGCCGACGATGTGCGCGCCACATTCGCGGATACGTTCGAGGTCGTCAGTGTGGAGGAGGGCAAGGGCCGGCCGTCCGCGTGGTACACGCTCGTGAGGCGGTAGCCTTTAGATCCTCGACCCCGTAGCTCAGCGGATAGAGCAGCAGCCTTCGAAGCTGTTGGTCGGGAGTCCGAATCTCCCCGGGGTCGCAGCGCCGGTACTCGACTACCGACCGGCGGTCCTATTCGCGCGAAGTTGATGCGACGGCACGCTCGCCTTCATGCGAGCGTGCACGAAATGCGGCGAAGTGAAGCCGCTCGACGCGTTTCCTCCGGTGCGACGTGGCGAGCCGAAACTGCAGACGTGGTGTCGGGACTGTTTCGCGGCCTACGGGAAGGACTACTACCGAAGAAATCGTGAGGTCCAGAAGGCGAGGCTGCTGCGCAATGTGGCAGCCACCCGAGCCGAAAATCGTCGCCGAATCATCGAGTACCTCGCGGCCCACCCCTGCGTGGACTGCGGCGAGACCGACATCGTCGTGCTTGAGTTCGATCATCTGGGCGACAAAATCGCCGATGTTTCGGCCTACGCGAGCGGTGGACGTACTTGGGCTCGCATCCGGGCGGAGATCGAGAAATGCGAGGTCCGCTGCGCGAACTGTCACCGGCGGAAAACACGAGCCACTCTGTTCCCGCGCCGACCGGTCGACCTGCCGGCCGCGGCGTCAAGGTCGCCACGATCGACACCGGGCCAGCTCGCTTTCGAGGCTGTTCTTGGAGTGCGCGCCTGTCGCGTGTGTGGAGAGACGAAGGCGCT
>Ga0209806_1000848_pt1 | contig 20733 bp, 19 predicted proteins | sample GraSoiAngelo_152_FD_186166 | JGI IMG/M metagenome (GOLD analysis project Ga0209806, IMG submission 186166) | Grasslands soil microbial communities from the Angelo Coastal Reserve, California, USA - 14_1009_12_30cm (SPAdes) (version 2) | ecosystem: Environmental > Terrestrial > Soil > Grasslands ... | reverse complement strand
GTTGATCTGCGAGACCCCGTAAAGATCGTCTTGGTCGAAATCATTGGCAGGGTTGCTGGAATCGCAGTCATCCGACCTAATGGTATTCTGGGGATAGAACGCGAGAAGAGAGTATCCTAGTTCTCTAGTGCCAAAAGCGCAGAGCGCTCGATGATCAATCTCTTCAATACGCTGTTGTCTTCCTCACTCGGCATCTTCGATGCATTCAGCTCTTTGTCGGGAATATTGTAGGCTCTCTTCAGATCTTCCACTTTTTTCTTGGTCTTAATCTGCAAGACTGTATCGTCAGGTGTTCCCCTGACGGATTCCATTGCCCTGTTACTCAACAGGCTCGCATCGAGACTGGTTTCGGAAAGCCCCACAAGAGCGAGTTCCTTGCTAGACGCGGTTACGCCGAGAAGCTTGATCGCTTCGATGATCTGGTGCTCACCCGAGGCGAATAGGAGAAGCTCCATTGAGAGGTGTTTCGCTCTTCGATTCTTGCTTTGGAAGGATTCAACCGCGCTCCTTGCCGAGAAGACGATGTGTTCTCTCCCCGCTACTCTATCCGCGCGCAAGAGCTGAAGATCAACTCCCGGAAAGGATCCTCGCAGATCCCGCAAGACCTTCTCTGAGTCCGTTACATTGGCGTCTCTGAATCCTTGGACAAATAGGGAATATGACCCGATTTTCTCAGTTATCATCGATCGATCGCCAAGAGCCTTCTAATCAGCAGGCCACTCAATCCACTGCCTTTCAACTCCCGAATCACATCGTACGTTCTCCCGTCTGACCGGAGGTTCCGCTTGATCAGGTTGATGGCCTCCAATCTTTCCCATGGGAAGATCACCCACTTCGAGGTTATTCTTGCATAATGGTTTGGTTTGAAGACGCTCTTCGGCTTCAAGTATAGAGTGCAGACCCTGATCTCTCGGGCGCCCTTTCTAACTAGATGTTTGGACGCAACGCGCAGACTGTGTCCTGAATCGGCGACATCGTCCACTACGAGTACACGCTTCCCAGAAACTTCTGAGGTGACAGGCTGGGTAATCTTGGGCCTTTTCGCGGTCACTCCGATGTTTTTGTAGAACTCTACTTTCATGTTGGCTAGATTTGCATTCTCAAGGAGGTCGCTCATGACCCTAGCGGGAGGCCAGCCGCCTCTTGATACTCCCACGATGACCTGGGGATTGTATCCTGACAGCCGAATCTCACTTGCAAGGTCTACCAGCATTCCATAGACTTGATCCCAGCTCGGTGCGACATATTTCGGATTATGCAACGAAACCAAACCCCATGAAGATTTGCCGGGTTCCTAATCTTTGATCCATTAAGACTTTGTCAGCCAGCCATTGCCGCCGCTAAACCCAATATACCGCTGGCGGGAGTTGTTTAACGGCGTTCCAAAGATTGAGTCTTCCCGATGAGAGTCGGAAACACGCCAATGATGTGGACTGACCTGCACAGAGGGCACCTCGCCCAGATGAAGAAATGCATCTCCACTGAAATCGAAGCCACCCCGGGGAATGCACAACGTGGCATCATCCAGGCTTGTGGAATCCATGATCCGATTCGGGTTCCCAACGGAATCGGCAGGAGAAAACTGAGGTAATTAGGTGGAAACCGTCGGTGCCCCTTTTATGATGAGCATAGGCCAGCATTCGCATTGATACCTCATGGACGGTAGACAGACAACTATCTCCCAACCTCAAGTATCAAATGCGACTGAGCCCAGGGACGCCTTTATTGAAGCCATCCTCGCTAGCCGGATCTTGCTCATCCTGATCCGGTAGCCCCAGAACGAGAAACCGAGACTAACAGCTCTCAAGAAAAGAAACCGAGCCTTAGTGGAACGAGAAAACTGCAAAGAATCAACCTCCACGGCTGGACTCTTTTGAGTGATTTCTGAGACCAGCGCAACCCCATCAAGCGAAAACCTTGCTAAGCTCGCCCGAAACAAGCCCTGGTCTCGAATCTGAAAGGTCGGTCGAACACTCAAGGACGAGGCACGCCGAAAAACGCGATATTGCTTGTCCGATCGAAGAGCAAACCATGCCTGAATCGGCCAGACTCGCCGGAATCGGTCCTGGACAGGAAACGATTCGGGGAAAACAGGGATCTTAGCGACCGACCCTCGCGCGGGACGTGTGGTAGAGTGGCTAGTCAGACCATTTCGAAGCTGACACGATCGGAATCAAAGTCTCTGTGTCCGTGACATCCCCGATCGTCTTGATACGTTCAAGAATGAACCAGTAGATGCTCTGGGCGTCAGGCTCGAGAAGTTTTCTCTGAACCTCTACAACGGCCATGATATCATGTCGGCCAGGAATCACATGAACCTCTTTGACCTCGGCGAGCTTGAACAACGCGTCCGCAACCTTTGATTCTTTTCCAAGAACCGCAGCGACATAGATGAAAGCGCGAACGTGCCGCTTCATCTCGCCTTTCGGATGATAGTGAGCTTCGACCAATTTCTAAGACCCTTGAACCGCGACTTGTGGAACTCCATATAACCTCTTGGACGAGCCTAACATGGGCTACAACAACCGTCGGGCCGGAATTTTCGTGGTCCTGTTTACAAGGTGGGATTGGTTCAGTTACGAGCCAAGCAAAGAGCCGGTATCATCGAAATGATTAGGCCTTTCTCCGCAGACCAGTAACCTAGGCTAGCCTGGCGAGAACACGTTTTGACTCTACCGGAACAGAAATCTAGATTCTATCTGCCCAGCTCGATCAGGCTGCTCCTTTCTCCAGGCGTCCGCGGACACACGTTGATCTTCACCGTCCTCATGTCCTTCCTATTCGCAACCGCGTATGTCGGCGCGAATCTCGGTTTTGCACAAGCATGGACCCTCATCTTCATCGCCGGCGCCAGCACCACAGGAGTATACTTAGTCCTCACCCCACTCGCTCTCCTCGAAAAATTCAGGAACACAATCCTGTTCTCAAGAATGACAAGACGCATCATCATTCTCGCCCTAGCGTACGCACCTATGATCGCCGGCATCGCATACTGGATCCAACAAGCCGGAACGGTGGAAGCGCTCCCGATATTCCCCGCGTTCATCATAATCTTCTACACATGGATTCTCCTGCAGGCCTACTTCATCGTTACACCGGTTTCCCAGCTCCTGGTCAAAGTAGAGAGAGGCCTAACCGGCGAAGGACACGCCAAGAGGATAATGAGGACCCTGGGAATATCCACACTCTTTCTCCCAATCGCCCCGCTGACATACGGCGTGTGGGCAATCTCGAACTGGCTTAGCTCAACATACCAGAATGTTCAGGGAGCGACCGACAAGATACTCATCTGGACAATGATTGTGACAGTACTCCTCCTCGCAACCTATTTTTTCACCGCACTCTGGGGCTGGAGAGTTATCGTACAGAAGAAACCGCAAGCCGCGGTCTTCGCTGGAGGAACATTTCTGGTTCTCTGGGGCTATCTGCTATACCGCGCGACAACACTGGCGATCGGATACATCACCCAAAACCAGCCATCCAATCCTCTAGTCGATAGCGGTCTGATGCTGGTTTCCGTTATTGGTGCGATGCAGACGTTTGCGAGAAAAACGGTTACACGTTCGGACCGTCGCTGGAGCCAGGTTCTACCCTTCCTAGTGTTCGCATTCGGCTCAGTCTACGCGGTCGCACAGTTCTACTTCATCCTCCAAGTCCCAATAACTAGAATCGACCTCTCAATCATCGTCAACGCAACGGTGTTCGCTGCGGGAATCTTTACGATGATGTTCCTGATCAGAAGACACCTTGTATCAGTTGAGTTGAACGCTTATAGAGCCAAAATGGTCGGCCAAAGCCCGGACGAGTCTTCAACTGGGGCTGCAGCGCCTCATCGCTCATTGTTCCGACTTCCATGGAAGAAAGCGTCGACGGCACCCGAGCCGCAACCGGAAGAGAAAGTGGAAGAAGCGGCTCCCAGCGAACAGGTTGCGGAGCAGAGCGAACCGGTTGCAGAACCGGGCGAAGCGGTCGCGGAATCCGCGGAAGGAGCCACAGAGTCAAACGACCAAGACTACTAGGATCGTGCCGCGATCGAAGCCTCTTTTTACTGCCCCTGACATTCTCCTAACGTAATGTCTGCAGTCCAGCTCAGCCAGATCAGAGTCGATTCAAAGACCAGCGCGATTCAATCCGAGCTAAGGATCGGACAACAGCGGATTCCTCTTCCAAACAGATTCCCCATTAGCCCTGAGAGAAACGCGCTCAAGCCTGCAGGAATGAAAGAACCACTGCCCGGAGAAGTGGCCGTTCTCGCCCGGCTTGCTCCGCCAGATACAATCAAGAGAATTCTCACTCAGGAAGAAGCCTTGAAGTCTACTGCGAGATTTCTGTCAAGAGAAACCAGCCCTGACGCTGTCCGTCTCCTATACCTAGCCTTCAAAGGCGGAGCGATGGTGAAAGAGACTCAGGACTTGAAGACGATCCTGGACTTGCAGTACCTGGCTGGCCTTGACATCATTACCGTTCAACATACGACCGATATGAGCCCTGATGATTTCGACGCGCAGTTCCGTTTCGCGGAGCGCTGGATGGAGGAACGCGGCGTCGAAAAGCCGTTGATGCCAATAATACAAGCTTCAGACAATAAGGAGGTCGCTGCGCAACTTGTCAAGATAGTTGAAAAGCACGAGTCCGCCCAGGTCGGACTTGATCTCAAAGGCGGATTCCACTATCACACTCTCCGAGTGATGGAGGATTTCAAGAAGAGAAAACCCGAAGTCTGGCTCCATGCGTTCCAAGTCCCTCCTAAGATCCGGCTGGGACGCAGCCCAATGCCTTGCAGCCAAGGAATGATCCTGCCAATGTTCAGCATCGACAGCTTCTCGAGATGGATCGTCCCACCCCCACCAACACCACTTACGAAAGAGGTGATCAATGTCTTCGATCGAAAAGGCTGGGGCGCCCTGAAAAAGAGAGACTACGAAGAGATTAGAGGAAACTCGACGAGCTGCAACTGCGCAGTCTGCCAAGGAAAGGACCTAGAGCCGTTCTACGAGGGCAAAGTATTGGACGTACTAGCAAAGGCAAAGGTCCACGATCATCTCGCTCAGAGACTGGAGCTAGAATCCGCCAGAGCATCAATCAAGAAGGGAGAGTTCCTCTCGCTTCTGAATTCGAAACAGTACCCTAAGGAATTTCTAAGACAAATCCCGAAAGAAGCGTGAACAGTTCAATCAGCGGTTTTATAGCCAACCGGCCCCCAGAAGCGCCCCCTTAAGGTGAACGGACAAATGAAGGCTCCGAGCTGGGTTCAAGAAGTCTTCGAACATTACCTGATCTGCGAGTTCACCTCCATAGACAACGGGAAGCCTGTTACTTTTCCTCTACTGTTCTTCTACGATAACAACTCGGCCAAGTTCGTTGTAACATCGAGTATACTGTTCTCTCGCAAGATTGAGCACATGAAAAGGAACCCGAAGGTCTCCCTCCTCTTCTCCAACCCCGAAGGAAGTGGAGTTGAGAAGCACGTAGTCCTCGTCCAAGGCATTGCCAAGATCGAAGATTCTGACCTCGACCATGCATGGGAACGATACCTACCCATGTGGCGAAAGAAGGAGCCTTACATTGACGGATTCCTTGCGGCTCGGGAGCAATTTGCATGGTTCTGGAAAAGAATCGTGGTAGAAGTAGAACCAAGGAAGATACTTGCATGGAAGAACGGAGATACCTCCAAGGCTCCGGAGGCAGTCAGCCTTTGACCGCTTTAGAACTCGTCGATCCCGATAGACTGTCACTCTTCAGGTATGGTGTAGTCACTTGGATCGACAAGGATGGTTTCCCCTTCAGTGTCGCAACCGATTTTCTGCTTTCAGAGAACGGCGAGATTCTCCTGAGAAAACCCAGCGCTTACCCAACAATGATGGGCGCGGGCGCTAGTGTTGGAGTCCTTTTCAACCACATAACCGGGATCCCAACCGGCGGCTACACAGACCGCCGCTACATGCTTGTATGGGGAAGAGTCAGCGAGGACAAAGGATTCCTGAAGCTCCACCCTGAAGAAGTCTCCGAATGGGACGAGAAGATTCTTCCGTTTGACAAGTTATGCGCTGCTGCTGTGCCTCAAGGCAAGAAGTATCTTGAGAGTCTTCAGCCATCCATCGACGCCTGATCCTCGTCCACGGGCTCGATGTTTTCCGGGGACGGCGCCTTTGATTCTGCCAATAACATCATTAGACTCGGAAGATCGAGTTCCGCGCGCGTCCGCCAGCCAAGCTTGACCAGTCCTTCCTCGTCTTCCTCTAGGTAACCGGATCTCAGGAAAGTGTCCATTAGAGTCAGTGCTCTCCAGCGCCCGGCCTTGTTCCCGATGACAGTTTCGATCTCTTTCCTTTCGCTCTTGCCCTGTTTGGATACTACAAGCGCTAATGAGGCGGCAAGGGCCGCGAGATTGTCGATTCTCCAGCCGCATAGTCTTGCTTCCTTTGGAGCCAGTGTTCCTTTGAGACGAACGAAATAGCGCGATTCTTCTTCCCCGTCGCCTGGTCCAGGTTTGTAATCTGACAAGGTCTGAGGTTCGACCTTCTTGACTTCAAGATCCAAGTCTTTCAGACTCTCATCAAGCTGTTCAAGGACTTTTGTGTACCCTTTTCCGAGACCAGTTTTCAACTCCCAGGATCTTGCACCAGGTACTCTTCCCCGTTTGAAGAAGAGCATGTGGGCTGCCCGCTTGACCTTTTCATTGTAGTACGCCGGTTCGTCTTTCACTTCGCCCGTACGAGAACCTCCTTTGTGATGGGGATGGGAAAGCTGAGAGGCGACCCTTCGAGGTTAGGATCTGGTTTTGCTTTCGCGACTAGAAACATGCGGTTTCCTTTGCGCAGCAGGTTCGCGTATCCGTAGCTCACAAGAAAACTGACAAGTTGTGCCCTGACAATAGTCTGAGCAAAGTCCGGTGCTCCGATGAAGTCCCAGTAGTCCACTCTTTGGCCTTCCCCGGCACTGTCCTTGAGTTCCTTCCAAAGGTCTTGCATTTTTCTCGTATACGCTTTCTCTTCGACAACACGCATCCGCGTAAGCTCACCTAGATCAGTTGTTTCAGGCATTGCGAAGGGGCCGAGGTGGAGTCTCTTTCTTCGCTCGAAGAAGGAGAGCATTTTTGCCCAAAATTCCTTCGCCTCCTTGGTCGACGCTAGCGTTAGTTGTTCTAACTCTACGATCGGGTGCCATGAGAGGAGGAGAAACTCCGCCAGTTGTTCTCTCGATAGCGAATCGAGCTTTTCCTTTACCATACTGGGATCGACATAGAGGGCGCTGGACTGGAATCTGAGGTCCGCGCTCTGCAATCCGACAACTCTAGCAACGCTCGTAATCGCACGCATATCGAGCAAATGGTCTTCAAGGGTCCTCAGCTTGTTCGAGTGACGCCGGATTATGCTGAGAGCTTCGGAGATGTCCAGGAGAAATGGATTGAACCGACGGTTCTCGATCGAAATGCACGTCTGAATTAGTTCCTCTAACTCCCGTCTCCCGGACGATCGAGTGACCTTCTCTGTCATGGTTGTGCTAGCTCCCTGACCATGGAACTGCCCTCGATATTCTGGACAACGATCACATGGACGTTTTCTTCTCCTGGGATGGTGACCTGTCCTGGCGTGATCGCAATGTACTGACTAGAATCGGTGGCCTTTGAGGCAGCGTGGATGAGCTTGGATACTGTTTCCCTGTTTCGCGGGTCCATGTGAACGTCGAACTCATCGATCGCCCTGAAAGGAGATGAGATGAACTGTTGTAGGGAGAGGAGAAATGCGACAAGTGCGACCGTCCGTTCGCCCCCACTTGGAGCGAGACCGTCCAGCGAGACTGGCTCGTTTCCCTTGAACCCCGCGTAAAGTTCGAGGCCTGCTTTCTCGATGTCCTTGGAGGCTTTCATGACGATTCGTCCCTTTGACTCCACCTCCGACAGCAACGTATTGTATTTTGTTGAGAGTTCCTCCAGCAACTTGTCCATGACCGTTTTCCATCGGTCGAAACGTTCTCTCAGTTCGCCAAGAACCTCGGACCTATTCTGTTCTACAACTTCGGCTTTTTTCCTTAGCCCTTCATAGAGCTCCCCATAGTTCTTGTACATCTTTTCGACCTCAGCGGAGAGATGTGCGAGCGGGCGTAAACGTTCTTGGACGGAAGCGACGTCTAACGAGATCTGCTGCAGGTCTCTAGGATTCTCGAAAACGGGTCCGAGCTGAGATGCTTGTGTTCTTAGGGGTTCTATTTCTTCTTGGCCAATTCGCAGCTGAACCTCGAGTTCTTGGACCTCCTGTTCCATCAAAGCGAGTTTGAAGTTGCTGACTTCTTTCTTGACTCTGGAGTCTATGAGTAGGTCTGTATTCTTGCTGAGTTGTGAAGCGAGTTCGGTAATCCCTACGCGAACTCTCTCAAAGTCCTGGTTCGCGTTCTTCGCAGTGTCCGATATTTTTTCCCGTTCGTCCACTAGGTCAGATAATATGTGACTCAGTTGGTCGTTCTCCTTTGCCAAGCTCACATCATGAGTTCTCAGTTGAAGCGCAGTCAAAACGTCCTGTTGTGAACGTAGGAGGCTCGTGACCCTTGCCATCCATTCGAGTGCACCTGCTCGAAGACCGCGGCCATGCTCAAGCTTTAGGTGCTCCGCCCTCAGCGCTTCCAGTTGCTCTGAGACATTTGCAAGGTCAACAAGGACCTGCTGGTGTTGCTTGTGCGATGTCTCAAACTCTTCTCTCGTCTCTTCTATCTTGCCGTGCAAAGATGAGATGCGGTCCTTGACTCTCTCTTGTGAGGACTCTCTTCTAATGATGCGTCTCCATACTAGTTCTCTCTGGAGATCCTTGTACTGATCTTCAAGTTTCCTCTTCAGCTCGTACTTCTCGTATTCACGCTGCCAATGCAAGTAGGTCTCCTTCGTGCCTTCTAGGACCGAGGACATTGTCTCTCGTTCAGTCGTGAGTTTTTGCAAACGGGAGGATGCCTCGAGTACCTCTCGACGATAGGCTCCAAACCCTACTGCATCCTCCAAAAGGAGTAGCTTGTCTATTGGGCTGACTGAGCCGAATCGTCCGACCATAAGCTGGTGCATTATGACAAGCATGTTGTCAGGGTTGAGTCCGATTCTGGATAGTCCTTCGACTAGGTTGGTCTTGCTAATCGGTTTGTTGTTTAGCAAGTAGTGATAGTCTCCGGATCTTTTGAGAACTCTTGTTAGGAGGACTTTGTCTGATCTCGCTTGCGGAAACGGTCGAGGGCCTTTCGGTGCTTCGTTGTCCAAGAGGAGTGATATCCGGGCTTCTTGTTCGTTCCAGCGTATGAGCTCGCTGAGTTTTTTCGCTCGCTCCGTGTAGGCTTGTCCCAGAACAACGGAGATTGCCAGTAGTATGGAGGATTTTCCTGCGCCGTTTGGTCCGATGATCAGATTCAGGCCTGGCCGGAGTGGGATGCTCGTGTTCTTGTAGGACATGAAGTTGGAGAGTTGGACTTCGCGGATCAATTCCTCACCGGCAGCCTTGTTGTTCAATAGTATCGCTTGGCTGAATTAGAAGTCTTTCTCGTCCAATCAATGTTTATATACGCGATTTGGCATTTTTCGCCTTTCATTGGAGTGTGCCAGGTGCGGGATTAAGACGGCTTGGCAAAGTTCTGCACATGTCGAAGAGCGGTAACCTGATTGTTCGGCTCGAACAGCCACCAGTGCCAGCAGAACGTGTCCGAGTGGTCGATTACAAGATCAAGAGTATTGGGACAGTCAACAATATTCTCGGTCCTGTGAAGAGTCCATATGTCTCTGTCAAGCCAGAGGTTGCTGGTGAAGGGTTCGCAGGCAGGGTTTTGTACCTTTTAGAGGATAGTTAGGAGATACAAGGAAAATTGGTTGAAGAAGTAGGCCAGACGCTAGAGCAGAGACCTGAAAGCAGCTCGCGAAGAATACGATTGTGTCCGGAATGTGGGGGCTCTCGGCTCATGAGGGACTACGACGCGGCCGAAGTAGTGTGTATGGCCTGCGGATACGTTGTGCAGGAAAAGATTGCTGACACGCGCCCGGAATGGCGTGCGTTCGACGATGAGCAGCGCGCGAAGAGAGCTCGTACCGGTGCTCCGATGACGTATACAATTCATGACAAGGGCCTCTCGACCATCATCGACTGGCGCGATCGCCCTACCGGGACAAAGGGTGTCTCTGCGGATCAACGGATCGAGCTTTACAAGCTGCGTAAGTGGCAGCGCCGTGTCCGGGTGTCGGATGCGACCGAGAGGAACCTCGCTGTGGCATTGTCGGAGCTGAGCAAACTTTCGTCGGCCCTCTCGCTACCGAAGACTATTCTCGAGACTGCTTCTGTGATTTATCGTCGCGCGATTAAGCGGCGCCTAATCCGAGGGAGATCAATTCACAATGTGACCGCCGCGGCGATCTACATGTCGTGTCGTCAGTGCGGCATTCCACGAACCCTAGATGAGATTGCTAGCGTGTCAACGCTGAACAAGAAGGATATTGGTCGTAGCTACCGGTTTATGCTGCGTGAGCTGGGCATGTTTGTGCCGCCTTCTGCGAACAGGAATTATGCGGCTCGGTTTTCGAACAAGCTGACGATATCAGGGAAGGCGGAGGGGATCGCAATCAGGATTTTGGAGATTGCGCGCCAGATGAAGTTGACTAGCGGCCGGGGTCCGGCGGGAATCGCCGCCGCATCCACGTACATTGCGACGGTGTTGACGAATGAGCGGAAGACGCAGCGGGAAATTGCGGAGATCGCAAATGTGACCGAGGTTACCATCCGGAATAGGTACAAGGAGCTTCTTGAGAAGCTGATGATAGAGGTCCCGATCTAGCGCCACACAGGGCGGCGCGAGACTTGAGTAGGCCCCCGGGGGGCCCTGAAAATTCGAGATTACCGTTTTCAGGCGTTGATTTCCGGTACCGTTTCCAATTAGTGATTCCAAGGATGTGTTTCAGGAACCCGTTTCACGGATCGGATTTCAAGAGATGTTTCCAAGAAGTTGTTTTCGAAAGTGGGTTGACACCTGCCTAGCATAGGCAGTGTCATAGTATAGAAGCGAATTATTCCCTGCGGAATGGGGCAAGGAAAGCATTAATATGACATACGTTATACCGCGCGAACTAGATGACGTATGTCATACGCACACCCAGAAGTAGTGGTAAGCAGCGATTGGGTCCAAGAACACCTCAACGACCCTAAAGTAAGAATCGTGGAGGTCGACTATGACCCCGTTGCCAACTACCAGTTGGGACACGTCCCCGGCGCGGTCCTCTTCGACTGGAAGAAGGACCTCAACCACCCCCTCGAAAGAGACATCCTATCCAAACAGCAATTAGAACAATTATTCGCCAAATCCGGAATTGCACCGGACACGAAGATAGTACTGTACGGCGACTTCAACAACTGGTTCGCGGCCTACGCTTTCTGGGATCTGAAGTACTACGGCATCAAGAACGTTGTACTGATGAACGGCGGACGGAAAAAATGGATCGATGAAGACAAGCCACTGACCAAAGACATTCCAAGCTATCCAAGCGCCAACTTCAAGGCATCAGGACCCGACGAGACCGTTAGAATCTACTTCAAACAAGCCCTAGACCTCTACCAGAAGCCCAATGTGAGACTAGTCGATGTCAGAGGACCGAAAGAATTCACCGGCGAAGTCCTAGCTCCACCCGAATACCCAACAGAACACGCACAACGTGGAGGCCATATTCCAGGTGCGATCAATATCCCATGGTCCCAAGCAGTCCGAGAAGATGGCACATTCAAAAGCCCAGAGGATTTGAAAAAGCTCTACGAAGACAAGGGAATCATCCCGAGCAGAGATATCGTCACCTACTGCCGCATCGGCGAGAGATCCTCGTTCACATGGTTCGTGCTAAAGTACCTCCTCGGCTATCCTAACGTGCGAAACTACGACGGGTCATGGACAGAGTGGGGAAACCTGGTCCGAAACCCCATCGAAAAGCCAAGCCCGACGATAGCACAACCCGTTCCAGCGTAACACAATCAACCGAAGCTCCTTTTCCTTCCTTTTTTTCTGCCGCTGTTCTCAGTGTTCCTTCCGAACGATGAAATGGAAGAGGTTTCCCTCTTGCCGCCAGTCGACGAGCTCTTGGCCGGTCTGATCAGTCCACCTTACCATCTCCACATATGACGTTGGATCATCGGTCACGAGATGAACAACATCTCCGATCGAAACTGTCGCGAGAAGCTCGTTTAGACGGACAAGAACTGCAGAACATTCGGTCCCTATCTCATACATCTCATGGTCAGGAAAAGCTTTGAAACATCGAACACGAAATTCAGCAATCCTATTCTTGAGAGTCTCGGCTGCATCCATCGCTCGTGAGAGGAAAACCCTCTCCGTCTTCAAATCCAGTGGCTTCAGCTTCGCAATCCATCCTTCAATATACGGCGCATCGTTTAGCAGCTTCGGCCGCTTGACGACATCACTGTTTACGGCTGCCACAATGCCTGAAAGGGGCGATGGAATAGGACCAACGAATTTCAGGCTTTCGAGTGTACCTAGGCTTCTGCCGCGCCCTATTCTTGACCCGACAGGCCGTAGGCGTGCCGAGGTGAATTTTCCCGCGATGGCTGAAAGGAGACTTGTCATTCCAATGGTCATCTCTCCGCCTTCTTCCGCTTTGATCCAAATGTCGCCATCCTGATCATATAGGAGATAATCTGGAAAACTGCAGTGATCTATCTCCAGTTCATATCACCTGAAAGGCACCGATCGGCAAGCTCTCGTAATCTCTCGCGCATTGAAGGGAAATCAGAACTGGAGTCGCAGGTATTAGGACTAGCGATTGATACGAAGAAAGTATTCGCCTTTGAAAACTAATTCGGGTTCACTCTGGCCAATATACAATCCAGATAGTGGCTACCGGGACCGCTCCTGACGTGTTCTAAGGCCGCGATAAAGCCCAACGTTGGGTTGGTCGTAAGCACAATTGACCGTGCATAGGGTGTGCCATCGGCTAAATAGCCCAATGAGTGTTTCTAGTCCGGTCCAGATAATCTTTCAATCCTTCTGGTGATATTAGGCTCCTGTGCAAAACGGGTTTTCTGGCCTCCCCGTTTTAGCGTTTCAATATCATGCAAACCTAATCCATCGATCCTCCTGAGGGTCTGCAAGAGTGACTCTTTACCCACAATTCCTGATGCAAGCCTGTCCGCTTCAAGCCTCTGTCTTTGTCTAAGCCTAGCTCCCAACCATTGGCTCAGAAGGATTGGAATAATGATGAAAACTACCGCTAGGATTCCGGCAACCACCTGAGACAAGGGGTCCGAAGGACCTGCGAGGGCGATGGCCGCGAAAATCACGAAGAAGATTAGCAAAGATAGAGAACCTAACATACGCGCTATGAGACCTAGTGCTCGACGTCTTTCGAGCTTGAGTTCGTAAATCATAGATGTTGCAATGAGTGGTCTCAATTCTTCCGAGTCCAACTTCCCTTTCAGAACCCTGGGCAAATCGATCTCGTCCGGATCGAAGAGACCGAAAACGCAAGCGTCCGAAGGCCTCAGGTGAAGCCAGCGGACAACATGTATGGGGAAGATGATTCCTAGTCGTCCAGAAAGATCCCTAACAGTCTTGATAATATTGCGTTCTTCCTCTGTTAGATGTTGGCCTTCCTCTGGAACGGCCGAGGTCGTAGCAACAACAGTTTGCTTCTGGCTGTCCACAATTCCTAATGACATCACTCTGTGCGTTGCCTGCCATTCATTCCTGAATCTTCCACGGACGACTCGTTGCCGCAAAATCGTTCCAACTATGGGGACGATAAATATCCCGAACACAAGTGGAAAGAAGGGAGAGTAAATGCCCGACCGGATTATTGGCGGGCCACAGTGGTCCGAGTACCGACTGCATAATCCACCAAACAGGTATAGCAAGGCCAGGGCTCCAAGATAGAAGTAGAATTCGGTCCGGCGGTCCCAACGACTCACCTGTCTATGGTAATCGTGGTGGGCAATCTTGATGTGTCGAGAAACCGTCGTGTTTAGCACGAGTCTGCGGGAACCAGGTTCCGCGACGAATACCTTGCCACAAATAGGACAAGACTTGCTTCGAGTCTTCTGTCCGTCAGAGCCCAAGGGCAGCTATCATCTCGACGAGTGAAAGTTATGCGAACAGCGTATTCTTCGATAAAAGCTCAACAACCTAGTTGCCTGAGAGATTTAGGCGCGAAAGGTCAGCGACGTTTCAACTCGCAATTCTTGTATGATGGTCCTCGAAAAATACCAGATAGCGCTCTAGCCTGCCGAGAATGCAGGATGTCAAAACGTAAAAACTGGACAAATAACAGGGATTTCCCTGAGTAACATATAATAGAGTACTCTTGGGATTCGCTGATTCTCTCAGGCTAGAAAGGTAGGATTCGTTGCCCCGTTTCAAGAGTTCAGCGGATATTCTGAAGATCCTTTCCAACAAGGAACAGATCCGCAACATCGGCATCATAGCCCACGTGGACCACGGCAAGTGCGTCGCTGGTGACAGTATGGTTCCCCTATCTGATGGACGTATTGAAGAGATCGCCCAGATCTACGACAAGCTGAATAGAAATGGCCCTGCAGTGGCTCAAGTTGACTCGCTGAACCCTCAGACCCTCAAGATGGAAGACAGGAACGTCTCGCACGTCTGGAAGCTACACAGCAACAAACTGGTCAAGGTTACCTTACGAAACGGCTATTCAGTGGAAACGACACCAGAACATCCGTTCTACACAGTAGCAAAGAACGGTACGATCGAACAGAAGAGGGCGGATATGATCGAAAGGAATGACTTCGTCCTTGTTCCAAACACACTACGATCTCTGCCAAGCGGAATAGAAGCGGTAAAGTCCGAAATCTTGGAGGGTTTGAGTTCTCACCACTATTACCTCGTCTATCTGAAGAAAAGATTCTCCGAAAAGCTTGTCCTACTAGTTGAAGACAAAGGAATGAAGCAAATTCATTCCAAGCTCCGAACAAACACTTCGTTCAAGGCATTCAAGAACGGACTCGCCGCCCGTCGGATTAGGCTGGACGACCTGGTAAGAATAACGGATTCCCTTGAGATACCGCGGGACCAAGTCTACGACCAAATTCACAGGATCGCCTACAGGCTGAGCCACGCAAGGCCAGGCAGACTTTCAAATCTGATCAGACTGCCGAGAACCTGGAAGCAATTCGAGGATCTAGGCTACCTTCTAGGCGTCCTCTGGGGAGATGGTTCTTACCGGGCAAGCTTCACCAACGGGTACCGACCGCTTCTAGAAACCGCAACCCAGATTTTCTGGCGGGTTTTTGGTGTCAGCACATTCCTCGTGAAGGACAAGAGAAGAAACACCTATCGACTCGACCACCACGGTGGTTTCAGCCTGATCAAATTCCTCGAAGACACCTATCAGTACCCTGCAAGGCAGAAGGCACACAACATCGTCTTTCCCAAGTTGGTCCTGAAGATGGGGAACGAGCTTGTCGCCGCATTCCTTAGGGGCGAATTTGACACAGATGGTGGGGTTGAGAAGAGTAGTGCAGTAATTTCTCTGACAACGGCTAGTGGCAAATTTGCTAGGCAAGTCTCAATTGCACTACTAAGATTCTCGATAATTCCGACGATTCGTCAAAAAGGAAAATACTTCACCGTCACAATATCAGGCGATGATACTCGGAGATTTGAGACTGCAATCGGATTCACTATTCCAAGGAAGCGTACGGCACTGCACGCTCTCGCTAGGAGAGCAGTAAGTAACAGAAAGACCGGAATCATGCCTGTTGACTGGCGGACTCTTCTCGAGATCAGGAACCAACTTGGCATTCCCTATTCATATTTGGAATCCAGAGTGCCATTCTACAGAAGTTACGAGTCAGGCAGGCAGAGCCTTACGAGGCCCATCTTTCGGAAGATTGTTGTCGCTTTTGAGGAGTTCTTGGATTCGAAACCTTCCACGGCCACTGCTGTCACACTACTGCGTGAATGGCGTCAGTTTCTCGATGGGGAGATTCGCGCTGTTCGGGTTAGGGAGATAGCGGAACGTACCGGCTCGTTCGACGTCTACGACTTGACCGTTCCTGAGAATCACACATTTGTGGCTAATGGCATAGTCGTCCACAACACCACGATGACGGATAGTCTCCTATCGGGTGCTGGACTCCTCTCGCCGTCTCTGGCGGGCACGGCTCTGGCGATGGATTTCATGGAGGAGGAGCAGAAACGTCAGATGACGATCAAGGCTGCGAACGTCAGCCTGTACTACGAGCACAACGACTTGCCTTTCGTCATAAACCTGATTGATACGCCAGGGCATGTAGACTTCTCGGGTAAAGTCACGAGATCGCTTCGGGCCATCGACGGGGCGGTTGTCGTTGTCGACTCGGTCGAAGAAGTGATGGTCCAGACCGAGACGGTGACGCGGCAAGCTCTAGAAGAACGAGTCCGGCCTGTCCTTTACATTAACAAGATCGACCGGTTGATCAAGGAACTGAAACTCAACCCGGAGCAGATACAGGAAAGAGTTGCGAGGATAATCAAGGACTTCAATGCCCTCCTCGACCTCTACGCTGAGCCTGAGTTCCGAGAGAAGTGGAAAGTGAGCTTTGCCACAAACACCGTGGCGATGGGTTCGGCAAAGGACAGATGGGGCTTTAATGCCGTAGTCGCCAAGAAGAAGGGGATCAAGTTCTCTGACGTTGTTGACGCATATCTGAACGGGAAGGTGGAGGAGCTCAAGAACAACGCTCCAATCCACGAGGCTATCCTGGGGATGGCGGTGGAAGTCATGCCGCCCCCCCACAAGGCACAGGTCTACAGGATTCCCAAGATCTGGCACGGTGACCCGGACAGCGAATACGGTCAAGCAATGATCAAATGCGACGACAAAGGTCCAGTTCTGATGTCTGTCACTAACATCGTCGTGGACCCTCAGGCCGGTGTTGTCGCCACAGGCCGCCTGTTCTCCGGCACAGTTACGGACGGCGAGCCGGTCTATCTGATCAACTCCCGCACCCAGGGGCGGGTCCAGCAAGTGGCCATCTACATGGGACCGCAACGGGAGATCGTCGGACACCTCAGCGCAGGTAACATTCCAGCCCTTCTTGGGCTAGAGAACGTGAAGGCCGGGGAAACCCTTGCTTCGGTGAAACAGTTCGTTCCCTTTGAAGCTGTACACTATGTAACCGAACCTGTTGTCACGATAGCTGTAGAGCCGAAGTTTAACAGAGATCTTCCCAAGCTGGTCGAGATCTTGAGAAAGCTCTCACTTGAAGACCCGAACCTGGTTACTAGCATCAACGAGGAAACCGGCGAGTACCTGATCTCAGGAATGGGGACGCTGCATCTTGAAATCGCGAACACTCTGATCACCAAGACCGGAATGGAGATAGTGACCTCCAAGCCTATCGTGATCTATCGGGAGGCCGTTCGGAGGACCGCTGGTCCTGTTGAAGGGAAGTCGCCCAACAAGCACAACAAGATCTACATCGAAGTCGAACCGCTTGAAGACGCGGTCTTGGACCTGATCAAGCAGGGAAAGATTAGCGAGTACGGCGACAAGGCAGAGATGGCGAAGACGCTCCGAGCGGTGGGATGGGCACCGGAAGAGGCGAAGGGAGTTTGGAGCATAGACGAGCCCTTCAACATGATCCTCGACGTGACCAAGGGAGCCCAGTACATGCAAGAAGTCAGGGATATGGTACTCGCCGGATACCGCTGGGGAATCAAGGAGGGTCCCATTGCCTACGAGCAAATTCGAGGTTTGAAAGTAAAGATCACTGACGTCAGCCTCCACGAGGACCCCGTTCACAGGGGTCCGGCTCAGATAATGCCCATGACACGCAGAGCCATGTTCGTGGCCTTCCTGGAAGCCGCACCGACATTGCTAGAACCAGTCCAGAAGATTACGACCCGTGTTCCGAATGAACTGCTGGGGGCAGTGACAAGTGTGATCACACAAAAGCGCGGAAAGATTGTGTCAGTCGACCAGAAGGGACACTTGGTCTCGGTGGTTGGAGAGATGCCCACGGCCGAAAGCTTCGATTTGTCGGAAGTAATGAGGAGCCAGACTCAGGGGCGTGCGTTCTGGGGATTGGAATTCGCTCGCTGGTCACCTGTCCCAACTTCTCTGCTGCAGACCGTCGTCGAGGGAATTCGGAAACGAAAGGGACTTTCACTGGAGCCTCCGAAAGCCTCCGATTTCATGGAAGCCTGAGGCCTTCCTTCCGAGCCAGAACCCCTTAGCCTGAGCTAGTTTTCCAGGCCAGAGACCACCCCTTCTACCGTTAGAGGCTATTGCGCGACGGTCTCAAGAGGCTCGGTCCGAGAGCTGGTCGTTGATACGACTATAGGAGACGAATTGGCTCTCGTTAGCCAACCTCCCTTCCAAGGCGTAACCAGTCCGTAGAGCAGAATTGTAAGTGTTAGAAAAAGTGAAACGAAGACAAACAGCATTCGATAGGGAACTGACTCTATCGATGTCCTCTGATACTTCCAAGTGTTGAGGCCGTGTAGAAATCCGACGAATATCGTTCCCGCAAGGAACCCGGCGGTACCCATCCATTCGCCCCGGAGGGGGAAGACGAAAAGCCACATGACAACTATCGCCGGACTCAAGATGAGCAGAAACTGGAACAGGTAGAAGACCAAGGAGGCGGGAAAGGGCTTCCTCCACATGAACCGCCAAGAAAGGACAGATCCATGAATCCAAGCACGAGTCCATCGGAGCTGCTGTCGCAAGAACTGCCTGGGTGAATCCGGCACGATCGTATGGACTACGGCGTTAGACTGGTAGACGACTTTGGCATCCTTCCATGACAGCGCGAAGGCTGTTAGGATCCGGTCTTCTCCAGGCGATTTGATGAGTTTGCTGGCTAGCCCCCGGGCTACCCAGCTTCCCGGCGGCACACCACCTAGTATGACTGGCGTGGTTGCAGTTGGCCTTTCCCTCAACCATTCGTTGACAATCGGGATAATAGCGTCCCTTCTGTATGCAGCAAGCATACCAGAACAGCAGCTGACGCATCCAAGGCGAGACTCCATTCCTTTCAATAGTCTGAACATCTCTGCGTACCAGTAGTGTTGGAGCCTCGGGAGAAGGCCTTCGTCTTTGTTTATGGCCTCTCCGTGGCCAGATACCGCCATAACTCTGCTGTCATTGAAGGGTTGAACGAGGAGTCTGATTGCGTCTTTGTCCACGAAGCTGTCACTGTCTATGCAGACGATGATTTCCCCGTGTGATCGAGCGATTGCTGAGGCGAGAGCGGCGCGTTTCCCATAGTTTCTCTCATGTCTGACTAGTTCAAGGTGGTCTGAAAATTCGGAGTCTTTCTTTGCCCTTAGCATCCCTTCCCAGGTACGGTCGGTGCTGCCGTCATCGACGACTATCACCTGCATTCTGAAAAGGAAATAGTCGCTGCTGAAAACGGCCCTTATGACGGACTCGATTACCTCCTCCTCGTTCTTAGCGGGAATAACCACGGTGATCTCAGGCCTGAAACCGGAATCTGTCTTCGGCTTGTAGCCTGCAGTGGCTGTGTACATGAAAATGAGGAATCCAGTCATTGATATGGAGTACAGACCAAGTATAGTGTTCTGAGAGGCTCTAAGCCAGACGACCATTATCACTAGTATGGATCCGAAGGTGAGAAGGGCGACCAACCCGTTAAGCAGTCTATTCCTACCGCTCATCCGGACAGCCGCGACATGAAGCACATTTGCAATACACTGAACTACACTGATTGCTCGGTGAAAAGTATTGAGGTGATCAAGTCATTTTTCTATCCAAGGATACCTGGATATTGCGTCACCGACTAACTGGTGAGTGGTGGCGTGTGTCGCTTGGGTTAAGCCAACCGGCCCCCTGAAGCTGAACCAAGCTATGCTCATAACGAGCTGCTAGGTTTGCTTGTATGTCTGGGAGGACCGAGCTCTATTCGAACTGCTCACGATTATCAGTACGAACCCGACTATGAATAGGGCCGTGAAGGTCCCGTTGTCAAGCAGATCATTAATGGCAAGCAGCGCAGGCCCAACAATCAAGGAGAAACCCGCGATGGCGGTGAGCTTTCCGAGCGTTCTCACAGGGGTTCTGAACAACATAGCACACCGCAAATAGTTGAACCCATCGGAGCTATGAGACCGGTCCAGTCGAGTATTGGAGAAAACGCTTAGAAAGTCTGGCTCTGCTGGACTCTACCAGCGGCCGTGGTCCAGAGTCAGCGCTCTCCTTTGAGGGTTGACGGGCATCCTGGTCTATGACACCGGCTTCCCATTAATGTATGGAAAGAGCCGGGAACCCGGGTTCGAATCCCGGCGGCCGCACCAAACCTGGCCAAACCTCATACTGGACGAACAAAATTTTTGAAAATCGAGTGGCGATTTGAACCTAAGGGATGGTGCGCAGGTAGCGCACCGCATCAAGCCCGAGAAACGCCGGTCAATTGCTGCGTATGGACTTACCGTGAGCACAGCCATGCTCAATTTCCTTCACTGGTTGCTGCGAGGGTTAACGACAAACGGTGCTAGGACGAGTCAGACAGCTAAGAGCTTGCGATTTTTTGAGAAATCAATCAGCCGTACCACTCTCGAGGATTGCGACCTGCGCAGGGTATCTAGTCGCAACAATCTCTAAGCGATTCCTTGTTTCGCGCTTTTCAACCTCAGAAACACTTTAACCAAGCGTTTGACGCTGACCGGTTTCCGCGGCCGTCTCGATCGCGTCCAGCATGCGATGGCGCGTGACCGCGTCTTCGAACGTAGGGCACAAATGCGTTCCCTCTC
>Ga0209806_1000847_pt1 | contig 20777 bp, 22 predicted proteins | sample GraSoiAngelo_152_FD_186166 | JGI IMG/M metagenome (GOLD analysis project Ga0209806, IMG submission 186166) | Grasslands soil microbial communities from the Angelo Coastal Reserve, California, USA - 14_1009_12_30cm (SPAdes) (version 2) | ecosystem: Environmental > Terrestrial > Soil > Grasslands ... | reverse complement strand
AGAAAAACGATGGACTAGCGCTTTGGCAGCTCCTCCGGCCCCTAGAACTAGTATGCGCTTATTGTTGGGTTCGAAACCGTAGGATCTTAGTGCTCTGACAGCTCCTTCGCCGTCAGTGTTGTGCCCTACAAGTCCTCTATTGGTTCGGGAAACGGTGTTGACCGACCCGATCATCTCGGTTCCATCGTTCAGGTGGTCCAGCATTTCTATGATAGCGGTCTTGTGAGGCATTGTGACGTTGAAGCCATCAAACCCGAGTGTGCGGGCTGCTTCCACTGCATCTTCTAGCTTGTCTTTGGTGATCTCGAATGGCACATAGGTTCTGTTGAGGCAGAGTTTCTCGAAGGTCCTGTTGAAGATTACCGGGCTGAGGCTGTGGGATACTGGTGATCCGTAGAGAGAGTGGACTCTCGTGTCGCCTTTGATCATGTGTTGTTACTCCACGCCTAGCATCTCGTAGATTCGTCGAAGTTCAGCGATAGTCGATTGTCCCGGGGCGGTTTCTAGCCCTCTCTCGAGAGAAGCGTAGGTGAAGTGGGCCCCGTAGAATGGTGCTAGTAGTCTAGACCAGACTCCTGCCTGTCCCATTGCAAAACTGACCAGCGGTGAATTCTGATGGTTTGCTTTCAACAGACTGAGAACCGTCAGATTGTCTTCAGGAATCTGGGCTGTTGTGACGATCTTGCAGACATCTGGTTTGAACTTCTGTAATTGGGCTAGGGTCGAGGCAAGTTTCGCCGGATCGGGTGTTCTGAAGTGGTCATGGTGTGATAGTATGATCTTGGCACCTTTGTCTCGGAATGTCTTGATGACGCGGTCAAGCTTGCTTGTCGTGAGCTCCAGGTCCACGTACTGGAATCCCCCCTCTACTGCCTCCATCAGAATCTTCAACCGCTCAGCTTCGGATCTGTCGAAGGATCCTTTCTCTGACAAGGGCCTGTTTGTTCCGATGATTGGTCGCTCCACTGCCCTTGCTATCTTTGTGAGTCCATGGTAGCTGCGGAGCCTGTCCAAACGAACTTCTACGAGGTCGGCAGAGAGTCTCTCAGCCCTCTGGGCTCTGCCCAGTAGTTCTGGGGTGTCGGTGGAGGAGATTGAGACGCAGACTTTTGGGTTCATTTCTCGATAATCATCTCATCTGCAACTTTTGTTCCAAAGTGGCGCCCGCCCTCTTCGAATCGGACCAGTACTTCGTCGCCAGGCTTGATCTCGGAAACCGACTTGGACCCGTCTCGCGTAACTAGCCGGACTGTTTCAGCGTTCTGAACTATCGTCGTTATCTTTCGGTTTCCAATGTTCGCTTCGACGAGAATCATCGGCCTGCGTTCGATCTTGATTCTCGCGACGTCAACGCTCCGTGTTCTTCCCGTCCTGTCGATCAGGAGTACGGTTTCTCCTGCTGATAGCTCGGAGAGGTACCGTGTTTTTCCTTTCGCCATTAGAACGTATGACGAGACGGGGCCCGCGTTTACCCTGAAGGGGCGCGAGTTCACATGAGGATTCGGATGTACTTCGCCCTCGGCCAGGAAGAGTGCTTGCGACGAAGAGCCAGTCAATAGTCCCTCGCCGGGTTCAAGAATCTCAGTCGTGTCCACGCAGACCCTAGCTCCTGTCCCAATGGGCTTGACGCTTGTCACAATAGCAGTTGAGAGCGAGATGTCCTCGGAGTCCCCTAGTATCAAGTCTCGGGTCCTGAGAATCTCACTCATGTCGTGGGAGGCAAGCGCTATCCCGTCGGCTCCCAGTTCTAGAGTTGAGAGCGCTATCCTGCTTTCGTCAAAACTTGTGGTTCTAGCAAGAAGCTTTGAACGTCCTTTCGCCTCCGCGATCAGGTTTTCGAGCGGGATGATCTTCCAGTTGGGGCAATTGATCAGGAGATAATCGGGACTTAGCTCGAGTGCCTGAGATATCTTGTCAAGCTCCTTCTGATTGCCGATCATAACCTCCAGCGCTACTGGCGTCCTGCTCCTCTTGGCGCTGGACAGGTTGTCAAGGTTTGATGTGACAAGAATATCCGTCCCTTGTAGCCGCGAGGCGATTTTCGTTGAAACTCCAGCAAGGTCTTTGTCTGTGAGGACTGTGTGTGGCCTGGCTTCGACAACCATCTTGCGGATGGCTTCTGCAGATAGGTCAGGGTTAGGCTCTAGCCAGAATTCTCTCACTTCTTTCACCCAGGATGGAGAGTGCTTGCGTAGGGCTGTTGCCGTTGTGGACTATCTCGACGAGCGCTCTAGTCATCAAGGCGGGCTTGCTGTTCTGGAACACGTTTCGCCCAATCGATACTCCTGCGGCTCCTGCTTTGATCGAGTCCGACACGAGCTGGAGAGATTCGGATTCGCTGCCGGCTTTCGGCCCGCCAGCTACGACCAACGGTGCTTTGACGCTCTTAACGACGTTTCGGAAGCTTTCAACTTCTCCAGTATAGTTCGTCTTGACGATGTCTGCTCCTAGTTCGTAGCCGAGCCGAGCTGCGTGGCTGACGACCTCGTAAGCGTGTTCGTTCTGGATTCCGGGTCCTCTCGGATACATCATCGCGAGGACCGGCAGGCCTACATCGTCGCTCTCGTCTAGTATTCGCGAGAACTGGTCGAGCATGTGTTGCTCGTGTTCGGATCCGACGTTGATATGAACAGATACAGCGTCAGCTCCTAGTCGGAGGGCTAGTTTGACACTGGAGAGTTGCGTTTTCCAGTTGGGTTCGCGGGTTAGTCGCGTGGCGCCTGAGAGGTGGACTATTAGGCCCATTCCCTGATTGTCAACCGTCTTCGCGGTGCCGGCGTGGACGAGTACGGCGTCGGCTCCTCCCTTGGCCACATTGTCGATGGTCTCGCTCATGTCGGTGAGTCCTTCGATTGGTCCGACGGATACTCCATGGTCCATGGGTATAATGACGGTCCTGCCGTCTTGGCGGAATATTCGTCGGAGTCTGCGGGTTTTTCCAGTTTCCATTTGTATTTGATCACTTGATGATCTTCTTTGCAATGAAGAGTTCCGCGTTGAGGATGGAGCACCCCGCTCCGCCGCGGACGAGGTTGTGGCCGAGGGCCATATACTTGACACCGTTCAACGCCGGGTCTCGGCGGACCCGTCCGACGGTGACCGCCATCCCATTTCCCGCATCGACATCGAGCCTTGTCTGCGGACGATCTTCCTCCTCCCGGACAACGATCGGATGCTCGGGTGCTGAGGGGAGCTTGAGTTGTTGAGGAGTTCCCCTGAACTCTCTCATCGCCTTGACGATTTGGTTAGGTGTTACGGCTGATCGTGTTTTGGCGAAGACTGCTTCCATGTGCCCGTGGAGCGTTGGGACCCTGTTGCAGCTTGCGGAGACAGTAATCCCGGCGGGTTTCGACGTTGTTCCGAGTATCTTGTTGGTTTCATGTTCGACTTTTTCCTCCTCGTTCCTGATGAACGGGATGACGTTCTGCATGATGTCGAGGGATGCGACTCCGGGGTATCCTGCGCCGGATACGGCTTGCATTGAGGATACGACGACGGTTTCCAGCCCGTACTTGTCGTGTAGGGGTTTGAGAGATAGGGTGAGGATCGCGGTTGTGCAGTTGGGGTTGGCAACAATGAAACCGTCAGTCTTCATCTTTCGTTTCTGTTCCTCTACCATCACGGCATGTTCAGGGTTTGCTTCTGGATTCAGGAGTGGGACGTATTGATCCATTCTGTGCGATGATGCATTAGAGAAAACTGGTATCCCGGCTCTAGCAAACTCTTCCTCCACTGTTCCTGCGACTTCAGCAGGAAGGGCAGAGAAGGCAAGTTCCGGGTCGTCCAGGGCCCGCGGGTTAGGTTTTGTTAGTACGAGTCCTCCGAGCTCATCGGGGAGGTTTGCCTCTTTTCGGGATCCGATCGAGGACGCGTATGTTTTGCCCATGCTCTTGTCGGATGCCGCAACAGCAGTTACCTCGAACCATGGGTGGTGGCCTAGTAGCTGGACAAATTTCTGACCCATCATTCCGGTCGCTCCGAGGACGACTACCTTTCTCTTGTTCACCATTCTAGCTGTTCTCCAGCGAGGTTCTGATCAGTCCTCCAGCTTGTTTCCTGAGCTTCCAGTCGACGAGGACAAGGACGGAGGATGTTATTGTGAGGACGCCGAATATGTTGATGTTACTCGACCGCAAAGCATCGGATATTCTCGCGACCACTCCCGGCGTCTCTTCCAAGCCCACTCCCTTGACCGTGATGAGCGACATGCCCATCCGAGCGGCGAGGGCAAGACCGTGAGGATCCCTTGAAATTACGTCGTGAAGTCTGGAAATCTGTCGTGGCAGGCTCGGTGTCTGGCTAAGGTAGAGTATCGCGCTATCGCTGTCCTGAGAGATAGCAACCAGATTCGTTCTGATGATCCGGGTGACTTTCCGAATAAGTTCTGGGTTCTGGGGTAGGTCCCGTCCTACCAAGGTGATGGAGGCTACCGGATCTGGATTGTGGATTTTCACCTCCAGCTCAGGCAATGGTCCGCCAGTGATCTGAGTTCCCTTTGCGTCAAGTCTTCCTGCTGCGCTGGATATGACTCGAATGTTGATCGCTGGGTCCTTGTATCGTAGCGCTTTTCGATGAATGAATTTTGTTCCGCTATCAGCGATCCCGACCAACGCCTTCATGTCGATCGATCTTAGAACATGCGCATTACCGATCAGGTTGGGATCTCCTGTTAGGATTCCTTGTGCACTAGTCACAAGGACAACCTCGTCTGCTTCGAGTGCCGTGGCGAGGAGGAGGGCAGTGGTATCACTTCCCCCACGACCTAGCGTGCTAATTCGTCCGTCTCTGGTTCGGCCTATGAAGCCGCCGACCACCGGGATAATTCCGTCCTCGACAACCGGCTTCACATGTTTCCGTATTCTTTGAATGCTCACCGATCTCATTGGGTTTGCGTTTGAAAAGTCATGGTCGGTGATGATCGGCCAGTCTCGGTCTGACGGGTCGAAGTAGCGGGCTTGTATCCCGCGTGATTTCAGTGATGCCGCGAATATTCTGGCGCTTGTTCGTTCGCCCATCGCGAGAATATCGTCCCTATCAGTTTCGACTATTCTTGCGCCGTGGTCGGTGAGTTCGAGAAGCTCGTCAGTAGTCTTTCCAACTGCGCTGACCACTACGACTAGTCTGTTTCCTTTGGAGTATTCTCTGGCGACTGATTCTGCTGCTAGATTGATCTTTTTCCCGTTGGATAGGCTGGACCCGCCAAACTTTGCGATGATCAGGCGGCGGCGTTGACCCGCTCGCAACGCCCTGTTCGGTCGGTGTTCTAGTTCGGTTGTTGTGCAGGCTGGAGTCTGATTCTGGTGCTTAGACCTGGATGAGGGTCTCGGGAGCGGGTCTATGCCAGTAAAGATGACCACCCATCCCCGTTACACCAGAGATAGGTTCCAACTACACTGCGCGCTTATTTAGCGTTATGGAAACCCTTTCGGCCTGTTCCTTTCTCGAGGGAAGAAGAGCGTGGGCGTTTTTACCGTTTGTTGTGAGGCTGGCTAGATGCTGGCTCCGATGATCATTAGGATCAGCGCGATTCCGAGCAGGGTCACTCCTAATCGTCCAGCTAAGCCCATTCTTTTCTGGAGGCCTGCGATTTGGGCTGCCTTCTGATCTTGAGCGGATGGTTCCGCCGGAGGTTTCGGGGACTGCTTCGTCAGTGATATGAATTTTCGACCTGCTGGAACTAGGACTCCGAGTGCTATGATAAGAACAACTAAGCCTAGGGCAGCGCCTGCTTGGATGTAGACTAGTCCTGGGCCTGTCAGGGCGAACGAGCTTGTTGTCTGGGTTGTTGCATACCCGTAAAGGATGACTCCTGCTACTATTGCTAGGATTGAGCTTCCAGTGATGAACCTGAGGTACCTTGGGAGGGCGGACTGGATGAATTCGGCTCTGGAGGCCGGAGACATTTTCGAGAGTGAGGGAATAATTACGGAGACGAATAGTGCAGCGCCTCCCATCCAGGCTACTATTGCGCCAATATGGAGGACCAATAGAACGAGGAATGTAGGGTCGGCAGCCATATGCTGGAACCGGTACGGTGTTGAGGAGTTCTGGTTATTATGGTATGCCACTCGAATATCCATTGTACCTTTTTCCGTAGAAAACCTACAATGGCTGGAAACGGCCTCCCGCGCTGGTCGAAGACAGGCATTTTTTTGCTAGCTTTTCTTTTGGGTAACTTTTTTTCTGCTAACTAACGTGTGACCTCCGTAGGGTGGCTGTTTTTCCCGCGGCCCGGCCCTTGTGAATTGGGTTCAAGAACTCTTAATGCCAACCTGCCGCCCCTAGAGACAAAGTCCTTGTGCGGAATATTCGGCTGCGTCCTCTACGATGGTAAAGAAGCCGCCCCGCTCATACACGCCGCGCTGAAACGGCTCGAGTATCGAGGATACGACTCGGTCGGCGAAGCGACCATATCCGACGGAACCCTTACGGTAAAGAAGGATAGCGGACGACTTGGCGAGGTCCACGCCAAGTACAATCTCGACCTTCTACCCGGACCAGTAGGCGTCGGACACACCCGCTGGGCAACCCATGGACGGCCAGTCAAGGAAAATTCTCATCCCCTAGTCGATTGTAAATCCCGCATCGCCGTCGTCCACAATGGCATCATCGAAAACTATCTCGATCTCAAACGCGAACTTGAAACGAAAGGGCATAGGTTCGCCTCAAGAACAGACACTGAAGTCGTCCCACATCTGGTTGAGGAGTATCTGAGCCAAGGGCTCAGCTTGGAAGAGTCATTTAGGAAAACTATCAATCGTCTGGAAGGAGCTTACTCCATCGTCCTGACAAGTGTGGAGAAACCGAAGACGATTCTTTGCGCTCGCCAAGAAAGCCCTCTCGTCCTCGGATTGGGTGATGGAGAGTTCTACTGCGCCAGCGACATAGCTGCCTTCTTGCCGCTCACCCGAAAAGCATTGATTCTGGAGGAGGGAGAAATGGCCGTTCTAGACCCTAACGGGATTAGGATTCTCAAGGCGAAGAACGGAGTCGCGGTAAATAGAGACGCTATCACAGTAACCTGGGACCCGGAGTCCGCCAAGAAACAGGGCTTCCGACACTACATGCTCAAGGAAATCCATGAGCAAGTCCACACGATACGGGACGCGATGAGAACCCACGAGATCTATTATGATCTTCTCGCCAGCAAGATAATGGATGCAGAGAAGGTGTTCATTGTCGCTTGCGGAACCTCCTACCACGCCGGGCTCGTGGGAGCTCAAGCCCTCATGAAACTAGCCGGAATGAACGTTAGGGTCGTTGTCGCATCCGAGTTCTCAGACGAAGCCCTCGACCTCATCGACTCTAAAACTGCAATCCTCGCCGTAAGCCAGTCCGGCGAGACAATGGACACTCTCAACGCAGTTAGAGACGCGAAAGCCAAGGGAGCATCAATTGTAAGCGTAACAAACGTCTTGGGTTCCACATTGATGCGCTTGTCCGATGTCTACATCGGACAGAACTCCGGGCCGGAGATTGGCGTTGCAGCGACAAAGACCTTCACCTCACAAGTCACCGTTCTCCTAAGACTCGCAATCGCGATTGGCAGAAAAAAGGGCGAAGTCTCATCAAAAGAGATCAGCGAGCTAGAAGAAGCGCTTCACCGGACCCCCGCCCTGATCCAGAACCTGCTCAATACAAGGGTCGAGGACGTGAAGAAGATTGCTGAGAGCTGCAGTGGGGCGTCGAGCATTTGCTTCCTCGGGAGAGGAATCAACGTGCCAACATCCCTCGAAGGACGATTGAAACTTCTAGAGCTGAGCTACATCCCCGCGATGGCGTATCCTGCAGGCGAGAGCAAGCATGGCTTCATCGCACTCATCGAGGAAGGATTCCCAGTAGTGTTCGTGGCACCGAAGGACGATACTCACAAGAAGATAATCGGTAACATTATGGAGATGAAAGCTCGCGGAGCAAGAGTCATCTCGATCATAGAAGAAGGAGACGAAGAAATCAGAAACCTATCAGACGACGTGATCGAGATACCGGAAGCCCTCCCCTCACTCGCCACCCCAATCGTCTACGTCGTTCCGCTGCAACTCCTAGCATACCACATGTCAATAATCTTAGGCCACGACCCAGACTATCCAAGAAACCTCGCAAAAAGCGTCACCGTAGAATAGTCAGGCCGCGATCTCCTTGATGGATCCCGCTGAGGAACAGCGAATGCTAGAAGAGAAAGTGGGCAAGGCCTTGGACGAGGCGAGAGCCAAGCTCGACACGGCGCTGGGCAGTCTCTCCAAGGGTGGGGCGGAATCGGAGAAGAAAGTCTGGTGGGCCGAGGAAGCAGCCGAATACAGCAGTCTGCTCTACTCCCTCACCTATGGTCTCGAGGACGAGGACCCTCCTGTTCCGGTGAGGAAAAGGAACGCCGAGCCCATCCCGCTGGTCAAGGAATCTTCGGAATCGCTACGTCACGCGACAGAGCTTCGCGGCAAGTCTTCCTTGGAAGGATACCGTAATCTCCGGACTGCAGTCTACAAGCTGAGGCAAGCACACCACATTCTCGAAAAAGCTGGTTCGAAGAAGCGCTAGTCTTTAACTAGAGGCTGGGCTGGCGCAAGCCCTCTCGCGGGCGCTTCAGCATGTTCCGATCAGTAGTCTGCCTAGCAGGCGGGGTAGGCGCGGCACGTTTCTTGGATGGCCTTGCGCAAGTCTATCCGCCGGAAAGGGTGACGGCGATCGTCAACACTGGAGACGACCTTGACTATCTCGGTGTCCACATCAGCCCTGACATTGACATTGTTACGTACACCCTCGCTGGAATCGTTGACAAGGGAAAGGGCTACGGGATCGCTGGAGACACGTACAATTGCATGGCGCAACTCGAGCGTTACTCTGCGGAAACATGGTTTCGCATAGGCGACAGGGATTTCGCGACGCACCTTCTCAGAACAGCCTTTCTCCAACAGGGCTTTAGCCAATCGGAGTTGACTGAGAAGATTCGACTGTTCTTGGGCGTGAAGATCAGGATCCTTCCTATGACGGACCAGATGGTTGCTACCAAGATCAAGACCGCTGTGGGACTCCTGGATTTCCAGGAGTATTTCGTCAAGAGAAGGTTCGAGGATAATGTGGAAGACGTGAGCTACGAGGGCGCAAGCGTGGCGATGCCCGCTCCAGGCGTTGTGGAATCGATTGAGAAATCAGAAGTTATCATCTTATGTCCAAGTAATCCTATTCTTAGCATCGGACCGATCCTCGCCATTCCTGGTATTCGCAACGCTCTCGCAAGAACCAAAGGCCGGATTCTCGGTATCAGTCCTATCGTTGGGGGAAGATCGATAAAGGGTCCGTTAGATCGTATCATGCGCCACTTGGGTTTAGAAGTCTCACCCCTCGGAGTTGCCCAGCTCTACAAGGGACTCTTGAGAGGCTTCGTTATCGACGATGTCGACAAGTCCGTAGCCCCCAAGATTAACAGCCTTGGAATGAAGGTCGCATCAACCCAGACGATAATGGATTCATCGGCCGCGAGAGTCAGGTTGGCAGAAGATACCTTGAGGCTGGCTGAGACCCTTTGACAAAAGACTTCGCAATCATCCCAGTCAAAGGAGTGGTCGAAAGCAAGAGCAGGCTCGTTCGCTCCCTAAGCCCACAGGACAAGAAAAAACTCGTCATTGCTTTATTGGAAGACGTGCTAGCTGCAGTCACAGAATCTCAACTTTTCAGCCGGGTCCTAGTTGTTTCCCCTGACCCCAATGTCGAGAAAGAGGCGAACTTGCCGAATGGGACATTTCTCCACCAAGAAGGACAGGGGCTCAACGCAGGCATCCGACAATCAACGCTTTTCGCTATGCGCGAGAAGGCATCGTCCGTGGCTGTCCTGTTGGCTGACATCCCGATGCTAGAACCGCGAGATTTGAAAGAGCTATACTCAGTGGGAAGCACCGCCCCGAAGGTTGTCGTGTCCCCTTCCCTAAAGGGAGGGACCAATGTAATGGTGCAAGAGCCTCCTAACCTTATCGCACCTGCGTATGGAAGATGGAGCTTTAGCACCCATCTTCGAGCAGCGCAGAAGGCAGGGCTTGCTGTCTATTCCATCTCAAACCCACGTCTGTCGTTCGACGTCGACACTCTTGAAGATCTGATCGCTGTCGCAAGAAAGGATCCTCACGGAAAAACTCGCACTGCAAAATGTCTTCAAGAAATGACATTGCTTCACGTCCTTGCCCGAGGCTCGAAGTAGGTCCCTGTCAGCCCAAGCTTGCAACTCATTCTTGAGTAGAAACTCTTTTATGAGTAGATTCTCGCCCGCCGGCTGAAATGCGCTCGCCGAGTGTAAACATCAAGCCAACGGTTGTAATAGCTGGGGCTGCAACTTTCGGCGCGCTGGCGGCACTCATCTCTTTGCTTGCTCCGCCAGCGATTCAGCCGTCGTTTCCGATCTTGTTTTACTTGAAATTCGATGTCGCTGAGATAGTTGATGTTGCCGCGTTTCTCATATTTGGTCCAGTCGCTGGGCTAGTTACTGCAGCGGTTCATGGGACAATCCTCACAGCTGCACCTGGGGGGGCAGGACCATTCGGTGCAAGTCTGAAGTTCCTCTCAGTTCTCTCAACTTACGGCGGATTGATCTTGGCTTCGAAATTGGGAAGACACAAGCTCTTGACAACTGGTTCGATAATGACCGTTGCAGGTATACTGGCAAGAGTTGTTGTGATGACACTCGTGAACTATCTATACTTGATAGTCCTCGCGCAGGCTGTTTTTGGCATTGACTATGCGAGTTTTGCCCAATTTACTCTGAGCCAGGTTGGAGTCAATCTGACAGGGACTGGATTCGTTGTCTACATTCTTGGGTTAACTGCTATCTTCAATGCGATTCATGCTGTGTTCTCTATCGTCGTTTCGCTTGTGCTAGTAAATGCGATTCTGACAAGGGCTCCTCAGTTGGTGGCAGGCCGGGAATGGATTCGAAGGACTCTGACAGTTCCAGGAACTGCGAAGGGTCTTTCAGTTTTGCCGAACGATCGGGGCAGTTCGAACTCTCGGACCTCGGGCAACTGACCTTAGGTCTATCAAATTCTCCTCGTTTGGACCGGTACCGATAAGCGTGACCGGAACCCCTGTCTCTTTCTCGATCTTGGAGATGAATGCCCTAGCGCCATCGTCGAGATCTTCAAGATGGCGAGCACCCTTGGCACTGGGGAATAGCACATCGAGCTTGGTCACCGCGATCTGAGTCGCCCCGTTAAGTTGAACGGCTCTTCTTGCGAGCTTGAAATCGAAAGGTGCGGCTCTCCTCTCTCGTCCGGTAACAGTTCCAAACTCTGTCCAACCGCGGCGTGCGACTTCCTCGCGATCTAGTTGGCCTTCAAGCGGTCCTTCTCCTACTCGTGTCACGTATGCCTTGAAGATGACTATGACATCGTCAACTTGAGTGGGACCCACTCCGACATCGGCGCACGCAGCAGAGGCTGTTGTGTCTTTTGACGTGACGTAAGGATAGGTTCCATGATAGAGGCTCAGAAAAGTGCCCTGTGTTCCTTCGATAATGATCTTTTTGTTCTCTGCAAGAGCTCTCTGAATTTCTCCAACCGTATCGCCGACGTACGGTTTGAGACTTGGAATCGTCTGAGCCATTTTGGCCATTCTCAAGGCTCGTTCTGCATTACAGGCTCCGACTCCGCTTTTAGTTGAGCCAACTTTGTTTGACAGGTGATCCGATCGTGATTCCTGCTCTTTGTGGCGTGGTTCAACAATGGCGCACTGATTATCGACCTCGATTCTTCGTTCTGAGTCGGTTTTCCGGAGTTCGTCCAGCAATACAGTCGGGTCAACGGGGACTCCGGGTCCAATGAGAAGCCGTGTAGCGCGGTTCACAAAGCCGCTCGGGATGAGTCTAAGCGAGTACTGGACCCCGCCGTGAATTACAGTGTGGCCGGCGTTCGGTCCGTTCCCGCCCCTCACGCATATGTCGGGCTTGTCCTTCATTGCTAGATAAGCGGCTATCTTCCCCTTCCCCTCATCTCCAAAGAATCCGCCGACAATGACCGTGCAGGGCAACAGGTATCCAAGCAGCGTAGAACTACAATAGAATAAGACTTTTGAAATGATTCTCTGAAAACTAATTCTGATCTAGCACAGATCTTCGATCTGCCGAATCCTAAGACGCGAGATGGGGAGCCTCTCGATTTAACCGGCATGAAGGGGGGTGCGGCAGGTTCTAAAATTGGCTGGAAAAAACGGTGGAGAGTGCGGCTGGAAAGGCCACACTTATGTCCGGCTTATGGGTCGTGGGAGTGTTCGTAGCCGGGGACTGGGTGCGGGAGATAGGGAAATACCGACAGGAACGACGCGGTATTTGGTGGCTGGACAGGGTTGCCTGCCGGGATGCCCTGGGTTACCAGACTTACCGCGCCGTCTGTGGTGAAATTCCTGTCTACCAGTGGTAAGGTCGCGCCAGCTATCGCTTTGATCTCGATGTCCACAACATCGTCTAGTACTCTTCGTCCGTTGGGGAATCCTGCCGGGTCTCCGCCTACGAGTCCCAGTCGGTTGGGGTTCGTGGTGTTTGGAGGAATTGCAAGGTTGAGACGAAGGTAGTCAGCCTGGAGAGGCCCTGTGAAGTTCTGGAACCCTGGAATTATGCCCGCCGGTATTCCCGTTAGGAGTATTGCGATGAGGTCTGCGCGCGCCTCGGTTACCGCTGCCAGGTTCGGGAAGACTCCGGGGTAGAGCACGGGGAGTAGTTTCTGAAGTTCTGGTGTCTGGTAATACTTGAGGAATTGAGAGTCGAACCTAGGAAGTGAAGTGTTCCAGAAGTCTTTCTTTCCCAACGGGATTATTACCTCATTGATCAGAGGCATTCCAAGCCGGGACACTTGTGTAAAAGGCCCAGTGACGACCTCGTCAGATCGGTTGTCGCCTGATTGGTTGTCGTCTCCGTCGGTGGGAAGGATGGCTGCCCTTTGTCTACTCGCGGATGCCCATATTCCGATCGTAGAGTTCTTTCCCAGTGGATCAGTGGGGTTTGATCCATCCGATGTCAGTTTGTTCCTTGGTACTTGTATTGCGATGCTATGAACGCTGAATCCTTTTGTGGCGTCAACGCCTGGAGCCGCGGGTGTAGGTATGAGGTGGAAATTCTGGACTGGTCTGAGAGCTCCCAGGTCGAATATTGATCCGAGATCTACGTAGAACGCTTCGTCTCTCTGGCCGGCGAAGACCGTCGAGCTATCGCTCAATGTGTTGATCGCGGTGTTTGCGAGGTTGGCATAGTTCGGCGTTGACCGAGGTCCGATGTTGACGGGTGGGGTTGGGAGGTTCCTACCTAGATTCGTGGATGAACCTCTCCTTCTTGGTCCAACAACTTTTGTGACTGAGTAGGATTGTTTCACGTTCCATGAGGAATCGGTGAGGGATCCGATTGGGCCGGTGTTGTAGAGGAAGGTGTCTGGGTTTCCGATCATGGTCTTGAATCTGAACTGGTAGGTTATGTCTTCTATTCCGTCGCCGTTGTTGTCTATTACGATCTCATAGAGCACGTCGTCCCCAAAGGTGTTGAAGTTGGGGCCTCCCGCTGGTTCCTCTAACGGAATGTAGTTAGCTAGGATAGTTGCTGTGTCAGGCTTGTCAGGGCTAACAAAAGCATAGAGGTCGGTGTTGTCAGCGACCGGGTCCTTGGAGATTTTGGGCGCTTCTCTGTGGGATGTCATCGTCTAGTTTCCTGCTCGTAGCTTGTCCGCAATCCGGGCGGCCAATCCTGCATCTTTCACCTTCACGGATAGCTGGCCATTCATGACGGTTAGTTGATCACCGCTTACAGAGGCAACAATCGGCTCTGCGCTGTCGTTCGTCGCCGGGGTTTTCGGCTGCTCTGCTGGAATGGGAATCTTGCCCATGAGGGCCGTGGCGCCGGCCGCTACCGCAGCGGCTCCTACGCCGAATTTCAAGAAGTCTCTTCGGGATATCTTGTTTCTTGAGTCCTGTTCGGACTTGGCTTTCTCGTCAGTCTTCTTATTCTCTTTCAAGGATTTCTGGCTGACATGGCTTGGATTGATTCTTAACGGTTTTTCCAAATTTCCCCGGAATCTGGCCCATATTCTACCTGGAGATAGCCGGAGAGGGCTACTCGCAATAGTCAATATCGCCGCAGATGTCTATCGCGAATCTAATCTCTAAGAACTCTCGCGAAAGGTCTGAGCTAGTGCGGAGTGAATTTCCGAGCGATTTGAGCTTGCGTTTGGAGAATGGGTGCGAGGAGTAGTTCTGCCCTATTTCCAGGTCACTCGGAGGAGGTTCGCTAGAGCAAGGGCCTCTCCGATATTTACAAGAAGCATGTAGGTGGACGCCTGATCCACGAAGGTGGCAGCGGAACTCACGTTTTGGAATAGAAACAGCCAGAATACTAGAATGGCTAGGTTCAGTACCACAAAGAAACTGCCAAAGAGAACGAGACCCAAGGTGAAGGAAGACTTGACCTTCCCGTACGTCCCGAGGTAGATTGCCAATAGTGCTAGGGTCATGGCTATGTTCGCGAAGGCAACTATTGCGCTAGCCCATAGTGCAAGACCCAAGCTTGGTCACTCTACTCCGGATTTGTTTTGTTTATCTTTCTTCTTCCAATTCTAGTCCAAATCTCGTCGAGGATCGGAAGCGCTTCTTCCATCTTAGAAGTAAGAAAGAGAACGGCACCATACGTTCCTTTTTCCGATGGAACGATTAGGCCATTCTCTTCTAGAACCCTAACGTGGTGTTGGATGGTTTTGTAGTCGACACCGAGAATTTGCGCAAGTTGATTAGCGTTGCAAGGACGGTTCTGGAGAGCCTTGATGATCTCAGCCCTGCTGGGTCCTCCACGTGTTCCAGCGAACAGGTACCATAAGAGTCGTTTGAGATACTTCTCGCCATAGAGCGACGCCTTGGAGTCTTCCTTTGCCGTGGTGAGTAGAAATGGAATTCTGCGAATGATTTGGCCAAGTTCAGGACGCAGTTGTGACTTTACAGTTATCAGGCTGGATCATCTAGAGGATTGGTCGTCCGTTCGAATTCTCTGGTTGGTCCCGTTATAATATTTCTGCGACTCTGTCAAGACTTCGAGACTGGTCACGATAATTTCCTTTTTGGCTATCGGGAGGGTCAGGGTTGGTGTGAAATCTTAGAGGAATTGGGATTCGGGCGGACAATGTTATTATCAGCCCGCCCGATGTCGTTCGTCATTGCGTCGGCTGAGAACGCTCCGTCCGCATGTATTGCGGAAATTCATCATCTAATTCCGACTCTGGATCTGGGTCTTTTAACTCATCTGGAGCGCTCCGTTGCGTGAATGAACCATCAGGTCAGATTCTCGCCTTTCCGCAACGGCCGCAGAACACGCCACCTGGGTCCATGTCTCCCCCGCAGAAGCTACAGGCTGTCTCCAGAGGCACGGGCTCCACTTCGTCTTCTACACGTTCCTTTTCGTATCTCTTTGCATACCAGATTGCTCCTTCAAGCAGTATGATGATTGGAACAAACAATGCAACGTCTGCCAAGGGTCCGCCGTCGGGGGAAGCTATGGCAGTCAGAACTAGGAGTGATGCCCAGACGTACTTCCGATTCTTGGTAAGCATCTTCGTCCCGAGAACGTGCAATTTGACGAGTAGAACGAAGAAGACGGGAATTGTGAAGGCAAAGCCTGAGAGTACGATGACGAAGAAAACGAGGTTGTAGAACTGGTCGGCGAAAATGAAGGTGGATATTCCTACTGCTTGGAAGAAGGGGATAGAGAAGTAGAATATGAATGGCAAGAGAACGAAAAAAGCAAACGAAGCGCCTCCCATGAACAGGATCGAAAACGCTGCGACGAACGGGTATACCGACTGTTTCTCGTTGGCCTTGATTGCTGGGTCCACAAATTTGTATATCTCATAAGCGAGCACGGGGATACTTGTAGCGAATCCGAACACTGCGGATCCTACGACGATGAGCTCTAGGGGTGTGGTGACGGTTCCTCCGATCAATATGTACTGTGACGGCAGCAGTCGCGTCCTTATCGTGCCGAGAATCGCTGTTATTAGTGGATGGTAGACTTGGAAGGGATTTTGCAAGAACGAAAGGTCAGACGGGACAACAAGATAGAACAGGGTCGCAATGGCGAAGGAATAGATCCAGATTTTTATTCGTCTTGAAAGCTCTGAAATGTGGTCCCAAAGAGGTAGAACTTTTTCCCGCGATTGTTCTTCTGACAGAGGATTCCACTATCCTTTGCGGGCCGGGCAGATAGTCAATAAAATCATTGAGCGGGTTCAACTGGCCTAACGACAAGTAGGTACAGGGCTGATCTCGGAGGCTGGAACTTGTCGGACTACTTTGTCTGAGCTGCTCTTACGATCTCGTCAGATATCTCTTGACGCGTCTTGCCTTGAGTGTTAATCCCCAATTTGTGCGCTGTATCAGTTAGAGGATCAGACGTGGACAGAGCTGGCTGAGAGGGTGAGAGTGGGTTTGTTAGTCCTTTTGAGGCGTCGTCGAATTCTTTGCGTGCCCTTCCTATTGATCTCGCTAGTTCCGGTATTTTTTGTGGTCCCCAGATCAGTATGACGGCTAGTACGCCCAGTATCAGTAGGATCTGGAACGGGTCTCCTAGAGCCATATTATTCTCATTCCAAAGCTCAACGGTTCCGAGCTTTAACTGTTTACCGTAATTAATACAGGAACCCGCTGTGCCCAAGGAAACCTTATTCTTCGGCCCAATTTGGGTCCGGCTAGGCGGCTAACAACTGAAAGTAGTCGTGTGCGTGCGGCGCGTTCCGGACACAGCAACGCGCATCAAGATTGCACTTGATGGGAAATCAATTGTCACAAGCGATGCAGAGTTTGTAATCAATCCTTACGAAGAGTACGCTCTAGAACAGGGTGTTCAGCTAAAGGAGAAACACGGTGGAGAGGTCACTGTTCTCACCCTCGGACCCGAGAAGTCAACTAGCGTAATTCTCAAAGCGCTAGCCCTTGGTGCGGACAAGGCGATTCATCTCAAGAGCGAAAATTTTCCAGATGACTCAAGCGCCGTTGCCCGGGCCATCGCTGCGGAATTGAAATCAGTCGAATTCGACGTTCTCTTGTTTGGCAAGAAGGGTGTTGACGACGACAGCCAGCAAGTCGGGCAAATGGTAGCCGAACTTCTCGGGATTCCCTGCTCCACTCAAATCGTCAAACTCGACATCTCCGGTGGCAAGGCGATCGCTCATCGAGAAGTTGAAGGAGGAGTAATCGTTGTCGAGACTACCCTTCCGTCCGCATTCACCGCGGAAAAAGACTTGACCGTTCCTCGGTACGCGTCGCTAAGAGAATTAGTCGCTGCAAGGAAGAAACCTATTCTCGTGAAGGAGCCTCAACTGTTTCCGGGCATTCTGGAAATTGTCTCAATTCAATATCCTCCACCTAGACCTCCAGGCAGGGTACTAGGGAAGGGCGTTGAAGCGGTTCCAATACTGGTCAAGGTTCTGCACGAAGAGGCCAAGGTGATCTAACCACATGCAAGGCCCGATACTTGTCTTCGCGGAATCCGCAGGGAACGAATTCCGAAAATCCGCTTTCGAAGCGGTAACGGAGGCCAGGCGACTGGCCGACCTATCAAAAAGTGAGGTTCACGCATTATCTATTGGTCATAAAATACGGGACCAAGCAAGTTCTCTGGGTAGGTTCGGCGCGGACAAGGTTTCGATCGCCGACGACGAGTCACTGAAGCTCTACCATCCGGACTTCTACCGACAGATCGCTCTCGACTTGGTAAAGAAAATTGGTCCCAGCGTCATTCTTCTCCCAGCCACCTCGACCGGCAAGGATCTAGGGCCACGCCTAGCAATTCATCTTAACACGGCCGTCGCGACGGAGTGCACCGAGCTGGAAATCAGTGAGAATGAGTTAATCGCAACTCGCCCTGCCTATGCGGGCAAAGTGTTGCTGAAAGTCAAAATCAAAGGGAATCCCAGGGTTGCAACTCTTCGCCCGAATGTATTCACTGCCAAGGAGAGAGTTCCTGCAATCAGTCCGTCGATCGAATCTCTCTCATTCGAGAAGCCAACCACGAAAATAACGGTGAAAGAGTTCGTCACCCAAGGGGCGAAGAAACAAGATCTCACTGAGGCAGGAGTGATTGTGTCAGGTGGAAGGGGAATGGGGGGACCTGAGAATTACAAGATTCTGGAGGAGCTTGCCAATGTAATGGGTGGTGTCGTTGGTGCATCGAGAGCATCAGTTGATGCGGGTTGGAGGCCGCACTCCGACCAGGTGGGACAGACGGGACGAACTGTCTCCCCGACGCTCTACATTGCCTGCGGCATATCTGGAGCCATCCAACACCGAGTCGGCATGATAAACTCGAAGGTAATAGTCGCTATCAACAAGGACCCTGAGGCCCCCATTTTCGGGTTCGCGGATTACGGGATCGTGGGGGATGTGTTCGAGGTTGTCCCGGCACTCACTCAAGAGATGAGGAAGTATTACGGCAAGAACTAATCTTAGTTTGTTAGGCGTCCTCAAGCTTAGTTTTTAGGAATCTTGCGAGTTCTTGGCTTAGTGGGCTTCTAGACACGTCGATTACCGGCATCTCAATGTTTCCGGACTTGACATTGTGGACGAATTCTGCCATGGGCGCGTAACTGATGGACGCTATGTAGAGTTCCCCACGGGCATATTCCTCTGGCATGTCTGAGGGCGGGATCGGCTGTGATACAAACACCATGCTCTCTGCCCATGTCAGTAAGACGGGTTGTCCCATCTTCATGATGAAGGACAACGCGTTCACGAGTTGTTGTGGGTTATCGTATTTGACGAGTTCTCGGATGACGATCCGCTTAAGCGGTTCGTGGGCGATCTCGACCATTTGGCTGCTCATTCCCGGTTTCCTACAGGCGAAGACGATAAGTTGCTGGTTAAGAGGGTTTCCAGGCTCAGCCTAGCTTGAAGCTTACTCCCTTTCCGCCGGAGGGGTACTTCCAGCTTATAGCCTTGGCTCCAATCTTGTGACAAACGATCAGGCAAGCGCCTGTTTCCATGCAGCCCTCAGTATTGTAATTCAGCTGGTCTTGCCATGAGTATACCTGAGCCGGACAAATGTAGAGGCATGGTTTCTTTTCGCATTTCTGACAGAGCTTCGTATCTACTTCTATAAACGGCTCGGGGTCCTTGTTGAAGCTAACAAGCGCTAATCGTTTGTCGAGACTCATTTCCTCTTGTTTCTCAGACATTTCTAGAATGTCCTCGCTCCGGCAAGAAGGTCGCGTATCAAACTCATGGTTGAGACCTTACCTTTTGTCTGTGCCCTAAGCTCCTTGTAGATTTTTCGCTTTCCGTTTCCATCAACGTGATAGACTGCTTCAGCAGCGTTGCAAACCAAATCTGGGTAGACATTGTAGAGCCTGTTGTTGCGTAGGTATCTTGGGACCTTGCTGAAAGTGTACATGTCTTTGAGGGCTGGCTCCTCTCTCAGCTTTCGCTCGTAGGTTTGGAGTGATTGAGCTGAGTAGTCCTTCCTTTTGCGGGCCTCGAGAATTGTGTGGGCTGCAGCAATGCCGGAGACAATTGCCATATCCACGCCTCTGAAGGTGTAACCATTATTGAGTAGGTGTCCAGCCGCGTCTCCTGCTACCAGCATGCCTCCAGTGTAGGGTCTTGTCAACATCTTAGGCCCTGCTTCCGGGATCATATGAGCATCGTACTCGATCGTTTTCCCGTCTCTTATCAGACGTTGAACTCTGCGGTGGTTTCTCAATCGATCCATGAATGTGTGGGATGGGACTGCTTTCGTTGACGTATCATCAGCCCCGACAACCATTCCTAGAGCCAAGCTGTCTTTGTTCGTGTAGAGGAAGCCTCCACCGCGAAGTCCGCCGGAGCAGTCACCAACGAAGACATGGGCAGCACCTTCTCCGGGCTCAAGCCCAAAGCGCTCCTCAATTCTTTCGGCTGAAAGTTCAACAACATCTTTCATTCCCATCGATACTTCTTCAGGCTCTAGCATGGTCGCGAGTCCGGCCCTTCGGGCGAGGCTCGTAGTGGTTCCGTCGCAGGCGATCACAGCGTCGGTTGGAATCTTGTCCTGACCCGCGATTATTCCCTTTACGCGTCCACCCTCGATTACTAAGTCGTCTACTCTTGAATCGGTAATCAGTGAAGCTCCTGCTTTCTCTGCCTGCTCGGCCAGCCACTTGTCAAACTTGGCTCGGATAGAAGTGAAGCTTCCCGTCGGATCCTTCGATTCGTATTCGATGCTAAACGAGCTGTCCGCCGTCATGAAGGTGATTCCCTCTTTTCTTACGAATCGTTCTACTGGTGCGTCTTTCCATCGGTCTCCAAGGAGGCGTTTGAGGGCGTAACTGTAGATTCGTCCACCAAAGACGTTCTTTGAACCGGGAAACGTTCCACGTTCGACCAGCAGGACTTGGACCCCTTCTCGAGCGAGCGTGAGGGCGGCTGCGCTTCCAGCGGGGCCTGCTCCGACGACTGCGACTTCGAATCCTTCTAGTGACAACTCTGTCTCTATTTGGGGCTGGTCGTGGGGTTTATCGGGTTTAGCATGGCGCCATGGCCATGGTTAGCGTTGGTTGTTGTTTGGCGCAGCTTCGGTCATCTCTAACGATTATGTTCGTGGGACGACTGATTACGTGTAAGGCGGTTCGTCATATGAGCTTCTCGAGCTGGGATGACGGGAGCGACTCCGACCGCCTGAGAGGCGTGTACCGGGGTTAGATGGTTGGTTGGCCACTGTAAAATCCTTGCCTGGCAATGGGCCAAGCTACCATGCTACGGGCGTGAGGGGGCGGTTGAGGTTCGACCGTTCCCTGCCGAAC
>Ga0209806_1000846_pt1 | contig 20782 bp, 24 predicted proteins | sample GraSoiAngelo_152_FD_186166 | JGI IMG/M metagenome (GOLD analysis project Ga0209806, IMG submission 186166) | Grasslands soil microbial communities from the Angelo Coastal Reserve, California, USA - 14_1009_12_30cm (SPAdes) (version 2) | ecosystem: Environmental > Terrestrial > Soil > Grasslands ... | reverse complement strand
CCGATCCGGGGTTGAACTCCGCCTGGGGACCGACAACGCAATGATCAATGTCCCGTCCATCTTGCGGGAGATCGAGTTTGCGTACCGCGTGGCACGGATGCACGGCGGCGTGCCGGCCCGGGACATCTTCGAAATGGCTCTTCACGGCCGTCAGGTCGCTGACCGGCACACCTCCGGTGCGATTCGAGTCGGAGAGCAGGCCGACCTCGTGGTCTTCGATCTCCCGGGAGGTTTGAACGGGTTTGCATCCCTGATGCGAGCGTCCGCGAGCGATGTGAGCCTCGTCGTGTCGGGCGGTCGCATGTGGCCGAGCCGATCGACCACGACTCCGCGAACGGCCCGGCGCCGGCGCACCTGAGGAGATCGATTTCCTCCCGTGGGGACGGGCTTACGCGGTAGCGATGCGACTTCCACCCCATGCTTTATCACCGGCCCTCCCCTTCGGGGCCGCGATGGCCTCGTACGAGGACCTGATGTCCTTGTCCGTCCGTCGCGGCTTCCTCTGGCCCGCCGTCGATCTGTACGGCGGCTTCGCCGGTTTCTACGATTACGGGCACAATGGCGTCCTCCTTCGGAGGCGATGGGAAGACCGCTGGATCGAGACCTTCCTCGGGCTAAGCGATAATTACCATCTGATCGACACGACGACGATTCTTCCCGAAGCCGCCCTCAAGGCGTCCGGCCATGTGGATCACTTCACGGACATCCTCGTCACCTGCACGCGATGCGGGGAGTCGTACCGCGGCGACCAGCTTCTCGAGGCCGCGACCCACGAGGAGCAGGAAGGGCTGACCACGAAAGAGGTCGACGCTCGGATCGAGGATCTCAAGATCCGATGTCCGAACTGCAAGGGTGTTCTGGGCCCGTCCCGCGAGTTCCACATGATGTTCCCGCTCGGAGTCGGTCCCACGGGGAAGGACCGCGCTTACCTGCGACCCGAAACCGCCCAGGGCGTGTTCCTGAACTTCAAACGGGAGTTCGAGGCTCTCCGCCGGAAACTGCCGATGGGGCTGGCCATCGTCGGACGCGCATACCGGAATGAAATCAGTCCCCGGCAAGGCGCGTACCGGATGCGGGAATTCATCCAAGCGGAACTGCAGATCTTCTTCGACCCCGCGACGTTCGCGGACGCACTGCCTTTCCACGAGATCGCGTCCGTCCCCGTTCGAGTTGCCTGGGCCTCGGAGAAACACGCGCCGACGGCGCACGACATTCCCGCGAAGGATCTGATCGACCACGGACTGCCGCCGTGGTATGTCTGGCACCTCGTGCAGGTCCAGCGCTTCTATCTCGACTTCCTGCGGCTCCCGAGGGACGCCTTCCGCTTCGCCGAACTGGACGAGAAGGAACGCGCGTTCTACAACAAGATCCACTTCGACATCCAGGTTCGACAGGAGAGCTTGGGAGGATTCAAGGAAGTTGGCGGAGTCCACTACCGGACGGACCACGATCTGAAGGGGCACGAGGCGGGGTCCCACGCGAAACAGTCCGTCACCTTCGGAACGTCGAAACTCGTTCCGCACGTCCTCGAACTGTCGTTCGGTGTGGATCGCAACGTATGGGCGCTCCTCGACCTCTCGTACACGAAAAGCGATCGCATCGTGCTCCGGCTTCCGCCCCGGATCGCGCCTGTTCCCGTCGGGGTCTTTCCGCTCGTGAACAAGGACGGCCTCCCGGAGCGAGCCGAAGCGCTGTACGCGGACCTCCGCAAGCGGACCACGGTGTTCTACGACGATTCGGGTTCGATCGGAAGACGATATGCGCGGATGGACGAAATCGGCACGCCCTTCTCCGTCACCGTCGATCACGAGACACTCGAGGGGAAGGGCGTCACCGTGCGCGAGCGAGACTCGCAGAAACAGGTCCGGGTCGAGGAACGGGAACTCGCAGGGAAGCTTGCCCGCTTCCTGTCCGGCGAAGAGACATTCTCTGCGTGAGACGATGGGGACGCCTCGCGGCGTGCTCCGATTCGTGGAGCAACTCGAACATCGAATCGACGATCTTGTCTCGGGACGGGATCACGTCGCGCTCGCTTATTCCGGGGGCTTGTCGAGCACGCTCCTCGCGATGGTCGCTCGCAAGAGATGCGATCTGGAGTGCGTCGTCGCAGGAGTCGAGAGCTCCGAAGACGTCCGCGCAGGGAAGGCCGCGAAGGCCCATTTGGACTATCGGGTTCGATTCGTGTACCTCGACCTCGAGGAGGTGCTCCGAATCCGTGAAGACATCGAGACTTCGAACCGACGCTTGTCTCCAATCTCGGTCCGTTCATTGATTCCCTTGCGCGCGGTGCTCAAGGAAACGCCCGACCACGCGGTCCTGACAGGATTCGGGCTTCAGCGGATGGACGCGAACATCGAGACGGTTCTCCGGGGCCGGGGATTCCTGTGTCCTCTGATGGACCTGTCGCGGAATCGACCGTTCCCTCGGGCCTTACTTCGCGAGGCGGCGATTTCTCTCGGCCTTCCGGTCGAATGGGCCCGCGTGGCACACCGATCCCCCGCGACGGGTGCGGGAATCAATGACTTCCTCCTGACAAGGGGACCCCGTGATCGCTAGGACGCTCCTCGCGGGGCCAACCCGAACGGTGCATTCGGCGATCTTTTCCTCGAGCGGAACCCCTGTATTCGCAAGGATGACATTGAGCCAGCAAGCGTTATAAGCGTGACCCCTGCATGGAGCGACATCGCGATGGTCGACGACCACATCAAACGCAAGATTCTCCTCCTCGGCGACGGGGCGGTCGGGAAGACGAGCCTGATCCGACGCTTCGTGGTGGACAAGTTCTCGGACGAGTACATCACCACGATCGGGACGAAGGTGACGAAAAAGGACCTGCGGATCGAGTCGCCGGGAAAGTTCACGGACCTGACCTTCATGATTTGGGACGTCCTCGGACAGAAGGGCTACAAGGGGATTCAAGAGAGTTCGTTTCAAGGGGCTAAGGGAGCCCTTCTGATGTACGACGTCACGCGACCGGAGACGGCGGAGAGTCTTCAGGACTACTGGATTCCGCACCTGCTCCAGGTGACGAACCCGATTCCGATCGTCGTCGTCGGCAACAAGGTGGACCTTGCGAATTCCCGACGGGAAGCGCAGGAGGCGCTGGACGATCTCAAGGAGAGTCTCGGCGTGGCCGGATTCCTGAGTTCCGCGAAGACCGGGCAGAACGTGGAGGCGGGCTTCCTCGCCCTTGCGAAGGCCATGATTTCTCATTCGGATGCGAGGATGTCCCGACGCGAGGCCGTCGAGGAAGTGACGCACGAGTTCATCGCCGTGACGGACCAGATCATCATGGACTTCTGTGACTCGATGGGCGGTCAAGAGGCCGCGATGCCCATCGTGCGACAACAACTCACCCGCGCGGGCGTCGATGTGAAAGCGCCGACCCGGGAGGGCCTGCGTCTCGCGGTCGACTATCTGGCGGAAACCGAGTCTTCGTTCCGGAACGCGGCCGACGTCGAGGAGAGCAAGCGCAAACGTCTCGGTTGGATCAAGGAAGTTGCCTGATCAGAGCGGCCGTTCCATGTACGGTCGATCGAGCCGGTAACCGAGGGAACGGTAGTACCCTCGGACGCCGACCCCGGACATGACCCGCATCCTTGGCACATGGAATTCATCTCGGGCGATCCGTTCACATTCCGACATCAATCTGCGTCCGAATCCGCGGTGCTGCCAGCGCTCGCCCGCCGACTCGTGGATCGGGACGATACGACCAAAGACTTTCAGTTCCCGGACCGTCGCTTCCTTCATTCCAATCCTCAAGCGTGCGTACGCGACAAGAACATCACGCTCGGGATCCTCGATGCTCAGGAACACCTCGAGGCCGCCGGATGCGTCGTAGTCGTTGCGCAGCAGGGTCAGCGCCTCAAGGCGAGGCGGGACCGCTCGGAAGCCGACCTCGCGACACCGAACGCAATGGCAGTCGAGGCCCCGCGACCGGAGACGCTCCTTCGCGAGCACACGCAAGTCTCCTCGCTTCGCGCCGTCCTCGATGTCCGGTGCCCCAATCTCGCGTTGGACGCGTTGGATCCGGCACCATCGCGGGACGATGGCCTTGACGCGGGCGATCAGCTCGACGGCCTCGTCCGTGCGGAGCGGCGTGTAACGGCCGGATTTCCAAAGCCCATGCAGGGCGGTACCAGACAGCACGAGCGTCGGATAGATCTTCAGGAAGTCGGGGCGATAGGAGGGATCCTCGAAAAGGCCGCGGAACGATTCCATGTCTCGATCCGGATCCGATCCCGGGAGGCCCGGCATCATGTGGACCCCGACCTTCAACCCGGCAGACTTCGCCACACGGATTGCCTCCCGACTTTGCGCGTCGGTGTGGCCCCGGTGGACGGCCTCCAACACGTCATCGTGGGTCGTCTGAACCCCCAGTTCCACGCGCGTCGCACCCAGGGCCAAGGATTCTGCGACCTCAGGGCCCAGGAAGCAATCCGGTTTCGTCTCAATCGTAAGCCCGATGCATCGACTCGCGGCGGATTCGTTCGCGTCCTGCGCGTCTTCGAGGGCCGGAGCTTCGAATCCGTTCAGGCCGTCGAAGCATCCTTTCACGAACCACTCCCGATAGCCCGCCTCGAGGGCGGTGAAGGTGCCGCCGAGGACTATCAGGTCCACCTTGTCCGTGTCGTGTCCGATCCGCTGCAAAGCCTCGATCCGGGCGACCGTCTGTCCTCTGGGATCGTAATGATGTTCCGCGGCCCGCTGGGCGACCGGCTCGGTCCCCATGTAGGACTGCGGTGTTCCGAGACGCGGTCCACCGGGGCAGTACGTGCAGACACCGTGCGGACAACCGTGAGGGGCGGTCATCACGGTGACGACCGCGACCCCGCTCGCCGTCCGAGCGGGCTTGACCCGAAGGAGATCCCGGAGGTCCTCCCGCAGCGGGTCGGGCATGCGCTCGAGGATCGCCAAATCCGAGGGAAGGCCGCCGAGACGATGCGTGCGCGCGAGGCGAAGCTTGATTCGTTCGAGTTCGTCCTTCGACGCAGGCGTTCGGTCGCGGAGCTCGCCGACTAGGGCCTCGACAAATCCCGCGTCGAGACCGCCCGCGGGGGTCAGCCGGGCTCCTCCGATGAGACGGGGGCCGCTGGGACCGCGGCCTGCGCTCGCCCGAACAAGTCCACCGCGCGGGCGAGTCCGACACCGAGCGATGCGAGCCCCGCGAAGACGAGCGCTGTACCCGCGATGATTCCGGCATCGAGAGCGGGCGAGCGGGAGAGTTCGTTGATGGGATTCATGAAGATGCCAATCCAGTCGAAGAATAGGGCTATCTCAAAGAGGGAGAGCAACGCGATCCCGGCGCCTCCGAGAGCGAGTCCTCGAATTCGGGATCCGGAAACCCCGGCCGCGAGATTCGCCCTCCAGAGCGCCGCCGTGAGACCGGCGAACAACACGATCTGACCGAGTCCGGAGGTGATCGCGAGGACCTGCCTCGCTTCCGGGATGGAGAGGTCGAACGCGTCCGCGGTCCCCGTCGGAAAGATTCGCAGAAGTTGGGAAATCAGATACAGCCACACCGCAAGGAACGCGAGGCCAAGCCAGCCTCGCGGCGGCCGAATCCCCCGAGCAGTTACCGGCGGAGTCATGGAAAAGGCATCTCGCGTTGGGGCATGAACTCTTGGTACAGGGTCGATGCTACCCGTACATGGTCCCGTGCTTCTCGACCTTCGGCGCCTCGCCCGGCACGTGTTCGAGGACGTCCACGGCGAGGACGACGTGCAGCGGGATCAGTCGTAGCTTCCCTTTCAATTCCTGATGGCTGTCGTCCAGTTCGATCACGACCGCATCATCGGTCCCGATCGTGGCGTAGCCGCGGAAGACTCCTTTTGTGACCTTCGTCCGCTCGCGAGTCTCCATCGATTCGATGCGGTAGCGGGAACCTTTCGTCAGCGAGACAATGTCATCGGCCAACTCCTCACCTCCGCTGCTCCGCGAGCTTCGCGAGATGGTCGACCGTCTTGCGGTAGTTTTCCATGGCGATCTCGACGTTCGATTCGACGAAGTTCCACGCCTTCGAAAGATTTCCGTATCGGATCCGGTATCCCTTCCGGATCGTCCCGCGCTCGTTCACGTTCACCTCGTCCAAGAGGTCCATCTCCTTGAGCTTGTTGATGTGGCGGTAGATCGTTGCTTTCGTCGTCTTCAGCTTCGCGGCGAGCTGTTCCACCGTCCACCCTTTGTCCATCCGACCCAGGAGGCATTCGACGAACAATCGGTAGGGCACGGAATCCCGCACGCTCGACGCGTCCGTCTTCGGGTCGTACCCTTTCGGGATGTACCCGATCTGCGTGAGGAACAGGAGGGAGACATCGTCGATGTCCTTCAGCGGCGTGAGGGGAGTGTTGCTCACGATGACGATTTCAAACGGCAGAAGGAACCCTTCGCCTCGGGTATCGAAAGGGCGTAGTTAAGGCTTACCATTGAATTATATCGTCTAACATGATAATAATCATGCTCAGACGTCGATAATTCCGCTATACGTGTCGATGCCCAACCCTCGCGCACGAAGCTCCCGGACGAGCACATTGATGCCGATGCTGTCGGAAGCTAGGTGGCCCGTGACCACGAGGTTCTTCGGACCGTCGCGGCCATAGAGCTCCCACAACCGTCGGAGGGCCCCCGCATCGATGTGGATATAGAAAACCGTGTCGATTCCGTGGTCGAAGGCGGCGCGGGCGACCGGAACGCCTCCGTTCGTCCCCGCACCATGGTGGACCGCCCATTTTCCGAGGGGATTCTCCGGTTTCCCCATGCGGACGACGATGCGGGTCTTCGCCGCCCGAAATTCCGGAATCGTCTCGAGGACGGCGACTGCATCCTGCACCCGCGGCTTCGCGGACAGACGGCTGCGCAGCGTCTCGTCCATCACGCGACGCCCGATTTCGTCGCATGGATTATGGATGCACATCAGGCCGATCCCGATCATCCGAGCGACGGAAGGCAGGTGGTCGTAGTTCTCCGCATGGGCCCTCGGCTCGCGTTCTTCCTGTAACTCTCGGACCGCGGAAGAGGCCGCTTGGATCGGCACGTCGTGGCGCTGCAAGATGTCCCCATGTTTCGCGAGCACCTTCGGGAAGTTCAGGATCGCGCTGCCGCCGGTCGGATGGTGCGCGATGACCAGATCGTAGCCTTTCTCCTTCGCGAGGAGAAGGTCCGCTGGGTCGACGTCGATGCCGATCAGGGCCCGCTTGACGTCCTTCGACGGAACATTGATCGTCGTGTCGGCGGGGACTTCCGACTGCTTCGCGAGACGGAGGGCGACGTCCAGGATTTCCTGCGTATCCATCGCGCGCCCGGAGCGACCGAGGCAGCATAAGCCCTTTGCGCCCTGTTCCTGCGCTTCGCCCACGTCGGCCAAAGGCTTTTCGTCTCAGGCCGGTTGCCGTGGCCGGGAGGAGTGGCACGTCCCGCATGTCAGCCGCAGAAATCGCTCGGACCGGTGTCCTCGTTCGGATCCCGTCCGCCCTCCGTTCGTACACGAGGGGACAGGATGAGGTCGTCCTCGATGCGCCGAACCTGGCGGGCATGCTAGAGTCGCTCGAGTCCTCGTTCCCGGGGATTCGGCATCGGGTGGTGGATGAGGCCGGCCGCCGACGTCCGTTCGTGAACGTGTTCCTGAACGAGGAGCTCGTGATGACGGCCTTCCCGGACGTGGCGCTGAAGCCCGGGGACATCGTGCATATCTTGCCCAGTGTGGCCGGTGGTTGACGTGGCATCTGCAATCAAGAAGGGTAGTGTGGTCGTGGCAGTCGGAACGAAGAAAGGTGGATTCCTGTTCCATTCGCCCGATCGAAAGAAATGGTCCGTGGCCGGGCCGTTCATGACGGGCGCAAGCGTCTATCACATGGTCCTCGATCCGAGGGACGGCCGCACCGTCTACGCGGCCGCGCCGCATTTTGCGGAACCGTGGGGCCCCGGCGTCTACCGCGGACGAGCCGGAGAGCAGTTGAAACCGACCGCCGCTGCGCCGAAATTCAAGGAGGGTTCCAATCTCGCCGTGAGCCGTGTCTGGCATGTCGAGCCGGGTCCCGAGGACGAGCCCGAGACCGTCTACGCCGGCGTCGAACCCGCAGCGCTCTTCCGCAGCGCGGATCGAGGCGATACGTGGCAGGACATCGAGTCTCTGAACTACCATTCGACGCGGAAGGATTGGCAGCCCGGAGGCGGGGGACTGTGTTTGCATTCGATCCTGGTTGACCCGAAGAAATCGAAACACCTTGTGATTGGAATCAGCGCGGTCGGGGCGTTCGAATCGCGCGACGGCGGCCGCTCGTGGACGACGGAGAATCGCGGCGTACGGGCGGGTTTCATGCCGAACAAGTATCCCGAGTGGGGTCAATGTGTCCACAAACTCGCGTGGGATGCGTCCGGGGACGGCTCCATGTTTCAGCAGAACCACTGCGGCACGTACCACCGCGGCCCGGACGGGGGCTCTTGGACCGAGGTGACGAAAGGCCTTCCGTCGGAGTTCGGATTCCCGATCGCGGCCCATCCGGACCGGAAGAACACGGCGTTCGTCGCGCCGCTGATCGGCGCGGAGAACCGCGTGTTCCCGAAGGGACAAATGGCCGTGTGGAAGACCGGGAATTCGGGCAAGACGTGGCGGCGAGTTTCGAAGGGCTTGCCGGGTCCGAACGCATACCTCGGCGTCTTGCGAGAAGGAATGTCGACCGACGCGGAAGATCCGCTCGGCCTTTACGTTGGAACGAACACGGGGCAACTGTTCGCAAGCCGCGACGAAGGCGATTCCTGGAAAATGATCGCCGATTTCCTTCCACCGATCCTGTCGGTCAGCGGCGGCATGGCACGATAGACGAGGACGATCCGCCCGCGCTGATTGGATCCCGGGTTCGCAGTGGGGAATGCGGCTGATGCCGCCCCGTCTCGATTCCGTCCCTCTCAGAACACGAAGATGAGGATCAGGACCGCCGCCAGAAGCTGAGCGATCCGCCAGACGGTCGTCGTCCATGACTCCCCGCTGGCCGTGTACGCGCCGACGAACAGGGCCAAGGTCACGAAGAAGCCTCCGACTCCGAGGAGGACCAAAGCTGCCAACGTGATCGACGCCACAGCCGCGCCGCTTCCGACCACGGCCACCATCGATCGACTGATGAGGCCGGTCAGGAGGGCGACGAGACCGAAGACAAGGAGGCCCAGATGCTGCGAGGGCGACCTGCCCATGTCCCAGATTTTCTCGCCGAATCCTGGCATTGTTGTCCCCCCGCGATTACGGTACGCCGAAGATGGTCGTCGAGCCCGCCAAGATCAGCAGGGCCGCCAAGAAGGAGAGAATCACAAGGAAGAGTCGGACGAAGACGTCGAGTTCCTCAAAGAACACGGCCGCACTAATCAGACCGAGGACGAACAGGAACATTCCGATGTGAGCCACCGCAGGACCCCAGACGAGGCCCAGGTTATCCCGCGCGATCGCGGCCTCCTGCGACTCTCCGGGGTTCGGCCGGGCGTGACTCTCATCGACAAGGATCGCTCCCGCCAACAGGAAGACGAGCCCGAGCACGATCGCCAGGCCCACGAGCCGGCGTCGATCCATCATCATCGGTCCGCGCATCATCGGGGGTGGTGGTTGCATCCAATCCCTGCCTTTGTGGGCGCAGTTATGTCCGGATTAATATATATTCCGCTGAATAGGCGACTAATATAGGTTTCGCCAGGTCCATCACCCTGGGGCACGGATTCGCGCTCCGTTGGATGTTTACAGTCCAAGTTTCCCCGGATTCAGCACGTCCTGCGGATCGAGTGTCTCTTTGATTCGGCGTGCCAGGTCTGCACCGATCCCGAGCTCTTCGCCGATGAGGTGGGCCAGCTTCACCCCAATTCCGTGGACATATTCCATCGAACCGCCGAGCGCGTGCGCCTTACGAATCAACGCATCGACCGACGCCGCGACCGCGGCCTTGGCCGCGGAACGATCCCCCAGGACGGGCTTCACGACCTCCAGGGAGACCAACTCAGGCTGGGTCCACAACCCGAAGCCGATCGGATGCACTCCGCGGCGGCGGAGAATCGCCAGGGCCGCTCGCCGGTACGCCAAGATCCGCGACCGCGGCAGGGCAACGTGGACGTAGTCGAAGATGGTGTCTTTCAACGCAACGTCTGCGCGCGTGACCCCCGGGGAAATTTCGTCGTGCATGTAGATGATGTCGTGGCGGGTCCTCCAGTAGTCGCCTGCCTCGCGATTCGGCAGGGGGCTCGCATGGGCCGATCTCAAGCGACGACGTGCGACCCTCCAGGAAGCAGCGACGATCTCCTTGGCGCCCGCGAATCCCAGATAGAGCGTGGGCGGGCCGGCCTCGGCTCCCCACGGGAGCGCCGGCGCCTCGAAGGTCTCTTCGAAGTCCATTACACTCGGCGTCAATCCGTCATCATAGACACGAGAAAGCGCGGCGAATCCGGTCGAGAAATCTCGCAGGCGGAACGCGCGGATCACTTCCGTCGCGGGAACTGGGAACACGCGAAGGGTCGCGGCGGTCACGATGCCAACCGTCCCTTCGGTACCGATGAAGAGGCGCTTCAAGTCCAACCCCGTCGTGGATCGTGCCGCGGGCCGAGTTCGGATCACGGTCCCGTCCGCGAGGACGGCCTCGAGGCCCAAGACTTGGTCTCCCATCGTTCCACGGAGATAGCCGGCATATCCGATTCCGTTCGTCCCGATGGCCCCTCCGACGGTGGCCCGGGGCTGGGACCAAGGATCGTGTCCGAGGGTGAGCCCGCGCCTCCGGAGCCGACGATCCAGCGCCTCCAAAACCATGCCGGCCTCCACGGTCACCGTACCGGAGATGGGATCGATTGCGCGAACCCGACGCATCTCCCGAAGGTCGAGGACAATCGAATCGGACGACGGACGAGCCCCTCCCATGAGGCCAGTGCCTCCACCCCAAGGGACGAGTTTCAGTCCCGCATCAAGCGCGAAGCGCACGACGGTCGCAACCTCGGCGGCCGTTCGCGGCAAGACGACTGCCAGGGGAGACGGACCCCGTTCCTCCAACAGAGAACCGCGGTGCGCGCGAAACGCGTCCGTCTGGTAGCGCGGCGGAATGGACGGGCCCGTCATGACCCGGCGTGGACCGAGACGTTCCGCGAGGTTCGATAGATCCAGGCCCACAGGAACGCAAACGACCCGGTCGTATACAAAGCGACCGACGTTTCATGCGCGTTCAAGGTAGTACAGCGTGTAAGCCTTGCGGGATCGAGTCGGGTAGACGTTGTGGTCGAGGCGCACGGGAATCCACTGGTCCGGAAGTTCAATGAGGTCTTCCTCGTCGCACTCAAGCGTGTGGAGCTTGGCCTTCATGGAGGATCGTTCGTTCGTGGGGGGAGAAGGGGAAAGGCCTTTCGAGCTAGTTCTCGCCCGTGATTCCTGAAACCCTCACCCTCGTCTCGGGCTCTCACGCCGGCCAAGAGCAGAGGGGACCATTCACGTTCAAGCCGCACGTACCAGGGTCGAGGAATTCGTCGGTTCCGATTCCGTGTCGCACGCTCTCCATGGGCCTCAGATGCGCTATATTCAAGCTTCGAAACAGCTACCTTAGCATTGCCGTCAGACAGTTCTCGGGAGGGAAACGCTTTTTACACCCTAGCGTATGGAGGACCGAGGTCAAACATGCCGTACACGTACCAGGGATGGACGCTGTACTCGCGAGATGTGAAACTGAAGAAGGGACCGAAAGTGACGATCTACTTCTTCAGTAAGCGGAAACCGAAAAGCGGCAAACCGATGGACGAAATGCCCAAGAACCGCAAGGTCGGCGTGAACAAGCGCACAGGCCTTCCGTTCTTGCGAAAAGGCTGAGTCCTCCCTCGCGACCCCATACGCCGAGGCATCTCGGGGGAGGCCCTCGGCCCTTTCCCTCTTTTGGTGGACCGTGTCCGTCGATTCAGATCGAACTGATTTCGTCGTCCTCCATCGGTGACGGAACCTATTTGGTGCGCTCTGTGATGCTCGCGCGATGCCGGAGGGGACCGTAGCGTTCGACGTAAACGCGCCGGTGGAAAAGGTGTGGTTCTTCCTGAGCGACATGCGCCAGGTGGGTCGGTGCGTGCCCGGTGTAGAGAGCATAGAGGTCCTGGATGCGACCCATGCTCGCTGGACGCTAACGGTGAAAATCGGCCCGCTGTCTCAGACGATGAAGGTCTTGACGGAAACGCTGGAGCAGGTGCCTCTCCGGCGTGGTCGCTTCCGCGCCGAGGCGGAGAACCTCGACATGATAGGAACGATTGACCTCGCGCCCGCCGGGAACGGGACGAAAATCATCTACACGATGGCCGTGAACGCAAAGGGTCCGTTGGCGCGAATCATGGACAACTTCATGCGCACCAAACTGAAATCGCAAACGGAAGAATTCGCCGCGAACGTGAAACGGGCCCTCGACGGCTGAAGACCCGTTGGAATTAGGGAGGGATCGCCCCGGGTCTCGCTCAATCATGATAACCGGAGCCCAGCCCTTTTAAGCCAACAAGCGCGAATCGGGCCCGTGGCCTTTGTCGGACCGACAAATGGCGGTAGTCCGGCCCCTCGACCTCAATTGGTGGCCGAGGATCTCCTCTTCTACGATAAGGACGGCCAGTCCCTTCTGGACGACCACGCCCTCCGCATTCTGATCGCCTTGCACCAGGAGAGCCTGACTGCCCAACAGATCGCGAGCCGGTACCGAGTTCCGATTGCGGCTTGCTACCGGCGGGTCCGTCGACTCACGTCGCTCGGGCTCATCTCGGAGGCGGGTTTCGTCACGGAAGGCCGTCGGCGGCCCGCACGGCTCTACAAGTCCGAAGTCGACCGCTTCCAGATCACCTATGGCAGCGGCAAGATGCTTCTCCTTCTGATGCTTCGAAACGGGTCCGAGACGAAGACCTTGGTCGGAATTCCACCCGACGTCGCGGTCAGTGGAACAGCGCCGCCACTCCCGCACGAAGTCGGGGAATATCCGTCCGCATGATGTCCGGGTTCGCGTGCCGTGCGAGGGCTGCATAGTAGGCGATGAATTGCATCGGAATCACGGAGATGATCGGCCGCAGGTCGGCACGGGCCGCAGGGAGCCGAATCGACGCTCGCGGGTGTTCTCCGATCTCCGTGACCTCCGCCCCGCTTTTCGAAAGTGCCCGACGCGCCACATCGGACCGTGTCCCATCGGTCCGGCTCCGCAGAAGCACGACCGACTCGCCTCCGTCGAGGGAGAGGAAGGGCCCGTGGAGGAACTGCTCCGGATGATAGGCGCTCGCAGTCAAGCCACACGTCTCGCGAATTTTCAGCGCGGCCTCGAGCGCCGTGACCTGATCCAAACCGGCCCCGAGGAATGTGACCTTGTCGTGGCGTGCGATCCTTTGCGCGACCCCCTTGAGCGCGGATTCGGTCTCCAACGTCTTCCGCATGACCTGGGGTAACCTCGTAATCGCCCGAGCTGCATCGGCCCACCCCTGCCGTTGCTGTGCGGCGAGGATTGCGAAGGCGATCAACTGGGTCGTGTAGCTCATCGTGTTCGCCCACGAGCGGTCGTGGGTCGAACCGATCACGAGGGTCCGATCGACGATTCGCTCCATGCTCGAGTCGGGGAGACCGCAAACGCCGAGCACTCGCAAACCGCGACGCTTCGCTCGCGCGAGCGCGCGGTTCGTGGTCGGCGTCGATCCGCTGTGACTCACGCCGAGAACGGTCGCCTTTCCGGGAAGAAACGGCCCAAAGGCGAGGTCGTAGGCGTGAATCGCTTCGACCACGCACCGAGTGCCCAATGCGTCTTGCAGGATTTTCGCCGCGTACATCGCGGCATGAAAGGACGTTCCGCATCCGGTCAGAACGAGATGATGTGACCGTGACAGGGATTTCCCGAAGTCACTCTTCCAAACCCGATCGATGGCCTCCTCCGCGTAGGCGGGCTGGGCGTGGATCATCGAGTGCATGTGAAACGGATGCCGAGACCGAGGGTCTGGAAAAGAGACCATGGTTGGGCATGGTCATCCGGCCCATAAATCGGACGCGCGGCTCGGAGATCAGGCAAAAACGGAACAACTCACGTTATTCTTAAATGAGATAGCACAAGACACGGCGGCGAAGAGGTGAAAGCGTGGACGGGCCGCCGAAAGATCCGAACTAGGTCCCCGCTCGAGAGGATGTCGAAGGACGAGCCTCCTGAGCGTCGATTCGACGCTGGAGATCTTCAATCGTCCCGATCAACAAGGTCCCACCGAGCTTCCGGGCAATTGTGTCCGCTTCCGCCAGGAGGTCCCGGGTCCGGTCGACGTCACCCTTCTCGAGGTAGAAACGGGCCACGTAGGTGAGCGCGCGGGCGTAATCTGAGAGGTCGCCCAACTGTTTCAACTCGTGGAGAGCCCGCTCCCACAGACGGACCGCGCGATTCCAGCGGCCTAGTCCCATCTCTCTTTGTCCGTCCGTGATGTCGAGCAAAGCGATCGTGCTTCGCTCCTCCAACATTTGTACAAACCGCTTCGCCTCCTCAAGGATCGGTCCGGCATCGACGTACAGGCCCAGGTCCACCATCGCCGCGGATCGATTCATGAGCGCGTATCCTTGGAGACGGATGTTTCCGACCAACCGGGCGATTTGCAACGCGCGGTCGTAGTACTTGAGGGCCTGGTCGTGACGAGCGAGGTCGTGCATCGAGACACCGACCGCGATGGACGCCCTCGCGGTTTCCGTGAGGTTCCCGCCGCGTTCCGCGACCCGCAATCCCTCGACCTTGAACTCGAGGCCGCGTTCCGCATTGCCTCGGCGAGCCTCAATCGTCCCGAGGGCCGTGAGACTTCGGGCCAATGCACCGGGTTCAGACACCTCGGTCGCTAAGTCCACGGATTCGTTCATGTGGGAAGCGGCCTGCGCGAGGTCTCCCTTCGCTTGTTCCAGCAGGGCCATCTCCCGGAGCACCTCGCCACGTTCGGCCGCGTCCGGATGCGACTCGAGCCGGGCCTGCGCCTCGACCAGATGACCCAATGCCTTCGAAAACTCGTCCCGACAGCGTTCGATCGACGCGACCTTTCGAAGCAACCGCGGGACCCGTTCCGGTCGACGGTTCGACTCCGCCCGCTGGACCGCATGTCGGTACTCGAGCAAGGCGGGCTGCAGATCTCCCGAAGCTCGCAGGGCATCGCCCATCACCTCCGGCAGAATGCACGCGGGCAAAGGTTCGAGGGCGGTGCCGTCGATCGGGTGCAGCACGCGGAGGAGCTCGGAGGCCGGAACGGAGTCGAGCAGGGCAGTCCCATGGGAGACCAGATACTCTCCGAAGGCCTTCGTGTCTCCCGCTTCGAGGAAGTGGTGCATTCCCTCGAGGCGGTCCCTCATCTCCGATCCATCGAGGAAATACACGGCCGCGAGGGAATGGAACGACCGACGACGGCCGTCCGGCAGCCGTTCCCGGATGTAGTCGCGAATCGTATCGTGCACGACGACGCCTGCCGAAATCGTCGGAGCGAGGAGATTCTTCGCCTGCAGCCCGTGAATCGCGGCTTGCCACTCGCTCGAGAAACAATGAAGCGCGTCGAGGGGGACGAGTCCGCGGAACAGGGAGGCGGCTTCCAGGATCGTCCGCTCGTCTTTCGTCAAGGTACGCCAGATTTCCCTCTCCAGGTACCGGGTCATTTCTCCGCTGACCGTGGAACCCGTCTGGGCCGCGAACGACAGGAGGATCGGGTGGCCTCGCGCCGAACCCGCGGCGCGGTCCAGGGCGGCTTCGTTCCCCGCGAAACCCTTCGAACGAAGGAGACCAAGAGATGCGGCCGGATCCAGGCCCTCCACCCGCATCACCTCGGCTCGGAATCCCTTCGTCCCTTTGCGGCGTACGAGGGCGGACGGAATCGTGCGTGAGATGAGGAGGATCTTTGCCGAAGCTTCCGAGCCCAGGTCCAGGATCGGACCCGCAATGAACCGGGCTAGATCGGCCGTGGCCCCCTGGAAATTGTCGAGGACGAAGAGGATCGGGACGTCGTGCAACTCGTGTGCGAGCACGCGGGCCGTCACCTGTGGATCTTCCACGCGGCGCTCCGCCAAGAGATTCGTGAGGCCTCGTCGGCCCAGCCGCGCCAGGAACGAGGCCAGGTCCTGTAGGAACACGGCGCGCGTCGTGCCGTCGTGGATTTCGAACCAGTAGATGTAAGGCCGCGGGCGCTGGCGGACGAGCCAACTCGCGACGAGCGTGCTCTTCCCGATCCCCGCGATGCCCGTGACCACCAGGAGAGCGGAGGGAGATTCGGACCACGCATCGAGGGCGTGGAACTCCTCCACCCGACCGAAGACGCGGCCCAGGCGACGCAAGGTGTCGCCCCACAGGACCGGCGCGACGGCCCCCGACCCGATCCCGTGCAGTCGGGTAAAATCGAGTCGACCTCCACGGACTAGGGACACGGCGGCGGTCAGGTTCACATACGCCGGGAAAATCTCGGGGATTTCCGCGACCCGCATGGGTGTCGGGTCGAGGCCTGGGGCCAGGACCTCGACGATGTCCCCCTGAAGGCGGGCCCGCAACTTCATCGCCTCGACCCAGCCCTCGTGAGTGAGACGATACACCGTTTTCCGGACTCGATGACCGGGTACGTGGGCCCGTTCTCCGGCGATGAGCCCTGTCGACTCCATGCGCGCAAGCCATTTCGTCGCCGTCGTTCGGCCGGAATGGGTCGCGGACGCAATGCCTTCCTGGGTGAGCGCACTCAGAGTCCCCGGTTCGTGCGCCGCGGTGGACGAGAGGTGCGTCAGGACGCGGATCGGGGTCGAATAGAATCGCTTTCTCCGATACCCCCGCGCCACGAAAGGGAGAGGAGGACGATGGCTCTTAAGGATATCCAAAACGGAACATTTCGGGGCAGAGCCTATTTTCGAACATGATAACATTCCCATGACCACGAGCGTCCAAGCGAGCCCAGAGCGCAACCCTTTTTTCGAAGCGAGGAGCTCGCGGCGCGGTGAAAACGCTCGAGTGGATCCGGGCCTCGCAGGCCCTGTTGTTCGAGGCATCCGTCATACCGGTGATCGTCGGAACGGCCGCAGCGATCCATGCGGGGGCCCGCTTCGATGCCGCGTGGTTCGCCCTGATTGTCATTTCGCTCGTAGGAATCCAAGCGGGAGCGAACTTGTTCAAGGGATACTATGAAGGCCGCGATCGGTCCGTTCCTCCTGCCTCACCGGGCTCCTGGTTCGCGTTCGATAGCACCGCCGCGACGAACCTGACGTCCGACCCAGAGGACGTTCTCCGACTCGGGAGGATTTGCTTCGGACTTGGAGCCGCAGCAGGCCTCTTGCTTGTCGCCCTATCGAGGAATCCCCTCCTTCTCGGGTTCGGCCTCGCGGGCGCATTGTTGGCATGGAGTTACAGCTCTCCTCCCCTCCAACTCAGTTACCGAGGCATCGGCGAGCTCTCGACGTTTTTCGCATTCGGACCGGTCATGACGGTCGGGGCCACCGTCGCGTTTGGAGGCGCAGGACTTCGCGAGAGCGCGTTCGCCTCCGTTGTCCTCGGGTTTCTCGCGGCCGCCATTTCCTTTGCGCGGTACTTCCCCAATCGAGAGGAGGACGTATCTAAAGGAAAAGCGACGCCCGTCACAATCCTCGGTTTCGCGAAGGGGAGACGGGCCTTCTTGGGTTTGCTAATTGCACCGCTGCCGTTCGGGATCGTGTGGTACCTTTTCGGAGGCGGGGTTTTGTGGATCATGGCTGTCCTTGGGTCCTTCCTCGCCGTCGTTCTTCTGTTTCCGAAGGAACAAGTGGGCGCGCGGTTCGAACGCGTGGTCGCCGGAGCGATCGCCGCACATATCATTGTCGGGTTCGCGTTAATCGTCGATCTCGCGGTCGGGCTATAGGTTCGCGACCGCGGCGATCAGATAGGCAAGCGTCATTCCCGCGCCGAGCAAGAGGACTGCCTGAATCGTCCCCGCATTCGCGGGGATGTGCGCCGGATATTCGCGATAGTGGGCGCGAAGGACCGCTCGGGCGCGGGAGAGAGGGATGAACGCGATGAGCCCGATCAAGGCGACCCAGGAGACGAACCGGAACACCGCGAGGACGGCGAGCAGGACAAGGGCGGACCCCACGACGATCTCGTACAGCGCGACGGACTTCTCGAGCCCGATTCGCGCCGGGATGGTCCGCTTTCCGCCGCGCGGGTCCGTCACATGCTCTGGCATTTCATTGACCAGAAGGAAGGCCGCGACCAGGAGGCCGAGGGGAATCGACGCGAGAAAAGGTTCCCATCCGACGGTACCACGCTGGACAGTATACGCGCCGAGGACCACGATCGGTCCGAAGACGATTGCGACTGCGATGTCCCCGACGCCGTGATATTGGAGGGCGAAGGGAGGGAGCGTGTAGAAGATGCCGATCGCTCCACCGATCCCGCCGAGCACGAGCAGGATCCAGCCGTTCGGGCGGGTCAGGAAGAGGAAGAGCCCGATCAGGCCTCCCGCAACATAAAGGCCGATCCACACCCGGCGATGGGTCTCGAACGGGACCGCGCGATCCGGGAGGACTCGTGCCCCGCCGGTGAAGGGGCTCACGAGATGCGGAGGCAGATCATCGACTCCGCGTCGAAAGTCAATCGAATCGTTGCTCATGTTCGTGGCGGCATGGAGGCAGACGACTCCGATCGCGGTGAGAAGGAGACCAATCGCATCGAAGTTCCGTGACTCGTGCCACGCGATCGCGGTCCCGAGCGCCACACCGACGAGCGAGGCGACGAAGCTGTGGGGCTGCGTCGCCTTGATCCAGCTCCGCAGCGAGGACATCCTATTCCCAGACCGTCTGGCCACGGGGAAGCACTCGGACCTCGATGAGGCTGAGCGGTCCCGGACCCGGATTGATGACGGTATGTTCCTCTCCGTGGACGAACCGCGCGACCGATCCGGCGCTCACATCATACGCGTGCCCATCCGCAATGACTTGTCCGTTTCCTTCGATGAAATAGAAAATCTGCGTGTATCGGTGTCGGTGGGGCGGTGACTTCACGCCCGGGTCCATTTTCGCGAGGCCCATCAACATGAAGTTGCTGTCATTCGGCCCCATGATTTTCTTGTCCACGATGCCCGGCCCGATCCCCTTTTCCCACGGTTCGGTCGGAAGGCTGCGTACGATGGCTCCCATGATCCTCTCCAAGAAACGCCGACACCGAGCTGCTATAAGTATCCTGCGCGGGCACTTCGGCGAGCCTGATTTTTCCTCAGCCAAGACGACCACTTGAAGCGGAGGTGGAATCGGCTAGTTCCTGCCGAATTGGGCAAAGCGCATGCCCCACGTGGCCCACATCGCCCCGAGGACTCCCGCCAACACGAGCAGGGAGACGAGGACGATCACGATGCTCTGGAACAACGAATAGCCCCCGGACCAGAACGCGGCGTAGAGCAGGACGAAGCTGAGCCATCCGACTCCCAGCAAGATTGATGCGGCGACCCGCACACGCAGCCCCCGCATCATGTGCCTCGGCTCCAAGAACGCTCCCCCAAGGAGGAACCGCCACGAGCGCCATAATGGTTCCGGGGCGCCGGGATGCGCTCACTTAACCAAATCGTTAAATATTCAAGCGGATATCTCTTAACCAGATGGTTAACCGAGCCAAAGCATCCGTCGACCTGGGCCCCGTCTTTGCCGCCTTGGCACACCCGATTCGGCGGGCCATCGTCGAACAGCTGGCCGGTGGTGACGCCACGGTCGGCGAACTCGCGGAGCCCCACAAGGTGAGCCTTCCCGCCATCTCGAAGCACCTCCGTGTGCTCGAAGACGCGGGCTTGCTGCAGGTCGAACCTGAGGGCCGCGTGCACCGCTGCCAGCTTGACGCCGCGCCGCTCAGTGCGGCGTTCGGTTGGCTCACGCGCTATCGCGTCCTGTGGGAGGATCGCTTTGACCGGTTGGCCAGGCACTTAGAGGAAACCCGCAAAACAGAAACCAGGGAGGAAACAACACATGCCCGCAAAAAGTAAGACTGCTAGAACGTCAGACCGAGAGATCGTGACGACGTACGTCTTCGATGCTCCTCGCGATCTCGTTTGGAGAACATGGATGGATCCGAAACTGATCCCTCGATGGTGGGGTCCGAGGAAGTACACGACGACCGTTGAGAAAATGGACGTACGACCCGGAGGTACCTGGCGGTTCCTCCAGCGTGACGACGAGGGGAACGAGTACGGCTTCCATGGCGAGTACCGGGAGGTCGTCCCGCCTGAGCGGATCGTCGACACCTTCGAGTTCGAGGGAATGCCGGGGCACATTCTGGTCGAGAGCGCCGTGTTCGAAGAGGTCGGCCAGAAGACCAAGGTCACCCAGAAGGCCCTCTTTGCGACCGTCGAGGACCTCGAAGGAATGGTCGCATCGGGGATGGAGGAAGGGGCCCGCGAAACAATGGAACGCTTCACGGAACTCGTGCAGGAGATGAAGAAGGACGCGCGGGGCTCGCGCGTCCCAGGTCGAAACCCGGCAATCGACCTCAACACTCGCGCGCGTCCGGCGAAAAAGGGCGATGCCAGTGGTCGAGGATCGAAGAACGAGATCGTCATCACGCGGATCTTCGACGCATCGCGCGAGCGAGTTTGGCAAGCTTGTACGGACCCGAAAGAGATGAAGCAATGGTGGGGCCCGAAAGACTTCACGACGCCCTTCCTCTCGGTGGACTTGCGCCTTGGCGGAAGCTTCCGGTATTGCATGCGATCGCCGGAAGGGAAGGATTACCGGGGCATCGGCGTCTACCGCGAGATCGTCCCCGGGAAGCGAATCGTCTACACGGACAGCTTCGCCGATGAGAAGGGCAACGTGGTGCCCGCGACGTACTACGGA
>Ga0209806_1000845_pt1 | contig 20816 bp, 16 predicted proteins | sample GraSoiAngelo_152_FD_186166 | JGI IMG/M metagenome (GOLD analysis project Ga0209806, IMG submission 186166) | Grasslands soil microbial communities from the Angelo Coastal Reserve, California, USA - 14_1009_12_30cm (SPAdes) (version 2) | ecosystem: Environmental > Terrestrial > Soil > Grasslands ... | reverse complement strand
GCCCGCAAGGGGCACCCGGTTATCCACCGTTGTCACAAGCGGGGTCGCGCCGTGGCCGCGCGACCGGAATGCAGCCCCCATCGCATGGGCGACGACCTCCGCGACAGTCGGGTCAGGGGCGATGGCAAAGACGCTGGACCCGGAGCCACAGATGCCGAACCCCGCGGCCCCGCCCTTCAACGCCGCGGACCGGGCGTTGGCGTATCCGGTGAGGAACCGCGCCCGCGCGGGTTCCGCGAACCGGTCTTCGAGGCACCGGCCGGCGAGCACGGCATCGCCGCGGGCGAGGGCGAGAGCCAGGGTCGCGGCGCGGCCCACGTTGGACACCGCGTCGCGAAGGCTGATCCGGTCGGGCAAGATTTCGCGCATTTCCGCGGTCCTCAGGGGGAAATCCGGGATCGCGATCGCCAGGACAATTCGGGCACTCACCGATTCGCGCGCGAGGAGGAGCGGTTCGGTGGAAGCGAGGGTGATGAAGCCGCCCAAGAGGGCGGCCGCGACATTATCGTAGTGCCGGCCGGAGACCGCGGCTTCCCCTTCCACCGCCGCCTGGAGGACCTCGGCGACCTCGAGGTCGCGGGACTTCGGGAAGGCCTTCAGGAAGGCGAGTGCGGCCGCGACGCAGGAACCGGCCGAGCTCCCCAGGCCCCGCTCAGGAGGGATCCCTTTGTCCACGCGGACCTCCAGGGCCTGCGTGATTCCCGTCATTGCCCGAAGGGCATCGATCACAATGCCTGCCGTATTGTCGGAGAAGGTCGACGGGATCCGAGTCGCTTCGACGCCATGAACCCGCAGGGAATCCCGATCCGCGAATCGAATCGCGACCTCGTCCGAGGGTCCTCGGACCGCCATCGCGAACACATCGAATCCCGGGCCCACGTTCGCAATCGTCGCCGGGGCGCGGGCTCGGACCCAACCGGAGGCCATGTGTCCCGCTCACCCGCCCGAGATCGCCGGGAGCAGATCGACGGTCGCGTCCCGAGGGATCGGTGTGTCAAGTCCCGCCAGGAACCGAGAGTCCTCACCGTTCACGTACACATTGACGAAACGGCGCAGGGCCCCGTCCGCCTCGAAAATTCGCCGCTCAAATTGCCGTCCGTATCTGGTCGTGACCACATTGAAAAGGTCTCGAAGGGTCCCCTGGAAGTCGACCTCGAATTCCCGTTCGCCTCCGGTCGCCGTCGCGATCGGCGAAGCGAAGACGATTCTAACCATGAACCCGTCCTCCGAGGTACGCGTCGACGGCGGCCAATGTTGGTGGAACCGGGACGAGCGGCGGGAACGCATCGCCCCAGACGGCCGGAGTCTTCAGGCCGTTCCCGGTCACCAAGAGGACGACGCGCTCATCCCGATCGATGCGGCCGTCCTCACGGGCCCGTTTCAACGTCGCGACGGTCGTGCCCCCCGCGGGCTCCGAGAACACACCTTCTTCGCGGGCGAGGAGCCGAACGCCCTCGAGGATTTCGGCATCCGTCGGTGCATCGGCAAATCCGTGCGTCCCGCGGATCGATTGGACCGCTTCGAACCCGGAGCCCGGGTCTCCGATCGCGAGGGACTCGACGATCGTGTCCGGCTTCCTCACGGGCTTCGGCCGGCCGTCGGCCGATTCGAACCCGCGGACGATGGGAGCACATCCTGCCGGCTGCGAGCCCACGAGCCGTGGCGCGCCGTCGGGCGCCTGGCCGAGTTCGCTCAGTTCGCGGTACCCTTTCTCTAGGGAGGTCAGCAAGAGTCCGGATCCGAGCGGGGCCACGATCACGTCCGGCAGACGAAATCCGAGTTGCTCCCACGTCTCGAACAGGAGCGTCTTGGAGCCCTCCGCATAGTAGGGTCGAAGGTTGATGTTCACGAACCCCCAGCCCCGCTGGTCCGCCACCTGGAAGGCGACGCGATTCGCGTCGTCATACGTGCCGTCGACCGGAATCACGATCCCGCCGTAGAGTTGCGGCAAGAGGAGCTTCGCAGGTTCGAGCGATGCGGGAGCGAAGACGTAGCAAGGGATACGGGCCTTGGCGGCCGCCGCCGCGGTCGCTGCGGCAAGGTTACCCGTCGACGCGCAACCCACCGCCGGGAGCGACCACTCGCGGGCCTTTGCGATCGCGACCGCCACCGGACGGTCCTTGAACGAGTACGTCGGATTGACGGTGTCGTCCTTGATCCAAAGTTCGCGCACGTGGACTGCGTCTCCGAGGTTCCTGGCGCGCCGCAAGGGCGTGTACCCCGCCGCAAGATCGACAATCGCTTGATCGTCGAACACAGGAAGGAGCTCGCGGTACCGCCACAACGTAGCGGGTCTGTCCCCGAAGACATCGCGGCGGAAGGCGCCTCGGACCGCATCGATTTCGTAGCGAACTTCGAGCGACCCGAAACACGACTCGCAGACGGCGAGCCGGACCGGTGGATATTCCGCCTTGCATTCCCGGCATTGCAGACCGCGAACGTATCCCATGAACGGCTCCCACGGTCCTGCATCGGCGCAGGAACGTGGCATAAATAACCCTTAGGGCGAGGATTATTCATATCGTGATAGCAGACATATTCGGATGGGAATATCCGATCGGGTTCCGTTACCAGGAGAGCCGGCCATGGATGCAGGGCAATCAGCGGGCGAATTCCTACCTCTGTTTAGAGGTAAAATGCCTCGACGAACCGAGGTAGGCCGATTCGGCCTTAAGTAGCCGAAGCGTTTTGTTGTTCCTTCTGCCCCCGGGGCGGGCCGCCCTTAGGGGGCGATCAAATCGCCGGGTCTGAAAACCGTGGCGCGTAGGAGAGCAGACGATGAGATTGGAACCGATTGAGAAGCCCAAGGGATTCCCGATGCGGATCGCCTACTGGATGACGCGACGGCAGCTTGGCAAGGTGATGACCCCGATGAAAGTCCTGTTTCCGCGCATGCCCGGGATGCTGCGGCTTTCCTACGAGATCACGAAATTTGAGACGAAAGGGATTCGGCTCGAGCCGCGGCTTCACTACATGGTGGTGACGCTGGCCTCGCGAATCAACGGATGTAGCTTCTGCGTGGACCTCGCGCGGTCGATGGCGATTCGCGAACACCTTGGGATGGAGAAGTTCGACGCAATCTTGGAATACCAAACGAATCCGCTCTTCTCCGATCGAGAGCGCGCAGCACTCGCCTACGTGGAGGAAGCCACGCGCCACCGGCGGGTCTCCGACGCCACGTTCGAGGCGCTCCGGAAGCACTTCCACGAGTGGGAGATTGCGGAGATCACCTGGCTGAACGCGCTCGAGAACTACTACAACCTGATCAACATCCCGCTCGAGATCGGATCGGACGGCTTTTGTGCGATTGTCCAGGAGCAGATCGCCTGACTTCTTGGATGTCGGGCGGCCGCCCTGCCCACATCTTTACATCAGCAAAAACTATGTTTCGATGCGCCATGCAAACAGGGATGGAACTCGAGGCCTCCACAATCGCTCTCAGAGACCCGGAGCTCAGGATGTACAGGATCGCCTCCTACGTCCTGATGCTCGACGTCGGACTCGGTCTCCTCACTCTATTCTATACGGGGCCGCGTGTCTTGGGCGTGTCCGCAATCGACTTTGCGGACGTCGCCTACGTAGTCGCGTTTTCAATCTTCCTTCTCGGAATGCTCCACTCCCTTACCTCGCGACACCAGCTGCGTTATCTGGCACGCCGACGGAAGTGGTTCCGAAGAACCCACGCCGAGAAAATCTGGGCCGTGTGTGTCGCCGTGCTCGGGTACTTAGCTCTCCTCCTCGTATCCCTCTTCACCCTCGTTTTCGTCGAACTGGAGCAAACGCCGGGCCAAGATTTGAAAACGAACCTTGTTCGAGCTGTGCCGTTTTGGACGATAATCATGGCCATATTCAGTGTTGCGACTCAGTTGTGGCCTTCCCGCGAGCCCCGTGAGCAGCGAGCCTAAGTCCGAGGACAGGAACCCCGCCGCGAGGGGGTCGAAACCGTGGGAAGCCCTCGCGCAAACCAAATGGGCGGGGGAATCGAAATTTCAATTTCCGCCGAGTGATTCTCGACTCGCGGATGGACGCAGAAAGTGGGCCCGGCCAGATTTGGACTGGCGACCTTCCGGTTATCAGCCGGACGCTCCAACCAGGCTAAGCTACGGGCCCGCGAAGCCGCCAAATCTGATGAATCGACTTAAACGTTCCCCACGAAACCGCTCGGATCCACAGTTCGCTAAAGGGCGTCCCGTTCCTACTGCCTGACTGCGAATCGTTCTCCTGGCGGGAATAACGGGCCCGAAACGCTTATTATCATCACGCCAAATCGGACGGTCCGGGAAGACATGGAGGCCCTCGAGGCCATAAAGTCGGTGAAGAGCGTGAGCAAGTACAAGCCCGATCCAATCCCCGAGCAGAAAGTCCAGGCGGTGATGAACGCGGCGCGGTTCGCGAATTCGGCGGACAACCTGCAGCCGTGGAAGTTCATCGTCGTCTCGGACGAGGACACGAAGCGGAAGCTCGCGGGCGCGTGCACGAACGCGAAGCACATGGCCGACGCGCCGTTGGTCGTTGTCGCGTGTGCCCGGCTCGACGATGCGGTCGCGATGATCGGGGGGTACATGAATTCGTATCCTTTGGACCTGGGCATTGCTCTTGCGAACGTCACCGTGGCGGCTACGAGTGAGGGGTTGGGGACCTCCTGGATCTTCACCTTCAACGAGGAGAAGGTGAAGTCCTTCCTGAAAATCCCGGCCGATGCCCGGGTCGTGGGGTTGACGCCCCTGGGCATCCCGGAGGCGTACGCGCCGCCGGCGGGCAGGAAACACATTTCGGAGATCCTCTCGTACAATACGTACGATTAGAGCGTCCGAAGTCCCAACGCGACTCCTCGAGCAGGTCTGAATGGCCCAGCGCGCCCTCACCCCCGGCAATGCCGCCTACTGCAGCGAATGCGGAGCCGAGACGCAGTCCGATGCGACCGCCTGCTCCCGCTGCGAACAGCCGTTCACCGGGTCCATGCAGGCGGTCTTCTGCCCCATTTGCAACTCCATCAATCCCGCCGACGCCCCGGAGTGCGTGAACTGTAGCGCGAAATTCCCGGAGCCCGGGACGATCGGGACCTCGGCCCCTCTTTCGCCGGCCGACGGCTCGCCGGAAGAGGAATACCTGCGCCGGATCCTGCAATTGAGCCGGGAGAAGGCGAAGACCCGAGGCGGAGAGGGCGGCTCGGTCGACCGTTCTCCCGGGGACGCTGAACCCGCTTCCTTCCTCGAGTCGGGAGGGCGGGACGGCGATGTGGAGGAATCCCTCTGGAAACTCGCGGAGCCGTTCGACCGCATGCTCGAGCGACGGAAGCGGCGCCTTGCGCAAATGGACTCGCTGATTGGCCGTGCCCGGAATCGGATCAAGGGTCTCGAGTCCTCGACGAACCCGCTCGAAATCCGGGAGCGGGACGAGCTGAAGCGTCAGATCGAAGAGCTCCTCCTCGAGAAGGAAGACATCCTGAAACTCGAAGAGGGCCTTGTGACCATGGAGAACACGTACCGGAACATCCTGCGTTTGCAGCAGGACGAACTGAAGGCCCGAGAGACCTCCCTGCGAGGTCGGATCGATGCGTTTCGACGCGAGCTCGAATCGCGGGAGAAGGCCTTCGGCCAACTGAAGGAACGGGAGTCGGACTTCGTCCGCCGCGAGGACGAGTTCCGCAGCGTCATGAATCGGATCCACGAGCGACAGCGGGAGCTCGAGAAACGGGAGGAGCTCTTGCGCGACAAAGGGCGCCTCCTGGACGAACGACACCACGCGCTCAGCGAGGCTGAGGTCGACCTCGAGCGAAAACGATGGGAGGTAGAACAAAAGGCGAGCGGCGGGCGAGCCACGCCGAAGGAGGAGTCCACAATCACAGTCCGGTCAGACTCCGAGATCGGCGAGCTGAAGAACCGGATGGTCCAGCTCGAAGAACAGATGGAGCAGTCCATGGACGAGCGGAACAAACTGGTGGAGCAGCAGAAGGAATTGCTGCGCCTCAGGGACGAACTGAAGGTGGTGATGAAGGACGTCGACGAGCTGCTCGGCGAGCTGCCTCCCGACAAGATCCGGAATTTCGCGAAGTCCAAGAAGTTCGCCCTGTACGAAAAGATCCTCGAACGCCTCGAGCTGTGATATCGATGGGACTTCGAGAGAAAGCCCGCAAATCCCTCGATGCCGGGGCCGAAGCCGAAGACCGCGTGACTCTGAAAGTCGACGTCGCGGCTTTGGAGGCGGAGGCGAAGGCTCGGGAGGACCAGCTTCGACGGGAGCTCGTAGACAGCCGGAAACTTTCCGACGCGAAGGGCGCGCAGATCGCCCGTCAGGATTCGAAACTCATGCTGCTCGAGGCCCGATTGAAGGAACTGGAGGCCGCGGGCGCCGCCGCCGCACGAGAGGCGTCCCGAACCCTCAAGCAGGCGCAGGCCGAACTCGAAGAAGCCCGGGACGAGGTCAAGACTCTCCGAAAATCCAAAGCCACCGTGAAAGACGCGGAGTCGGCGACCGAACAACTTCGCAAGACGCGAGTTGCCGTCGACACAAAAGAGGCGTCCTTGAAGAAACGCGAAGCGGAGGTCGAGTCCATGGTTGCCTCCCTCAACAAGCACGACAAGGAAATCGCAGAACGCGAACAGGCCATCTCCATCGCTCAGGACAAACTGGACGCCGAGGCACGTGTCGTCCGGGAAGCCGGTCGCGAAGTGCAGCAGGCGCGGGCGAAATTGGATACGCGCGAGGCGGAACTCGCGGAGAGAGGGAAGGCATTTCGAGATCAGGCGAACCAGCGCACCACGGAGGTGGAGAAAGATCTCGAGGGCGCCAAGAAGGATCTCGCGAAGGCCCTGCACGATCTCAAATCCGCGCGGGCGGACTCGGTCGCGGCACGCAAGGAGTACCAAGAGAAGGAAATAGTGTTGACGACGGAAATGACACGGGCCCGCGGCTCGGTCGACCAAGAGAAGGAGAAGTCATCGCGGCTCAAAGCCGAAATCGAGGAACTGCGAAAACGACTCGGCCGGGCCGGGGAACTGAGCGAGAAAGAATCCGATTTGAAGGCAAAGTGGGCGAAGTTCGAAACCGAGAAGAAAGAACTCACGGATCACGAGACCCGGGTCGCGGCCTTCGAGAAGAAACTCGAGGCGCGTGAAGGCGAGGCGAAGACGGCGACCCTCGCCGCCGTGGAAGGTAGTGCCGAGGCCGAAAAGGCCCTCAAGGAGGTTCGGGAGCGGGAACGGACCCTCGAAAAGCTGGAGCGGAAGATCGACGGTGAACGCGACAAGCTCGAAGAACAGGCAAAGGCGAAACAACAGGCCCACGCCCAAGAGGTCGACGAACTTCGTAAGCTCCTCCAAATCCGAGACCGCGAGATCGCCAAACACGAGAAAGAGGTCGAGTCGCAACAAATCGCGGCGCGCTCCGAGGCGGAGGCTCAAGAGCGGCGGGAACGCGAGCTGAATGCCGAGCTCACGAAGGCACGAAGCCAACTCGAGGCCCAAGTCCAACGATTCGAGAACCGGGGCAAAGAACTCGAGGTCGCGCGAAAGGAATTCGCGAAGGTACATCGCACACTCGACGCGGCGCAGGCTGAGGGCGAGTCGGCCCGAAAGGCGACGGAGACTCGGGAAGCCGCTCTCCAGACTGACCTCACCAAGGCCCACGGCGCGGTGGAACAGGAAAGGCAAAGGGCGTCCCGCCTTGAAGCGGAAATTGCGGATCTGAAGAAACGGACAGCCGATGCCAGCGAGCTCACCCAAACCGAGTCGCGATTGACCGCGCAACGCAAGGCACTTGAGGCGAGGGCGAAGGAGCTTGGACAACAAGAAACGGCCCTCGCTGCAACCGAAGCCCAAGTTCGGACGCGCGAGACGGAGGCGGGAAAAGTATCCCGGGCGGCGGCCGACCGAATCCAGGAGGCCGAACAGAACCTCAAGGCGATCAAGGAGCGGGAACGTCAAGTCGAGAAGGCGGAGACGAGGTTCAAGCAGACGCAGGAGAAGCTCACAGAGCAGGCCGCCGCGAAGGACGAAGCGCACACCCACGATCTCGATGAGGCGCGGAAGGCAATCCAAGCTCGAGACCGTGAACTCGCGGTGCGAGCCAAGCAGGTGCAGGCCCTTGAGTCGGCCGCGCAGGCCGCGGAAGAAGCGCGCCAACGGCGCGAGCTCGAGACGAAAACGGAATCGACGCGCCTGAAGACGCAACTGGATGTAGAAATCCACCGGACCAAATCTCTCGCAAAGGACCTGGAGGCGGCCCGAAGTCGCTCGGTGAAGGCGAGTGAACTGGCGACCCGAGAATCGGCCCTCCGCAAACAGAATACGGACCTTGAATCGCGGGAGCAGCGCCACGCACAAACTGCATCGGACCTGGATGCGAAGGCGAAGCTGCTCCATCAGAGGGATCAGGAATTGACCCGGCGGGAGACGGAGCTTGGCCGGCTCGACTCGGAGGCTCAGGCCGCCGAGAAGGCGTTCCGGGAACGAGAACGCGAACTCGTCCGCCTGGAAAAGAGCGTGGATGACAAATCCAAGGCTGGAGACGCACGAACCCTTCAGGCCCAGCGTGAGCTCCAAGAGAAGGCGGACTCGTTGGCGAAGCAAAGCGCCGATCTCGAGGCTCAATCGAAGGACCTGAAAGAGAACGCGCAAGCTCTGAAATCCGCCCGGGATGGGTTGGACAAGCATCGCGCCGAGCTGGATCGACGCGAAACGCATCTGAAGACCGAGACGACCAAGATCGAAAGCACCGCGGCGAGTCTGAAGTCGCGAGAGGACGCACTCCTCCGTCGGGAAGTCCAGGCGACCGCGATTGCGGTCGAGCAGAAGGCACGAATGAAGGAGGCTGAGGGCCTCGCTGCCGAAGTCCGTCGGGATAAGGCTGCCCTTGCGAAGACCGATGAAGAACTGCAGGAGCGACGCAAGGTAGTAGACCTCGCCGCTAAGCAAGCGAGAGCGTTGGCTGCCGAGACCGAGGAACGGATCGCGGGCCTGAAGAGGCGAGAAACGGAGCTTGGACAAGAGGCGAAGGCTCTCGAGTCGGCCCGCGCACAGCTCACGAACCAAGTCGACACCGCGCGAAAAACAGAGCGGGGTCTGAAGGCACAAGAGCGCGAGCTCGGAACTCGAGCGCGGGAGCTCGAGGAAGGGCGCACGGCCCTTGCGAACGCCGAGAAGGAACTCAAATCGAATCAAGCGGCCTTCCAAAAGGAAATTTCGGAAGCCGCAAAGACGAAGGCACGACTCGATGAGCAGACGCGCGACCTCACGGAGCGGGAGAAGTCATTCCGATCCACGACCGAATCGCACAAAGTCGCGTTGGCCAAAATGGACACTCGAGCCACGGCCCTCGAACGCCGCGAAGATGAGCTGACGTCGGGTCAAACGAAACTCGAAAAACGGGAGGCCACGTTTGCAAAATCGGAAGCCGAGATTCGAGAGGGGCAGGCCGCCCTGGACCGTGCAAGGAAGGAATCCGAGAAGGACCGCAAGGACCTCGATGCGACACGACTCGATCTCGCCACGAAAGCGAAGGCATTCGACGTCGCCGCTCGAGAGCTCGCAGCCGCTCAAGCAGCCCTCTCGGAGCGCGAGAAGTCCTTCACCTCGATGGAAGCCAATCTGGCGAAGGAGCAGAAGAACTTCGCCTCGTCCCAAAAGGAATGGGAGGAGCGGCAGTCCTCCGCGGATCGGGAGATGAAGAAGCGCGAGTCCGAGGCGCGAGCCGAAAACGAACAGACGCGGCGGGCACTGGCGGCCCTCAAAGCAAAGGAGAAACAACTCGCGGTGGAGCAGACTTCCCTGCGGAGCAAGGGAGAGGAGCTACGGCGTTCGGAGGTCCAAGCCAATCGTCGGGATTCCGCCCTTGAGACTCGAACGAAAACCCTCGCCGAAAAGGAGACGGCCCTCAGTGAGCTCGAGACCCGGCTTGCACAGCGGGGACAGGAAGTCGCCCGAAGAGAGGACCAGATGCGAGCCACGCACGAGCAGCTTGATTCGGGTACGAAGGCCCTGCAGGCGACCGCCCGAGAGCAGGAGGCGGAGTCGCGCAAGATCGTCGCCTCCGAGAAGGAACTGGCACGCGCTCAAGCAGCGCAAGCTCACCTCGACAAACAGATTCGAGCGGACTCTAAGAAACTGGAGGAGCGGCTCGAATCGATCGTGGCTCGGGAACGGGTGGCGACCGCGAAGGAGGAGACGATTCAGAGCCGCGAGACGGGGCTTGCCCGGACGGAGAGGGAGCTGAAGGAGAAACTCTCGGACCTGGCGAAGGCCATGTCGGGCTTGAAAGATCGAGAGACCGCGGTGGCCAAGCGAGACGACGGACTGAATGCCATGGAAACAGCGCTTGAAAAAAGAGAAATCGAATCGAACAAGATCGCCTCGGGATTGGACAAGCAAAAGACCGGCCTGGACCGCGTGGAAAAGGAGCTGCAGAAGACCGAGGAGCGCCTCGCGAGCGAAACCCGCCGATTCGCCGAGGAACAGACGCGGCTGGACCGAGTGAGGATCGATGCCGCGAAACGCGCGAAGGAACTCGAATCGCAAGCGGCCGCCCTCGGGAAGCGCGAAGAGGACGCGGCGGACATCAAGTCAAAGGCGATGAGCCTCCTCAAATACGCGGAGAAAACGGCGGAGGCCAAGGGCCGCGAGTTGAACGATCGGATGGCGGAACAACAGGCCCTCCTGGAAGCGCAGCAGAAGGAAACGGAGAAGGTCGCTCGCGCTCGGGAGGACCTCGAGCAACGCGAGCATCGGTTCGACACCGCGAAGGCCGAGTTCGAAGCCCGGGCGAAGGCGGTGGAACAACGGGAGAAACGGCTGAAGGCGCAGAGTGACTCGCTCGAACGAGAGCGGGCCGAATCCAAGACGATGCTCAAACATCTCGAAGTGGAGGGCGAACGCGTCTCGCAAAAGGAGGCGGCGGTCGAGGCCCTGGTCGCTCGTGCAATCGCAAAGGAACGGGACGCCATCGAGGAACAGACCCGGAAGGTCCGGGCGATGGCTGCGGACCTGAAGGGGAAGGACAAGACGACGGAGCGGGAACGGGCCCGCATCCAAGTCTTGGCGCGCGACCTGGAGTCTCGGAAGGCTACCCTGGACGCCCGCGACCGCGCGATCCGCGACCAGGAAGCGCAGCTTGAACGCCGGCGAGAGGAACTCCGTCGGATGCGGGAACAGATCGAGGAACTCCTCTAGTCATTCCCGGCCCAACGGCTTCGAGGACGCCTTTTCGGCCGACCGAGCCGGCCAACCATACGCGTGGAGGAAGAGGAACGCGGTCCCGAACAGTGGGACGAAGATCAACGAACTCAGCAGATGGTACAACGTGAAGGGGACTTGGGCCTCGAGCATCGTGGCCAGAGGCACAAAGGATCGCGTGAGAAAGTACCATTCGCCGAAGGCCGTCCACAGGTCGTACCCGATCGTGATCGGCACGCTGATCGTCGTGAGGAGGGCGACGGATCTCACGCGAAACAGGACCTTCGGCCGGATCCGGCGACCGAGGAATCCGACGAACACGTAGCCCGACACGACGAAGAAGGTGATGCCCGTCATCGCCCCGATCGCGTAGCCACGGTACGCCGTCCCCCATTCGAGCGGCTGTAGGACGGCCATGGCCGTCAGCGGCACCAGGACCGTCCACCATCGGCCGAGCAGGGAACCGGCCAACAGACTCGCGACGAAGACCGTCTCGATGTTCGCGAACGCATGCATCAGGTACGTCCCCACGACCGCGACCAGGATGAGGAAGACTCCGAGGATCCGGGTCCGCGTGTCGCCTAGACCTGCGTCCAATCGGGCGCGCCAACCGGACATCCTCACCCTCCTTCGCTCGGGATCGAGAACGTCCAGAGGACCACGTCACCGTCACGGAGAACCTGGTGGTCCGCGGCGACGGTTCCATAGGTCCCATCGACCCAATACCGCCAGTATCGGCCGCCGTCCCCGTTCATGGATCCGTTGATCCCCGTCACGAACACGCCCTTCGGGATCTCGTAGGGCACGTAAGTGAGGGAGATGCCGAGGGTCGCCGACGCCTCCCGGAGAATCCCGAAAGCGGTATTGTTCGCGGTGGCCACCGGGTCGTACCGAATCGACCATCCCTCTCCCTGGACATCGAGTCTCGCATGTCGAATGACGAGCGGCCGGACGGCCGCGGGCTGGAGGGACTGAACGGCCGCGTAGAGGCCGGCCACCGCGAGGACCACGATCGTGACGAAGGCAATCGCCTGGACGCGCTCGCTCAGCCTAAGGACCACTCCGCGACCTCCGTCGGACCAGAATCCAAACCGCACCGACGAGGATACCCGCTCCGAGGATCCCGCCTCCGATCAAGACGACTCCCAGGGAGCCCTGAGGATTCTGGTCGAGACCTGCTGGACCCAGCGCATAGACGTGGCCGTTGTCGCTCGGCGCGTACACGACGCCGTCCGCGACCACGGGCGAACCGAGGATGTAGTCTCGGGGTGACGGCTCGAAGGACCATACGGGGACGCCGGTCTCCGCATTGAGGGCATAGACTGTCCCGTTGTCTTCATTCGTGGCGAACACAACCCGGCCTCCTGCGTATGTGATGGAGGACTGAACCGGTCCGTTCGGTGTGAAGGACCATTTCAGGTAACCGTTGACGAGGTTCAGCGCGACGACCCGACCGGGCCGTCCGAAGCTCCCTCCGCCGACAAACACGGTGTCTCCGAACACCGCGGGAGACGAGATCCCGGCATCGACCGAGGCCTCCCACGCGAGCGCCCCCGTGCTCCGGTTCAACGAATACACCGTTCCATCCTTGGCGGGTGCGATCAGGTTCGGACCGGCGACCGCGGGCGACGCTGCGACCGAACCGCCGGTCGGGAAGAACCACCGCTCTTGCCCCGTGGCCGCGTCAAGGGAAAGGACTCCGTACGGTGGATCGAAGGAGACCTGGCTCGTGGTGTTGTACCGGCCCATGACCCCGACGTAGACGCTGCCGTCGGAGTAGGCGGGGGACGAGTAGTGAATCGAACCGGTCGGGTGGCGCCAGGCGACCGACCCATTCCCCTCCCAAAGGGCCACCGCTTCTCCCGGCCCTCCCGTCTCATTGAACGTTCCGACAAACACGCGATCGTAGGCGACCTTCGGCGAGGATGTGATGCCGCTGAACGAGGTGCTCGCGAGCAATCGGGTTTCCCAAAGCAAAGCCCCGTCCGTAAGATTCAATCGTACGACGGTACCGTTCGACGTTCCGACGAAAACGGAGTTGTTGAAGACCGCGGGGGAAGAGAATCCCCTCGCCTTCGACGTGTTCCAAAGGATCTGGCCAGTCACCGCATCGAGTGCAACCGTCCAGCCCATTGTCGTGACGAAGACTCTTCCATCGGCCACCGCGGGCGTCGATCCAATCTCCCGCTTCCCGGTATCCCGGTCCCACACCACCTGGATCGAATCCGGCGCGGCATAGCCTGCGACGCCGGAATTTGACAAGTCCCCACGAAATTCCTGCGAAGGCCACGGGTGGTCGGGAGTCGGTACGGGCGTCCGGCTGGAGTAAGACGGCGGCGAAGCAAACGCCGCATCGTACAGCGCGATCACATCATTGTCCTGGACGACGAGGCTCGAAATCCCGGTACCGGCGAACTGCCACTTGCGTGAGGTCGCGTTCCATTGGAGGAGACCGACGAATCCGGCGGGCGGATGCCGTCCGCCGACATCGAGGACCCCGACCCCATAATCCCTCGACCACGCGGTCTCCAGGGTAATGCGGTTCGACGAGGCCGCGCTCTGAACCGCGTGCCAGGTCGCGTTCGTCGCCAGGGGATCCCCGATCGGCTCGGCCGCCCACACGTAGCTTCCGTCGCCAAAGTCGAAAAGGACTCGAATCGATGCGGCCGGAATTGCCGAAACGGGCCTCGACGCGAGGACGCCGGTGAGAAAGACCGCGATTCCGACCACGAATGCGAGCACAGCTGTTCTCAATCGCACCTGAGTCTCCTCCTCAAGTCTGTTTGAGAATAGTCCGATGAACTTGAGTATATAAGAATATTGGCGGGGCCTTTTGCGTCCTCTCTCCCATTCCAAACGCATGGAGTTGCTACGAAATCTCCGGACGAGTACGCGCCTCCTGTTTCTTTACGAGGTCACGACCAGCCGCCACACCCGACTCCGCACGATTGGGGAGCGGCTCGGGATGACGATCCAAGGCACCTCGGAATACGCGCACGGCCTCGAGGAGGACGGGCTCCTCTCGGTCGTGAGCGGCGAGTACCGAGCCACGAAAAAAGGCATTGAATTCCTCCATGATCACATGCAGAAGCTCCGAGGCTTTGTCGATCGGGCCGGGAGGGAAATGGCGTTCGTGGAGACGACGGCGGCCATCGCGGGTGGGTCCATCCATCGCGGAGCTCGCCTGGGTCTGTTCATGGAGGACGGAGTCCTCGTCGCCCACGAGGGCCGTGCGTCGCCCTCCACCGGGGTTGCGGTTCACGACGCCGCGAAGGGCGAATTCGTGAGAGTCCACAATCTGGAGGGCATCGTGGCCCTCCGACCCGGACGAATCGTGGTCGGTCGGATTCGATCCGCGTCTCTCGGTCGGAAAGGCGCTGGTGGTGCTGCCTCCCGACGCGTGTTGCGGTCGGCCCGGGAGTTCACGGTCGCGGCGCTCGACATCGCGGGGGTTGTCCTTGCGCGGGAACTCGGACTCAAGCCGCGAATCGAGTTCGGTGTTCTCCCGGCGACCGTGGAGGCGGCGGAGCGTGGAGTCAACGTTCTCCTCCTTCTCCCGGAGGAGCGGGTCGCCGAGGCCGTCCAAGCGATCGAGACAGCGAACGCCAGGCTCGAAGACAAGATTCCGTACGAGACCGTGACCCTCGGGTGATCACTCGAGGACCGACACCGCATCGAGCCGCCCGTCCCCATCCCGGTCTTGGCCCGCGACCACGCGGTAGAAGTCTTCCCCCGGGGTGAACCCGTCGAGGACCTCGTCCGCGAATCGCGTGAGCCCGAGGATCGCGGCCATCGTGCCGACGGCATGCAGTCCACTCAGGAGGACGATGACCCGCGAGTGGTTCCATGGATTCCGGACCTTCGCGATCAGGCCGACCTGTTCGTCGGCGTACGGCCGGCGCGTGCGGGACGACTCCATCCGCCACACTTGCTTCCAGTCGAAGTTCACCGCGAGATGCGGGTTCACATCCATCGTGATGATGTTCGCCACCGGTCCGCCGACGAGGACCATGTCTTCCTTCCCGGCGCCCAACGCCTTGATCTCCGTGTCGAGTCGGACGACCAGTCCCTTCGGCGCGGCGAACAACCGGCCGAGGAAGAACCCGAGCTCCACGGCATAGGGAGAGTCCCGCGCGGTGGTGTTGAACGGTCCGTGGGTGTAGGGAGAGCCGACGACGATCGAACCTGCGAAAGTGCCATCCCGGGTGAATTCCTCCAGGAACCTGCCGACGAGCCCCGAATGGGGCAGCATGGGGGACGTGACGGGATTGCCGCGGCCCTTCAGCACGATCGCGAACGCCTCGGCGGTCGGAGCGAGGATCCGGGCGGAGGCGCCGCGCTTGGCTTCTTCCCGGACGACCTCCAAGAATCCCGCGGCCTCCAGGCGCCGGACATGATAGTACACCTTCTGCTCGTGGACCTTCAGGCGCGCCGCGAGGGCGTTCGGATAATCGGGGGCTTTCGCCAGCTCTTGAAGGATGCGCCACGCCAGGGGCGATGCGATGGCGGCGGCACGTTCGGGTCGATCGAGGACCTCGACCTCTCGGCCGATCGTCCCCTGGGATGTCTCCTCGATCAGCCAACGCCGGACCACGCCGCAGGCAGAGGTTCTATGCTATTAAGGATTTTGTAATGGTTATCGGAGAGTTTTAGGAGAGTCTTTAATACTCCATAGTCCTCTGCGCGAGTTATGGATTTCTATCCGGTCCGCGGTACGGGGTCGAATCGATGAAGGCCGTCATCCTCGCGGCCGGAGAGGGCGCTCGCATGGGGCCCTTCACCGCCTCCGTGCCGAAGGTCATGATTCCCGTCGGAAACCGCCCGCTCCTTGAATCGGTCGTCCAGGCCCTCGTCGAAAACGATGTCCGAGACCTGATCTTCGTCGTGGGATATCGCCGGGAACGAATCCAGTCCCACTTCCAGGATGGGAAGGCCTTCCGCGCGCGCATCACCTACGTCACGCAGGCGAAACAGCTCGGCACCGCCCATGGTGTGTCGGAGGCACGAGCCCATCTCGAGGGCCCCTTCCTCGTGCTCAACGGCAGCAACCTGGTCGACGGGCGATTCGTGGAGGACCTCCTCGGAAGCGCCGGAAAGCCGGCGGTCCTGATCACGCAGAGCGAACGGCCGCGGAGCTACGGCGTCGTCACCGTGGACGGGAAGAATCTGGTCGCGATCACGGAGAAGCCGACCGAGGTCATCTCGAACCTGATCAACACCGGGGCCTACGTCCTCGACGAGCGCGTCTTCGAGGAGATCGATCGCCTCGCGAAGGTCGGGAAGTACGACCTGCCGAGCGCGGTCTCCGCCCTCGCGCAACGCACGCCCGTCCTCGCGATCCGCACGGAGGGCACGTGGGTCGACGCCCTGTATCCGTGGGACCTCCTCCGACTCAACGCGACGGCCCTGAAGGCGGCGCACGAGGTCCGCGCCGGAACCATCGAACCGGCCGTGACGATCCGCGGCCGCGTGTCGATCGGAGACGGCTGCGTGATCCGGTCGGGCGCCTACCTGCAGGGCCCCTTGTCGCTTGGCCCTGGATGCGAAATCGGGCCAAACGCAGTGCTCCTGCCCTCCACGAGCTTGGGCAAGAACGTCCGGATCGGGGCGCACACGAGCGTCGCGAATTCAATCTTGATGGACGATGTGATCCTGGGCCCCGCGAGCGTCGTGCAAGACGGCGTGATCGGGTCCGGCGTCGTCGCTCGGGCCGGCCTCCTTGCGGCATCCGGAAGTGGCGACGTCCAGATGGAAGGCGAGTGGCATGCCGTCCCACAGTTGGGAGCGTTGATCGGAGAGGATGTCGAGATTGGGAACGGGGTGAGCGCCGCTCCGGGGACTGTGATCAACGAACGGGCCCGCGTCGAATCGGGGGCCCGACTCCGCGGCACGATCCCCGCGGGCGCGGTGGTCCTGTAGATGTGCGGCATCGTCGGATACGCGGGCCGGCGCAATGCCTTGCCGATCCTGCTCGACGGCTTGAAGCGCCTCGAGTACCGCGGGTACGACAGCGCCGGCGTCGCGATCGTCGGGAGCGGCCTGCAGGTCGTGAAGGACAAGGGTTTCATCGCGAACCTCGAGGCACAGCTCCCGACCATGGTCGGATCGACCGGCTTCGCCCACACCCGGTGGGCGACCCACGGGCCGCCCTCGAAGGTGAACGCCCATCCCCACGTCGATTGCACCGGGAAGATCGCGCTCGCCCACAACGGGATCATCGAGAACTACGCGAGCCTGCGGGAGAAGCTGGAGGCCGGCGGGCACAAGTTCCTGAGCCAGACGGACACGGAGAGCCTCGTCCACCTGATCGAATCGTACTACGAGGGGAACCTCGAAGAGGCGACCCGGAGGGCGTTGCATGACGCCCGGGGATCGTACGCGATCCTGGCGGTCCATGCGGACGAACCGGGCAAGGTCGTCGGGGCGCGGAACGAGAGCCCGCTCGTCGTCGGCGTCGGGCCGGACGAGAATTTCCTCGCCTCGGACGTTCCCGCCCTCCTCCGTTACACGGACCGCGTCCTGTACGTGATGGACAAGGAAATGGTGATCATCACGCCGAAGGGCGTCTCGATTCAGGACCTGGAGGGCAAGCCGGTCGCCCGTGCCCCTCAGCGGATCACGTGGTCGCTGGAGGACGCGGAGAAGGGCGGCTTCGAACACTTCATGCTCAAGGAGATTCACGAGGCACCGAAAGCGATCCACGAGACCCTGCTCGGCCGCGTCGCGAACCTTGAGGTGGATGGGTTCCTCTCCGAGGGGGTCACGAGTGTGAAACTCGTCGCGTGCGGCACCTCGTACCACGCCGCCCTCGTCGGCAAGTATGTCTTCGAGGAGCTGGCGCGGATCCCCGCGTCCGCGGAACTCGCCTCGGAGTACCGGTACAGTCAAGGGCCGTCGGAACGGCCGCTCGTGATCCTGATCTCCCAGAGCGGCGAGACGGCCGACACGCTCGGCGCGGCCCGGGAGGCCCGCCGTCGCGGGTCCAAGACACTGGGCATCTCGAACGTCGTCGGCTCGAGCCTCACGCGGGAGGTCGACAAGACGATCTACACGCGCGCGGGGATCGAGATCGGAGTCGCGGCGACGAAGACCTTCGTCTCGCAACTCGTGGCCTTGTACCTGATCGCCCTGAAGCTGGGCCAGGACCGCGGGGCCCTCGGCTACGATGAGCTCGATCGCCTGAAGGACCAGCTTCGTTCGCTCCCGCGGGCGGCCCAGTACGTCCTGAACAAGGCGGACGAGATCCGGTCGCTCGCGAAGAAATACGGTCAGGCAAGGGACATGTTCTACATCGGCCGCCATGCGAACTACCCGGTCGCCCTCGAGGGTGCCCTGAAGCTGAAAGAGATCTCCTACATCCATGCGGAGGCCTACGCGGCCGGCGAATTGAAGCACGGACCGCTCGCCCTCGTGACGTCGGCGACCCCGGTGATCGCGGTCGCGGTCCAGGATCCGACGTATGAGAAGATGCGCTCGAACATTGGCGAGGTGTCCGCCCGCGGGTCTCCCGTCCTGGCGATCGGCACGGAGGGAGACAGGGAGCTCCCCAAGTTCGTCGACGACGTGTTCGAGATCCCGGACATCCCGTGGATCTTCTCACCGATCCCAGTGAGCGTCGCACTCCAACTCTTCGCCTACGAAGTCGCGCGACTTCACGATTGCCCGATCGACAAACCGCGGAACCTCGCGAAGAGCGTCACGGTCGAGTGAAGTCCGTCACGCGATTCCCCGGGAACAACCCTATTAGAGAGAGGCCCTGTGTCTGCCACGATGCCGACCATCGAGGTCGTCCGCAAAGACCGCTTGACGCCGGGTGATGTGACGGAGGGGATCCGTCGGGACCGCGCGTTCGAGGACGAGAACGTCGTCATGGCGCGCTCGCAGATTGCCGTCGGGACAATCTCTGCGTGGCATCACCATGGGACGCGGCATCTGTATGGACTCCTCGTCTCCGGCCGAATCCGGTTCGACTTTGGCCGAAATGGAAAGGAGGCTGTCGAACTTACGTCAGGAGACTTCTTTCACATCCCCGCTGGCCTCGTCCACCGGGACGTGAATCCGAGCACCAAGGAGATCGCCGTCGTCGTGAACGTGAGCGTGGGCCACGGGCCCGCGGTCGTGAATGTGGCCGGCCCCTAGCCCTACCGCCGCGTGAAACCATCCGGCCCGGGGAGCGCGGTGTCCGGAGAGACCGGGGCGAGTCCGCCCGCGGCCGGCTCGGGGATGGATTTCTGACCGCGGGTCACGACGTAGGCGCCGAGCAGGATCAACGCACCGCCGGCGAGCGTGAACGAGTCCAAGGGATCGCGCAGGAGGAGGAAGGAGAGGATCGCCGCGACGACCACCTCGAGCAGGATGAGGAGGGCCGAGATCGTGGGCGAGATCGTCCGCATGCTGGCGACGTACAGCATGAGGGGGGCGAAGGTCGGGACGAGGCCGAGGTAAGCGACACCCAGCCACCCGGTCCCACTCCGCGGCAACGGCCAACCGACGAAGAACAGAGGCACCGCGGCGAACACCGCGCTCGTGCCCAAGATGGCTGCTGTCAGGGCGACGTAGTCTCCCCCGCGGTCCACCCGCCACTTTGTGCCTGCGACATAGAAGGCCCAGGTCAGGCCCGCGAGGAACACCAGGATGTCTCCCGCAAACTGCCCCCCGGAAAGGGTCGTCGGATCCAGTTTCGTCGCCAAGACGAGGACCCCGAGGCCGCCGATCAGGATCCCGGCGACCTTCGCTCGAGTGATCGCTTCCCGGAAGAAGAGGGCCATGAAGATCGCGATGAAGACGATGTTCACATTCACGAGCAGGGCGGTCCTCGATGCGGTCGTGAGGAGGATGCCCTCGTTCTGGAGGTCAAAGCCAATCGCGTTGATGGCCCCCAGGATCCAGACGATCGGCTCGTGGAACATCTTCGGGTCAAGCCGGCGCAGGCCGACGAGGACGGTGACGCCCAGCGCGGCACCGAGCCCCATCCGAGCGAACGTGAGGAAAAGCGGGTCCACGGTCCCGACCGTGAGTTTGCTCCCAGGGAAGGACGTCCCCCAGAGGACGCTCGCGAGGAGGATGAGCGCGTAATCCCGGCGGGTGGAGCCCATCTTCACCGGCAACTGCCGAGGGATGTTGAGCCTTTGCCTCGCGTTTCGCCGGGCAGCCGCAACATGCTACTCAGGCACAACTGGGTCCTAAGAAACGCTTAAGCGGAATTTCGCCAATCTGGTTATGTCGGGGCGTGGTGGGAGGAAGGGCTCTTCGCCATCGACGCCCGCGGGGAGAACAGGACGAATGGTCCGATTTGCACGGAATCACGGTCGCCCAGGCGGCGGACGGATTCCGCGACTCTCCTCGGAGAGCCTTGGCACGTCGAATGATCTCGTACACGAAACACGGAGGAGATGACATGGCACAACCAGTCGAGCCGGAGCCGAAACCGACGACCGCGGGGATAAGTGGACGCACGAAACTGATCGCGGGGATTGTCGTCGCGGTGCTCATTGTGGGGATCACCTCCGGGATCGTTTACGTGCTCAGCCAGACACCCGCTTCGGCGTTCGGGATCGTCAGGGTCGGATTTTCAATTTCCCTCACGGGACAGTACAATGTCGAGGGCAAGAACTCATTGACCGGCATCGAAACCGCCGCCAAGTGGAT
>Ga0209806_1000835_pt1 | contig 20953 bp, 18 predicted proteins | sample GraSoiAngelo_152_FD_186166 | JGI IMG/M metagenome (GOLD analysis project Ga0209806, IMG submission 186166) | Grasslands soil microbial communities from the Angelo Coastal Reserve, California, USA - 14_1009_12_30cm (SPAdes) (version 2) | ecosystem: Environmental > Terrestrial > Soil > Grasslands ... | reverse complement strand
GCACCGCATCGGTTCCGACGAATTCGGAGAGCGCGAGGTTCCATTCATGCCGTGGGGACTCCAGAACCGTCTCGCTCGAATCATCCGGCCGTCCGATGGCCACACGGTCATGCTCGCGGCGGATCATGGGTACTTCCTCGGCCCGACGCACAAGCTGGAGATCCCGCGGAAGACGTTGGAACCCTTGCTTCCGTTCGCCGATGCGGTCATGGTCACCCGAGGCGTGGTCCGCACCTCGATCGATCCCGGGGCGAACGTCCCGATCGTGCTGCGCGTGAGCGGCGGGGCGAGCGTCCTGAACGAAGATCTGTCGAACGAGAAGGTCACGACGTCGATGAAGGAGGCCGTCCGACTCAATGCATCCGCGGTCGCCCTCTCGATCTTCGTCGGGGCAGCGCATGAACACGATTCGCTCGTGAACCTGGGGAAGCTCGTCGACGAAGGCGAGGAGGTCGGCATCCCGGTCCTCGCCGTGACCGCGGTCGGGAAGGAACTCGAGAAACGGGATGCGCGCTTCCTGAGTCTCGCCTGCCGGATCGCGGCCGAGTTCGGCGCGCATTTCGTCAAGACGTACTTCTGCGACGATTTCTCGAAGGTCGTCGAATCTTGTCCGGTGCCTCTCGTCGTGGCAGGAGGCCCGAAACTGGAGACGGAGTTGGACGCCCTCGAACTCGCCTACGAGGCGATCCAGGAAGGCGCGCACGGCGTCGACATGGGCCGGAACATCTGGCAGTCCTCGAACCCGGTCGGCATGATCCGCGGGATCCGGGCGATCGTCCACGAGCGCGCGACCCCGAAGGAGGCACTCGACCTCGTGAAAGGCGCGAAGGCGAAGACGTAGGCGCGGCACCATGCGCGCCGCGATGTACTACGCGAACGACGATGTGCGGATCGTGGACCTACCGAAACCCCGGATCGGACCCGGCGAGGTTCTCGTCAAGGTCCGCTCGAGCGGGATTTGCGGCTCCGACGTGATGGAATGGTACCGGAAGCCGAAGGCGCCGCTCGTCCTCGGCCACGAGATCGCCGCGGAGATCGTCGAAGTCGGCGCGGGCGTCGACTCGCTCAAGGTGGGCGACCGAGTGTTCGTCTCCCATCACGTTCCTTGCGGCACATGCCGGTATTGTCTCGCGGGCCATGAGACGGTGTGCGACACCTTGCGGACGACGAACTTCGATCCGGGAGGCTTCGCGGAATTCGTGCGCGTTCCCTCGATCAACGTGAAACATGGCGTGTTCCCGTTGCCGAAGGAGGTTTCGGACGACGAGGGCGTCTTCATCGAGCCTCTCGCCTGCGTGGTCCGTGGGCAGCGCCTCGCGGGATTACGGCCCGGTCACACCGTGGTCGTGATTGGCAGTGGCGTCGCGGGCCTTCTTCATGTCAAGCTCGCGAAGGCGTCCGGAGCCGCGAAGGTGATCGCGACCGACATCGTCGAATACCGCAAGGCCGCGGCACTCAAGGCCGGGGCGGATGTGGTCATCGACGGTCGCGAGGATGTTCCCGCGAAGGTGCGGGAAGCCAACGACGGCCTTGCGGCCGAACTTGTGATCACGTGCACAGGAGCGCCGAAGGCGATTGTCCAGGGCCTCGCTTGCGTGGATCGAGGTGGCACCGTCCTGTTCTTCGCGCCCACCGAGCCGACCGCGAAGGTCGAAATCCCCTTCAATGCGGTGTGGCGCGAGGAAGTCACGATGACCTCCTCCTACGGGGGAAGCCCGCGCGACATTCTGGAGGCGATGGAACTCCTGGCGACCCGCCGCGTGACCGTGAAAGACCTGATCACGCACGTGCTGCCGCTCGCCGATGCGGAAAAAGGATTCCGTCTCGTCGCCCAAGCGAAGGACTCGATTAAGGTCGTCCTCCGACCCTAGACGCTCGAGTCCGACCCAGCCGGCGAGACGGAGAGGTCTCTTCTTTTGCAGACCCTCACTTCATCGTCGTTCCGACGTCGGCCCCGGTCCGCGGCATCGAGGCTGGCCCGCCGTAAGCCGGTCCCGGGGTAACCTCCTCCCAGATCTTCGTGTCTTTCGTCTCGGGCAAGTATTTCATGCCGATCACGAACGTCATTAGAGGAATCACGATCGCCCAGGCCAGTCCGGCGAAGATATTCCCCGTCCAGGCCGCGATGGCGACCGCGATCACGGGCGTGAAGCCGCCAAACTCGCCATTGCCCAGGTGGTACGGGACGGAAAGACAGGTGTATCGGATCCGCGCCGGGAAGAATTCCACCAGGAACGCAGCGATCGGGGCGTACACCATGGTGACGTAGAAGACGAGGACGAAGTTGAGCCCGATCAGGACGGGCACATTCGGGGGCGATGCGTTCGCCGCGATTCCCGCGAAGATCGGGTAATAGGTCAGCGCCGCGAGGAGGCAACCCGCCATGATGATTTTCTTTCGTCCGATCCGGTCGGAGAGCCGACCGAAGACGATGAAGAACGGAGTCGCCAAGGCGAGCGCAACGAGTACGATCTCGGCGGCGAGGACCCTGTCCATCTTGAGGGACACCTGCATGAAGTACAACGAATAGAACTGGCCCGTGTACCAGACCACGGCTTGGCCTGCGGTCGCACCGAACAGCGCGAGCAGGATGAGCTTCCAGTTCGCCCAGTTTCCGAGGGCCTCTCGGGTGGGATGCTTCGAGGTCCGACCTTCTCTCTTGAGTCTCGAGAACAACGGTGTCTCACGAAGTCTCCAACGGATGAACAGCGAGGCCGCGACCAGGAAGGCCGAGAGCAGGAACGGGACCCTCCATCCCCACGCGTTGAACGTCGCCGTACCGAGGCCGAGCTGGAGTGCGAGGATTACGCCCAAGGCCATGAAGAGGCCCAGTGTGGCAGTGGTCTGGATGTAGCTCGTCCAATAGCCTCGGCGCTCATCCGGCGCATGTTCCGCGGTGTAGACGACGGCACCGCCGTATTCGCCCCCCAAGGCGAGTCCTTGGACGACCCGGAGGGCAAGGAGGATGAGCGGGGCCAAGACGCCGATGGCTGCGTACTCGGGCAACACTCCAATCAACGTGGTTCCCGCACCCATGATAGTGATCGTGAGAAGGAACGCGTACTTTCGACCGACTAAGTCGCCGATCCGACCGAAGACGACGGCCCCGAATGGCCGCACGGCGAATCCCGCCGCGAACGTCCCGAGGGTCAAGAGGAACGCTCCCGTGTCCGCCGCGTGGAAGAACTTCACCGCCATCAAGGTCGCGAGGGATCCGAAGATGTAGAAGTCATACCACTCGATCACGGTCCCCGCGCCCGAGGCGGCGACGATGAATCGCATCGAATGCTGTTTTTCGCCCGCGAACCTGTCGGCTGCCGACCCTACCCCCGTGGCCATGCCGTGGGAAAGCTTGACACGACGTAAAGAGAGGCATGTTTACAGCCGACCACAGGTGTGTTCGTCGCGTGTTCCAGGGCCCCCGAGGGCGCTTGGCCGCCACGAGAAGGCCTCGATGCGTCAGGGTGATTCACTACCGTCTTTTACCTGAAACGATGCTACCGGAAACGTCGGCCGGAGAAGGGTCGGGCCGCGGGTGACCGGGCGTGGTCGTCTCCAGTGGAACCATTGACAGCCTGCTGAAGGAGAAGGAACAATACCCACCGTCGGCGGCCTTCCGGAAGGCGGCCGTGCTCCGGAGCGACTCGTTCCGGGTCGACGCGGCGAAGGACCCCGAGGCCTTTTGGGCGCGGATGGCGAAGGAGCTTGCCTGGATGGCCCCCTGGTCGAAGGTCCTCGAGTGGGACCCGCCCTTCGCGAAATGGTTCGTGGGCGGGAAGCTGAACATGTCCGCGAACTGCCTCGACCGGCACCTCGCGGGGCCTCGGCGGAACAAGGCCGCGATCATCTGGGAAGGCGAGCCGGGGGAACGCCGCGTCCTCACCTACCACGATCTGTGGCGGGAGGTGAACCGATTCGCGAACGTGCTGAAGGGGCTCGGCGTGAAGCGCGGCGACCGCGTGACGATCTACATGCCGATGATCCCCGAGCTTCCTGTCGCCTTGCTCTCATGCGCCCGCATTGGGGCCGTACACAGCGTCATCTTCGGCGGGTTCAGCGCCCGGGCGATTCGGGACCGCGCGGAGGACGCGGAGTCTCGCGTGATTGTGACGGCGGATGGCGGCTATCGTCGCGGAGCGGTCCTCCCACTGAAGAAGATCGTGGACGAGGCAATCGCGGATCTCGACGTGGTCCGGCATGTGGTCGTCTTCAAGCGCACGGGCGCCGAGGTACCGATGCGCGAAGGTCGGGACCATTGGTGGCACGAGCTGATGGCGAAGGCGGACGCGGACTGCGAGCCCGAAGCGATGGACGCCACGGACCCGTTGTTCATCCTGTACACGTCGGGCACGACGGGAAAGCCGAAGGGGATCCAGCATTCGACCGGAGGATATCTGGTTGGAGTCGCTACGACGACGAAGTACGTGTTCGACCTGAAAGACGAGGACCTGTTCTGGTGCACCGCGGACATCGGATGGGTCACGGGCCATTCGTACATCGTGTACGGTCCCCTCGCGAACGGCGCGAGCGTCTTCATGTACGAAGGCGCCCCGGACTGGCCCGAGCCCGATCGGTTCTGGCGTATGATCGAGGAGTACGACATCACGATTCTGTACACGGCCCCCACCGCGATCCGGGCGTTCATGCGGTGGGGCGACGAGTACCCGAGGCGACATGACCTCTCGAGCCTGCGCCTCCTGGGGACCGTCGGGGAGCCGATCAACCCGGAGGCCTGGCGGTGGTACCGCAAGACGATTGGCGGCGGTCGGTGTCCGATCGTGGACACGTGGTGGCAAACGGAGACCGGGATGATCCTCATCACGCCGCTCCCGGGCGTCACCACGACCAAGCCGGGATCTGCGACGCGACCCTTCCCCGGGATCGACGCGGAGGTCGTGGACGAGAAGGGCCTTCCGGTCCCGATGAACAAAGGCGGCTACCTCGTGATCCGGAAGCCGTGGCCCTCCATGCTACAGACGTTGTACAAGGACCCGGAACGGTACAAGCAGGTGTACTGGTCCCAGGTCCCCGGCAAGTACTTCACGGGCGACGGAGCGCGGATGGATGAGGATCAGTTCTTCTGGCTCATGGGACGGATCGACGACGTGATCAACGTCGCGGGCCACCGGATTGGGACGATGGAGGTGGAGTCCGCCCTCGTGAGCTATGGGAAGGTTGCAGAGGCCGCGGTGGTCGGGAAGCCGCATCCGGTCAAGGGGCAATCCCTCGTCGCCTACGTGGTCCTCAAGAAAGGGGAAGCGCGATCGGACGAGCTCAAGAAGGAGCTGCAGAAACACGTACGGGAGGCCATTGGAGCCATTGCCGTCCCGGACGACGTCTATATTACGGAGAAACTCCCGAAGACGCGGAGCGGGAAGATCATGCGCCGTGTGATCCGGTCCCTCGTGTCGGGTCAGGAGATTGGCGACACGACGACCCTCGAGGACCCCGGTGCCGTCGACGAGGTCCGCAAGTGGCTCGCCGAGGTCGAGGCGCACCCCGAGTAGCCTCGCGATCGCGGGGCCGCCGGCCTCGGGTCACTGCAGGCTCAGATACAGGAACGCGGTGAACGCGGCCGTCCGGAACCCGTGCGCCACCAGGAGGAATGATCCGAGCTCGCCGAGTGCGTGGCCGAATGCCCCGAACAGAATCGGGGACGTCAGCACGCCTTCGAAGAGGAAGGCCGCAAGGACGAAGATCAGGCCGAGGGCGGATCGCGCGCCCGTGTCGGCATACGTCTTCGCGTAGACCACAAAGAGGGCGGACAGGAGGGCGAGGCCGACGGTCGACACGATCACATCGATGTCTTCGAGCGTCTCGAAGGGGTCGATGCGGGGACCCGGTCCCGGCCGTCCCGGGCGCGGAACGAGGGCGAGAACGATTCCGATCGCGAGTCCGATCGCGACCATGGCTGCGGTCCACAACGCCGGGCTCATTCCCCATTTCCGCTCACGTGGCTGCACGACGATCACCTCTGATTTTCATGTCCTTCACGATGTTTTCGAAGACGGTCCAATGGGATTCCATGGAGGGAGAGAGGAAGTACACCTGCCCGTACCGATCTCCCGCGGTCGTGACGAGGCCGTTCTTTCCGAGGACGCGAAGATGATGCCGGACGGTCTTGTAGTCCAAGGCCAAGGCCCCCGCGAGCTGCTGGGCGTTCCTCGGCTCCTCGCGGATCGCGAGGAGGACCCGGGCCCGGGTGGCCGCCCCGATGCTGCTCCGAAACAGCCACCATAGCACTCGTTCGAGGCTGTCCACCGCGACCGTCGCGGGCAAGACCCTTGCGATAGTTGTACCTTGCCGACGACCCCCGAAAAAGGGGACAGGCGTGGGAGCGTCCTGTCCCGTTGGGGAGGGGCCATTGGGCCTGGGCTCAACCTCCGGTGTTGGACCCGCTCGCCGCGGCGGTCGCATTCGTCCGGTCGCAGGTGTGGCCCGCGGTGGAATTTCCTGCGCCGGTGACCGATCCGGTACCCGACGCATTCGTCGATGCGACGGAACCGGAGGCCGTCACCGCGTTCACCGCGAACGCCCCCGCCACGAGGACCGCCAGGACGGCGATCAGCGCGACGGCGACCATTGTCTTCACTCGTGTTCACCTCCTGAGGTCTTCCTCGGGAGGGCCGAGACGATGGGTGGTCATCCGCGTTTTCCACGATGGTTCCCAAATCTCGCACAGATTGCGACCCGATCCCGGACCAAGGTGTTACCAGGTGCCCTTCGGCCACCGGGTTCCAAAAGGTATTTGACGGAATCCGGACTTCATCACGTCATGGTCGTCATGAGAAGAATCTCGGGAGCCGGTCGAGGTCTGCTCGCCCTCGGCGCCGCGCTCTTACTCGTGAGCCTCTTCGGGAGCCTCGTGCTTCCGTCGACGTACGTCACGTGGTTCACCCTTTCGGGGAACCAACCCGCACTGCCCGCGGGATCGTACACCGGCATCCAGGCGACGGAACTCCTGAACACGCTCGTGTCCGGTCCGTACCTGTGGATCGCGTTCGGTTCGATTCTCGTATGCGTGGCGGCCGCCATCGCGATCGCCGGGATCGGAGAGAGGACCCGACATTTCGGCACCTTCGGGATCATCGTCCTCCTGCTCTACGCCGCCCTGCTGTACATCGCCGCGTATCAGTACAACCAGCAGGCTGCCGCGGGCGATGCCGCGATCTCGATCGGATACGGATTGATCGTGGCCGTCGTGGCGTGCGTCCTTATCGAGGCGGGTGCCCGCTTGCCGAGTGCCGTGCCGACTCGCCCCCGTGTGCCCGCGGTGGCCGCCGGTCGAGAGAAGGCGTAGACCCGGTCCGCAGCTCGGGACCGATTCCCCGCCGGGGCGGGCTACGGGTCGACCCAATGCGCGCGGCGCGAGGCGATGAGGCCCATGAGCGCCGTGAAGCCGAGCAGGTACGCCCATCCGAGGGCCACCTGCCAAACCGGGATGTCGATGAGGCCGAAGTAATACTTGGCGAGTTGCGCGGCGTGGGTCGTCGGGATGAGCATCGCGAAGGCCTGGGCGACCGGGTAGCGATCCAACGTGGATAGCGGATAGTATACGGGGGGCAGGAAGCCCAGGGCGATGCTGAGGACCTGAGGGATCGAGTTCGCCCGCCGCGCGTTCTTCGTCGTCGCGCCGATGGCGAACCCCACGAAGACGAGTCCGATCCAAAGCAGGAGAGCAGTCGCGAGGGCGACCAGGACTCCGATGGCGGGAACGGGCGCGGACAAGAGCACCAGGACCAGCGCGACGAGGACCCCGGGGAGGGCGACGACGAGGCCGCTCACCGAGAGTCCGACGGCGTAGGAGGCCGGAGACACTCTGGACGCGACGAGCATGTCCTGGAATCGAAACCATTGCTTGTTGAAGTACACGCTTTGGGACGCGAAGAGTCCCGTGAACGCGAATGTGAGGATGATCGCACCGACCAGGGATTGGACGGCCGCGCCCGGCGCCGTCGCGAACACGAAGATGAAGATCACCGGCAGGAAGGAGAACAGGCTGATCACGACGAGGAGCATGGGGTCCCGGAGGAGAGGCAAGGCATCGAACAGCCCGATGTACAGCGCTTCACGTATCCTCGACTTCAATCGATCCCCCCACGATCTTGATGAAGGCCTCCTCGAGGCTCGCCGGTTTGAAGGTCACCTTCCGTTTCTCGCGCAGACCGCGCTCGACGATCGCGAGGATTTCCTCCGCGGACCGCGGCTCGAGCACTTCGGGCGGGCCCGTCCCGTTCCCCGCCGGGTGCTCGACGATCACCCGCATTCCCACGCCGGTGTCTCCCTTCGCCTCTTCCACGGTTCCGTGGAACGCGGTCCGGCCTTTGTCCACAATGAGCAAGTCGTCCGCGAGCATTTCGGCCTCATCGAGGTAATGCGTCGTCAGGAGGATCGTCGCGCCTTTCCGAGTCAGCTCCCGCAGCATATGCCAGACGGAACGCCGGCCGAGCGGGTCGAGCCCGATCGTCGGTTCGTCGAGGAACAAGACCTCGGGGTCCGCCACGAGCGCCATGGCGATGATCAGACGTTGGCGGAGCCCCCCCGACAGGTCCGAGGCGAGCTTGTCGCGGTGTTCCCAAAGGCCCAGATCATCCATGACCTTGCGCGTGCGTTCGCGGGCCGTCCCACGGGACTGACCGCGTATCATGCAGAAGTAGAGGATGTGGTCGTACGGCGAAAGGAGCATCTGCGGCCGGGCTTCCTGGGGGACGACCGCGATGTGCGGACGGATGGCCTTCGGGTCCTGGAGGACATCGTGGCCGAGGACGAACGCGCGACCCGCGGTCGGCTTGAGCTGGGTCGCGAGGATCCGCAGGAGGGTCGTCTTCCCCGCGCCGTTGCGGCCGAGCAGGCAGAAGATTTGGCCTTTGTCGATCGAGAAGGAGACGCCCTCGAGAGCCTTCGTGCCGCCGGGGTATGTTTTCCCCAGGTCTTCGACGCGGACGACCTCCATGAGGCGCGCTCAAACAGACCGCGCTACTTGAGGGTTCCGCGCCCGCTTGCGCGACATTGACCGCGGGGCGGGAGACGATAATCTCCTGGTGGGAGAGTCCCGAATTCGATCGAATCCTCTCCCTGGACGATGAACCCGCACCCGCACACACGCAATTTAAGGCGGTGCGAGGCCTCTCGTGAAATCGCTCTGCGGAGGGCGCATGTCTGTACCTGCCTCTGCCCCGATTGGTCCGCGCCGTGGCGGGACTCCGCGATCGCGAGCCCTCGTGGTTACGATCGCAATCATCGTCACGCTCGCGGTAGTCGTATCGGGAAGTGCGGTCGTTCTGCTCTATTCCAAGATCCCGGTTTCCTCCAGACAAGTTCTCGCGGTCGGCCACGGTCGCTCCAGTTTGGCTGTTCCTCTGATGACCATGTACACGGCGCCGAAGATTCCGAACGCGCAGGTAGAGTCTTCCGCCAACTGGTCCGTGGCGTCGACCCGGACGGGTCCTTCGACGACGTACCTGTTCCAATGGAGTCTCTTGACCCATCTATCAATACCGGTCAGGTTCGTACTCAATGCCACGACGGAGGACCAGAATTTCGGTGCATTCGCCCTCGGTTCGACGGCGGATGGATTCGCATACTATCCCGCCGGGACGTGCAGCGGAGGATGCAACTCGACTGGAAAGGTCTTCGGGGCCAGCGGTGCGGGAATCCATGATGTCTTCTACCAGACCTGGCGCATGGACTACACCGTCCGACGAATCACCGATGGGATCGGGCCGACGCAGACATCCTATCTCGAGGTCGAGTTCGCCCTCTCTCCGCAACGGATGATTGGAATCGTCCTCCCCGCCGCGAATGTCACGCCTCCGGGACCCGGCGACGTCCTGGATGCTTCCGATATTCTGCACCTTCCGGCCTACGGGCAAGTCACGACTTCTTCCCACGGAACCCATTCCCCTCCGGATTTCTTCCGAAACACGGTGGGGACGGTTGCGTTCGATGCGGGACCGGAGGGAACGGTGACGGCGCAACTCACATCGCGGTTTCGATGGAGTACCGTCGACGACTTTGTACTCTCGTTCCGGGCGTCAAAAGAAACCTGGATTCGGTATCTTTTCGATCTTCGATTCGGCTCGTTGTTGATCGAGTACGTGCCGCCTCTCCCTTAGCGGGAAGGTCCTTTCGGATCCGTCCCATCACACGTTCCAAAAGCTTATTCGTCCACGGGATTTCCGGCGTCCGTGGAACGGACCTCCTTCGACATCGTCGTGGTCGGCGGAGGGGCGGCGGGTCTTCGGGCTGCGATTGCCGCGGCCGAGTCGGACCCGGATCTGACGATCGCCCTCGTGTCGAAGGTCTATCCGATGCGCAGCCACACGGTGTCCGCGGAGGGCGGGACGGCCGCGGTCCTGCGCGATTACGACTCCTTCGAGCTCCACGCGCTCGACACGATCAAAGGATCCGACTTCCTCGCGGACCAGGACGCGGTCGAGTTCTTCGTCGCCCGATGCCCGGAGGAGATCATCCGGCTGGAACACTGGGGCTGCCCGTGGTCCCGCGACGAGGACGGCCGGGTGAGCCAACGGGCGTTCGGCGGCATGTCCGTGAAGCGGACCGTGTACGCCGCAGACAAGGTGGGCTTCCACATCCTCCATACGCTCTTTCAGACGTCCATGAAATACGACCGGATCCATCGGTTCGACGAATACTTCGTGACGAGCCTCATCGTCGACGCGGGGGCGTGCACGGGCGTGGTCGCGCTGAACCTGCGCGGCGGCAGCATGGTGGCGATCCAGGGGAAGGCGACGATCCTCGCGACCGGCGGATGCGGTCGCGTGTACGAGTTCACGACGAACGGCTTCATCAAGACGGGAGACGGGATGGCGCTCGCCTACCGCGCGGGCGTCCCGCTGAAGGACATGGAGATGGTCCAGTTCCACCCCACGTGCCTCCCTGGCACCGGCATCCTGATCACGGAGGCCGCGCGCGGCGAGGGCGGTTACCTGATCAACAAGGACGGGGAGCGCTACATGCAGCGCTATCTGCCCGGCAAGATGGAGCTCGGGCCGCGGGACATCCTCTCGCGGGCGATGGTCCAGGAGATGAAGGAGGGTCGGGCCTTCGAAGGACCATACGGCCTGTACCTGGGACTCGATCTGAGGCATCTCGGCGCGAAGAAGATCAATGAGCGAATCCCGATGGTCCGCGAGCTCGCGGAGAAATACATGGGCTTGGACCCGGTCCACGAACCGATCCCGGTGCGACCGGGGCAACATTACATCATGGGGGGCGTGTCGACGAACCTGAAGGGCGAGACGACCCTGCCAGGCCTGTATGCCGTCGGGGAGACGGCCTGCGTGTCGATCAACGGCGCGAACCGGCTCGGCTCGAACAGCCTGAGCGAGTGCCTTGTCTTCGGCGCCGCCTGCGGGCATGCCGCGGTCGAGTTCGCGAAGAGAAGGTCGACCTACCCTCGCGGGGCCGCCGCGCGGGAGGCCCTGAAGAGGGAGGAGGCCCGCGTCTTCGACGACCTCTTGGGCCGCGAGCGCGGCAAGGAGACCGTGGCGGGGATCCGCATCGAGATGCAGCAGCTCATGGAGCGCGATGTGGGGATCTTCCGAGAGGAATCCGCCCTCTCGGATGCGTGCGGCATGCTGGGGAAGCTGCGGGACCGCTTCGCGTCCGTCGGACTCGCGGACAAGGATCGCGTGTTCAACACGGAGCTCACGGCCGTCCTCGAGCTCGACTTCATGCTCGACATCACGATGACGATCGCGCACAGCGCGCGGAATCGTCACGAGTCCCGAGGCGCGCACAGCCGCACCGATTTTCCGCAGCGGGACGATGCGAACTACCTGAAGCACACGCTCGCGTTCCAGACGGACGGTCCGCCCCGGATCGACTACGTCCCGGTGACGATCACGAAGTGGCAACCCGTGGAGAGGAAGTACTAGGATGGTCGAATCCGAGGTCGTCTTTCGGGTGAAGCGGTACCGGCCGGAGTCCGGCGGACGCCCCACGTTCCAGGAATACACGATCCCGTATCGGAGCGACATGGTCGTCCTGGACGGCCTGAATTACATCAAGGACCATGTGGACCCGACGCTCACGTTCCGCTGGTCATGCCGCATGGGGATCTGCGGATCCTGCGGCGCCGACGTGAACGGCCAACCGCGGCTCACGTGCGGCACGTACATCCGGGACGTGCACAAGGGCGCGGTCACGGTCGAACCCCTCTCCAACTTCCCGATCCTCAAGGACCTCGTCGTGGACTTCGATGACTTCCTGAACAAGCTCGCCTCCGTGACGCCGTACATCGTCCGGAAGGACTGGGGAGACCTGACGAAGGAGTACGTCCAATATCCGGAGGACGTGGAGGCCTACCGGCAACAGAGCCTGTGCATCAACTGCATGTTGTGCTACGCGGCCTGTCCGGTCTTCGGCTCGAGTCCGGAGTTCGTCGGACCGGCGGCGTCGGCCCTCGCCCTCCGCTACAATCGCGACACGAGGGACCAGGGGGCGGATGCCCGTCTGGCGCGGTTGAACACGAAGACCGGGATCTGGGAGTGCACGTTCGTGGGCGAATGTTCTGTCGTCTGCCCGAAGGATGTGGATCCTGCGGCGGCCATCCAGACCCTGAAATTCCTCGCGACGATGCGACACATGCGGCGGCTCCTGATGCCGGGCGCCTCCTCGCGGTGATCCGATGACCGGCCGCGAGTATCCCTGGAAACGTCGCCCGGGTTGGTGGCTCCGCAACCGGCGTTACCTCGGGTTCCAACTGCGGGAGGCGGGTGGCGTCGTGTGCGCTCTGTACGGTCTCGTCCTCCTGAACATGCTGATCCAACTTCGGGAGGGGGAGTCCGCATACACGGCTTTCCTGGACCTGCTGCGGACGCCGCCGGTCCTCTATCTGAACCTCGTCCTCTTCGCCCTCGTGGTGTGGCACGCCCTCACCTGGTTCATGCTGATCGGGAAGGCCCAACCGATCCAGTTCACGCGGCAGCCTCTTCCATGGAAGGTCGTTTTCGGGGTCAACGTGCTCCTGTGGTTGGGCGTCTCGGGAGCGGTGGTATACCTGATCTTCGGGGGGATCTGAGATCGCCGAGGAGAGTGTCTCCACCGGGGAATCGCTCGCTTGGAATCCGGGTCGGGAGACCGTTCACGCGGACGCCGAGGCGCCCGCGGAGGTGCTCCTCGAGCCGGTTTTCTGGAGCCTCTTTTCCCTGGGCGGTTTCATCACCGCCTTTCTGTTCCCGGTGACCCTCTTCGTGCTCTTCTTCGCCGCCCCGTTGCATCTGTGGCCGACGGACCCGGCGGCCTATACGACGTTCCTCGGGCACTGGAAGGGGCCGCTCGTCCGATTGTTCTTCTTCGTCCTGATCGGCGGGTCCCTGTTCCATGGCACCCATCGCCTGAAGTTCATGCTCGTGGACGCCGGCTTCAAAGGCCCTGCGGCCGAGGCGTTCCTGGACCTCATCTTGAACGGCGTCGCGATTTTCGGGAGCCTGGGCGCGCTTTTCTACGCGGTGCGCGGCTGGCTCTTTTAGTCCTCTTCGGTCTCTTCGTGGACCGTTTCTTCGTGGACCGTTTCTTCGTGGACCGTTTCTTCGCAGGCCGTTTCTTCGCGCGCGGTCTTTTCGCCGGCGCTTTCTTCGCCACGGCTTTCTTTGACGGCGCCTTCGGCGCGCCGGGCTCCGCGGGCGGGACGAGCTTGTAAACGAAATCCTTCTCGCGCACGCGATCGCGGACCTTCATCCCGACTTCCTGGCCCTGGGCCGCGTTCGCCACGATCCCATGTTCGATCTGCAGCGAGTCCACGGTCTGCTCGAGGTTCGTGGAAGGCCCCTGAATCTGCACCGTGTCTCCCACCGCGAGAGGACCGTCGGTGAGTTTGATTGCGGCCACTCCAATATGGCCGAAAAAGTGGAAGACCTCGCCGACCTTCTTCCGTTCCATCGACCGCACATGGGATGCACGCGATAAAAACGTTCCCGGTTCGGGTACGATTTGCGAGAATCTCGGCCTGCCAACGGCAAGTCTTAAGTGCAAACACGAAATATAGCGGCCGCGGAAGGGGGGAATGTCCTTCTATGGTGATGCCTCTTAATGTGTTAGAAAAATCTATCAACAAGCGCGTCCAGTTGCTCCTCAAGGACAACCGGATCCTCGAAGGCAAGCTCGTCGGATACGACGATTACATGAACATGGTCCTCGAGGACACGGAAGAAACGAAGGAGGACAATGTCCGGCGCGTCGGGACCGTCGTCCTCCGGGGAAACAACGTCGTCACGATCGTCCCGAAGTGAGCGGCGAGGCCAGAAAATACATAACCGCGACCCCGCATCGGAGAGCGGATGCAGCTCGTGATCATTGCCGGAGGCCTCGGCAAAAGGCTGCGCCCCCTGACGCTGACCCGCCCGAAGGCCCTCATCCCCCTCGTGGATCGACCCCTGGTCGTCCATCTCCTCGACTCGCTCCCGCCCTCCTGCGACGAGGCGATCATCGCCGTCAATTACATGTACGAACAGGTCCGCGACTTCTTTCGGGAACACGAATTCCGCGTCGCGGTCCGCGTCGTCGACGAGCCCGTCCCCCTCGGTACGGGCGGCGCCCTGAAGAACGTGGAGCGGTACCTCCGGGGTTCGTTCGCGGTGTACCATGGCGACATCGTCGACACGGTCGACTTCGACGACCTCGTCCGGACGCATCGGAAAGCGGGCCGGATCGGAACGCTCGCGTTGTGGCCTGTGGACGATCCGTCCGCCTTCGGCGCGGTGGAAGTCGAAAGGGGCCGGATCACGCGGTTCGTCGAGAAGCCCGCGAAGGGCGACACGGCGAGCCGTCTGGTAAACGCCGGCCGCTACGTGTTCGAGCCAACCGTGTTGGACTTCATTGAACGAGGCCGTCCGATCTCGATGGAACGAGAGGTCTTCCCGCGGCTGATCGAGCAGGGCCTCACGCCCTATCGGTTCGACGGATGGTGGTCCGACGCGGGCACACTCGCGAATTACCTGAACGCACAGCACCTCCTGCTTGCCGCTGGTCGGGCCAAGATTGCTCCCGAGGCGGACGTGACCACGGGCATCCTGCGACCCCCCGTCTACATCGGTGCGGGATCGTTCGTCGAAGGCCGACTCGGGCCGGACGTGGTGATCGGCAAGTCCTGCAAGGTCGGTCGCGCGTCGGTCGTGAACGCGACCCTCCTCGAGGGCGTGAGCGTGGACGACAAGGCGGAGATTGCGTCCTCGATCATCGGGGCCGGAGCCGCAATCGGGGAGGGTGCGCACGTGCGGGACAGCATCCTGGAGGACGGCGTCCAAATTCCTCCCCACGCGGAGATCGAGGACGACCGGGTGGCGGCATGACCCGTCTCTTCGGCACGAACGGCATCCGCGGCGTCGTCGGCGAGATGATGAACGCGGACCTCGCGGTGAAGGTCGGCCGCGCGATTGGGACGTTCTTCGAGGGCGGCTCGGTCGGACTCGCTCGGGATCCGCGGCTGAGCGGGCCGATGCTCGCCCGGGCCGCCGCCTCGGGCCTCATGTCCGCCGGATGTGACGTGATCGACTTGGGCATGGTCCCCACGCCGTGCGCCCAGTACTTCGTCGCGAAGTCCGGACATCTCAAGGGGGCGGTCGTCGTCACGGCCTCCCACAATCCGCGGGAGTTCAACGGCCTCAAGGCGATCGACGCCCGCGGTATGGAGATGCGTCGCGAGGACGAGGAAGTGATTGAAGCGATTTACTTCGAGAACCGATTCCACGCCGCAGCCTGGGCCGACGTCGGGTCCGGCCGGACGGACGACACCGCGATCTCTCGTTACATGGAAGGGATCGGCGCGAAAATCGATGCGGAGGCCATTGGAAAGCGGAATCCTCTGGTCGTGATCGATCCGGGAAACGGGGCCGGTTGCGTCGTGACTCCGTATCTCTTGCGATCCCTCGGATGTCGCGTCCTGACACTCAACGCGCAACCCGACGGTGCCTTTCCAGGGCGACTGCCTGAGCCCACGCCCGACCATCTCGGAGATCTCATGCGGGTCGTGTCGGAGGTCCATGCGGACCTTGGGGTCGCGCACGACGGGGACGCGGACCGCGCCGCCTTTGTGGACGACAAGGGCGCGTTCGTGGTCGGAGACAAAGCCTTGGCGCTCCTCGCTCAAGCCGCGGTGAAGAGCCGGGGAGGGGCGGTCGTGACACCCGTGAGCACATCCAGCGTGGTCGAGGACGTCGTCCGCGCCGCCGGGGCGAAGGTCATTCGGACGCGAGTCGGCTCGCCGATCGTCGCGCGCACGATGTTCGAGTCCGGCGCCGTCTTCGGCGGCGAGGAAAACGGCGGAGTGATCTTCCCGGACCATCAGTTTTGCCGCGACGGGGCCATGTCCGCGGCGAAGATGCTCGAGCTGCTTGCCCACGAGGGGAAATCCCTTTCCGCGCTCGTCGCGGCCCTCCCGCAGTATCACATCAAGAAGGCAAACGTGGCCGTCCCGGTCGAGCGGAGGGAAGCGGTCCTCACGTCGATCGTGGAGTTCGCGAAAGGTCGGAAGGTCGACACGACGGACGGCGTGAAGATCCTGGAAGGAGACGGCGCGGTCCTGGTGCGCCCGTCCGGGACCGAGCCGATCTTCCGGGTGTACGCGGAGGCCAAGACCCCCGCCCGCGCTGACGCGCTCGCCGACGAGGGCGTCGCCCTGATCCAGAAGGCCCTAGGCCACCGGTAGTGGGCCCGCGGCCAGAAGGATCAGATAGGCCAGGATCGCGCCGGACACGGTCGAGATCAGATTGTTCGTCTTCTTGTTCACGATCCCGCGACGTTCCAAGGTCGCCCCGATCACGCTGTCGATTTGGCATCCGAGGAATCCGATCGCCATCGGGAGGATCAGGTAGACCGGCGACGCGGGCATCGATTGTCGAAGGCCGTAGAGGCCCGCGAGGTAGGAGAGGACGAACCATCCGACGATCGACGTGTACACGGCCGCTCCGAGAGCGCATGCGGTTCCGAGCACAGAGACTCCCCCGTCCGTCCCGGCGGGAACCGGTTTCCCGTTCGTGATGAGGTACGTGTGTCGGGAGAGGACGCCGATTTCGCTCGCCAAGGTGTCGGATCCCGCGACCGAGAGGGCCGACAGGAAGACGACGCCGCTGATGGCCTTCGGGAATCCCGGCGGTTGGAGGAGCGAGAGGACGGCGACGGCCATCAGGGCCAGGCCGTTCGCGAGTACGTTCGTGGCACGGCGCTCCCCACGGATGCCTTCTTGGACGCCCATCGCCTCCTTCAGGGCGAACCGGTATCGGGTCGCGAGGAAGCTCGAGAGGAGGAAGAAGAGGAGGAGGAACAACCAGGTCACATCGCCGAAGATCCCGATCACCATGCCGACGACGAAGGACGCCAGACTGCCGTCCCAGGTGAGCACGTTCCGGCGGTAGGCGAGGGCGCTCAGGACCCCCGTCAGAAACACGCTGATGAGCACGGAGGATACGAAATCCAGCGGCACTGGCGCGGGCAAAGAGGGTGCCCATTAAAGCCTTTCCCTCCTGATTCGCCTCAGCCGAACCAAGCGTCCAACGACTTCTGTTTTTGTTCGGACCGCGCGGCTCCGAACTTGCCGAGCGCCGCGTCAATCCGCTCCCGCGAGAAGTCGAATTCGTCGCACAGCATCTTGCGGACGCCGTCCGGGTCGGGTTCGCGGAACACGATCTCGACGCGATCGAGGACGTTCGGGAAGAGGAAGATCTTCCGCACCTCGTCCTTTGACTCGATGTCGACGCCGAGTTCCGTCAAGGCGCCTTCGAGCGTCCCATGTTTTTTGATGAGCGCGAGCGCCTTCTTCGGCCCGATGCCTCTCACCCCTTCGTTGAAATCGGTGCCGATCAACAAGCCCATGTCAACCAGTTGCTCCCGCGTGAGGCCCAAGTTCGTGAGGGTCGCCTCGAGGGAGATCTCCTCCGGGCGGACCTCGACGAAGACCTCCTTTCGCGGGAGTTTCCGCCGTCCGCTGATCGCGAGGTTCTTCACGAGACGCGGGGAGCCGAACAGGAGGGAGTCGAAGTCCTGGGATGCCGCCGCATACGCGGTCCCGTTTCGGGCCATCGCGCTCGCCTGTGCCTCACCTTCCCCGGGCGCTTGCACGACCGGGACACCGAGGAGCTCCAAGAGGCGCTTGGATTGGTCGATCATCACACCCGTCAGGCGCGACGTCTGCATCGCTTTCGTCCGCGCCGTCGCGAGATCTCCGATTTCGACGGCCTCCCGCCACTCCCGCTCCGCCTTCCGTTTGATCTCTCCGCGCGACCGGATCGTCCGCGCTTTCAGCCGCGGAGGTTCTCCGTCGAAGACGAAGACGGGTTTGAGCCCCGCCTCCACGAAATTGGACAGGCGATAGATGAGTCCCGACAGATGGGATGTCACCCGACCCTGGCGATCCATGAGGGGCGTGCCGTTCGGCTGTCGGATGATGGCGAGGAATTGATAGAGGGTGTTGAACGCGTCGATTGCGAGGATCTTTCCGGAAAAATCCTCGAGTTTACGCGGCTCGAGCACGACGATGTCGGAGAGATTGATTCCCATTTGCCGTGCGATGCCCGCCGGCCGGTAAAGTTTTTGCCCTCTACATCTCGGCGGCTCGGACGCCGAGTAGGAACGTCTCCTCTCCGAGCCCTGCTTCGATCACATAGGCGTCCTCGGCGGGCTCCTGGACGAACCGCACATCGAGGGCGTTCGCGTCCCGCAAGATCATGTCCTTCCAAGGCTGCAGTTTCGTTCGCAGATCTTTGCCTGCGACCAACTCGACGTCCACGACGCGCTCCGTGGCGATGTTCATGTCCTTCCGGGCTTCTCGGACGAGCTCCACGATCTCCTTCGCGTAGCCTTCCGCGATCAGTTCCTTCGTCATCCGGGTGTCCAGATACACGACGCCGCCTTCGAACGGTTCCTCGACGACGTGTTCTGGCACCGACTCGACGAAGGAGACCATCGCCGGATCGATGCGGACCTTCTGTCCCTCGATCCCGACGGAGTACTCCCCGCGGTCGAGACCGGCCTTGATCTTCCATGCGTCCTGGGAGCGGAGGAGGATTTCGATCTTCTTCGCCCAGAGCTTGTACGCGGCGCTGACGGAGTTCATGTGGACCTGGACATCGATCTTCATCCCGTGCCAGGTCTCCTCCGGGCCCACGATGTCGAGTTCCTTCGCCCCGCTCTGCCCGACGATCACCTTTCGGAAGGCGCCGACCGCATCGAGGCCGAGCTGGTCCTCCGTCTTCACGGCGATCCGCGCCACGGGCCAATACCGCTCGATCCCCGCGCGCCGCTTCGCCTGGAACGCGGCTTCGAGGCTGCGCCGGAGGAAGTCCACGTAGGAGTTCACCTGGTCGTCCGTGATCTGGAGCGTCCCCGCCTCCTTCGAGGCGATGATGGCCGCCTGAATCTGGTGGGAAATCTCCTCCGTCGGACCAACGGTCGCATCCCCAATGCGTTTCAACACCTGGACCCCCTGATCGTATCCGCCGTGTTCGATGCCCCTGCGGGCCCACGTGAGGAAGTCGTCTTGTCCGTCTCCCGTGAGGAGCCCGCGTTCCAGCAACGCTGGGATCTTGCTCACGGGGGAGTCTTCGAGCGGCCCAAGGGACACGCCGTCCGCCTCCGTAGCATAGAGGATTTTCCGGAGGAGGCCCCGGATCCCAGCGAGTTCCGCGGGGTCACCCGTCCAGGCTTCGAGCCTCACGCCGAACGTGTCATGGATCTCCTTGAGGACTTGGATTGCGTAGAGGGGGAGGATCATGGGCTCTTTCCCGCGGAGGGAGACCGCGAGGTAAGCCTGCGGGCCCCGGGCCGCGAAGACGAGGCCCCCCTCCGCTTTCGTGCGCGCGACTCCCTTTCCTCCATTCGGGAACGCCTTGTTCACGAACGCCTTCACCTGGTTCTCGAGGTTCGTCGCGCGGACGGCCTCCTCGGGAGGCAGGTAGGGGCGGCTCTCATGGGCCACGAGGGCCCCGGTGGAATGGAAGAGGAGCGCGTCGTCGATGGGGTAGCCGCCCTCCGGCTCGACCCGCACGACCGCGGTGTCCGTCGTCTGGTGCTTCCCGTCGTCGAGGGGCCGCGCGTAGTGCACCTCGAAATCGAGGTCCATCGTCCCGACGTCCTTCGGTTTCAGGCCGAACTCGAGCGTCGCCTTCTCGTTGGGCTCGAGTCGCTCGATCGCCTTGAGGCCCTGGATTTCCACCGGGCCGCTCACGATCGGCGTCACGTGCTCCGCGGGCCAGTTCCCCTTGTTCGTGATCTGCATGTCGATCCGCGTCCAGCGGTTCGCCTGGAGGCCGAGGTTTGTCGTCTCGAGGAACAACCGCGGGTTTCGGTCCTTGAGGATCTGCTCGATGCGGCCTCGGGCGCTCGCTTCGGCGCGTTCGATGAGGCCCTCCAGACTGCGGAGGTCCTCCTGGCGGAACGCCTCCTCGGCCTTCGCGAGCAACCCTTCCACGTCCCCGAAGTCCGCGTTCACCGCCTTCGCCTGACCCACCATCGCCTGCAGTTTGGCGAGGCTCTCCCGGGCCTTGTCGAGGACCGTGTGCCGCCTCTGGCGCGCGAGGGACTCCTTCGCCCGCCGGAGGTAGTCCTCCATCTGCTTGTAGTTCTTCTTCTGGATCGCGCCCTCGATCTTCGTCAGGTACGACTCCGCCTCGCGGGCGTCGAGGCCCTGGCTCTTCGCGATCTGGATGTCGTTGATCAACGACGCGAGTTCGACCTCCACCTTCTTCCCGGCGATCTCGCCCTTCGACCGTTCGAGGGATTCGTGGAGGCCGAGCTGGATCTCCCGCACGCGCTCGTACTTGCCCTCGTGGAAGGCCTCCTCCGCCTCTCGAAGGAGGAGCTCCGCCTGGCTCGTGTCCGCGCCGATCCCCTTCATCTCCTTGACCGTATCGCGGGCCGCTGCGAGGATGTCGGCCATTCGGTCCTTCAGCTGCCCCTGGACCTGCTGGGCCTGGCCACGCGCCTTCTCGATGAACTG
>Ga0209806_1000829_pt1 | contig 21036 bp, 20 predicted proteins | sample GraSoiAngelo_152_FD_186166 | JGI IMG/M metagenome (GOLD analysis project Ga0209806, IMG submission 186166) | Grasslands soil microbial communities from the Angelo Coastal Reserve, California, USA - 14_1009_12_30cm (SPAdes) (version 2) | ecosystem: Environmental > Terrestrial > Soil > Grasslands ... | reverse complement strand
CCCAATGCCGCCCACCAATAGCGGCCCCGTCGTCTAGTGGCCTAGGACGCAGCCCTCTCAAGGCTGAGATCGCGGGTTCGAATCCCGCCGGGGCTACCAATTCCATTTCCGCCTCGCCCGCCGCCGAATTCCGCACCGCTGACGCCAGCCATGCGGAACCCTGGCCTGTGACACGCACCGCTGACGCCAGACGTGCGGAATTCCGGGGCGGCTATTGACACCTCGGCGTGGAGGACCAATAGTCGAGGCGAAACGACACGACTCGGACAAGGAGGAGCCATGGAAAAGACGCTGTACGAGCGACTTGGTGGAATCAACGCCATCACCGCTGTTGTCGAAGCCTTCAGAGATCGGGTCGCCGCAGACGACCGGATCAACCTCAAGTTTGCGAGGACGGATCTTGCGCGCTTGAGAAAGATGCTCATCGACCAGGTCTGCGAAGCCACTGGCGGTCCGTGTCAGTACAGGGGACGCAGCATGAAGGAAGCACATGCCGGGATGAAGGTCACCAACGGTGAGTTCAGTGCCCTGGTCGATGATCTTGTCGCGACGCTCAAGCAATTCAAGGTCCCTGGCCGCGAGCAGGACGAGCTCTTGGCGATCCTCGGTCCACTCAAGTCAGAGATTGTCGAGGTGGATTCGAGTCAGGTCGGAACAGCACTTCCAGACGCGTTCCAACCTGCGCCGGCGCTGATGACATAAATGCGGAATCAATGCCGGGATGTTGAGCGACCGGCGCGCAGCCGCGCGCGCCGGTCATAGATTGCTAGGTCAGTAGCCGAAGCACGCGGTAGCGGGGACGCCCTTGATGTCGAGCTGCCCCTTCGCCGAACTGAGGTCGGCCAGGTCGCTGTTGAACTGTCCGCTGAGCGCGGAGATCGAGCCAGAAGCGCCGGCGTTCGTCGTCTGGTTCGTGCTGCTCCCGTCCTCGCTGTACTGAAGGCACTGGAAGCTGAACGTGTTCTTGTAAGTGCTGACTGCTCCATTGGCGTTCCACGTCACATCCACCGTGACCGGCAGAACGAGCCCGCTGACCCCGCCCGCGTAAGCGACGTCTTTGGCTCCGCCGACAGGGCTTCCATACCCGGTGCACGCTTCGTCCGCCGTGAGCGTCGCGTGCAGGGCGGCCGACTGAAGGTCGTGGCTCACTGTGAAGTCGCTGTCAGGGACGACAAAGCATCCATATCCGCCGTTGCCTGACGCATCGAACTCGCTGACGAAGACGACGGTGTTGTTGCTAACGGTCCGCGGACCCTGGGCCGGCTTGAACGAGTTCAAGCCCTGGTTCACCGACACCATGAATGAAGAGGCGGGAGGTCCACCTTTCTTACCCATGCCGAAGAACGCGCTGGCACTCTGGCTGGTGAACGAGTACTTTCCCGGTCCCATGCCACCCGCCGCAAACGCGGCTGCAGCCATGGCGAGAGACCCGCAGAAAACGATGGCAAAGACAAGGGCAAGGCGACGAGCAAACATGACTAAAACTCCGTTACAAAGACGATTCACTCCCCCCTGCTGAGCGTGAGTTGGCACGGCTCAATCAGCGCCGGCGATCACCTCCCTGAGAAGATCTGCTGCGCGACTAAAACGGTGTTGAACTTCCGGTGGTTACCGTCACGCCGGAGTGACCGTCTCGTCCCACACCTGCGCGTCCGCTCCGTCAGAGTGATCGTTGACGTAGTCGAATGGCTGAACCAACTCGCGCAGCGCGAGCTCGTAATGAAACGTGCCCGCCGCGGCTGCCGTGCCGTGAAACGAGAAGGTCTTGGCGGCCCCCGGTGCCAGGTCGCCGCAGTCGAATGCCGACTCATCGCGCGCCAGCACGCATCCGCCAAGGTCGGTCACGTCATGGCGCTCGTACCAGCGGTCGGCGGTGCGGAAAACCAGGCCGAGGTGGGGGATGAGCGGTCCGGTGTTCGTCACCTTGACCACCAGCTGGACCGGGTTTCCGACCTTCGCTTCATGAGTCGCGACGGCGTCCACGGTGGCTGTCATGGGCGAGGGGTTCGAGCACATGCCGGAAGCCAGCATTGCCACCACGAGCCCAGCCACCTTCATCGTCGTCGATCCTTAACCCAGCGCTAAACGGCCAAGCGGTATTCTGGGCGACTTGCACCACCAGGGGACGCGCGTAACGCATCCATACCTTTGTTCGTTTCAAGGTGCCGTGAGGAACGGGGTAGTTCTCCTCCTTGGCCTGGCTGCGATCGCCGCGTGCACGGCGAACGGTCCGCTTGCCCCGCCCTCCAGCCCCGCCGCAAAGCGGACGACGCCGGCGCCTACCTCGACACCGACGCCGTCTCCCAGCCCGAGCCCCACACCCAGCGCGTCGGCTTCGCCGACGCCCGAGCCCAGCCCGGTGGTGGTTCCGGCGTGGGCGGCGCTCCACGCCAGCTGCGTCAGCGCCGCGACGGCGCAGGAGGCGGTGCTGCAACTCCAGGGGGCGACCACCCCGGTCCTCGCGGACGTCTCCGACGCGAAGGCTCCTCGCACGCTTTGCGGTATCAGCGGCGGCAACTTCCAGCCAGAGCTGGTGACCCAGACCATGATCTCCTGGTACGCGACCAAGGGCAAGGTGGATGCTCCGGGCACCAGCGTGATCGCCGTCCTCGACCTCTTCACCGGCACCTCGACGGTCGCGGCCACGTGGTCCGGCGGAGGCTTCATGGACGGTCTGCACGCCTGGAGCCCTGACCGGGGCTTCCTGGCCTATGTCGCGTCGGACCAGAGCTCGGTGACCCTCCACCTCCTGAGCGGAGGCGGCGACCGGGTAGTCGCCACGCTGGGCGCGGTGCCGGGCCGCGGTCTCAACCCAAACGAGGACGACTCGTACCTGGGCTTCTCGCCGGATGGCGCTTACTTCGCGCTCGTCCAGACGTTCACCGGGTCTGGCGACCAGCTCCAGGTGCGGCGGACGATCGATGGCACCCTCGCCTTCAGCCTCTCGAGGGCCACCATGGCGACCTGGGGCAGCAGCGGCAGCAAGCTCTACTACCGCATGCCTGGCTCGAGCGTGGTCCAGGTGTGGGATTCCAGCGCGGGCGTGTCGCAGGCGTTCGGCCAGCCCGCGACGTGGATCCGGCCCCGCGCAGATGCCGGAGATGACTACCTCGCGTTCACCGTGCGCGATTCGGTCGGCACGCCGCACGTCTGGCTCTATGGTCACAGCGGGCGCGCAGGAGGCCAGCTTCCCAACGTCCGTTCCTCGGCTGTTTGGCTGAACTCGACCACCTTCTTCTACCTGGAAGAGGCGTCATGCTCGCCGAACTGCGGCATTGGGCCCGCGTGGCAGCCGGACGGCAAAACCTTCACCTTCGACATCGCGGCACAGGCCGAGGCGAGCTCGCGGATCAGCCAGGTCTACGGGACGTGGCCCCGACCGGGCCAAACATGATCACCGACAAACCTGGTGGTGCGATCATGACGCCGACCGAGATGGCCCAGATCACCGAGCCGATAGACGACACGAGCCTGCAGCCGCCCGAAACGTATGCCCCCGAGCCCGTGAGGCGGCGCCCGTCGGGGCCGCCGGCGTGGCTTCCGGCGCTGCGGCTCACAGAGCGCCGCTGGTGGACGGTCGCCCTGGCGGGGAGCCTGCTCATCACCGCGTTCGGGATCGGACTGCTCTACGTCGACGACTCGAACAACCAGGCCGCGATCCGCAATCTGACGACCCAAAATGAATCCCTGACGGGACGCACCCAGATCCTGCAGGACCAGTTGAGGACCACCCAGACCAACCTCACGGCGACGCTGGGCCAGCTCGCTCAGACCAAGGCCGACCTGGAGCACCCACACCTGACGATCTGGAACTCTCCCCAGACCTTGAAAGGACCGACGTGGTACCTCGCGGGAGGCATCCCGGACACGTTCACCTATCACCTGAAGGCGACCTCGACAGGTCCCATGTCGGTCAGCATCCTGACCCTCCAACAGTGGGCCTCGGCAATCCAATGCGTCGATCCGAATGGCGGAACCGTGAATTACTGCATGCATCACAGCGGGGTTGTGCTGAGCTGGCTCAGCGTGACGAGCGTGAACTACGACTTTCACCTGGCAGAGGGCTGCGCCGACTACCTGGCGGTCTTCACGTCCGCATCGTCGATCACAGTTACGCCAGATGTGAGCGTCACCTACAACCCGGCGACCTCGACAACCGGCAGCTGCAGCTGAGCTTCAGCAGGAAAAATTCCAGCTTAAGAGCGTCCGTAACCAAGAGTTAGGCTATCCTATCTTTAATGGTAGGCAAGCCAGGATTCGCGATTAGGAGAGCCTAGGTGGTCGAGCAGCTCGAGCGCCGCAGCGTCTTCACGCGGTCCCAGGAGGACTACCTCAAAGCCCTCTACCTGCTGGGCGGCGACGAGCGCCCGGTGCCGACGCGCGACCTCGCGCAGCGCCTCGGCATCTCTTCGCCGAGCGTCAGCGAGATGGTCACCCGCCTCTCGGCGCAGGGACTCGTAGGGCATGACCGCTATCGCGGCCAGCAGCTCACCAGAGAGGGGCGGAAGGTCGCACTGGAGCTGGTCCGTCACCACCGCCTTCTCGAGATGTTCCTGGTCCGGGTCCTGGGTTACAGCTGGGACGAGGTCCACGACGAGGCGGAGCGCCTCGAGCACGTGATCTCGGAGCGGATGGAGCAGAGGATCTTCGAGCTCCTCGGCCGTCCCCAGCTCGACCCGCACGGTCACGCGATCCCCACCCTCGGCGGCAAGGTCCGCGCCGTCAGTCACCGGGCGCTCAGCGAGTGCCGGGCCGGCGAAAAGGTGGCCGTCCAGGGCGTTTCCGACGAAGACCCGGGCAAGCTGCGCGAGCTCGAGCGCCGCGGATTGCTCCCCGGGACCCGGATCGCGGTGGTGGGCGGCAGCCAGTTCGAGGGCCCGATCGAGGTCAGGATCAAGGGCCATCGGGACAGCGTGCCGCTGGGCCTGGCCCGCGCCATCTTCGTCTCGGCGGCTAACTAGTGGCGCAAGTCGTCAAAGCCGTCATCACAGCGCCGATGGTGCTCGGCGCCGAGCATGCCCTGCCGGGCGAGCTGCGCGTGCTGCGGGCTGCCGAGAAATCGCTGAACGGACAGCACCGCGGCATTCGAGCGGTACTGCCTTTCCTCGGCCCTGCATTCATCGCGGCGGTTGCGTACGTCGACCCCGGGAACTTCGCCACCAACATGGCGGCGGGCTCGCAATACGGCTACATGCTCCTGTGGGTCGTCCTCGCGGCAAACCTCATGGCGATGCTGATCCAGTCGATGAGCGCCAAGCTCGGTATCGCGACCGGCCGAAGCCTGCCGGAGGTCTGCCGCGATCGGTTCCCGCGCCCCGTCGTCTACTTCCTGTGGCTCCAGGCCGAGCTGATCGCCATGGCAACCGACCTCGCCGAGTTCGTCGGGGCCGCCCTGGGCATCTACCTGGTGTTCGGGATCCCGCTTTTCATCTCCGGGCTGCTGACGGGGGTCCTGGCCTTCACGATCCTCGGTCTCCAGGCGTGGGGTTTCCGCCGCCTCGAGGCCACGATCAGCGGGCTGGTCGGAGTGATCGTCATCGCATTCGGCCTGGAGGTGCTGAGGTCAAACCCCGCCTGGGGCGCGGTCGCGGGCAACACTTTCGTGCCGCACCTGGACGGCACCGCCTCGATCCTGCTCGCGGTCGGCATCCTGGGTGCGACCGTGATGCCCCACGTTATCTACCTGCACTCGGCCCTGACCCAAAAGCGGATCGTCGGCGCGAACCCTGAGGCCAAGCGGAAGATCTTCCACTTCGAGATGGTCGACGTCCTGATCGCGATGGGCATCGCCGGCCTGATCAACCTGGCGATGCTGACGATGGCCGCCGCCGTGTTCGGCGCCCGCGGCATGGTCAGCGCCGGCGCGGACCTGACCCAGGTGTTCAGCGGCCTGGATCAGTTCGTCGGCGGGCACAGCGGCCTGATCTTCGGCGTCGCCCTGCTCGCCTCAGGAGTGTCATCGTCGTCGGTGGGCACGCTTTCTGGGCAGGTCGTCATGCAGGGCTTCATCCGGCGGCGGATTCCGCTGTTCTTGCGTCGCGCCATCACGATGGTGCCGGCCATGATCCTGATCGCGACCCGCTTCGACCCGTCGCATGCGCTGGTGCTGAGCCAGGTATTTCTATCTTTCGGCATCCCGTTCGCGTTGATCCCACTGGTGCTTTTCACGCGCGACAAGAAGCTGATGGGCAATCTGGTCAACAGCCGCCTGACCAACCTCGCCGCTTACGGCGTGGCGGCGATGATCATCGGCCTGAACATCTTCCTGATCTACCAGACCCTGTTCAAGACCGCCTAAGCTCCGTCTGGTGAAGCTCGGCGTCAGCGTCGGCTACTGGGGCCTCGGCCTGACCATCGCGGACCAGCTCGACATCGCCCATACCGCGGAATCGCTGGGCTACGACTCCGTCTGGACGGCCGAGGCTTATGGTTCGGACGCGGCGACCGTGCTTGCCTGGCTGGCCGCGGGGACGAGCCGGATCAAGCTCGGCTCGGGCATCTTCCAGATCCCCGCGCGGAGCGCCGCGATGACCGCGATGACCGCGGCCACGATCGACAACCTGTCGGGCGGCCGCATGCTGCTCGGCCTTGGCAGCTCCGGCCCTCAGGTGTCCGAAGGCTTCCACGGCGTCAGGTTCGGCAAGCAGCTGCAGCGGACGCGCGAGTACGTAGCGGTCGTCCGCATGGCGCTGGCTCGCCAGAAGATCGAGTTCCATGGCGAGACGCTCGAGCTTCCCCTCCCCGACGGTCCTGGCAAGGCGCTCAAGCTGACCATCAAACCGATTCAGGAGCGGATCCCAATCCTCCTTGCGGTTCTCGGACCCAAGAACGTCGCGCTGGCGGGCGAGATCGCCGACGGCTGGCTGCCTGTCTTCTTCTCACCAGAGCACACGCAGACGCTTCGCGGCCCGCTCGAGGAGGGTGCCGCCCGCGCTGGCCGGTCACTCGACGATTTCATGATCTGTCCCTCGGTCAACGTCATGGTCGGCGACGATGTGGAGAGCGCCCGAAACGCGATGCGTCCGATCCTCGCGCTCTACGTCGGCGGCATGGGCTCGCGCGAGCAGAACTTCTACAACCGCCTCGTATCGACGTATGGGTTCGAAAAGGCCGCTCAAGACGTGCAGGAGCTGTACCTGGCGGGAAAGAAGACCGAGGCGATGTTCGCACTGCCCGACGAGCTGATCGACCTGGTCTCGATCGTCGGCCCACGCGACAAGGCGAAAGAGAAGATCCGCGCGTTCCGCGACGCGGGGGTCGACACGCTGATCGTGTGGCCGATCATGCCCGACCAGGGCGAGCGCAAGGAGCAGCTGCGCGTCATCGCTGAATTGGCCCGGGAAGTTGGCTGAACCAAAGCACAGGGAGTGGATCGACCGGCAACTGATCGCCGACCTCAAGGGCCCGGTCAAACGGGGCGACTCCGAACTCAGGTGGCTGTTGATGGCGCTGCTGCTGGTAGACCTCGCCGCGGCCGTGGTGGTGTCCTTGGTCGGGCATGGGGGACTGTGGGTGATGATCGGTTTATGGGCGGCTGTCGTGGCGTTGGGAATCGCTACCACGATCCGGGTCATGCGCTATGGCGCTGGATTCCTGTGGTTCCTCATCACGCTGGGAATCTTCTTGGGTTGCGACTGGATCGCTCTTGCTCTGATGATCTGGTCGGGTGTGGCAGTCTCGCATCCGCAACTGTCGTGGATCGCCACCCAGGTCCTCGGTGCCCTACCGCTTTTCATAACGATCGCCGTCCTCACCCGCAAGCTGAGACAGCCCCTCGCCAATTGAACAAATGGACAGTCCTTGCTGCACCGGAACGTTGGCGCGGCTTTGAATCTGAATATAGCCAATTGGGTATAATTCGGGCATGACCAGAACCGAGGTCGGAATGCTTCTTGCACGAGCGAGGATCCGCGCCGGGATGACCCAATCGAAGCTTGCCGAGGCAATGGAAACGACACAACCGGTCGTGGCTCGGGCCGAGGGCGGCTACAGACTGCCGACGATCGAATTCATCGACCGCTGGGCCACGGCGACCGGTGCGCCACTCTCGCTGACCTTTGGAGCCAAAGTCGAGTCAGGGAATTCCCCGGCTGAGAAGCGCGCGCTCGTCGACTCGGTGCTGGGGCCCGGGCGCTTCGATCCGTGGGAGCGAGAGCCATCCGCTGTCGAGGCCGCTCTCTTGAACAGGGCTGGACGGAATCGTGAATTCTTCCGCCGACTCAAGGCGTCTCGTGGGAAAGCGCGAAGACCTCAAGCACGCTAAGGACCTGCTCTCGAAGATTCCGCGCGCGAAATCTGACCAGAGGCAACGTCTGCTGCTGGCGGCCGCCGTTACAAAACTGATGCGCCGCGTTCCGATTGTGGTTGGTGGAACGGCTGAGGCATTCTGGGCGGGAGGCGCTTACCACCCGACCGACCTTGATCTCTGTCCGCGGCCCGACACGTCGGACGTCGCAGCTTTGCACGCCGCCGGCCTGGTCAGGTCGGGCCGACACTGGGTTCGCGACGACCTGCCTGTGGCAGTTGAGTTCCCAGGGTCCGGGGAGGACATTAAGCGGACAGTTCGAGTCGTGGTCGAACGGGTCGCGGTTCAAATCATCGCTTGCGAGGATCTGTACCTCGAACGGGTCCGACAGGCAACTGTGAGCTGGCCGCATGAAGACGTGAGCTTCGACGGCGCATTTGCGATCGCTTTGACCAACTACGCGACCATGGACTGGGAATACGTTCGTGCACGGATCTCCGAGGCGGGCAAGAATGAGTCGGCAGTCGGTGCGACGATGCCTTTGGTGAACAGGCGGGTCAGGGCACGTGCGAGACGGCGCGCCATAACGGCTCGCGAAGAACCGCAGTGATGAGCGCCAACCAGCCGCCGCCGCTCGTCGATTACAACCTCTTCGAGTCCGATGCGCCGCTCCGCGAGGCGCTCGAACGCGAGGGCGGGTCGTGGGCTCATGACCTCGTGCACGACCTCGGATCGCTGGCCGGCACCCAGCAGGCGATCGATTGGGGATTCCAGGCCAACGCCAACCCACCGCAGCTGCGCACCCACAATCGCTTCGGCGATCGCATCGACGAGGTCGAGTTCCACCCCGCGTGGCACGAGTTGATGAATGTGGCGATCGGCCACGGCCTCCACGCGCTGCCCTGGCGAGAGCCGCGGCAGGGCGCCCACGCCGCCCGCGCCGCGGCGTTCGACATCTGGTCCCAGGTCGAGGGCGGCCATGGCTGTCCTGTCTCCATGACCTACGCCGCGGTCCCGACCCTCCGAGCAGAGCCGAAGCTCGCAGCGGAGTGGGAGCCCCTCGCCACCACTCTCGAGTACGACCCGGGGCTCCGGGCCCCGACGACCAAGCGAGGCGTGCTCCTCGGCATGGCGATGACCGAGCGCCAGGGTGGTTCCGACGTCCGCGCCAACACAACGCGTGCGGTGCCGGCAGGCAGCGATGGCGCGCACCTGCTCACCGGTCAGAAATGGTTCTGCTCCGCGCCGATGTGCGACGCGTTCCTCGTCCTCGCGCAGGCGCCCAGCGGGCTTTCATGCTTCCTGCTTCCGCGCGTCCTGCCCGATGGAAAACGCAACGCCTTTCACATCCAGCGCCTCAAGGACAAGCTGGGCAACCGCTCCAACGCGTCGTCGGAGATCGAGCTCGACAACGCGTGGGCGGTCATGGTGGGGGAAGAGGGGAGGGGAGTAAGGACGATCATCGAGATGGTCAACCACACACGCCTCGACTGCGTGATCGGGTCCGCGTCCCTGATGCGCCACGCCGTCGCGCAGGCGACCCATCACACGGCGCACCGCAGCGCGTTTGGCAAGCTGCTCAGCGAGCAGCCGCTGATGGTCAATGTGCTGGCCGACCTCGCCATCGAGTCCGAGGCGACGACGATCCTCATGATGCGGCTGGCGGGCGCTTTCGACCGCGCGTCGGATCCAGCCGAAGCTCATTTCCGGCGCATCGGCGTCGCCATCGCCAAGTACTGGACGTGCAAGCGCGCCATCGCCGTCGTGGCCGAAGCGCTGGAGTGCCATGGCGGAAACGGCTACGTGGAGGAATCGATTCTGCCGCGTCTATATCGCGAGGCTCCACTCAACTCGATCTGGGAGGGCTCGGGCAACGTGAACGCGCTGGACGTGTTGCGGGCGATGCAACGCGAACCGGAGACGCTCGCCGCCTACCTGGGAGAGGTCGAGACTGCGCGCGGTTTGGACGCGCGGCTGGATCGTGCGGTCGACCTGCTCAAGCGCTCGCTCGCAAATCCGGACCAGCTCGAGTCTCGGGCCCGGCTCCTGGTCGAACAGATGGCCGTCCTGCTGCAGGGGTCGCTGCTGCTGCGGCATGGCGATCCCGCTGTGGCGGATCTGTTCTGCGCTTCCCGCGTTGCTGGCGAGCGGGGACACGCGTTCGGTACGCTAGAAGCAGGTCCCGAACTCAAATCGGTGATCGCGCGCCACCGTCCCCGTTTGTAACCTGGAGGGATGATCCAAGAGACCGAAGAGATAACCCATGCCTGGGATCGGTCGCCTGTCGCACAGGTACCGCCAGGCGAATTAATCCTGGTTACCGACTTCGACGGTACCCTGGCGGACATCGTCCAGGATCCGGCCAGGACCCGAGCTCGGCCGGAGGCTCTGGAAGCCCTCCAGGAGCTGGTTCCGCTGCTGGCCGACGTGATCGTCTTGAGCAGCCGGCCGCCGGCCCAGCTAGAGACTCTCGTCCCGATCGACGGCGTGCGGCTGATCGGGGACAGCGGGTTGGCCATTCCGCGGCACGCCCAGAAGGAGGCGCTCGACCGGTTCAACGCCGAGACCGCCAGGCTCCTCGAGCGGATCCCCGGCGCGTGGCTCGAGGTGAAGCCGGCCAGCACGGCGATTCATTTCCGGAATACGAACAAGAGTGGCGAGGAGATGCTCGAGCTGCTTCGGCCCGCGCTCGATGGCGCGCGGCTGGCCGCGTATCTCGGTCGCAAGGTCATCGAGGTGCATGCGCCGAAGGCGGGAAAGGGCAGCGCGCTCGCGGCCCTGCTGCCGAGTGAAGACCCCGCCGGAGTCGTTGCCTTCGGCGACGATGAAAACGACCGCTCGATGTTCGAGTACGTCTGCGCGCTCGATATTCCGCACATGTGCGTCGGTGTCTGGTCGCCGGAAGCGCCGAAAGACCTTTTCGACAGATGCGACCTGGTCGTCCCCGGGCCGGAGGGCGCGACAGCAGTCCTGCGCGAGATAGTGGAGTGGGCTAAGCAGGCGTACTGAGGTCGCGGAGGTCCTGCACCTGGTTGCTGATCCAGCGCGCGATGTCGTTGGTGCGGACCACCCCTCGGGCGCGCTCGTTCATCGCCCGCCGGTCTTCCAACGCCATCGTCAATCCCATGTGCAGCGCCGCCGCGGTCGCCTCGACATCGAAAGGATTGATCGAAAGCACGTTGCCTCGGAGCTCCTCGTATGCACCTGCGTTTTCTGACAGCACGATGACTCCGTCGGACTGATTGACGAGCGCGCCCTCCTTCGCGACGAGGTTCAAGCCGTCATAGACGGGATTGACCAGCAGCACGTCGAAGTTCTTCAACGCGGCAATCGCCTTGCGCTCGCTCTCGGCGACCTCGAGCCGGATGGGCTGCCACTCCGCGGTGCCGAGCTCGCTGTTGATGCGCGCCGCCGTCTGCCGAATCAGGCGCAGGTAGCGCACGTACGCGGCAACGTCCTGCCGTGACGGTTGGAGAAACGCCCAGAACTGCACCTGGCCGCGAAGCTCCGGGTGGTACCGCAGCAGCTTTTCGTAGGCGATGAATCCGCGGACGATGTTTTTCGAAGGATCGGAGCGATCGATCCGCACGATGAGGCGCGGAGGACGCCAGGTCGCGATGTCGTCCTCCTGTCGCTTGACACCGCGCGACGAGGCAAGGCGCATGGTCGCGTTGACGTCGACCGAGATCGGATAGTGGCGCGCGTAGACGACGCGCCCGCCGGCCACGACGGCGCGCTCGTGCTCGTCGACCTGCAGGCCGAGGTTCTCTTCGCACGTCAACAGGAAGTTGCGCACGTCGAGGCTGGACTGGAAACCGACGACGTCGCATCCGAGGAGGCCCTCGAGGATCGGGTCGCGCATGTGCTTGGGCAGCACCTTCCAGTACTGCGGTGTCGGCCACGGGACGTGGATGAAGTGCTGGATGAGGGCGCGCGGAATGGCCGCGCGGATGAGCTGAGGCACCAGGTACAGCTGGTAGTCATGGACGAGCACCATCGGCGGTTCGGCGGCGGCGTGGGCGAGCTCGATCACCTTCTCCGCCATCAGCATGTTGACGCGGACGTAGCCGTCCGTCCACGCCTGGTGGATACGATCGTCGATGACGGGCTCGTTGCCGAGGTCCCAGAGGTAGTGTTGGATGAACCACAGCACAGGGTTGGCGATCACCGAGTAGTACATCTCGTACTCCTCGCGCGTTGGCGCCGCGTAGTGCAGGCGGCCTTTGCCGCGCGCGAGCCGGACCTGCAGACCGTCGCTCGAGCTTTCGGCCTGCTTGCGTTCCACGTCATTGCGCGCGCAGGCCACCCAGTCGGCCGCGGTGGCCTCGGCCAGGGTCAGGAGCGCGGTCACGACCCCGCCCGCGCCGCGCTTGAACGTGCCGTCCTCGCGTGGGTCTTGCGGCCCGCGATTGCTGACCAGTATTGCGTGGCGACCCGGCAGCGTCCGAGCCACGTAGCCTCGGAGGCTACTTTCCGTCTTCGGAACCCATGAGCAGCTTCCAGCGATCGATTGGCACTTCTCGTACCCGCACCCCGGCGGCGCGCGAGACGGCGTTGGCCAGGGCGGCGGTGCCCGGGATCGCGGGTGGTTCGCCGACGCCTTTCGCGCCCAGCGGCCCCACCGGCGAGGGCACCTCGATCAGCCGCACGTCGATCTCCGGGATCTGGTCCACAGCGGGAAGCTCGTAGTCGAGGAACGACCCTGAGCGCAGCTGGCCGTCGCGGTCGTACACGAGCTGCTCGCCGAAGGCCCGGCCAAGCGATTGCGTCGCGCCGCCGTGGATCTGGCCCTCCACCTCGGGCGGGTTGATGGCGCGGCCGACGTCCTGGATCGCGGCGTAGCCGGTCAGCTGAAAGGCGCCCGTCTCGCGGTCCAGTCGCACCCGCGCGACATGGACCGTGAACATCGGCGACGCCGACTGGACCGCGGAGCGCCCGGTCGCCTGGACGGGTTTGTGGTGGCCCATGAACTCGGTGCTCAGCCTGATCAGGTGGGTGATCTCGACCGAGCGGCCTGGCGCGCCCTTCACCGCGACCCTGCCGTCGATTATGTCCAGGTCCTCCGGCGCCGCCTCGAGCTCTTCGGTCGCGATCTCGAGGAGCTGGCGCCGGGCCTCCTTCGCCGCTTCGTAGACCGCGCCGCCGACGCTGTAGGTGACCTGGCTGCCGCTCGATGAGGGCCCGAAGGGCGAGCTGACCGTGTCCCCGACCTCGACCCGCACCCGATCTGGCGCGACGCCGAATGCCTCGGCGGCGATCATGGCCAGGCCGGTGGCCGTCCCGCTGATGTCCGGCGACCCGACCGTGACCGTCACCGTTCCGTCGGGCTCAACCCGGCATCCCGCGGCCGACGGCGTCCGGGCGCCACCCCACGCGCCAAGCGCGACCCCCACCGCCTCGGCTTCGGCCAGCGGGGCCGTGTAAACGGGGTGGCTCCGGGCCTCCTCCAGGACCTCGATCGAGGCTATGCGCGGCCACGGCTCGCCGTCCGCCGCGAGGTCGCCCTCGCGCGACACGTTGCGCAGCCGCAGCTCGATGGGATCAAGGCCGAGCTCCACGGCGAGCTCGTCCATCGCCGACTCCAGGGCGAAGTAGGCCTGTGTCGCGCCCGGAGCGCGGTAGGCGTCGACCGGGGTCTTGTTGGTCGAGACCTCCAGTCCGCGGAGGTCGAAGTTCGGGATGCGGTAGGTGCCGCCGAGGAAGCTCGCGGTCAGGCCCGCGTGCCAACCGGCGCCGGCTCCGTTGTCGTAATGAAACCGAGCGCGGAGGGCAAGCAGCGTTCCGCCGCGACTTGCTCCCAGCTCCAGGTCGAAATGCGCGGCGGGCGCGGGATGGCCGACCACGAATTCCTGCGAGCGGTGGAGGGCCAGCCGAACCGGCCGGCGGACGCGCAGTGCAAGGAGGGCGAGCAGTGGCTCGAGGAGCTCGATCTTGCCGCCAAAGCCGCCGCCGACCGGCATGGGGACGACCCGCACCTTGTGGGGAGGCAGCCCGACGAGCCCGGCCACGGTGTCCCGGACGATGAAGGGTCCCTGCGTCGGCGACCACACGGTGAGGCCGCCGTCGGGCTCCGGACGGACGACGGCGACATGGGGTTCCATGAAGGAGTGATGCGCGCCCGCGATCCGGTACGTCGCCTTGATCACGACGTCCGATTTCTTCAAGGCAGCCTCGGCGTCGCCGCGCTTGAGGTGCGCGACGCCGCTGACGTTGCGCGGGCGTTCCTCGGGCGCATCGTCGGCCGCGGCTGAGGCGCCGTGAATCGAGGCGTCCTCCTCGCTCGCGCCCTCTTCCTCCTCGAGGACTAGAGGCGACTGTTCCTGCATGGCCGCCGAGGCGTCGACGACCGGCGGAGATTCCTCATAGTCGACCTGGACGAGGGCCGCGGCGTCGGCAGCCGCCGACTCGGTCTCGGCGACCACCGCCACGACGGGCTGCCCCACGTAAAAGACGCGCGACACCGCAAGCGGCAGGTCGGGGCCGGCGGTCTCGTGGGCCGGGAGGTCGGCGCCCGTGACCACCCCGACGACTCCCGGCACACCGCGGGCGGCGCCGGTGTCGATGGCGCCGATCTTTCCGCTCGGAACGTGGGACAGGACGAGTTGCACGTGGAGCAGGCCGGCCAGCTCCAGGTCGGCGGTGAAACGGGTCACCCCCGTGACCTTTTCGCCTCCTTCCTGGCGCCGCATGCCTTTGGCGGGTACGCTCATCACCCGAAGATGCTACGCAGGCGGTTGTGTACCGCGCTTTTGACGCTTCTGCTCGCGGCATGTTCGAACGGCGCGAACGGCGGGGCGCCGCCGACCAGCCTCGCCACCGACCAGACGCTGCGCTTCCCCATCCAGCACGATGTGAGCACCCTCGATCCCGCGATGATCGACACCGAGGCCGAGGCCGCCATCGCCCAGAACATCTTCGACGGCCTTCTGAAGTTCGACAGCAACCTCACCCTTTCAGCCGACATCGCATCCGCCCTTCCGACCGTGTCGGCCGACGGCGCGACCTATACCTTCAAGCTGCGCCAGGACGTCATTTTTTCCAACGGCGACAGAGCGACCTCGAAGGACGTCCTCTATTCCTGGAATCGCGCGGCCGCGATGCAGGGACCTTATGCGGTGAATCTCTCGGCGATCATGGGTTACGACCACGTCGCATCGAATCAGGCCGCGGGCGCAGCGCTCGAGGCCCTGCTCGAGAAGAACGACCCGGCAGTGACGCTCACCGGCCTCAGCGCACCGGATCCCTTCACGCTCGTGGTGAAGCTCACCGGCGCCGCGGGCTGGTTTGAGTCCGCAATCGCCCAGCCCGCTGTGGCCGGCATGATCGTGGACCAGAACATAGTCAAGGGCAATTTTGAAAACTGGTGGAGCAAGCCGGACACGCTCGTCGGCACCGGCGCGTACAAGATGTCTGCGCACACGGCCGACCAGTCGCTCGATTTCAGCTCGCTTCCCGATTGGTGGGGGCGGCCCAAGCCCACCCTGAGCAAGATCCACGTCGAGGTTGTCGCCGATCCGACGACCGCCCTTACGAAGTACGAGCAGGGCGGGTTCGACATCTACGGCTATGCCGCGTACGGCCCTGCCGCGGCGGACGTCGCACGCATCGAGACCAAAGCGTCGGAGAAGGCGCAGCTCGTGCTGGAGGTGAAGAACAAGACCTACTTCGTCAGCTTCAACATGGTCTCCGACGCGAAACGGTCGGCCGGAGGGCCGTTCACCCTTGACCAGGGGAAGGCGTCTCACGACATGCGACTCGCCTTCTCACTGTCGATCGATCGCACCAAGCTGGCCAAGGATCTGTGCGCCGACATCGCCTGCATCCCCGCCACCGGCGGTGTGATCCCCAAGGGCCTGGCGGGTTACCTCGGCGACGGCAACGATCCTCTCGCCGCATTCGACGCGGGCAAAGCGCGAACCCTCCTGCTCGCGGCGGATCCAACCGGGACCAAGAGCAAGAACCTCGTCTACACGTACGACCCGGAGAATCCGTTCAACGAGCCCACGGCCAAGCTCCTCCAGTCGCAATGGCTGCAGAATCTCGGAGTGTCGGTGGGGCTGCAGGCGCTTCCACACACCCGATTCATCACGGAGCGGCTGCGGGGGACCTACGTGCTTTCGCGCGATGGCTGGGCGGCCGACTACGACCATCCGCAGGACTGGTTCGACAATCTGTGGGGCCAGGCCGCCGGCTGCCCCGACGTGAGCTGCACCACCGGCTACGACACGAAGGCCTACGACCAGCTGCTGGCCAAGGCGGACACTGAGACGCTGAGCTCAGCAATTCCCGACTACAAGATGCTGAGCCGGCAGCTGATCGACGATGTGGCCTACATCCCGCTCTTCTATACCGTCGACCCCTACCTGTTCAAGCCGTACGTCCTGGGAGCAGGCTCGAACAACATGTTCGACTACCACTGGAACCAAATACAGATAACGTCGCACTAGCCACCCTCTCCCCCAGGGGAGAGGGGATCTTTAGAGCTGCCCAGCGAAGTGGCAGGCCGCGAAGTGGCCGTTTTCCTTCATCTCCAGCGGAGGCTCGACCTCGGAGCAGATCGGCTGGGCGATCGGGCAGCGGGTGTGGAAGCGACAGGCTGACGGCGGGTTGACGGGCGACGGGATCTCGCCCTTCAAGAGGATCGGTTTGCGCAACGCCTCGATGTCTGGGTCGGGCACGGGCACCGAGCTCTCGAGGACCTTCGTGTAAGGATGCAACGGCCTGTCGCGGATCGCGTCGCTTGCTCCGATCTCCACGATCTTGCCCAGGTACATGACCGCGATGCGGTCGCTGATGTGCCGGACGACCGACAGGTCGTGCGCGATGAAGAGGAACGTGAGCTGGAACTTCTCCTGCAGGTCTTCCATCAGGTTGACGATCTGCGCCTGGATCGAGACGTCGAGGGCGGACACCGGCTCGTCGGCGACGATGAACGTCGGGTTCAACACGAGTGCGCGCGCGATGCCGATGCGCTGACGCTGCCCTCCCGAGAACTCGTGCGGGTAGCGGTTGACGAAGTTGGGGTTCAAGCCGACGACGCGCATCACTTCCTGGACCTTTTGCTCCGCCTTGCGGCCTCGTGCAACGCCGAAGTTGCGCAGCGGCTCGGAGACGATGTCGCCGACGGTCATGCGCGGGTTCAACGACGCGTAGGGGTCCTGGAAGATCATCTGGATCTCCTGTCGCGTGCGGCGGAGCTTCTCACCGCGAACCTTGGTCAGGTCGGTGTCTTTGAAGTAAACGTGACCTGAGGTCGAAGGCAGAAGCCGGACGATGACTCTCCCGAGGGTCGACTTGCCGCAGCCCGACTCGCCGACCAGACCGAGCGTCTCGCCGGCCTGGATCGCGAGGCTGACGCCGTCGACCGCGTGGACCACGCTCCGGCCAAAAAGGCCGCTTCCGGCCGGGAAGTACTTGACGAGGTCCTCGACTCGAACGATGGGCGACTTGAGCGTCGGGTCGGTCGTCGGGGTCGGGGCGGCCGGGGCGCTCACGTCTGGGCTTGGGCTTCTGGGTTCGCGATGTTCTTCATGAGCACCCAGCAGCGGGCGCGCTGGCCAGGGTCGACCTCATCCAGCGGCGGCTCCTCCGTGAAGCAGCGGTCGACGCGGAACTTGCAGCGAGGGTGGAACTTGCAGCCTGGTGGCATCTTCCCGAGGTCGGGAGGCAAACCTTTGATCGAGATGAGCCTTTCCTTTTCCTTCTCGTCCACGCGCGGCATGGAGCGCAGGAGCGACCACGTGTAGGGATGCTGCGGGTTCTTGAAGATCGCCCGCGTCGGACCCTGCTCCACGATGCGACCCGCGTACATCACGATGACTCGGTTGCACAGGCTCGCCACGAGCGCCATGTTGTGGGTGATCAGGATCACCGACGCTCGCAGCTCGCGGCTGAGGTCCCGAATCAGCTCGATGATGGAGGCCTGGACGGTCACGTCGAGCGCGGTCGTCGGCTCGTCGGCGATGAGCAGAGACGGCTCGTTCGACACGCCCATCGCGATCATCGCGCGCTGGCGCATTCCGCCCGAGAACTGATGCGGGTAGTCGCGGACCCGGTCCTTGGCCGCCGGGATCCGCACGCGCTGCAGCATCGGGACCACGCGCTCCTTCGCCTGCTTGTTGCTGAAGCGCTGGTGGGCGATCATCGCCTCCTCGACCTGGAAACCGATGCGGAGCACCGGGTTGAGCGAGGTCATAGGGTCCTGGAAGATCATCGCTATCTCGTTGCCCCGAAACTCACGGATCTCCTCATCCGTCATCTGGGCGACGTCTTTCTCGCCGTAGAGAATCCGTCCGTTCGTGATCCTTCCCGGCTCCGGGATCAGCCGGAGAAGGGAGAGCGCGGTCATGGTCTTGCCGGAACCGGACTCACCAACGATGCCCACGATCTCACCGCGGTCGATCTCGAAGCTCACGCCGTCGACGGCGTTGACGGTGCCCCCGGACACGAAGAACTGAACCTTGAGGTCCTGCACGCGGAGTAGAGGAGCCAGCGCCTTATCTCCGCATGCGAGGGTCGAAGGCGTCGCGCAGCCCGTCGCCGACCCAGTTGAACGCCATCAGCGTCACGGAGAGGGCGATGGTCGGAGCGAGCACGATGTGAGGCGCGAAGTCCATGCCGTGGTAGCCATCCGCCGCCATCGCGCCCCAGGACGGGGTGGGTGAGGGGAGGCCGAGGCCGAGAAAGCTGAGGAACGCCTCGAACAGCACGGCGGCTGGAATCGCAAACGTGGCCTGGACGATGATCGGACCGAGCGCGTTGGGGAGGATGTGGCGGGCCAGGAGGGCGAAGTCGCGCGCTCCAGACATGCGGGCGGCCTCCACGAACTCCCTTTCTCGGAGAGCGAGGGCCTGGCCGCGGACCAGACGCGCCACGTCCATCCAGCGGGTCAGCGAGAACGCGATGATGATGACCAGGACGCCGCGCGGTATGAGGTGCAGCGCGTCGGACAGCACAAACACGAGGATCAACGCGACGAGCAGGTCGGGGATCCCGTACCAGATGTTGATGAAGAACGAGATCACCGTGTCGACCTTCCCGCGGTAGAAACCGGCGAGCAATCCCAGCGGGATGCCGATCAGGCTCACGATGATCGCGCTCCCGACGCCGACCTGGACGGTGATCAGGGCGCCGCCCATGATCCGGCTCAGAATGTCGCGACCTGCCTGGTCCAGACCGAGCGGGTGCGCCGCGCTTGGCGGCTGGTACGTCGGGCCGACCGCCTGCAGCCACGTCGGATAGGGCGTCCACACGATGGAGATGAGCGCCGTGATGAAAAGCAACCCGATGATCACGGCTCCGACGAGCGCCAGCCGGTTACGGCGTAGGCGGCGCCATGCGTCCGAGAGCAGGGTGACCTGCTCGGGCATCTCGTAGCTGAGCTCGAGGTCGGGTTGTATGACCGGTGCTGCCTGCGCCATCAGTATCGAATCCTTGGGTCAAGAATCGGATAGATCACGTCGACCGTGAGGTTGGCCAGGCCGACCAGGGCGGCGTAAAAGGTGAAGACTCCGATCACGATGTTGTAGTCCCTGGCCAGGATGCTGGTGACGAACTCCTTGCCCAGCCCCGGGATGCCGAAGATGTTCTCGATCACGACCGAGCCGGTGATGATGCCGGTGATCAGCGGGCCCAGGATCGTGACGACGGGAATCAGCGCGTTGCGGAGCGCATGCCGCACCACGACCACGCGGGCCTTCAGGCCCTTCGCCCACGCCGTCCTGACGTAGTCGGTACGGATCGTCTCGAGCATGCTCGCGCGGGTGAGCCGGGCCACGTAGCTCGCGTAGGGCAGACCGAGGGCAAGCGCGGGCACAGGTATCTGCTCCAGCTTTCCCCAGCCGGGCACGTAATAGAAAGTGCCCTGCGTCCAGAGGTACAGGTAGTGCCCGAACACCAGGAGGCCGAAGATCGCGATCACGAAGCTCGGGATGCTGTAGCCCACGACTGCCGTGCTCGAGGCCAGGTAGTCGATCCAAGTGTTCTGACGTAGCGCCGCGACCACGCCGAGGAGAAGACCCAGCCCGACCGTGACCAGGAGCGCGAAGAATCCGACCGTGGCGCTGACCGATGTTTCCCTGACCAGAAGCGGCGTGATCTTCACCTGGCGGTTCACGAGTGACTCGCCAAGGTTCCCGTGCAGGACGCCCTGGACCCAGTTCACGTACTGGCTCTGCAAAGGTAGGTCTAGCCCGTAGCGGTGGAGTTCGGCGGCCAGCGCCTGCGGCGTCTGGCGGGTCTCGTTCAGGAACGCGTTGCCGGGAATCTGATGCAGGAGAAGGAACACGATCGAGGACACGAGGACGGTCGTAACCGCGATCAGGACCAGCCGCTGCCCGATGTAGAGGAGGGTTCCCCTCAACCGATCTCCTTATTGAGCGCCCTGCGAGCGCCCAACGACTTCCCTGTTTAAAGACTGACAAGGGGGCCCGCCATCGCGGACGGGCCCCCTAATTGTGTCGATATCGACCGGTTTAGTGCTGAAGGATCTTTACGTCGGTCCAGTAGTTGTCGTAGAGAGCGTTGCCGCCGACTCCCTTGACGTAGTCATGGGAAACGTACTGCTGGATGCCGTAGACGAGGTTGCCGGTCACCGTGTTGTCGACCAGGATCTTGTTCATTGCCTTGTAAGTGTCGAGAGACTGGCTCAGGGGCTTGGCGTTGGCGTCCTTCGCCATCTGGTCGAGCTGCGTGTTCGAGTAGCACGCGCCACCCGAGCCGGCGTCGGTCACGAACAGGAAGTCGAACCAGTCCTGGGGGTGGTCATAGTCCGCGCCCCAGCTGTGCCGGAA
>Ga0209806_1000827_pt1 | contig 21041 bp, 16 predicted proteins | sample GraSoiAngelo_152_FD_186166 | JGI IMG/M metagenome (GOLD analysis project Ga0209806, IMG submission 186166) | Grasslands soil microbial communities from the Angelo Coastal Reserve, California, USA - 14_1009_12_30cm (SPAdes) (version 2) | ecosystem: Environmental > Terrestrial > Soil > Grasslands ... | reverse complement strand
GAAGGCCTCGCGGCCTAGCTTGCCGGCGTCACCCGCAAACGGGTTGCCCTTGGTGCAGTTCTTGGAGGGCTTACCAGCACCCTCGCAGAAGTTGAAGCCAATCCATGTGGTGCGCGCTGAGGGCAGAAGCTGCAACTGCTTCTTCAGCTGGGGGTCGGAGTTGTAGCGGACCACGTCGTCGGGGTCCAGGCTCTGGTTGGCAAAGCCGATCAGGGTGAAGTTGCCTGACTCGTACTTGGTGAGGGACGACTTTTGGTCGGCAATGATTTCGATGTGGACCTTGGTGATGGCGCCTGTAGAGCCGCCCCACCAGTTGGATACCGGCGCAAAGTCGATTGACTGCTTTGGCGTTCGGGCCGTCATCTTGAACGATCCTGTGCCGATCGCGGTCGCGGGGTCGCTGGCCCAGTTGGATTCGGTCGCCTTGCCGGCTGCCAGGACCACCTTCTTGTCGACAACCCAGGCCGTCCAGAGAGCGACCTCCGTGAACCAGTAAGCGGCTGGCGCGGACAGCGTCGCGGAGAAGCTGTAGTCGTCGATCTTCTTCAGGCCGGTCATCTCCGTTGCCTTGCCGTTGGCTACGGCGTCATAGCCGGCCACAGGCTGGAAGACAGATGCGTAGTCGCCCTGAATGGCGGCGGCTCGGTTCCAGCTGAAGAGGAAGTCGTCGGCCTTGACGGGATCTCCATTGGAGAACTTGACGTTGTTCTTCATCTTGAAGGTGTAGGTCAGGCCGTCCGTCGAGATTTGCGGCGCTCCCGTCGCAATGTCGGGGACCTCGTTCAACTGGTCGTCGAACTTGTACAGGCCAGAGTACGTGTTGCGGAAGATGTCGATGTCGACGGCGGCCGACATGGTGCCCGGGTCGAGGTTGCCGACGTCGTCCACCATCGGAAAGCTGAGCGTCTGGTCCGAGGCCAGGTTCTCGGATGTGTTGTTGTTGCCTCCTCCACACGCCGCGAGCATCGAGACTGCTCCCACCGCCACGGCGAGGGAACGAAACACTGCGATTCGCGTCATACCACCTCCTACGAAACACGGCTCGAGGAGGGCGCACTCAAAGACTCCCTCCTCGACATCCATCGCCCTCTTCCCGCTTCAAGCGGGGCGAGAGTGCGCCGGCGACGGATACTTGCCACCTTGCGGTGGCCCCGCTACTCCGTCCTCAGTTTTGAACTTTGCTTCACCGAAGTCAAGTTCCCATAACAAATCGGGTCGCCCGGGTGCTTGAATTGAGATCAAATGAGGCGGACGGTGGCCTTTCTGGCGGCCGGCCTGCTGGGGGTCGTAGCGCTCCTCACCGGGCTGTCCCTCGACTCCTACCTCCACGCCAGGGACCCGTCGCTGGCCCATCGGGAGGGCATTTTCACGCTCACCAACCCGGGCCACGTGCTCCTCGGCATCGGGATCGGCCTGGTCGTGGTCGGCGTGGTCGGGGCCGCCTACACGTCGCTGCCCTACGGAGTCTGGGTCCGCCGCGGCCTGCTGGCCGGCGCCCTGGCCCTGCTGGTGGTCTCAGGCGACATCGCGGGGTGGGCAGCTTCCGTCGAACGGTCGGGCCTGACATCCTCCGCGACCACGAATCACAACCACACCAGCGCCGCCCTCGAGCGTCAGCCCACGGCGACCGAGCTCGCAGCGGCCGCCAAGCTGGTCGCCGACACCAAGGCGTCAGTGGCGAGGTATGCGAGCCTGAACGCCGCGATCGCCGCGGGCTACAAGCCGATGGAGCCGACGGGCGACCAGGTCGTCCACTACGTCAACCCGAGCTACCTGACCGACGCCGACATCCTGAATCCGGAGCACGTCCAGTCGCTCATCTACTTCAACGGCAAGCAGGGCCGGGTGCTGATCGGCGCGATGTACATCATGCCCAGGAGCTTCGAGCCGGGGCCGCAGGTCGGAGGACCGCTGACCGTCTGGCATCAGCACTCCAACATCTGCTTCGACGACGTCTCCGGCATCGCCGTCGCATTCGTGGACGACCCGGGCTCCAACGCCAACGAAAAGAGCGGATCGTGTCCTCGGGGAAGCACCCACAAGACGACGCCCCAGATGCTGCACGTCTGGTTGATCGACAACCCGGATGGACCCTTCGCCTCGACGATGGCGCCTGATGTTTTGGGGACGACCGCCGCCGTCACTTAGTGCTTGAGGATTCGCACCCCAGTCCAATCGTTGTCGTAGAGCGCATTGCCCCCGGCGCCTTTCACGTATGGATGGACCAGGTACTGCTGCACGCCGTAGAGCAGGCCGCCGAAGATCGAATCGTTGACGAGCATGAATCCCGCGACGCGGTAGCCGGCCGTCCCTGACGTCACAAGCGCCGCGTCAGCGGAACTGACCTCCTTGTCGAGGTTGGGGTTCGAATAGCACGACCCGGACGAGCTGGCGCCGGTCACGAAGAGGTAATCGAACCAGTCCTGGGGATGGTCGTAGTCGGCGGCCCAGCTCTGCCGGAACATCGGGTACGCGCACGCTCCGTTGCGCTGGTCGAAGAAGGTCCTGCGATCGACCTCGACGCAGCCGACGGTGACCGCCAGGTTCTTCTTCCACTGCGCCGCCAGGTTCTCGCACACAGCCTGGTTGAACGCGTTCGTGTCGTACGTGTAGGTCAGGCCCTTGACCTTCGAGCCGTCGGGGTCCCACGCCTGGTACTCGGTCTTCGCGGTCGCGGCGTCGAATTTCACGTTGTAGTCCGCGCCGTCGCCCAGGTATCCCTGCAGTCCCTTGCTGACGACTCCACCGGTGGCGGCGACGCACGTCGTCTTCTGGTTGCAGACCGCGCCGGCCAGGGCCTGCCGGTCGATGGCCTCATTGAAGGCCCGGCGTCCGGCGCGACCCCCTTCGACGGCGGCGAAGGGGCCGGACTTGAGGTTGAAGCCGATCCAGAAGGTCGTGCCCGCGGGCACCAACGACAGCTGGTCGTTGAGCTTCGCGTCTGACGTGTACCGTGTTGCCGCGGCCGGGGCGAGAGGCTGGCGTCCGAAACCGATGAGGCTGAAGACTCCGGACTCGTACTGGGCGACCTGCGCGGCGGTATCGGCCATGACCTCGACGTGCACTCGCGTCAACGCACCTGTCTTGCCGCCGTACCACCCGGCCACGGGCGCGAAGTCCATGGACTGGCCGGGAGTGCGCGCCGTCAGGCGGAAGGGGCCGCTGCCGATGAGCGTGTCGGGCCTGCTGAACCACGCTGCGTCGCCGGCCGACGAGATGACCCTGCGGTCGACTACCCACAAGGGCCACAGGCCCGCTTCGGTGAGGAAGTAGCCGGCCCGCCTGCCGAGGGTGACGGTGAGCGTGTAGTCGTCCAGCTTGCCCAGGCCGCTCAGGTGGGCCGCCTTGCCCGAAGCGACGTCTGGGTAGCCGGCGATCACGCCGAACAACCCCGCGTAGTCGCCCTGCTTGGCGGCGCTGCGGTCCCAGCTGTAGATGAAGTCATCGGCCGTGATCGGATCGCCGTTCGAGAAGCGAGCGTCCTGGCGGAGGTGAAAGGTGTAGGTCAGGCCGTCGGCCGAAACCACGGGTTGGCCCACCGCCAGGTCCGGCACCTCCCGGAGCTTCGGGTCGAACCGGTAGAGGCCGGAAAACACGTTGCGCAGGATGTCGACGTCGGCGCCGCTCGAGATCAGGGCCGGGTCGAAGTCGGCGACATCCTGGGCGATCGGAAAGCTGAAGGTCTGGTCCGCCGCCAGCGGTTCGGGCGCGGGCTGAATGTTGCCCGGCCGGCCCAGCAGGATCACGACCAGCAGGCCGATCAGGGCGACCGCCACGGCGGCGCCGGCGGGCAGGTTCCGGCGCAATCGAAAGCCGGGGGGCGGAGGCGAGACCGCGGGCTCAGACATAGAGGATCACCGGGTGCGCATGGTTGCACACCGGGGGAAGGCTACAGCCGCGTGGTTGAGCCTCGCTCAGCCCGATGTCGGCGTGTAGTGCGCGGCGAAAACCAGGACCAGGACGACGGCCAGTCCGATGAGGGAGATAAAGGTAGTGATGAGCTTGCTCGTCAGGCTCCACCCCGTCATCCAGACGAAGATGGCCGAGATCGGCCCGCAGAGCCAGAGCAGAGCGATGTAGATGACGATGCTCGTGGTCCCGACCTGCCAGCTCGCGTAGTTGGGGTTGTGGCTGTAGTCGGTGTACTGCATCCGTTCGCCGACCAATCGCCAGTCCTGCGCCGGCGGCAAGGGCGCGGGTGGCTGGGCCGCGAGCATCGCGCGCTCGCGCTTCTCCTGCTCGATGCGCTGGATCTCCGAGGGGTCGACCCAGGAGGGCATCGCAGCGGCGGCGGCTGCCGGAGTCCCAGGCGGTGGTGGAGGCGGAGGGGGAGGGGCGGCCGCCGCGGAGCCCGCCCAGGCCGGAGCCGGGGGCGGCGGCGGTGGCGCTGGCGGCGCCGGCGGAGGTGGGGGAGCTGCGGGGTACAGGGGCTGAACCGGCATGGCGGTGCGCTGGCCTGCGAATGGCAGCCAGGCGCTGCCGTCGAATCGCCATTTCCCGTCCTGGGACAGGGCATCGTTCCACTTGTCTCCATCCCAGAACCAGTTGCCGTCCTGCGACCAACCGCTCAGCGCTGCGCTCATCGCGGCGGGGACAATACAGCATCCGGTCGCCGCTTAAGGCCTAAATTCGTAACAGCGCCGGCGTAGCTCAGCTTGGTAGAGCAGCGGTCTTTTAAACCGAGGGTCCGGGGTTCGAGTCCCCGCGCCGGCACCAAATCCGTGTGCAAGTTCGGCTGATACGTCCCGAAAGGCCTTCGGCTGATGTGTCGGACGCCTTCGGTTGATGTGTCACAGCTACTTCGGCTGATTGGTCACGCTCCCAGGCGTCTGGAGGCCGATCGAGGTTTGGCGATACCACCTGAGCACCCGCATCGCCCGGAGCGTGTTCCACCGGCTCGGTTTGCCCTCGCCCTCGTCCATCGCGAAATGCAGCCGGCCTGGATGGGGATTCTCGAGGGGCCAGCGACCGTCCGCATCGCGCTTGGACTGGACCAGTTCGATCGCCTCGGCCATCCTCGCGTCCGGAGGGACGCCCGCGCCGCGCATGTATTCGAGACCTCGGAGCACGTCGTAGTGCCAGTAGGTCGGGTAGGAGAACTGCGTGAAGGCCGGGTCGATCACCTCGCCAGTCGACAACGTGCGCAGCAGACGGCGTTCAAGGAGGTACTCCTGGCCGCGGAGGCGGGCGAGCCTTACTTTGGCGTCGCCCGTGGTTCGTTCATATTCCAGCAGACCATCGAGTACATCGATCGTCGAGTGGAATGACCCACGCTTCGACCCATTCTCCTGCTCGCAGTTCCACCCGCCATCGCCCATCTGCTCACCGAGGAGCCGAGCGACGATGCCGTGGACGTCCTCGCCGAAGTAGGCTCCGAGCGCAACGACCTTGCCATTGATGCAGGGCTCAACCTCGCCCGCGAAGAAGGGCTCGCCGTCGTGTTCCCACGCCACCTGCTCGCGGACCAGACGGACGGCCTTGCGGGCTTGCGCGCAGGTGGGATCGAGTCCGAACGCGCGCAGCAGCATCAAGCTCCAGGCAGTCGACGTCCACTCTGGAAAGAGCGTCCCTTGCCTCGCAGGCGGCAGTGATCGCCACCAATCGATCGCCTCGGCCGAGGTAAGTCTGGCGGGAGTGCTTTTGTCCCAGTGGCCATCATCCCGCTGCTGGGCCAGCAACCGCGCGCCCCAACCGTCGGTGGCGACGCGGGCACGCTCGGCCGCGACTCCGTCGTCGGGCACGTCGATCAGGTCACGCATGACCTGCCACCGGATCGCCGGGTCGGAGTCCAGCAACCAGTCAACGACGGCCAATGCCTTCACCTCCTCTGCGGATGATTCCAGGTTGAGCGTGCGCGCCTCAACAGCGAAGACTTAATGCGCCATCCGTAGACTGTGCGCCTGACATGGCAGTTGTAGAGGAAGAGGCGCCCGCGCCGCCCGCGCCCCCATCGCCCGCGGCGCCGGAGCCAGACCAGTTTCTCGGAGAACCGGTCGGCATCGAGCTCACCAAGGTGGTCCGCGTGCACCGGATGGGCGAGGTCGCGGTGACGGCCCTGCGCGGCGTTTCGCTCTCGATCGCGCCGGGCGAGTTCATCGCGATCATGGGTCCGTCAGGTTGCGGCAAGTCGACGCTCCTGTCGCTCATCGGCGGCCTTGACCGGCCCACCGAGGGAACGATCGTGGCGGGTGGCCGCAAGCTGAGCGAGATGCGAGACCGCCAGCTCGCCGACTACCGGCTGCAGCACGTCGGCACCATCTTCCAGAGCTTCAACCTGATCCCGACCATGAGCGCGCTGGACAACGTGGCGCTGCCGATGACCCTCGGCGGCATCCCGGCTGCGCAGCGCCGCGAGCGAGGTCGCCGCCTCCTGGAGAAGGTCGGGTTGAAAGACAGAGTGAACTTCCGGCCGACCCGGCTTTCCGGCGGCGAGCAGCAGCGGGTGTCCGTCGCGCGCGCCCTGGCCAACCGACCGGGGCTGATCCTCGCCGACGAGCCGACCGGAAACCTCGACGAGGAGGCTGGCCAGGGCGTGCTCGACCTCATCAAGGAGATGCACGGTCTAGGTGGAACCGTCGTCATGGTCACCCATGACCCGGAGGTCGCCGCGGTCGCGAACCGGATCGTGCGGATGAGAAACGGCAACATCGTCGAAGACCCGGGCGGAAAGAAGGTGCCAGAAAAACCCGTGCAGCCCAAGGAGCACGTCCGCCGGCTCGCCTGGCTGGAATCGGCGCGCATGGGCGCGGCCAGCGTCAGGCGGCGCAAGCTCCGCACGACGCTGAGCTCTGCGGGCGTGGCGATCGGCATCGCCGCGATGGCCATCATCGTTTCCTTCTCGACCGGCGTCCAGGACTCCCTCACCAACGCCTTCGCCATCAGCGGCCAGCTGAACCAGGTCTCGGTTGGAGACAACAGCTTCGGCCTCAGCGATCCCACCAAGCACATGCCCCTCGACGCCGCGGCCCTGGCCAAGCTCGCCGCGCTGCCGCACGTAAAGGACGCGTACGGCAACCTGGAGATCCAGGGCACGCTGAGTGGCGGTCCGACGGACGTCACCAACGTCTACCTGACCTCGTTCACCCCGCTGTCCGAGACGCCCCAGGCGCTGTCCAAGTTCCTTGCCGCGGGCAAGTTCCCGTCCTCGGACAGCAGCAACGAGATCTTGATCGGCGGGGACACCGCGACCAAGCTCGGGTTCACCCCGTCGACGGCTGTCGGCCACAAGATCACGTTTCACGGCCAGTTCCCCGGCATCTACCTGCCGGGTTCCGGCCAGCAGCCCGCCACCAACTCACTGCCCCTCGAGCTGTCTATCGTCGGCGTCCTTTCGAACGCCGGAAACCTCGGCAGCGGCGGTGCTTACTTCATCAGCGCGCCGTATTCGACCGCCACCGGCTACTGGGAGCAGATGGCAAAAGCCAACCACTGGACGGCTGACGAGTTCAGCAACATCACGCTCGTCGCCGAGACCGCGGGGAGCGTCGACGCGGTCGCCAAGGAAGTCAAAGCCCTGGGCTACCAGGCCACGACCAGCAGCGACTTTCTCAAGGGCTTCAGCCAGTTCATCACGATCCTCGAGATCGGGCTGTCGGGTCTCGCCGCGATCGCCCTGATCGTCGCCTGCCTCGGGATCGCCAACACCATGTACACGGCCGTGCTCGAGCGGACCCGCGAGATCGGGATCATGAAGGCGCTCGGCGCCCGCTCCGCCGACGTCCGCGGAATGTTCATGTCGGAGGCGGGCATGATCGGCCTTCTCGGCGGTGCGGTCGGCCTGGCCGTCGCGGCGCTGGTCGGCGTGGTCGGCAACGTCATCGTCAACAACATCGCGACCGCGCAGGGAATCCCCCTCGACCTCACGGTCTTCCGCATCACCTGGTGGCTCGCGGTCGGTGCGCTGGCTCTGGCGACGCTTTTCAGCGCCCTGAGCGGCTTCTTCCCGGCGCTCCGGGCAAGCCGTCTCGACCCTGTCGCCGCCCTCCGATACGAATAGCGCTTAGACCGCGCAGGAATTCGATTTCGGGCCCGTCATTCGGGTCAAGTGAAGACTTCGTTAAGGAGACGTGTCGGTCGGAGCTCTGCGGCAGCCGCTCTCGCGGCGGTGCTGCCACTGGCGTTCGCCATCCCCGCGCACGCCATCACCGACACCCCTGATCAGGGCTTCGTCATGAGCCCTCCGCGCAGCTTGCAGACCAACCTCCCGGTCCTGGCGCAGACGTTCACGGCTGGGGTCACCGGACAGGTCGACCGCGTGTCGCTGCAGTCGGACGCCGCCGGCAGCTTTCCCGGAGTCACCGTCACCCTGCAGAACATCGCCCTGGACGGCACCAGCCCGGGATCGCAAGTCCTCGGCACGGCCGCCAACCCATCATCGATCCTGTGCTGCAAGCAGCCCCACGACTTCACGTTCAAACCCACGGTCGGGATCACGGCCGGCACCCATTACGCGATCGTGGTCTCGGTCTGGGCCGGCAGCTTCACCTGGTACGACAGCGGCTCCTCGGACCTGTATGCGGGCGGCAGCGCCTATGTCCTTGGCCGCACGTGGGGGACCAGCACCACCCACCGGGACTTCGGCTTCCAGGACTGGGTCGCGACAAACGTCAACTCAGCACCCAGCGTGGCGGCCACCAAGGGCGCCGTGAGCGTGCCCGAGGGTACCGTCGCCACCAACACCGGGACCTGTTCGGATCCTGACGGGGACCCCGTGACCCTCTCCGCTTCGTCGGGTGTGGTGTCGGCTTGCACGAACGGCACCTGGTCGTGGATGCAGCAGCCTGGGCCGGACGACGGTACGCAGACAGTCCTCATCACCGCCAACGACGGCCAGGGCCTCTCCAACAAGGCCTCGTTCGCGCTCGAGGTGGCAATGGTCAAGCCGATTGCGCAAATCCTCACCGACCCACTGGTTGTTCCTGAAGGCACCGCGGTTCCCTTTACCGGCGGAGCGACGATCCCGAATGCCGCGGACAAGGCGGCAGCGGTCTACACCTGGACCGTGACGAAGAACGGCAATCCCTACACCACCGGATCGGGCACGGCGTTCAGCTTCACGCCGGACGACGACGGCAGCTACTACGTCACTTTCGGGGTGAAGGATGACAGCGGCCTGTCCGACAGCACGTCGATGACGGTGACCGCGACCAACGTCGCGCCGAAAGTCGCGATCTTGGGCGTGACGCAGCCCCTACCGCTCTTCATCGCAGCCGATCAGACGCTGACCTTCAAGGGCACCTTTACCGACGTGGACACCACGGACGCATACACGATCACCTGGAATTTCGGCGACGGAACCACGGGCAGCGGCCTCAAGGTGACGCACTTTTACGCCGGCCCTGGGAACTACCCCGTCACATTCCAGGTGAGCGACGGTGAGGGCGGAGTAAGCACCGCCACCACGACCGTCAAGGTGGAAACCACACAGGCCGTGCTGAGCAAGATCGCGGGCGTCGTGCAGAACCTGTCAGGGCTCAACGCAGGCCAGAAGAACAGCCTCCAGGTGAAGCTGAACGCTGCTTCCGCCGCAGCCGCGCGCGGTGATTCCAAGGCCGCTCACAATCAGCTCAACGCGTTCCTCAACGAGCTGCAGGCGGACGTCAACACCGGCAAGGTGTCACAGGGCGACTATGGAGTCCTGGCCGCCGAGGTGAATGCCGTGCAGGGTTCTCTCGGCACGTATAACCGCTTCCTGGAGTGGTGGCCTCTCGAGGCTTAGACTCGCGGTGCCGTGAGCACCGCGAACGTCGCCCTACCGGCCGCCGATCTCCTGCCTGTAGGCCCTCGCGCCAACCTGGCGTATCGGACCATCCGCCTGATGGGCGTCCCGATCCTTCGCCTCTTGTTCGGTTTCGATGTGCGTGGGCGCGAGAACATCCCGCGCTCCGGCACCTACGTCGTCATCGCCAACCACCTGAACTGGCTCGACGAGTTCACCCTTCTCATCCTTTTCCCGATCGAGCCGCACCTCCACTTCCTGGCCGACCCGACGATCCTCGTCACCCGCAAGCTCCAGTGGTGGCTCGTCCGGACCGCAGGGGGTTACGTACCGGTCGTCCGCGAGCGCCACGGCGACAGGACCCTGTACCGCCACGTGGATCGATGCCTCGAGCTTGGCGGCGCGGTGGCCATCTTTCCCGAAGGCAACTACGGGCCCAAGGAGGGCGAGCTGATGCCGTTTCACAAGGGATTCGCCCATTTCGCGATCAAGGCCGGGGTGCCGGTCATCCCCGTGGTGCTCTCGGGGACGAAAGACCTATGGCTGCGCAAGAAGGTCCAGGTCGTGATCGGCCCTGCCCTGGCCTCGGCGGGCCAGGACCCGGCCGCGCTGACCGCCCTCGCGTACCAGCAGATGAGCGCGATGATGCCGGTCTACACCGAGCCCGGCGGTCGGAAACTTCTGAGGGACAAGCTGACCCACCTGTTCTAAACTCGCCGGTTTTGGTACCGGGGCGTACGGCTACGGAACGTTGCCGGCCATGTGGTAAGGTCTCTCCTTTCCCGGTTCCTGAGCGCGTCTTCTCAACGTCTCGCTCCTAGCTCAGGCCTGACACCGCCCCAGGGTAGGGCGAGTCCAAGGAAGGAGCGATGAGAGGGGTTGCTGCCGCTATTCCGCGCGGTACTGGTGTGGGTCGTGATCCTCGTCACCGTGATCTTGCCGCGTCTCACGCCGCATCAGGAGCAGTCCGTTTCGGTCGCTGTCACTCAGCTCAGCGCGTTCGATCGGAACTCGGTGGTTCAGCAGGCCGTGAACCAGCGCATCCAGGCCGCTCAGATGGCCCAGGTCCAGTCGTGGTCGCTGGAGCTCAAGCAGGGACTGGCGAACTACGAGGCGCAAAAGCAGGCTGAGGCGGCCGCCCAGGCCGAGGCCGCCGCGATCTCTGCCCGCAGCAACCACCCCGGTCCGCCCGCCGACATCGCGAAGGACATCACAGACGCGTTCAGCCCGCTGGGCTCCGCCGCCGTGCAGTGGGCGATGAACGTCGCCTGGTGCGAGTCTCGTTATCACCCGAACTCGGTCAACTCCGACAGTGGCGCGTCAGGGCTGTTTCAGTTCCTGCCGAGCACGTGGTCGGGCACGCCCTACGCGAACCAGTCCCCGTTCGATCCGCGGGCCAACGCGTTTGCGGCGGCATGGCTTTACAGCCACTACGGGTCGGGGCGCTGGGTCTGCCAGGGATAGCGTTCGCCCCTCTCCCTCACCCTCTCCCCTGAGGGGAGAGGAGCATGCAGTGGACTACTCGGCGGTGACGGAGATCGCCAGCTCGAAGATTGGTTGGGGGCGGTTGCCCCCCTTCAGGACCATCGGCTCGTAGTCCGCGACCGTGATTCCGTTCGGCAGGCGGGCCCGGGTTGTCTCTGACATCAGGACCCGCGCCGGCCGCACCTTGGACAGGTATGCGCTGTTGTTCACCGGCACGCCGATCAGCGTGAACTCCATCCGGTCGTCGGAGCCGACGTGGCCGGCCACGACCTGGCCCGTGTCCAGGCCCATTCCAACGGCGATCGCCGGCTTGCCGGAGACGATCTGCTCCCTGTTGAATCGATCGACCTCGCGCACCATGGCCAGGGCCGCATGCAGGGCCCGCTCCGCGTGGTCCTCGATCGGGTTGGGGGCGCCGAAGACGACGAGCATGCCGTCGCCCTGGAACTTGTCGATGTTGCCGCCGTGGTCCAGGACGACCCGGATCATCCGCTGGAAGTAGTCGTTGAGGAAGCTGACCAGCTCCTCGGCCTCCATGCTTTGCGACAGGGTCGAAAAGCCGGCGATGTCGGAGTTCAGCATCGTCACTTCACGCCGCTCGCCAGGCAGAAAACGCAGCGTCCGGCCCGAGCGCTTGATCACGTAGTCGGTGACCTGCTTGTTGACGTGAGCCTCGAAGAGTTCGCGCAGGAACTCCGACCGCTCGTACTGGCGCGCGTTGTCGATGGCGATGGCGGCCAGGTCCGAGATCGCCTGCAGGAACTCCTTGTCCTTCTCTTCGAAGATGGAGGCGCGGAAGGGGTTGTCGACGTAGACGGCGCCGATGACCTTGCCCTTGGTGACGAGGGGCACCGCGATGATCGAGCGCAGGTTTTGCAGGATCACCGACTGCTGGCCCTTGAAGCGGTCGTCCAGGCTGGCGTCGGTCGACACCACGGCCTGACCTGTCTTCACGACCTGCTCGATGACGGTGCGCGAGCCGAGGAACTGACGCGCCTTCTCGGGGTCCGCCTCGCCACTCGACATCTGGACCGACAAGCTGCCGTCGACCGGGTCGACCAGCACGATGAATCCGCGGGCCGCCTTCATCAATGTGATCACCCGGTCCATTACCTTCTCGAGCACCACGTCGAGCTCCAGCGAGGAGCTGAGGTCTCTGGCGAGCTCATACAGAAGGTGATCGCGCATGCCAAGATCGATTTCGCGAGCCAAAGCCATGTGGAGCATAACGGCCGGATGGGGCTTTTCCAGCCACCGCTAAACTCGATTCTCCGTGGTCTCGGATTCAGCCCAAGCTCAGATCGACGCCTTGCTCGCGCGCTTGAACCCGCCCCAGCAGGAAGCCGTCACGCACGGCGAAGGTCCGCTGCTGATCTTTGCCGGCGCAGGCAGCGGCAAGACGCGCGTCCTGACGGCCCGCATCGCCTACCTGATCGCATCCCACCGGGTATGGCCGGACCGCCTGCTGGCGGTGACGTTCACCAACAAGGCCGCGCGGGAGATGCGCGGTCGGGTCGAGGCCCTGGTAGGCGAAGTGGCTCAGAAGATGTGGGTCGGCACGTTCCACTGGACCGCCGTCCGCATCCTGCGCCGCGAGGCCCAGCGGATCGGCATCGTTTCGAGCTTTGTCATCTTCGACGAGGACGACACCAGGGCGGCCCTGCGGCGGGTCCTCGACGAGCTGAAGCTGGACCCCAAGCGCTACCCGATCGGGTCATTGAGCAACGCCATCTCGCAGGCCAAGAGCGAGCTCAAGCGTCCCGCCGACATTCCCAACCGCAGCTACCAGGACGAGGTGCTGCGTCGCGTCTACGACTCCTATCAAGAGGTGCTGCGCAGGTCCGGTGGCCTGGATTTCGACGACCTGCTCATGAAGCTCGCCGAGCTGTTCAGCACCGACGCCGAGGCGCTCGCCAAGTGGCGTGACCGCTTCCGCCACGTTCTCGTCGACGAGTACCAGGACACCAACCGAGCCCAGTACGTGCTGGTCAACCTGCTCGCGGCGGAGCATCGCAACGTCGCGGTCGTCGGTGACGATGACCAGTCGATCTACCGCTTCCGGGGCGCCGACATCCGCAACATCCTGGAGTTCCGCAAGGACTACCCGGACGCGCACGTCGTGCACCTGGAGCAGAACTACCGCTCCAGCCAGGCCATCCTGGACACCGCCTACAGCGTCATCCGCAGCAACCCGGAGCGCGCACCCAAGCGCCTGTGGACCGAGCGCGCCGGGGGGGAGAAGGTCGTTGCGACCCAGGCCTACAACGAGGTCGAGGAGGCGGAGTTCGTCGCCGACGAGATCGAGCGCCTGCGTAAGACCGAGAACCGCGGTTACTCCGACTTCGCGGTGCTGTACCGCACCAACGCTCAGTCACGAGCGTTCGAGGATGTGCTGGCCCGCCGGCGAATTCCCTACCGGCTGGTCGGCGGCGTTCGGTTCTGGGAGCGGCGTGAGGTCAAAGACCTGGTCGCGTACATTCGATTTTGCTTCAACCCGCGCGACGCGCTGAGCTTCTCGCGGATCGTCTCGGTGCCGTCGCGCAAGATCGGCAACGTCACCGTCGACGCGGTGAACTCTTTTGCTCGGGACAGTGACGCGGACATCTTGTCGATCCTCTCCGAGCCCAGGCGCGTGCCTGGTGTGCCAAAGACCGCGATCGGTCCCCTGCAGGGTTTCCGTGCGCAGATCGAGTCCGTGCGGGCGACGATGGGGGTGCTGCGGCCCAGTGAGCTCGTCGACCACGTGATCGAGGTGATGGACCTGCGTCGCCACTACCTCGACGGCACGCCACAAGGCGAAGCAAGAATCGAGAACCTGAACGAGCTCCGCGGCCTTGCCGAGAGCTTCGACGACCGCGACCCGGTGCAGGGACTGGAAGATTTTCTCGCCGAGGTGGCGCTGGTCTCAGACGTCGATGCTTACGACGAAAACGGCGAAGGCGCGACCCTGATCACGCTGCATATGGTCAAGGGTCTCGAGTTTCCGGTCGTGTTCATGGTGGGGATGGAGGAAGGGCTTCTGCCGCATCAGCGGGCGCTCGACGAGCGGGAGGAGAACCCTTCGGCCGTCGGCGCCGCGACCGAGATGGCGGAGGAGCGCCGCCTCTGCTACGTCGGGATGACCCGGGCGAAAGACCGTCTGTACCTGAGCTGCGCGTTCCGCCGTCACCTGTATGGGCGGTCTCAGCCAGCGTTCCCGAGCCGCTTCCTGACCGACATCCCACAGTCACTGCTCGGCACGCCGCGCGGAAGCGCGCCGGTCGCGCCGCCGCGACAGGGATACAAGGAGCGCTACATCGAGCGGCAGGTCGAGGCCGCGCCCGCGGCGCCTCCGGTGCAGCGGTTCGCGAGTGGCGACCGCGTCCAGCATCCCGCCTTCGGCCCGGGGACGGTGGTCAAGAGCACCCTCACGCGGACCGATGAGGAGCTCGTGATCAAGTTCGACCGGGCCGGCCTGAAGATCCTCAGCGGGATGCTCGCGCCGCTGACGAAGTGACCAAGCGCAAAAAGGCGATCGATCCGGCGGTACGCGTCGAGGACCTGCGCGAGCTGATCCGCCGCTACGAGCACGCCTATTACGTCCTCGACCAGCCGGAGGTGTCGGACTCGGAGTACGACACGCTGTTTCTCGAGCTGCGCCGCATCGAGGAAGAGCGACCTGATCTCGTGAGCTCGGATTCGCCGACCCAGCGTGTGAGCGGCGAGGCCTCGGACCAGTTCGCCAAGGTTCGCCATCGCTCGCCCATGCTCAGCCTGCAGAACGCATTCGACGAGGCGGAGATCCGGGCCTTCGACAAGCGTGTGCGCGGCGCGGTCGGCGACAAGGTGGTCTACTGCGCCGAGCTGAAGATCGACGGCCTGGCCATCAGCCTCACCTATGGAAAGGGACGGCTGCAGCGCGCGGCCACCCGCGGCGACGGCACGATCGGCGAAGACGTCACCGCCAACGTGCGCACCATCCGCAGCGTGCCACTGGCGGTGAGCCCGGCGAAAGGACTGCCCGACGTCTTCGAGGTTCGCGGCGAGGTGTATTTCCCGATCGCGGGGTTCGAGCGTCTCAACCGCGAGATGGAGGCCGCCGGCAAAGCGCGCTTTGTCAATCCGCGCAACACCGCGGCGGGAAGCGTCCGCCAGATCGACCCCAACGTCACCGCGGGCCGAGACCTCCAGACCTTCATGTACACCCTCGATCCCGGGGGCCCGGCCAGGTCGCAGTGGGATGTCCTCAACACGCTCGACTCGATGGGCTTTCGCGTCAACAAGAACCGTCGCCGCCTCGACTCGATTGACGAGGTGATCGACTACCACGCGGAATGGCAGCGTCGCCGGCACGAGCTCGAGTACGAGATCGACGGCATGGTCGTGAAGGTCGATGGCTTTGCGCAGCAGCTCGAGCTCGGCTTTGTCGCCCGCTCGCCGCGATGGGCGATCGCCTTCAAGTACGCGCCGGAACAGGCGGAGACGGTGGTCGAGGAGATAGCGTGCTACGTCGGCCGCACCGGCGTCCTCACGCCGGTCGCGCATGTCAAGCCCGTGATCGTCGGCGGCGTGACGATCCGCAATGTGACGATGCACAACGAGGCGCAGGTCAACGAGAAGGGCGTGTATGTCGGCGCGCGGGTCGTCATCCACCGAGCCGGCGACGTGATCCCCGAGATCGTCAGCGTCAAGAAGCCCAAGCCGGGCTGGAAGATGCCGACCAGGTGCCCGGTGTGCGGGGGAGAGGTCGTCCGCGAGGAGCCGTACATCGCCCATCGCTGCATCAATCCGTTCTGCGGCGCGCAGCGGCTGGAGCGGCTGCGGCATTTCGCGGCGGTCATGGACATCGAGGGCCTCGGCTACGCCACCCTGACCCAGTTGATCGATCGTGGTGTCGTCGAAGACCCAAGCGACCTTTACCGGATGAGCAAGGACCAGGTCATCCAGCTCGAGGGGTTCGCGGACAGATCGGCGCAGAACCTGGTCGACCGAATCGCGGCGAGCAGGCAGCCGGACCTGTGGCGCTTTCTGTTTGCGCTCGGCATCCCACAGGTTGGCGAGGCGACGGCGCAGCTGCTGGCCGCCGACTTCAGCAGCATCGACCCGCTGCGCACCGCAACCGAGGAGGACCTGCAGCGAGTGGAGGGCATCGGCCCGAACATGGCGGGCGAGGTGCATCGCTTCTTCCACGGCCAGGGCGCGGAGCTCGTGCAGAAGCTGCTCGCGGCCGGCGTCGAGCCGCAGGCCGTCGAGGCGGTCGGCGACGGCCCTTTCACGGGCAAGACGTTTGTCTTCACCGGCACCCTCGAATTCATCAGCAGGCCCGACGCCGAGGCGCTGGTGCGAAAGCTGGGCGGCAAGGCCGTCGGAGGCGTGACAGCGAAGACGGACTACGTCGTCGCCGGTCCGGGCGCGGGATCCAAGCTCGAAAAGGCGCAGAAGCTGAAGCTGAACATCCTCGATGAAGAGCAGTTCAAAGCCCTGCTCCCGAAGTGAGGGCTCCGTACTGGGTCGCCAACGCCCTGTTGATCGGCTCGTTCGTGCTGCTGATTTGGGGAGGTTTCGTGCTCACGTTCACCTCCGAGCCCTCCGCCGTCGGCCGGATGGGCATCGCGCTTCAGCTCATCGGGGGAGCATCGATCGGGACCGCCATCGCGGGGGCCGTGGCCACGGTCGGGCTGTTCCGTAAAGCAAGGTGGGCCTCGTCTGCAGCGTGGTTCGCCTCGGTCCTGATGATCCTGACCTGCGCCGCGTCTTGGGCGGGCGTGATCGCAATCGTCGGACTCGTGTCGAGCCGGCGATCTTCATAAGCTTGTCCCGATGCCTCTTTCCAAAGATGAAGTCCGCCACGTCGCCACGCTCGCGCGCATCGGCCTCGAGCCCGGTGACGAGGAGTTCTACGCCGACCAGCTGAGCGGCATCCTCGGCCACATCGACCGGCTCCAGCAGCTCGACACCGAGGACATCCCCCCGACCGCGCAGGTGGTGGAGGTCGCGAGCAGGCTGCGCGACGACGAACCTCGGCCTTGCCTGACCCAGGAGGACGCGCTGGCCAACGCTCCCGCATCGGTCAACGGGTTCTTTCGCGTGCCCGCCATCCAGGAAGAGACGTGACGTCTGACGATCTCACCCAGCTGACGATCACGGACGCGTCACGGCTGCTTCGACTTGGCTCCATCTCATCGGCCGACCTCGTCACCGCGCATGTAGAGCGAATCGAGCGCGTGGACAAGCACGTCAAGGCCTACCTCCGATTCACGCCAGAGCTATGGGAGAAGCAGGCCGAGGAGGCCGATCGCAGGATCAGGCAGGGGGATGCGCCACCGCTGGCCGGCATCCCGATCGCCGTGAAAGACGTGCTGTGCGTTAGGGGCGTGGAGACGACGGCCGGTTCGCAGATCCTGCGCGGCTTCAAGCCGCCCTACACCGGAACGGCCGTGGCGCGGCTTTTCGAGGCGGGCGCGGTGATGCTCGGCGTCACCAACTGCGATGAGTTCGCGATGGGCAGCTCGACCGAGAACTCGAGCTACTTTCCGACCCGCAACCCGTGGGACCTGCAGCGTGTCCCGGGCGGGAGCTCCGGAGGCAGCGCTGCGGCCGTGGCCGCCGGCGAGGCGATGATCGCGCTCGGCACGGATACCGGCGGATCGATCCGGCAGCCTGCGGCTTTGTGCGGTGTCGTCGGCATGAAGCCGACCTATGGCCGGGTCAGCCGATACGGGCTGATCGCCTTTGCCTCGAGCCTCGACCAGATCGGTCCCTTGGCGCGCTCTGTCGACGATGCGGCGATCGTGCTGTCGCTGATGGGCGGACTCGACCCGCTCGACGCGACGTCTTCCGACCGTCCGCGGATGGAGGTCCTGAACAACTTCGGCGCCGGCGTGAAAGGCATGCGCCTGGGCGTGCCGCGCGAGTACTACGACGTCAAGGGGGTCGAGCCGGGCGTGAAGGCGGCGATCGACGCGGCCCTCTTCATCCTGCGCCAGGCCGGCGCGGAGATCGTCGACGTGTCGCTGCCGCACACCGACTACGGGCTGGCCGCCTACTACATCATCGCGCCCGCGGAGTGCTCGTCCAACCTGGCGCGGTTCGATGGCGTGAAGTACGGCCTGTCCGAGGTCGACGCGCCGAACATCACCGAGGAATACCAGCAGACGCGGCGGAAGGGCTTCGGCACCGAGGTGCGGCGGCGGGTGATGCTGGGGACGTACGCGCTGTCGAGCGGCTACTACGACGCCTACTACCTCAAGGCGCAGAAGGTGCGGACCCTGATCAAGCGCGACTTCGACGAGGCCTTCAAGAAATGTGACGCCATCGTCAGCGCCACCTCGCCGACCGTCGCATTTCCCATCGGCGCCAAGACGCAGGACCCGCTCTCCATGTACCTGTGCGACGTGCTGACCCTCGGCGGGAACCTGGCGGGGCTGCCCGGGATCAGCGTCCCGTGCGGGACCTCGGACGGACTGCCGGTCGGCCTGCAGGTGCTCGGCCCGCAGTGGGGCGAGAACGTCGTCCTTCGAGTCGCGCGCGCATACGAAGAGGCGAGCGAGCTGAAAGCAGTGGTGGCAGACCCCTCTCCCCTCCAGGGGAGAGGGTAGGGAGAGGGGCGTGGACTGGGAAGTTGTGATCGGCATGGAGGTGCATGTCCAGCCGAAGACGCGATCGAAGATGTTCTGCGGCTGCTCGATCGCCGGCCTCAACGAACCTCCCAACACGCACGTCTGCGAGATCTGCCTCGGCATGCCGGGCGTGCTGCCGGTGCCGAACAAGGCGGCGGTGGAAGCTTGCATCAAGACCGCGCTTGCATTGAACTGCGAGATCCCGCGCCACACGAAGTTCGACCGCAAGAACTACATGTATCCCGACCTGCCCAAGGGTTATCAGATCAGCCAGTACGACCTGCCGATGAGCGTCAACGGCTACCTCGACCTTGGCGAACGCAAGGTGCGCATCCGCCGTGTCCATCTCGAAGAGGACACAGGCAAGCTCGTCCACGCGGGCGACAAGCTGCACAAGGCGCGGGAGTCGTACGTCGACCTGAATCGCGCGGGCGTGCCGCTGATGGAGATCGTCAGCGAGCCCGACCTGCACTCGGCGGACGAGGCCCGCGACTACGCGATGGAGCTTCGCACGCTTCTCCGCGCGATCGGCGCTTCAGAGGCCGACATGGAGAAGGGCCAGCTGCGTGCCGAGCCCAACATTTCGATCCGGCGAGCGGGGTCGAAGGAGCTCGGCGTCAAGACCGAGCTCAAGAACATCAACTCTTTCCGTGCGCTGCATCGCGCGATCCTTTATGAGGTCGACCGCCAGCAGCAGGCCCTGGAGTCCGGCGGCGCGGTGGTGCAGGAGACTCGCGGCTGGGATGAGACGGAGCAGCGCACCTTCTCGCAGCGGAGCAAGGAGTTCGCGGAGGACTACCGCTACTTTCCGGAGCCGGACATCCCACCGCTCGAGCTGGACCGGGCCTGGATCGAAGAGCTGCGTCGTGCGCTGCCCGAGCTTCCCAGCGTTCGTCGCGCCAGGTTGCTCGACCACCTGCCGGCGGCTCAGGTGGCGGTCATCGGAGGGGACCGAGACCTTGCCGATCTGTACGAGACCGCCGTGGCGAAGGGCGCCCCGACCATGGCAACAGCGAACTGGATCGTCAACGAGGTTGCGCCCACCGGCAAGTTGCCGTCGGGCGAGCACCTCGCGGAGCTGATGGATCTCTTGCAGCAGGGCGCCGTCACGCGCGACCAGGCGAAGGAGGTCCACCTCGAGTCGGTCGAAACGGGGCGGACGCCCGCCGAGATAGTCGCCGAGCACGGCTACTCGCAGCTCAGCGACGAGTCCGAGCTTCGCGTCCTGGCGGAGGCGGTGATCGACGCCAACCCGAAGGCGGCCGCGGACTACCGGGGAGGGAAGAAGCAGGCCATGCAGGCCCTGATGGCGGACCTGCGCAAGCGAGCCCCCCAGGCGAACCCGAAGGTCGCGAACGAGCTGCTGCTGAAACTCCTCGCCTAGGCCGGGCGGCGGGAGAGCCAGGTGCTGAAGCCGAAAAGGGCCAGCGCGACGAGGTAGCCGGCCAACGCCACCACCACCAGGATCCCGGCCACGAGCTCCGGGGCGACTGTGGTGAAGACGATGGCGAGCACGGATATGCCCAGCACGATCGCGGTCCAGCCCTGGAGGTGGGCGATTGTCGGTGTCACGCGGACGAGCGGCCACAGCATCCGGCGCTGCCACCAGGCCGGAAGCGTGCCGCGCATCACCAGGTACACGCCCGCGGCAATCAGCATCGTGCCCCCGACGTAGGCAGCCCCCTCCACCACGTACCCCACGGCGGCGATATTAATGAAGTCTCTTGCCCGCTAGCCTGTTCAGCGTGCCCCTGCCGCCCGATCTGCACGTGCACACCGAATGGTCGTGGGACGCGCCCCGCGGCTCGATGGAGCGCAGCTGCGAGCGCGCCCTCGAGCTCGGCCTTCCTGCCCTCGCCTTCACCGAGCACGCCGACTGGGCGCTCGTCCACGAAGGGCAGCACGCGGTCGACCTCGACGGCTACTTCGACTCGATCGAGCGGTGCCGCGCGAAGTACAGCGACCTTCGCATCCAGACCGGGGTGGAGCTCGGCGAGCCGCACTGGTTCCCCGAGGAGGCGGCGGCAGTGCTCGCCGCCGGACCGCTCGACCAGGTGCTCGGCTCGATTCACTGCATCCGCCTCGACAGCGGGATGCTCGACGCCAGCCAGTTCCGCAAACGGGAGGGCATCGACTTTCCGGCCGCCGTCCGCGAGTACTTCCGCGAGCTCCTGGCCATGGTGGAGAGCGGCCAGGCGTTTGAGACCCTGGCCCACCTCGACTACCCCAAGCGCTACTGG
>Ga0209806_1000823_pt1 | contig 21080 bp, 16 predicted proteins | sample GraSoiAngelo_152_FD_186166 | JGI IMG/M metagenome (GOLD analysis project Ga0209806, IMG submission 186166) | Grasslands soil microbial communities from the Angelo Coastal Reserve, California, USA - 14_1009_12_30cm (SPAdes) (version 2) | ecosystem: Environmental > Terrestrial > Soil > Grasslands ... | reverse complement strand
TGTTTTCTGACGGTAGGCATTCTGGTGATTCTTGGCACGGCGATGCGGGGCAACGTTTTCAGTTCAAGCGGAAGCGATGCTTTCGATTCGCTGGGCTATTTGGCAGATCTGGGCACGGGAACGTTTTATTTCGTGGCCCGGTCGCTCGAAACGAAGGGCCCGGACGTCTCGCATGCGGGCGGCGATTATGGGACACGGTTCCTCGCCGCCGCAGGTGTGCTGAATCTTCTCGCAGCACTGCATGCTTATGAAGCAGCGCGAGGACGCAAAGCATGAACTTCGGAATAGGATTCAAGCTTAGTCATCTGCAATCCATGATGCTCTTCGCACTGCTGATTTCCATCGCCTTTGGCTTCCTGAGCCGGCGGCGGCCGATCGACCGCGTGAAATACATCGTGTGGTCGCTGTTTCTCTTTCTCTTGATCGGCGTGGGAATCGGATGGGCGATGTATCCGTTCTCACGCTGAAAGAACACCATTTCGCGGTGAACTGACGGTAATTTCTACCGGTGTTATCGTCGTTAGTTAGAGCGAGCGAAGTAGCTGGAAATAGGCGGGGGCCGGTGACGAACAACTCCCATGGCGTGAAGGAAGTGCGGGTCAGAAATCAGTCAGCGAATGTGTGGGCAAGGCAACTCGCACAGCGTTCAGGACTGCGGCGAGGTCGATGATTTCCTGCGCGATGGCTCCTCCGATTGGCGGCAGGTATCCGAACGCGGCAGCAAACATTCCTAAAATACTCAATGCTATCCCGCCGATGGCGGATTGAAGAGCAATGTGACGCATGCGCCGCGCGATATGCATCAGTTCGTCCACTCGACCCAGGGAAGTCTCAAGGATAACTGCATCGGCGGCCTCGGAAGTAATGTCGCTTTGCGCTCCAAAGGCAACGCCGACCGTTGCCGCTTGCATTGCCGGCGCATCGTTAATGCCATCCCCAAGGAACAGCGTAGGGGCCTGCGCCGCCTCCTGGCGGACGATAGCAACCTTGTCCTCCGGACTCTTGGCGGAATAAAGTTCCGTGATTCCAACTTGTTTGGCCAGATGCCGCACTTCCTGGTCGCGATCGCCAGAAACGAGTAAGATATGGTTGACGGCATGGCGCGGTCTCAGATGCTTAATAAACGTACGCCCTTCCGCGCGAGGCATGTCATGGAAACGAAAACTGGCGGCATATACGTCGTCGACAAAGAGCAGGCATTCCAACCCCGGAGCGACCGGTGGTAGCGCAAGTTGTCGTTCGACTACCTTCTTGCGGTTTGTAATCCAAACACTGTGCCGGTTAACCTTTCCTCTTAGCCCCTCACCGGGACGCTCGCTGATTTCCGAAACAAGTTCTGCGGGAAGGTTTGCGCTTTGAGCGGCCTCAAGAATCGCCCGGGAAAGGGGATGCTTTGAATAATGCTCCAGGCTTGCAGTAACGCGGAGAACCTCATCCTTTGCAAATCCGGGAGCACAAAGGATCTCGGACAACGAAGGTTTACCGTATGTCAGCGTTCCAGTCTTGTCGAAGATAAGGGTGCGGCAACGGTCGATCTGCTCGAGCACGGCTGGATTCTTTATGATGATCCCGCGTCTCGCGGACAAGGAAATTGCGCCCATCACCGCCACGGGGATGGAAATTAGCAGTGGGCAGGGTGTTGCTACGACAAGCACGGCCAGGAAACGGTGGGATTCGCCGCTGGCTGCCCAAGCGATTCCTGCCAGCAAGAGCGCCACAGGTGTATACCAGGCGCCAAGGGCGTCTCCGAGCCGGCGGATGCGGGGGCGACGCTGTTCTGCGTCCTGCATCACGCGCATAATTCTCGCGTAACGCGAATCTAGTGCCAGCTTTCCGGCACGAATGTGCAAGGCAGCATCGCCATTTATGGAGCCCGAAAGCACTTCCGAGCCTGGTGTTTTGGCGATCTCGAATGGTTCACCCGTGAGATAGGCTTCATTCATCTTTCCGTGGCCCTCGATGACCACTCCATCGACGGGACAGATTTCGTGCGGAAATATGACCAGGGTGTCTCCTATAGCTATGTCCTTGAGTTCTACATCCGATAGAGCGCTTGCGTATTTTCGGTGGGCGACTTGCGGCATCCGCTTAGCAAGCGCATCAAGCACCGAGGAAGCACGGCGGCTAGCGTATTGTTCAAGGGCCGTTCCCCCTGAGAGCATCAAGATTACGATCGCAGCGACAAGATATTCGCCTAGAATTACCGAGGTGATGATCGAGATTCCAGCGAGGTGATCCGATCCAAATTCCCGCGCAAAAAGTTTTTGCGTCAACGGCACAAGGAGAAATACGCCGCCGATGATCAAGACCACGAAAAGGGGAACTTGCCAGGCGATTCGGGGAGTACTGAGAAGATATCGAAGAAATAGATGAAGAAGAATGCCTGTGATTGTCAGAAGCGCAATGCTGTTCGGCCTCGTCCACAGAGTAGGCACCCTGGGCTTTTCCACGCGAGCTGTGGCCACTGCTTGCGTCACTCGAGCCTTCCTCATGGTTGTTCGGAAACGATGATATAGCGCCAGCGACTTGCTTCCGAATCCAATTAGACTTGTGGCCCGGTTTTGCGCATCCGGTGGTCCAATAGCGGCTGCACTCTTTCAGGTTCAGCGCATGCGCAGGGCGTAAGAACTGAGCATCTTCATGTAATTGCTGCGCTCGAAGGCACCGGGATTGGGGGCTGCGCGGTAGCTCATGCTGCCGTGCATTTGTTCAATCGATTCGTACTCATGTTCGGTCATCCAGAGGACGAGATCGTCCAGGATGCGGTGTGGGTATCGAACACCGTTTTGAATGAGCGCCGAAGTCATCATGGCGACTTCTGCCCCGGCCATCATGCACTTCACAACGTCTTCGGCGCGATGGACGCCGCCGGTAATGGCCAAGCTCGGCCGGACGGAACCGCAGAGAATCGCGACCCAATGCAGGCGCAATGGGAGCTCACAGGGATCGCTGAGGACTAGATGCGGCGCGGCCTCGAGGTTTTCAATATCGAAATCGGCTTGATAGAAACGGTTGAACAGCACGAGGGCGTCGGCACCAGCGTCGTCGAGACGCCTGGCCATGTGGGCCATAGAACTGAAGAATGGGGATAGCTTGACGGCAACGGGGATTTGCAAGCCGGCTTTCACTTGGTGCACGAGTTCGCAGTAGCGGTCCTCGACGGTGTCGCCGCTTTTGCGCGGATCGGTTTCGATCGAGTAGAGGTTGAGCTCGATGGCATCGGCGCCGGCTTGTTCCATTTCGCGGGCATAGCGAACCCAGCCGCCGGGTGTCGTGCCGTTCAAACTGGCGATAACGGGAATGACGACGGCCTTTTTTGCCCGATGAATCAGCTCCAAGTAGCCTTCCGGCCCAGTGTTGTAGGACTCCACATTGGGGAGATAGGTGATGGCCTCGGCGAATTCATCGGCGCCACGGGAGAGGTCGCGATCGATTAGCACGCTCTCGAGGGCGAGCTGTTCTTCGAACAGCGAGGGCAGGACAACGGCGGCGATGCCGGAGTCTTCCAGACGGCGTAGATTGTCCATGGATTCGGTGAGCGGAGACGCGGAAGCGACGAGTGGATTCTTGAGCGCCAGGCTCATGTACTGCGTGGTGAGGTCGATCACTTGGCGCCTCCTTCTGGTTCTTTGACAGCAACCAACTCGGGCTTTTGAGAAGTGTCTTCGAGACGCTTGCCGTCACCTGTCCCGCTGCCCGGCATGGAAGCGCGGCTCTCATAGACGCACCAACGGCGGTGCACATCCTCCTGGGCCTCGCGGAGGAGTTGCGCGGCGACTCCGGGATTGGTGCGGGCGAGGATGGTGTAGCGCGCTTCCTGATAGATGTAGTCCTTGAGAGGAATGCTCGGCGCTTTGGAATCAAGCTGGAAGGGGTTTTTCCCGTCGACGTTCAAGACGGGGTTATAACGCATTAACGGCCAATAACCGGAAACCACGGCGGCTTTTTGCTGGTTCATGCCGAAGACCATGTCATAACCGTGGGCAATGCAGTGGCTGTATGCAATGATCAGCGATGGGCCGTTGTAGGCCTCGGCTTCGAGGAAGGCCTTGACGGTGTGCGTGTCGCCGCCGCCCATGGCCACACGAGCGACATAAACATTGCCGTAACTGATTGCTTCCATCGCCAGATCTTTCTTCACCGTGCGTTTGCCGCCCATGGCGAATTTGGCCACGGCGCCGCGGGGAGTGGCCTTGGACATCTGGCCTCCAGTATTGGAGTACACCTCAGTGTCAAGCACGAGCATGTTCACGTTGGCTCCGGTAGCGAGGACGTGATCGAGTCCGCCAAAGCCGATGTCGTACGCCCAGCCGTCGCCGCCAACGATCCAGACGCTCGTACGAACAAGACTGCCGGCGACCGCCAAGAGATCGCGGGCGTCGTTCGTATCCATTTCCGCAAGCCGGCCATTCAGCTCCGCGACTCGCTCACGCTGCGCCGTGATGCCGCTTTCTTTTGACTGATCGGCTTCCAAAATGGCGCGGACCAACTCGCTGCCGATGGGGTTGGCGAGCTTCTCGACCAGATGACGCGCATAGTCGGTCTGCTGATCGGCAGCGAGGCGCATGCCAAGGCCGAACTCGGCGTTGTCTTCGAACAGCGAGTTGGACCATGCGGGCCCGCGGCCACTGGCGTTCGTGGTATAGGGCGTGGTCGGCAAATTACCGCCGTAGATCGAAGAACAGCCCGTGGCGTTGGCGATCAGCAGGCGATCGCCGAAGAGCTGCGTAAGGAGCTTGATGTAGGGAGTCTCGCCGCAGCCGGCGCACGCGCCGGAAAACTCCATGAGCGGTTCGAGCAACTGTACGTCCTTGACCTGCGAATGTGAGAGGCGGTTGCGCTCAAATTCCGGGATGGACAAAAAGAATTCCCAATTTTTGCTCTCGGGCTCGCGAAGAACAGCTTGCGGGGCCATATTGATGGCTTTGTGTTTGGCCTCGCTTTTGCTCTTTGCTGGGCAAATCTCGACGCAGAGAGCGCAGCCGGTGCAGTCTTCGGGCGAGACTTGCAGGGTGTATCGCAAATCTTGGAATTCTCGCCAGCGTGGTTTCTCGCTCTTGAACGTTTGCGGGGCGTTCGCCAGCAGCGAGGAATCGTAGACCTTGGCGCGGATTACTGCGTGCGGGCAGACCAGCACGCATTTACCACATTGGATGCACAGCTGCTCGTCCCAGACGGGGATCTCCTGAGCGATGTTTCGCTTCTCCCACTTGGCGGTGCCGGTGGGGAAGGTGCCGTCAGACGGGAACGCGCTGACGGACAGTTCATCGCCGCGACCCGCGACAATTTCGCCAAGCACATTGCGAACAAACTCGGGAGCGCTCGGAGGTACCGGCGGAAGGATGTCAAGCGACGCGGATACCCGGTCCGGAATCTGCATTTCAAACAGATGCGCCAGAGCCTGGTCGACCGCATCAAAATTCCTTTTGAGGACGGCTTCACCGCGGTTGCCATAGGTTTGTTCAATGGCCTTCTTGATGGCCGCGATCGCTTCAACGCGCGGCAGGATACCGCTGATGGCGAAGAAGCAGGTCTGCATGATGGTGTTGATGCGGCGGCCCATGCCGGTATCACGGGCTACGGCGTAGGCGTCGATGACGAAAACCCGCAAGCGTTTCTCGATGACCTGCTGCTGGAATTTCCGGGGCAGGTGATTCCACACTTCGGCGGGAGCAAACGGCACATTAAGCAGTACGTTGGCCCCAGGAACTGCCCGCGACAGCACGTCCATGCGTTCGAGGAATGGGAGCTGGTGGCAGCCGATGAAGTTGGCCTTATCAATTAGATAGGAGGAGCGAATCGGCTGCGGGCCAAAGCGCAGATGCGAGACCGTCACGGAGCCCGCCTTCTTCGAGTCATAGACGAAGTAGCCCTGGGCATAATTGCCGGTCTGCTTACCGATAATCTTGATGGAGTTCTTGTTTGCGCCGACGGTACCGTCGGAGCCCAGGCCGTAGAAAATCGCGCGCACCGTATCAGGACGCTCGGTGGAAAAAGTGGGATCGTATTCGAGGCTGGTATGGGTCACGTCGTCGTGAATGCCAATCGTGAAATGATTGCGCGCTACAGGGCGCTTGAGCTCGTCGAAAACGGCCTTGGCCATTGCCGGAGTGAACTCTTTGGAAGACAACCCGTAGCGCCCGCCAATGACACGCAGGTTGCGCCCTGTTTCGGCAAGGGTGGCGACAACGTCGAGGTAGAGTGGTTCGCCAATACTTCCTGGTTCCTTGGTGCGATCTAGGACGGCGACGGCCTGAGTGGTAGGGGGCAATGCGTCGATGAACGCCTGAACTGAAAAGGGGCGGAACAGCCGCACCTTCAGCAAGCCGACTTTTTCACCGTGGGCGTTTAGCCATTCGACGGTTTCTTCCGCTGCTCCCACTGCGGATCCCATTACGATCACGACGCGCTCGGCGTCCGGCGCGCCGGCGAAATCGAACAAGTGATAGCCGCGGCCGGTCTGGGTGGTCAAGCCGTCCATGAGGCGCTGCACGATCTCGGGGCAGGCTAGGTAGAACGCATTGCCTGCCTCGCGAGCCTGGAAGAAAACGTCGGGATTCTGCGCGGTGCCTCGGAGCACCGGCCGGTCGGGGCGCAGCGCGCGTTCGCGATGATGATGCACCGCCTGGGCGTCGATCATGGCACGGAGGTCATCATCCGAGAGCAGAGAGAGGTTGTTCAGTTCGTGTGAGGTACGGAACCCGTCGAAAAAGTGGAGAAAGGGGATGCGTGCTTCTAGTGTGCATGCGTGGGCGATGGCAGCCAGATCGTGAGCTTCCTGCACAGAGCCCGAGGCTAGCAGCGCAAAGCCCGTTTGGCGGGCAGCCATCACGTCGCTGTGATCGCCAAAAATAGAAAGCGCGTGGGTAGCGACGGACCGAGCGGCGACGTGAATCACAGCAGGAGTAAGTTCTCCCGCGATCTTGTACATGTTGGGAATCATTAGCAACAGGCCTTGGGAGGCGGTGAAGGTCGTAGCCAGCGATCCGGCCTGGAGGGCGCCGTGGAGCGCGCCTGCGGCGCCACCTTCGCTTTGCATCTCGACCACGTGAGGAACGGCACCCCAAATATTCTTGCGGCCTTCGACCATCCACTGATCGGCTAGCTCGCCCATGGGCGAGGATGGCGTAATTGGATAAATCGCAATTACTTCGCTCAGGCGGTATGCCACTGAAGCGGCAGCCTCGTTTCCGTCCACGATGGCCGTAGGCCTTGTCATCGTACCCTCCTGCACGATCGCCAGGATATCGGACATGCCGCTAGGATGCCGGTGACCGTCGACACAATTGGTGGTGACCCTGGTCACAACAGATTAGACAACTGAGGAGAGTCGTAGGTGTCCATGAATCCCGTGGTTAAGGCTCGCTGCACGCGGCGCGACGTGAAGCATGGGTGAAGCGTCAAACAGAGCACGTAGCATCCAAGCGCGCGAGGCTCGGTCCTCTCCGTCCAAGCTTCTGCTTGTTATTGTCCCAACTGGAACGAGATCATCACCATCATCTCGACGGCAATCGGTTGATCGTTCAAGTACGTCGGTTCATACCTCCATTTTTTCAAGGCATCCAGCGCAGCCTGGTACAGCAGCGGAGGTCCGGAGACCACCTTCATGTCGATAACATTTCCTTGCTCATCCAAGATTGCGTCGATCTGTACTTGGCCCTGAATGTGCGCCTGGCGAGCGAGCGTCGGGTACTGGGGGTGGGTCTGCACAATCGCCTTCGGCGGCCGCACGCGTCCGCCCACACGCACCGGCGCTCCTCTTCCCGCTGGCGGGGAAACCGGTTTCGCAGCGGTATTCAACACGCCGCCGATCACGCCGCCAAGCACTCCACCCATCTGCCCGCCAGGCACTCCACCAGGCACACCGCCGGCTGCCCCGCCGAGATTATCCGGCTCCAGTGGCGCTTCCTTGATGTCTGCGATTTCCCTGGGAATTACGGTCGGCGCGACGAGTTTCCCGTCCGTCATGAAGACGCGCTTCGGTGCATGCGCCTTGACGATAGCGGCTGCGGGGGCGGGAGGCGGGGGTGGTGGTGGCGCAACCAAGAGCGTCGTCGCAAACGCCTTCAAATTGAGAGTGTCCGTGTAATACAGTCCTGCGAAAATCGGACCACCAATCACCGCGACGTGGAACAGCAACGCAACCAGGAAATCCAAGGTCTTGGAACTGCTCTTGAAGCGATGGTTCTCGATGAGCGCATCATTGAAGAGTGCTCTGGCGAGTGCGGGTCCACCCTCAACGCCGGAGCTTGGCGGCCGTGGAGTGGAGCGCAGGGTCGGGCCGGTAACTTGTGGATGGGTTTCTTTGACTTCTGCGATGGCGGACGGTGCCATGGGAATTACCTCCGCGGGTCCCAATCGGACCTTTCTTAGCTGCCCTAAGTCTGCCCCGGAAGGCACAATTGCCGCAGTGATATGGGTCACGGTCCTCGGTGAGGCACGTCACAGCCAGCGTAGTCCGATCGTGAATGGTTGCGGGAGTTCGAAAAAACGATGCCCTCCACAGACGGGCCACTTCGTGGCTTACCGCTGCCAGCGAACCGTGGCCTCCAAATCCAGAATGGAACGAAATTCACCCCAATTTGGTTTGGCATCTCCGAAAGGGTTCTCTAGCGTCCGGCCCCTGATTTCTTATTAATGAGCGGCGTTTATTTGACAAACGCATATTCGATGTAATTTTGTTGTCCTGTACCGCCCAGCAACGTTTTCGATTTTGCTCTGGCACTTCTACATGGTGATTTTCGACCCGCTGGTCTATCCGATGGATCTTGCCTGGCTGACAGGCAAAGCGCCGGCTGACCATTACCGGCATACCCGTCCCGAATATCTTCGCGTGCTGGAACAGGCGGTGCCGGCCGAATCAGCCCCCGCGCGCCCGGAAGCCGCGAAGCAAACCATGGAGTAGTACGGCGGGTTTCCGACCAGAAAAAGGCCAGTCCCAATAGCGTGTGACGTGGGTGACGGCTCTGACGGATGTAGAATGGCTACCCTGCCTTCTCCGGTTTGACTCCCACTTCTTCGAGTCCCGCGCGAAAATACTTGAACAAATCGGCGGGTCACCGAACCGACAGAATGCCTAGCGCGTAATAGGCCGTATATACCGAAGCACCTTGGTTAGGCGACTTTTGGCGAGTGGCCGGGGATTGCCTTCGCGGGCAGGCACCGTGCTACCAGGGGACGCTACGAGCCAATCTCCAGACTTCTGCCTGCGTCTGGCTTGTGCACACACTGCTTGTCACATTTTGGAGACGAGAAACGTTTAACCAGTAGAAGTGGGAGGCCGGCCTTGCTTCAGGACGTGATAGAAGGGTTTGGTGCAACGAGGCGGAAAGCTCGGGAGCCCGATGTGACCGGTAGGAGTTCCACACGCGAACACTTCGACGATCTCTTCCTGGCGCATTACGCCCGCCTCGTCGCTATTCTTCGGCGTATCCTCGGAGACCATGCTCGCGCTGAAGATCTGGCTAACGAGGTCTTTCTGAAGCTCTACCGACGCCCTTTATTGCAGGAATCTGGTGGCAATGTGCCCGGCTGGCTCTACCGCACCGCGACCAACCTCGGCATTGACGCCCTACGCTGCCTGGCTCGGAGGAGCCGCTACGAACAGGCGGCCGCCCAAGCCCAAAGCAAGAACTGCACTACTGAGAATGCATTCGATCAGGCTTTAAGAACGGAAAGGCGGCTGCGGGTCCGCGCAGTGCTCGCAGAGCTGAAACCAGTACAAGCGCAACTGTTGCTTTTGCGGGCATCCGGCCACACCTACAAGGAGTTGGCGGACTCATTGGCCATCGAGCCGGGTTCAGTGGGAACGCTCTTGGTTCGCGCAGAGGCGGCATTCGAGCAGCGTTATCGGGAACTTTATGGTCGAGAGGAGGGTTTATGAATTGTGTTTCGGAAAGTGTGTTGCGCGCTTATCACGATGGTGAGTTGGATCGACTTGAGCGTCCGGAAATCGAGAAGCACGTCGCGACTTGTGCGCAGTGCGGGAATCGCCTTCAGGAAATCGCCGCTGCGTCCGGACGCGTACAGGGACATCTTCTCTCACTCGACGCTTCCACTTCCGAAATGAACGTCGATCCGCAGACTGCCCTTTCGCGTTTCAAAGCGCGGCACGGTGCCGAGGAAGAACATGCTCCCTTTATCGCAGCTCTCTTAGCCAGGCGCTGGCGCCCTGCTTGGGTCTGCGCGCTCGCGGCTGTATTCGTTCTCTGTAGCGTGGCGCTCCCCTCCGGGCGCAGCTTGGCTCAGCGGCTTCTCGCTACCCTGCGCATAGAGAGAGTACAGCCCGTCCGTTTGGATCTTACTTCCCTGGACGGCAATCGCCCGTTGCAGCAAATGCTCAGTCAGATGATCTCGGACAAAGTCGTAGTCACCGTGGATGAAAAGCCACAACATTTCGCGACTGCGGCAGATGCAAGCCAGCTAGCCGGGTTTGAAGTGCGTCTCCTTGGTGCACGCGCGGACGCGCCCGCATTCACCGTGGAGGGACAACACTCCTTCCACATGACGATTGACCGTGCTCGGTTACAAGAGATCTTCGACCAATCTGGCCGCCCGGACCTCCTCTTGCCCGCGACGCTAGAAGGCTCCGTGGTTTCCGTCCAGATTCCACGTTCCGTTCGGTTGGAGTATGGCAATTGCGGGCATGGGGTCGGAGGAGAACAGGACGCGCAGCATGAATTGACAGGATGGAGTAATTGCTTGGCTCTGGAAGAAGCCCCGAGCCCGCTCGTCAACCTCCCGTCCGATCTCAACATCCAGCAGTTCGCGGAAATTGGTTTTCAACTTGCAGGAATGAGCGCCACGCAGGCCCGTGAGCTCTGCCAAACCATCGATTGGAAGTCGACCCTTGTTCTCCCGATTCCGCGCTTCGTCGGCTCTTACAGCCTAGTAGAAGTGAACGGCGCGCAGGGTACGCTCATCAAGGGTTCCGGGCGTCGGGGACCTGACTATGTGTTGATTTGGGTGAAGAATGGCATCATCTATTGTCTTGCCGGTCAGGGAGACTCCAGCAAAGCCGTGACGCTGGCGAATTCACTCGACTGACACCGGAGGAACACCTGGATCAACCGGGCGGCCTTGCGATTCAAACGCTGGACTTGCGCAAGATGTTTGGGACTAAGATTGCCGTAAGCAATCTTTCTCTGACAGTGCGTCGTGGCGAAGTCTTCGGGTTCCTGGGCCCGAACGGAGCGGGGAAAAGCACCTCTATTAAGATGCTGCTGGGACTCGTGAAGCCCAGCAGCGGTCAAGCGTTCGTTCTCGGAGTGCCCTCGGACGACATAGATGTGCGCGCCAAGATCGGATTTCTCCCGGAGGATTTTCGTTTCTACACCTGGCTGACCGCATCCGAACTTCTGAAACTCCACGGACGGCTCTGCGGGATGCCTGCCTCACTGCTCCGCGAACGTGTTCCTGCCCTTCTCGATCTGGTCGGGCTGAGTCCTCACCGGGAAAAGCGCCTGCGCGATTTCTCCAAGGGCATGCTCCAGCGTATCGGCTTGGCTCAAGCTTTGATTCACGAGCCGGAGCTGATCTTTCTCGACGAGCCGACCTCGGGCCTCGATCCCATGGGTCGGCGGCTCGTCCGCGACGTGATTCGCGTCCAGCGTGACCGCGGAGCCACCGTCTTTTTGAATTCTCACATCCTAAGCGAAATTGAAATCACTTGCGACCGAGTAGTCTTCATCAAGGAGGGTGAGGTCGTTGCTAGCCGCGACCTGCGAGCGTTTCCCGACGCTGAAGTCGGCGTCGTCGCCCGCGCGCGCAATCTCTCCGCGCAAACAGTTGCGGGGCTCTCCCAATGGAGCACGTCTGCACGGCTCGACGGCGAGCGCCTAACGCTTACCACTCACTCGACCTCTGTTCTGCCCGACATCCTCCGCTATCTGACGGCATCGGGAAGCGATATCTTTGAATTCACGCCTCAGCGGCTCTCGCTGGAAGACCTTTTCCTCAAAATCATGGGCGAGGATCGGGGGCTTTGATGGGCGCCTGGATCATGGCAGGCGTTACCTTTCGCGAGGCCGGGCGCAAGAAGATCCTTTGGACCGCGGTCCTCGCAGGCTCAGCGTTTCTTGCGCTTTTCGGCACCGGGATGCACTTTCAGTTGAAAGACATCACGCGCCATTCTTTGCCGCCCTTTATTCGCTATCAACTGGAAGCTGCTATGCTGCAAGTGGGGTTCTACGCCGTCGATCTACTGGCCGTGGTCATGACGATCCTAACTTCCGTGGATACGCTCTCGGGTGAGATGGCTTCCGGCACCATCCAAGCCATCGCTACAAAGCCAATCTCTCGCTGGCAGATTTTGCTGGGTAAGTGGATGGGTTTCGCCGGCATGGTCGCCGCATATGTGGCCGCCATGTTCGGCGGCGTCACGGCCGTGGGGTATTTCATCGGAGGTGTGCTTCCGCACCATACCCTCAGCGGCGCACTTCTGGTCTTCTTGGAATGCTTGCTGGTTTTGACCGTCACCTTCGTATGTGGCACGAGGTTTTCCACACTCACCAACGGTGTCATTGTCCTGGGCCTTCACGGACTGGCCTTCATTGGCGGCTGGATCGAACAGATCGGTGCCATGACCGACAGCCCGCGTCTTGTCACCGTCGGCGTTGTGTCTAGCCTCATCATGCCCACCGAGTCCATTTGGCGACGGGCTTCGTTCGAAATGCAGTCTTCCTTCACTCGGTCTCTCCAATTTAGTCCGTTTTCGAATGCTTCCGCGCCGAGCATTGCCATGCTGGGTTACGCCGTCGTCTATTTGCTCGTAGCGCTGATCGTGGCCATCTATCTTTTTCAGCAGCGAGATCTGTAAAACGCCCTACGCGTGTAACTCCCGTTGGCGCGTGGAAGATTTCATCGCACGCACTCGTCCTCGACAATACCCGCAGCAAATGCCGTAGCGTGTACAACTCCGACGGCCACTTGGCCGCTTAGTCGGTGAGACAGCAGGAGTCCAGAACGGGATTCTAGGAGATCACAGCGCGGACGCCAGGTGGCCGCGCCGCGAGGGATGCGTATGAACTATTAAAAATCTCCGGGCTCCGTGATTTAGGCACGTAACGCCGAACCGACAACGCGCTCCATGTCCCGGGTTGGCCAACTAATCTGGCAGGATCGAACGGGTTGATTGCCGCGGAACCTGGCCGTGTTATCCTTCCGCAGCATGAATGCGAAACACATAACGCCGATATTGAACGTATCCGACATCTCCAAGAGCTTCGTGTGGTTCGAGAAGTGGGGCTGGAGGAAGTGCTGGGACTGGGGAACGCCTCCGACTTTCGGGGCGGTCGGGTCGGGCGAATGCGAGATCTTTCTTTGCCAGGGGGGCCAGGGGAGCCGAGGCCGGGGAGCGAATGCCTCCACGTTTGGACCACAGGGGGACGAAACGGCCGACAAGGGCGCCTGGATGTCGGTCTGGGTGGACGACGTTGAGGAGGTCCACAAACAGTGCTTGGCCGCCGAGCTGGAGGTCACTTTCCCGCCGACCGACATGCCGTGGAACGTCCGCGAGATGCACGTGCGGCACCCGGACGGGCACGTGTTTCGAGTCAGCGAGCGCGTCGAGGACGTGGCGCCAGAGTAAGGCTTACATGCCCTTTGGCAAACGGGTTCTAACAGCTCCATGAATTGATGCCTGATGGCGTTGACCCGCGTGAGCAAGAAAACGCCCTATTGTAGGCGCAGTGGTTCGCTTGAAAACGCGTCTGCCTCCCTCGCTGAGGTTATCCCGTGAACGGTAGGGAGTGGTCCTCCGTCACGTTTTCCATTTCCTGTCTTGCTCGATACTCTCGCGAACACGGAACGCGGTGATCTTGCGGATCAGTGGTAGAGGTAGCGGCTTTTCGAGTGGAAACTGGATCGACCCTCTAGCCGTGGCAAATTTCGAAAGGTCCTTCGCGAAGGCTCTCACTGCTGGCGGCGTGGGATAGAAGCCAATGTGATGTTTGTGCGCGGCGAAGGTGACCAGTATCCTCCGATAGGAAAAGGCGGGCATCCCCCACTTCAGGCTTTCCTTGGCCCCGGGTGCAGCGGTACGAATACACGCACACATTTCACGCAGTTTCTTCTGAGCCTCTTTGGGGGCGGCATGGATGTACTCGGTGATGCTTTTAGATCGCGCTTTTTTGGGACTCATGGTTTTATTTTATCGCAACTCGCACCCCCGAAAACCCCGCTCCGGCAAATCGTGATCAAACAGAGTGAGTGGCTGTTAGCGGCACAGCTGAACACCGTAAGCCCTGTTTTGGCGTCGCTTACCGACCAAGCCATTTCCTCTGCTTGTTCCCCAGGTGTGCCCCATGCTTTTGGCACTTGCACGGGTGCACTATTTCCTACGACGTTTCTGGCCAGCGTCGATGATGCGACTTCCAACTGACCGCTACCCTCAGAAGAGTAACTGCTAGGCGCTGGCATGGTTTCCGGTTCACGACGATCCGGGAGTTATCGCCTGGCGGTTCGCATCCAAATACTGAGTACAGCGACTCATTTTGCTGTAAAGGGAGTGGCGGAAGCATATCGTTATTCCATTGACCTCTTCGGGCGTCCCCCTGTAGCATCCTTTAACTGTCCCAACCAAATGCACCGGGCTCTCAAGGCTACCCGGCAATTTTGTCATCGAGTTCGATGCATAGAAATCCTAAGTCCAGAGGAGAATTATGGTGACAGAAAAAGAACTGTCGCGGCGCCTGCTGATGCAGATGGGGATCAGTACTGCCGCAGCTTCAGCTCTGGCTTCAGTTACGGGTGGCACCTTGGCTCATGCCTCGAGCAGGACCCCGGCCAGAGTGGATTCTGGTCCTGACTTTGCAGCAGACAATAAGTCTCTTGAACTTTCCATTAACAATGCTTATTTGTTTCTTGACCAGATGATGGATGCGTACGCTCAAGGCACCACGGTTCGTCTATGCCAGAGCTATTGCGATCAGATTGCGGGCGGCACGTTCTACAGCACCGCGTTCGTTTATGACAATGCGCTGCTCGTTCTCGCTTATCTCGCCCGCGCACGGACAAGTGACATCCAGCGCGCCAAGGTGATCGGCGACGCCTTGCTTTACGCACAGCAGAATGATTCCGTGTCCGATGGACGCTTCCGCCAGGCCTACTTTGCGGGCGCACCGGACAGCCACGAAATCTTTGTCACACGTGGCCTTCCGTTTTTTCAAGGGAGCGCAGTTGGTGATGTGGCCTGGCCCGGAATCGCGCTCGCACAGCTCTATGCGCGTACCGGTTTGAGAGCGTACTTGGAGGGCGCCGTCAGGGCTGCTAGCTTCATCGAGACCACTGCCCGCGATAAAGTGAATGTTCCGCCAGGTGGCTACTATTTCGGTAACGGCCAGACCAACAAATCCACCGAACACAACATTGACGTTTATGCCCTATTCACGATGCTGGCCAAGCTGACTGGCAACGGCTCTTGGCTAGACGGCGCGCAACATGCCAAAGCATTCGTGGAAGCGATGTTCGACAGCCCTTCAGGCCATTTCTGGACGGGCACGTCTGATCCTACCCACATTTTCTACAATAACAGTCCCGAGGATGTTCAGAGCTGGTCGTATCTGGCGTTCCAGGACCAAAATTTTGCGGCGTCTATCGATTGGGTCAAAACCAATCTGGCAACTACCGATACAAGCTTTGCTTTCAACAACGGCTGGGGCTCGAACGGAGGCCTGAGGTTGCGCGTCTCCGGCGTCACGTTCGCCAGCCTGAGCAAGCTTGGCACCGTGCTCGGAGACAATACAGTGGATGCGGACGCAGTTTGGCTAGAAGGTACCGGCCATCTGATCGCAGCACTTTTATCCCGCCGGTTGCCCGCCAAGGATGACATTCCTAGTTTCCATGGGGATGTAAGTCTTGCTGGCTCCCTTATTGAGCATGTGCAGGTCGCACAGAATAGCCTAGGCGGCGGACAGACGGTAAATGGTCAGCCGTTGGTGGTGGGCCAAGGCCTTACTGCGTCTACCAGCGTTCTGAATACTGGATTCGGCTTCAACTACTTCCCATACTTTCACATCGGAGCCACTTCCTGGTACCTGACGGGAGTCCAGGCAGTCAATCCGCTGCAACTCGCAGATCGCTGATTTGAACATCCACATTGACTTCGCTTACGATCTCGAACGCGGCAAGGCTACCTGGCCTTACCCCGCGTTGCTTGCTTGACTTGACGATTTTGTTTGACGCTGAAGAACACCGAGTTTTCAGCTCTCGTGTAGTGCCACGAGGGGATCCACGCGGCTGGCGCTGCGTGCCGGCAGATAGCATGCAAGGAACGCTACAACGAGAAGGAGGAGAGAGGCAGCTCCGAGGCTGAGGAAATCGCTGCCGGCAACGCCATAGAGAAATCGCGAGAGGGCGCGTCCAGCCAAGACGGCCAACCCTTCGCCCAGTGCCACGCCGCTGAGTACTACCGTCATTCCTTGCCGAAGGACTAACAACGAGACGCTTCCTTCGCTGGCTCCCAAAGCCATGCGCACCCCTATTTCCCGGCGCCGCTGATTCACGGAGTATGCCATGATGCCGTACAAGCCGACGGCCGCGAGGCTCAGCGCCAACAGTCCAAATACTCCAAGCAGGCCAACACCGATTTTCGCTCCCCACAGCGCCTGATCAATGACCTTGGTTCCCGTGCGGATGTCGTCCACAGGCAGCACTGGGTCGAGGGTGCGAATTTCGCTTTGGACGGCAGCAAGGGTTGCGGATGGATCACGTTCGGTCCGGACGTACAGAATCATGGCATCGGAGTAGTTCTGCCGCAGCGGGATGTAGACAGACGACTGGGGAGCTTCGCCAAGAGTTTGATAGTTGGCGGTCTTCACAACGCCGACGATTTGCAGGAAATCCTTGCGCCTGGGCAACTGCAGCCGTTTGCCAAGCTCGTCGTGGTTCGGCCAATACTTGGCAGCCATCGTGTCATTGATGATGGCGATGGGAGTCGAAAGGTCGCGATCGTCTTGGGTGAAGTCCCGGCCCTCAACAAACGGGATACCCAGGGTTGAAAAATAGTTAAGATCAATGGTGTTTACGACCGCCGAGATGGCTTCCGATTTCTTGCGCTGCTCTTGCCCCTCGATCACCACGCCGGTCTCCTTACGCCCCCAAAGCGGCAGATTCGATGCCCAAGAGAGAGACGAGATGCCGGGTATGCCGCCGATGCGGTCACGCGACTGCTTGTAAAACTGTTCCGTCCTAGTCTGATCGTAGCCGGCTTGGCCGGGATAGAGCATGAAAAGTGCCAAGTGATTTGTCTCAAAGCCAGGATCGATGGTGTATTCGCTCTGGATGCTGCGGAGAACCAATGCGGCCACGACCAGCAAAACGAGGGAAATCGCGACCTGCCCGGTGAGAAGTGTGTTCGCCAAGCTGATACGGTTGCGGCTCCGGCCCATGGCGCGTGTTTCTTCCTTGAGCACTTCGGAGACAGACGTGCGCGAAGTCCGCAGAGCAGGCACGATGCCGAATAGCAGTCCGGTCACGGCGGACACTGCAAACGCAAAACCGAACACGCTCGCGTTGATGCGTAGATCAGCCAAGTTCTGAGCAAATTCCGCGGGTCGAAAAGACCACAGAAACTGGCATCCTCCATAACCGAGCAGCAACCCGAGAACGCCGCCAAGGAGGCCGAGTAAAACGCTTTCGGTCAGCAATTGACGAATCAAGCGGCTGCGTCCGGCGCCAAGCGCAATGCGAACGGCTACCTCCTGCCGGCGCACGGTGGCGCGAGAGAGCAGCAAATTGGCGACGTTGGAACAGGCGATTAATAGGACAAGCCCTACGATAGCCATCAGCAGTGTGCTTCCGAACATCAGCGGCTGCCGTTCGGGGCCGTAAGCAGCTTCGGTCAAGAGCCGGAGGACCACAGCTTGGCCCTGGTTGGTGTCCGGGAACTCTTTTTCGAGAGAGGCTGCGACGATGCTCAACTCGGCCCGAGCCTGGGCAAGCGTAAGACCCTCCCGCAGCCGGCCAATACCCGTGAAAAGAGTGATCGCGCGGTCGCTCAATGCATTCCGCTGCTGCGCCGGGAAGATCTGCTCCGCCATCGTCGAAGGGACCCACACATCGGGGCCAAAAACCGCATAGACACCTTTAAAACCTTTGGGCCCGATACCGATAATGGTGAAAGGGGTGCTATTGAGCTTGATCGTTCGCCCAAGAATGTCCGGGGCGCCGCCAAAGCGACCTTGCCAAGCCGCATAGCCGAGTACGGCGACGGGCGCCGCGCCTGGCGTGGTGTCCTCGGCCGGAAGGAAGAACCGGCCCATGGAGGGGTGAATGCCTAGTGTGTCGAAGTAATTGGCGGTTACGCCTTCCGCGAAAATACGGCGTGGCTCAGCCGTATCGGTCATGGTGATCGCCATGGGGTTCGAATGAGCAGCCAAGCTGGTGAAGGAATGAGTTCTTTCTCTGAGATCCTTGAAATTCAGGAAGGACATGAGTTGGAGTTCGCCCGATTGTGGGGTCATTTTTGCTTGCGTTGCATTGATCGCGGCGAGTTCGGAAATCTTTTCTACTGGAAGCGGACTGAAGAGGAGAGTGTTGATGATGGTGAAGACGGCGGTGTTCGCGCCGATGCCAAGTGCGAGAGTGAGTGCGGCGACAGCCGTGAAACCAGGGGTCTTGCGCAGCATGCGGGCCGCGTAACGGAGGTCCTGCCAAAGATCCGCGAGGAGATGGCCTGAATTCGCAATCCCCTCGGGGATTGGATCTGGGCCAGCCGTGCGTTCAGTGGCACGCAATTCCACCAGGAGATCGCTCTGGCTTAGGCTAGCGAGAACTTCGCGATGGGCCTTTTCCGGTGCCGCTCCCCCGGCCAGTAATTCTTCATATAAATTCTCGAGATGATTTAAGAGTTCCTCGATGATTTCCTCTTCCCGGGCGGGCGGAAGATTCAATCCCGTCAATTGTTTTCTGATCTCGTCGTTCCACTCACGCATGTTCCTCTCCTGTGATGCGGCCGACTGCGCTGACAAATTCCCGCCAGCTCTGGCGCTGCCGAGCGAGAGTTATTTGACCTTGCGTTGTCAGACGGTAGTAACGCCGCCTTCTTTGATTGGGCTTTTCGACCCAGCGCCCGTGAATCAGGCCGCGATTTTCGAGCCGGTAAAGCAACGGATACAGCGAGGCGATGTGGAAGCGCAGCATGCCGCCAGAGAGGCGTTCGATGAGCTTTCCGATGTCGTAGCCGTGGCGAGGCTGATCCTCGAGCAGGGCGAGTATCAGTAGTTCAGCGCTGCCTTTCTTCCATTCCTGGTCCAGGGTCGTACCCATATATGTCACTCCCGTATATCAGTACGCGCGCGAGTGCTAGAGATTTCACATTGCGGTACTATTTTTTTATGGCCGGAGGATGGTGCATCTAGCGCCTATCGTGGTCAGAGACTTGTCGCCACGCCCGCCTGAATCGACCTTCTCATAGCAACCCAACTGCGGAGAGGCAAGCAACAAACAAAGTTTGAAGTGGAAATCGTAGGAGTCCATCCCCCTGAAGGGGACGACGATTTCGAGCACGAGGGCAAACGCCGGATAGTTTCAGAGTTGGAGACCTGCCTTAGCGGAATTGTCGTACAAAGCCAAGTCGGAACGCTGCACGAGCCACCTGTGTCCGTGGTATAAACTCTCGATCCGGTTCAGTGAATCAGCGATTTTGCAAAGGACCAATGCCTCAGCGCACTTGCACCAAAAGGTCACTGTGAAACGCGCTGTTACAAAGTGCGCTCTCGGGAAATACGGCCCAACGGTTTCGAGCATCGGGCTCGGTGGCGGACCGCGCCGAAAGTGTCGCCACCATCCGCGCCGCCCTCGATGCTGCGACACTCAGTCAAATAACTATCAACACCAAAACACTATCAACCTGAAACGAAAGAGAAAGGAGAAGTTCAATGCCCTACGTTACTGTCGGCAAGGAAAATTCCAGCAAAATCGATCTCTACTATGAGGATCACGGCTCTGGTCAGCCGGTTGTCTTGATTCACGGATATCCGCTGAGCGGAGCCTCGTGGGAGAAACAGGTGCCGGCTCTTTTGAACGCAGGACACCGCGTCATCACCTATGACCGCCGAGGGTTCGGGAAATCCAGCCAGCCAACCACGGGCTACAACTACGACATCTTCGCCGAGGACCTGCGCAAACTGATAACACATCTCGAATTACGTGAAGTTGCGCTGGTTGGTTTCTCCATGGGTGGCGGCGAAGTGGCGCGCTACCTGGGGAAATACGGTTCAAAGGGCGTGAGCAAGGCGGTCATCATTTCCGGAGTTCCGCCGTTTCTACTGAAGACGCCAGACAATCCGGAGGGACTCGACGGCAGTGTCTTCGAGGGGATACAGAAAGCCGTCGCCGCCGATCGTTACGCGTTCTTCACGGAGTTTTTCAAGAATTTCTACAACACTGACCTCCTCCTCAACAAGCGGGTCAGCGAACAGGCGGTGCAGGCAAGCTGGAACCTAGCGGCCGGCGCTTCAGCTAGCGCCAGTCTCGCTTGCGTGCCAACTTGGCATGAAGACTTCCGAAAGGACCTGAGCAAAATTGATGCACCGGCGCTGATCATTCATGGGGACGCAGACAGGATCCTGCCGATTACTGCTTCGGGGATGCGGACCGCAAAGCAGATCAAGAAAGCGCGCCTATCGGTGGTGAGGGACGGACCGCACTGCATAACCTGGACACACGCGGACGAAGTGAACGCTGAGCTGGTGAACTTTCTTGGGAAAGCTGCGGCCCAGCGCGCAGTCTAGGCTCCTCAGGTGCCAGAGTAAAGGACTAAGGGCGCGACGCTGTCAGTAGAAGAGAGACCGGCGCGATGTAGGTGTCCCTTGTCTGTATCCACTGTTTCCGGCTTCGTGGCCGGTTCGGTTTCCTTGTCGTCGTCGGCTCTCGCTGCCGGCGACGGAAATGGAAAAGTGTGAGCTCCTTCGCTTGCGAAACTTGACTTGGTAGCCGGCCCCTGCGGCATGCTGATAAGCCTACCGTATCCTTACTTTTCCAAATTATTGTTTGATACCGGCACCCGTGGATGTGCCGGTGATTTTCTGGGCCTTAACGATTTCAGCGCCTTCTTTGGAAGTCATCCAAAGGGCGAGCTC
>Ga0209806_1000822_pt1 | contig 21101 bp, 19 predicted proteins | sample GraSoiAngelo_152_FD_186166 | JGI IMG/M metagenome (GOLD analysis project Ga0209806, IMG submission 186166) | Grasslands soil microbial communities from the Angelo Coastal Reserve, California, USA - 14_1009_12_30cm (SPAdes) (version 2) | ecosystem: Environmental > Terrestrial > Soil > Grasslands ... | reverse complement strand
GGCGATGCGCACTACGACACCATCAGCGCGTTTATCAAGAGCATGCGCGCGTCCGACGAGAAAGGCGCGATCTATTGGCTCGCAAAAATGTTGCACGCCGGTGAAGACTTTCGCTTTATCGCACGGCGCATCGTTATCTTTGCGAGTGAAGACGTCGGCCTGGCCGATCCGGAAGCGTTACCACTCGCTATCGCCACGCAGCAAGCGGTCGAATTCGTCGGCCTGCCTGAAGCGCGCATTCCCATCGCCCACGCCACGGCCTACATGTGCCGCGCGAAAAAGAGTCGCGATGCCTACGACGCGCTCAACTCCGCCACCGACAAGATCGAGATGGAACGAACGAAACGGGTCCCCGAAAAATTGAAGAACAAACACTTCCCGGTGAATCCAGAAAAGTGATTGCCGTCATCCCGAGTGGACGCGAGGGATCTCCCACAAACTCGAGCGTCACACAATTTTGCTAGCGTGATCGCTACTCCGACTGTGAGATTCCTCGCTCCGCTCGGAATGACGCGGCTCTTATCGTCGGAAATGCACATAAAAGAGGACAGCTGCGAATGCCAAGCAAACGAATGCGTAAATCGTGGCTGGAGTTCCAGATATATATCCCGCGCCGTACCAACTAGCGTGGCCACGCCAAAGAGTAACTAGAGCCAAAGAACGAGCATTACTGCTGCGATCAATAGACCGCTCTTCTTCCTTGGCCGCTCGCCTGCCATTAGCTTGCTTAATCTTTAAACGCCGTCGCGACAAGGGTGGCGTTGTGGCCGCCGAAGCCGAATGAGTTGTTCATGATCACGCGCACTTTCTTTTCCTTCGCTTTGTTGGCGGTGTAATCGAGGTCGCACTGCGGGTCCGGATTTTCCAGATTGATCGTGGGCGGAATCACGCCGTCGCGGATCGCTAATAGGCAGGCCGCCATTTCCATTCCGCCGGCGCCGCCTAACAAATGGCCGGTCATCGATTTGGTCGCGCTGATGGAAACTTTGGTTTGCTCGCCAAAAACCTTCTTGATCGCTTTTGTCTCGCTGATGTCGCCAAGACCGGTCGAAGTGGCGTGGGCGTTGATGTAATCGACGTCGCCGGGCGAGATCTTCGCGTGATCCAGCGCCTGTTGCATGGCGCGCGCCGCGCCTCCGCCGTCTTCCGGCGGGGCGGTCATGTGGTAGGCATCCGCCGAAAGTCCGTAGCCGGTGAGCTCACAATATATCTTCGCGCCGCGCTTCTTCGCGTGTTCGAGCTCTTCGACAATGGCAATGCCCGCGCCTTCGCTGATGACGAAACCGTCACGGTCGCGATCGAATGGGCGCGACGCGCGCTCCGGTTCGTCGTTGCGCTTGCTGAGCGCTTTCATTGCGGAAAATCCGGCGAGACCAAGTTCGACGATCGCAGCTTCGGAACCGCCGGCGACAAAAATATCGGCGTCGCCGAATTTAATCATGCGCCACGATTCGCCGATGGAGTTATTGGAAGTCGCACAAGCGGTGACGATGCACATGTTCGGGCCGCGTAATCCGAATTCCATCGAGATAACGCCGCTGGCCATGTTGCTGATGAGCATCGGAATGGTGAAAGCGGAGACGCGTTGCGGTCCTTTGTTCATCAACACGCTAAATTGGTCTTCGAGCGTTTTCAGTCCGCCGATGCCGCTGCTGACGATCACGCCGAAGCGATCGCGATTGACCTTCTCTAGGTCGACGCCGCTATCCTGGATCGACATCTTGGCGGCAGCCATGGCCAGTTGAACGAAACGATCCGTGCGCCGGACGTCTTTGACGTTGTTGAAAAAGTTTTTTGGATCGAAGTCGCGTACTTCACCGCCGATTTTGCAATCGTAGTTGGCGGTGTCGAAGGTTTGAATCCGGCCGATGCCGCTTTTGCCTTTAACGAGATTTTTCCAAAACGTCTCGAGATCGTTGCCGACAGGCGTGACAACGCCGAGGCCAGTAATAACAACTCTGCGGTCGCTGTTCATGATCGTGAATCGTTAAGTCGCTAAATCGTTGAATCGTTGAATGCTCAACGCGTGCCCATACCGACACTTTGCACAGCCTGGAAAAGTTTTCCTTCGGTTTTGATCGACGGCGCAATGATGATTTCGGTCTGCTGAAACTCGGCGATATCACGCGCGCCAACGTTGCCCATGCAAGTCGTGATCGCGCCGACGAGATTTTGACTTCCGTCATCGACTTCCGCCGGGCCAAAAAGAATTTGCTTCAACGAACCGGTAGTGCCGACCTTGATCCGGGTGCCGCGCGGGAGATTCACATGCGGGGTCGCCATTCCCCAATGATAACCGGCGCCCGGCGCCTCTTGAGCGCGAGCAAACGCGCTGCCGACCATGACTGCATCCGCGCCACAAGCCAGCGCTTTGCAAACGTCGCCGCCCTTGCTCATTCCGCCGTCGGTGATGATCGGGACATAACGCGACGTTTTTTTGAAATAAGCGTCGCGCGCCGCGGCGCAATCGACCGTGGCGGTGACTTGCGGCACCCCGAGTCCAAGGACACCGCGTGACGTGCAAGCTGCTCCGGGACCGACACCGACGAGAATGCCAGCCGGACCGCATTCCATAATTTCCAACGTGACATCGTAGCCGACGGTGTTGCCGACGATGACCGGGATGCGCATGTCGGCGCAAAATCTTGTGAGATCGAGCGATTTGTATTCGGTCGAGATATGTCGCGCGGTTGAGACCGTGCTTTGCACAACGTAAACATCGGCGCCGGCTTCCTGCGCGATCGGTCCGAACTCGGCCGCACGCTGCGGAATGGAGCTGACGGCGGCGATTCCGCCTTCATCTTTGATTTGTTTCACCCGCGCTGCAATCAAGTCCGGGTGAACCGGCTCCTGATAAATTCGCTGCAATAATGAAGTGACTTCAGATTTGTCGGTATCGACAACCTTTTGCAAAACCTCCTGCGGATTCTTGTAGCGAGTCTGCACGCCTTCTAGATTCAAAACGGCCAGACCGCCGAGCTTGCTCATGGCAACGGCGAACCGAACATCGACAACGCCATCCATGGCGCTGGCCAGAATCGGGATTTTCAGTTCGAGCGGATCAGCGTTTTTGCGCGGCAACCGAAACCCGATATCGACTTCGTTGGGATTGACCGTGACACGCCCGGGCACAAGCGCGATCTCGTCGAACCCGTAGGTCACGCGCGCTTTTCGATTTCGGCCAATCCACATTCCCATAATTAAATTTGCTCCAATCTAAATCTTTCGTTCAAGCTGCCGCAACGCGGACAGCGTGGCAGTAAGGTCGCCGTTCGATCTTCAAACTCGAACGCGCAAATCACGCAACGTAACCGGTAGCGCAGTGCGCGCCGCTCACGCCGGCGCCGGTTCCACTCAGCTACTATCCAGAGAAGGAAAATCGTGGCAAGGGAAAGGAGTAGATAAATTGTGACCAGCGCGGCCAGACTGACTCGAATCACGGCGCGCCCGGTGTCGGTTTTGCATTCGCCGCAGCGACGTCGTTGCCCCATTCGATCGTCGCCATCCCCCAAACCAGCGAGTTGCCATTGGATGTCGATCCTTCGGCTCCCCTCAGGACAAGCCTTGCAGGAAAACGGCCGAGCGCGAGACGTTCTCTCGCCTGCTCGTCCAAAGCGGCGTCGCCGGAGGAACTCAAAATGAAGCAGTAACGAACCGCGCCCTGTTCATCGACCGCAATCCGAAACTGCGCATTTTGCGGCGGCTCGTGGGCGGACGCCTTAAAATTTGCTGTCACAAACTTCGGCTGGCCGATTCGATCCAGCTCATTGGAAAAAGTCACTTTGGTTGGAGCCGCTTCGATCGGTTTCGCTCGCGCTCGGCGCGGTGCGGGGACCGGCCCAGGGGACTGTGCGCTGGGGACACGAAGATCGACAGTCAACGGCGGCGCCTCCTTCAAATTCGGCTCACTCGCAAAGTAAGAAGGAACGTGCTGCGCATTGCCGAAGAGATGAAGCTTCGCTCCCGGAGGCCGCCTGGTCGTGGACGCGAGCGCGGGATCTTCCGCATCAACCCAGCGCAGAAGCGTGGTCCCTTCTTCGGAATTGGCGCTGATCAAATTCACGCGCTGCGGTGCGGGCGTGAGCGAGACGGTCGGCGGATAAACAATCTGAAAAAGATAAAAACAGGCCGCGTGCGCCCCGAGCGAGGCGATGAGAAAACCCGTTATCGCGAGATTACGACCGCGCGGTGGATCCCAGTTAAACAGCAATGGCGGCGTGGTCGAAGCATTCATTGCGGCGGAGCAGCCGCCAATGAGACGGAGGAAATTCCGTGTTCGAGCGCGGCATTGGTCACGGCCACAACCAATTCGTAGGGCGTCTGGCGGTCGGCCTTAATAATAATGGAGCGATTCTCGCGTTTGGCCGCATCCAACAATGGCCCGAGCCGCTCGAGTGAGATCTTTTGGTCACGAAAATAAATCGCCGGGACCGCACCGCCGGTGATGCTGATGATTTGTTGGTTCTGCTGCGCGCCGAGCAGGAATGGCGAGGCCGGCGCCGAGACCGCGATCCCCGGTTGCAAAATAAAGTTCGAACTCAGGAGCAGGAAGAAAATGAGGAGAAACACCACGTCGATGAGTGGGAACACGACCAGCCAGCCGAAATTATATTCCTTGGTCCGACTCAGCTTCATCCCTTGATCATTTATCTGGGCGATTGTTCGCCACGGCGAATCCGTCCTTGTGGATCGATCTAGCGATCGCGATGCGCTTCTCGAGGACCGCTCAGTGTTTCGGGTGACTGCTGAAAACTGATAATACCGGTAAGGGCTTCACTATCTTTCAGCATGTGCACGATCTCAATGCCGGCGCGCTCCATCTCATGCAGCATGGTGTTTACGCGCGATGAAAGATAGCTGTAAGCGACAAAAGTCGGGGCCGCGACCACGAGCCCGGCCGCAGTGGTGAGCAGACTCTTGTAAATTCCGCCCGAGAGTTCGGTGACGGTCGCGTAGCCGCCATGAGAAGCGATCGTGCCAAAGGCATCGATCATTCCCGCAACGGTCCCGAGCAGACCAAGTAACGGCGCCAGAAAAGCGAGCGTCGCCAAAACACCGAGAAAACGTTCCAGCTTTGGAACCTCCAGTTGCCCCGCTTCCTGAACGATTTCGCGCAGCTCTGATCTCGACATGTCGTGCCGCAAAAGTGCGGCGTGAATAACCCGCGCGACCGGACCGGGCGTTCCCGCCGATTCGTGCAATGCTTCGGCAAAGTTGCGGCGTTGGACGAGATTTGACAGTCCTTTCAAAAATTCGCCGACGTGAATAGTAGCGCGATGCAAGTAGAAAAAGCGCTCAGCGAAGACAGCGATGGCGACAATGCTGCAGGCCAGAATCGGCCACATGAGCAAACCGCCCTTCTGGATGTAGTCAATCATGGGGGCAATCTTCTTAGACCCTTTTTTCGGCTGAGGCAAGCCGCCTACTGCTACCGCCCGAGCGCATTGCGCGGCTTGGGCGTTGCCGCCGGTGGCAGCGAAGTACTTCCGGAAACCAATTTTCCAGCTGGGTCGAACACGGAATAGCCGATCTGCTTCCCGGCGGGGCTGTACTTGTAAACAATCTTGTTTATCACGGAGTCATCTTTCGCGAGATGGGTCTCCTGCTCCAGCCGGCCGGCCGCATCATGCTTATATACGCTCTTGAAGAGGAACTTTTCGTCAGGTCCAAAGAAAACACCGCTAACGAACCGACCCGCATCACCGATTTGATAGACGATCTTGCCGCGCGGTTTTCCGTCAGAATCACTTGTCGTCGCGATCGCTTCATGCTTGGCGTTGTCGAATTGATAAACGGTGCGCGAACCGTCGGCGTTCAGGCTCACGGTCACGCGAACAGCGTCAGTTGAACTCGACTCGGGATTTTGGGCGATGATCGGCAGAGCCCAAGACAGACTACCGGCGGCGACAGCAACTGAGATCAGAAGGCGCGACATTGTTGATGAAGCGCAGTTTAAATGGGGACGGAGCAGGGGCAAAGAGGGCAATTAATTTTATTGACGGCCGACATGGAAGGTGGTTAAAAGTGGGGAAAAATGGGTTAGAATGGCAAACTTCTCCACCCGCCAATGCATACGCCTGACCAACGCTTCTACGCCGGCGAGTTTCGTCACTTCATCGACGAGAAGAACCGAATCACCATTCCCGCGCGCTGGCGACGCGGTGACGCCGAAGAATTCATCATTCTTCCGGAAGCGGCTCACCAGTTTCTTCTGGTCATGTCGCCTGAAGAATTTTCTCGTATGAGCGCGTCGGCCGAATCCGACCCGAACGTTTCTGCACGCGACCGACGAATTTTTTTCCGACAACTTCATTCCCGCGCGCAGCATAGCGTGGCCGACAAGCAGGGCCGCCTCGTTCTCCCGGAAGATCTTTGCAAGAAAGTGGGATTGAAAGGCGAGGTCGTGCTGGTTGGCGGACGCGGCCGCTTTGAAATTTGGAATTTGCAGCGTCGAAAACGCGCTCACGAAGAGGAGACGCCCACTTATCAGCACGTCGCCAACGTCATTGGTTTGTAATCAGAGTGAACACGAACGCATTATTGTTTGAGCGGCCAGTTTGGTTTGCCACTGGTCCGCTCATTTTGGAAGAGGAGCCGCAGGAAATGGAAGATTTCACTTACCATCGCCCGGTGCTGGCCGCCGAAGCAGTCGAATTACTCGCGCCCCACCCCGGTTCGCTGGTTGTCGATGGAACGGTTGGCGGCGGCGGTCATGCCGAAGCGATTTTGAAAACCGGTGCGGACATTCTCGCGCTCGATCAGGATCCGGATGCGATCGAACAGGCGCGCGAGGAACTCGCCCATTTCGGCGGCCGCGTCACTCTGCGTCAAACAAACTTTCGCAACGCCGACAAAATTCTCGACGAACTCGGCGTTGAAAGAATCGGCGGTGCTCTTCTCGATCTCGGCGTTTCCTCGCGGCAACTCGAGAATGCCGCCCGAGGATTCAGTATGATGCGGAACGGTCCGCTCGATATGCGAATGGACCCAAGATCGACATTAACGGCTGCGGAAATCGTAAACGGCTATAGCGAAGAAGATTTGACCCGCCTGTTTCGCGACCTCGGCGAAGAACCGGCCGCGCGCCGAATCGCCAGTTTGATCGTGAAGATGCGCAAGGATGTGGTTTTTACCGAAACGCTACAGCTCGCCCGAGCGATCGAAAAAGTCGTCGGTCGCCACGGACGGAGACATCCCGCGACGCAAGCATTTCAAGCGTTACGGATGGAAGTGAACGATGAGCTGGGCGCGCTCGCACAAGGCATGCGGGTTTTGACCGCGCGACTCGAACCGGGAGCCCGGATCGCGGCCATCACCTTTCATTCTCTCGAAGATCGAATCGTGAAGAATTTCATCCGCGATCACAGTCGCGAGTGGCTGGATCGACCAGAATGGCCGGAGCCACGGCGCAATCCGGAATACGATTTGCGCGCGATTACCCCGAAACCGGTCGAGCCGGGCGAAGATGAACGGCGAATGAATCCGCGCTCGCGCAGCGCGAAATTGCGCGTGGCGGAGAAAATTGGATGAACCGCTCTCGCCGAAAAAATTGGAACACGGTCAATGCCGCTTCGCTCGCGCGCTGGATCGTGCTCACCGGGTTCTTGGCGCTGATGGGGCTGAGTTACGTTTATCTGACCCTTCAACTTTATCATCTCGGCGACCGCAAAAAAGCGCTCGAAACCGAAGTGGCAAATTTGCGGATGCAAAATGAAGTGGCCAGCGCGCAAATTGCCGCGCTCACTTCGCGCTCGGCATTGCAACGCCGCTTGAAGGAAGGCTACCTAAAAATGATTCCGATTGCGGAACGCAACATTGTTCGACTGACTTTGCCGGCGCGAAATCAGGAAGACACGGTCCAACCAGTTTCCAATCAGCGAGGCGCGAGATGAAATGGAACAGCCGAACCAGATGCGCCATCGTTTGCCTCGGCTTCGTTCTCTTGTTCAGCGCGTTTTCGTTTCGCTTGATCTATCTCCAAATGATCAAGCACGACCAGTACGCGGGACTGGCCGCTGAAAAGCACGTTTACAAGCAGCCCATCTTCGCCGAGCGAGGCACGATTCTCGACGCGAACAACGAAGTCCTGGCGCACAATGTGCCGGTGGAAACGGTGGTGGCTGACGCCACTCATCTGACCGAGGTCGAGGCGACCGTCGATCTTGTCAGCGGCGAATTGAAGCTTCCGCGCGGAGAGGTTTCGGAAAAGCTCCACAGCGATCGTCGGTACATCGTCCTGAAACGCGAAGTAGCGAAAGCAATCAGCGATTCGCTCCGACAAAAACTGCGCGCCCAAAATTTACGCGGCATCTATTTCGAACAGGACGCAACCCGCATTTATCCCAACGGCGTAATGCTCTGTCACGTCATCGGTTTCACTGACTTCGAGCACCGTGGCATCCAAGGCGTGGAAGGTTCGCTCGACGATTATCTGCGCGGTCAGGACGGCTATCGCTACATCGAGCATAACCGCGCCGGCCAGGAGCTTGTGCTCTACCGCGGCCAGGAGCGGGCGCCGCGTAATGGCTATCAAGTGCATCTCACCATCGATTTGAATCTGCAAAACATTGTCGAAAACGAATTGGACGCCGCCATGCGCGAGTATTCGCCAAAGAAAGCGATCATTATCCTAATGCGGCCGCAGACCGGCGAAATTCTCGCCATGGCGAACCGGCCGGCGTTCGATCTCAATCGGCGCTCCGATGCGAAACCCGAGCAAATGAAAAATCGCGCCATTTGCGACATGATGGAGCCGGGCTCGACCTTTAAAATTGTCACCGCGGCGGCCGCGCTCAACGAGCACAGGTTCCGCCTCGATTCCTACATTTTCTGCGAAAAAGGGGTCTGGAATTACGGCGGCACCGCGCTGCACGATCACGCCGCCTTTAACGATCTGAGCGTCAAAGACATTTTGGTGAAGTCGAGCAACATCGGCGCGGCCAAACTCGCCGTCAGCCTCGGCGATCAAAAATTCTACGAATACATCCGGCGTTTCGGTTTTGGCGAGAGGACCGGAATCGAACTACCCGGAGAAATTCCCGGATTAATTCGGTCGCCCCAATCATGGAGCAAAATCTCGATCACTCACATCCCGATGGGTCACGAAATCGGAGTGACTCCGCTGCAAATGACCGCGGCCATGTGCGCCATCGCCAACGGTGGCAAACTGATGACGCCACGGATCGTGAAATCGATCACCACCAGTGATGGTAAAACGGTCAGCTCGCTTTCGCCGATTGCTCTGCGACAGGTCATCTCGCCAGAAACCGCCACCCAAATTGGAACCGCGTTGCGCGGGGTGGTCAGCGATCGTGGCACCGCCGCCGCGGCTGCGGTTCCCGGTTTCATCATCGCCGGAAAAACTGGGACCGCCCAAAAGGTCGATCCGCGCGGTGGCTACGAAAAAGGACAGTATGTCGTTTCGTTTTGCGGTTATTTGCCGGCAGACCGTCCGGAATTCGTCGGACTCGTTGTGCTAGATAATGCGCAAACAAAACCTGAATTGAACTACGGCGGCTTGGTTGCCGGGCCGATTTTCTCCCGCATTGCTGAAAAGGCCGCCCGTTATCTCGATCTTGAGCCGCATGAGGAGATTCGCAAGGCCATCCCGGTGGAGCGAGTTGCCTTAACCAACGCTTCGCGCCATTGACTTCCTGGCACAAGAATGGCGAACCCTCATGCAGCTCAAAACTCTTCTCGCCGCGACTCCCGTTCGCGAAATCATCGGCCCAACTGATCGCGCGGTGGAAAGCATCGCGTATGACTCGCGCCGTGTGCAGAGGGATGGGCTATTCGTGGCATTGCGCGGCGAAAAAAGCGATGGCCACGACTTCATTGGCCAGGCCATTGAAAAAGGCGCCGCGGTGATCGTCGCCGAGCGCGCCGAAAAACATTCCCGCGCCACCTGCGTCGTCGTTGAAAATACGCGCAGCGCAATGGCCGATCTCGCGGCGAGATTTTACAATTTTCCCGCCCGAAAATTGAAACTCGCCGCTGTTACCGGCACCAACGGCAAGACGACGACCACTTTTCTAATCAAGCATATTTGCGAGAAAGCCGGAATGCGCTGCGGCTTGCTCGGGACCGTTCGTTACGAAATCGGCGAGCGCGTCCTGCCCGCCGCGCGCACTACCCCCGAATCGCTCGACCTTCAGGAACTGCTTTCCCAAATCGCGAACGCCGGATGCCGGGGTGCGGCCATGGAAGTCTCTTCCCACGCGCTCGCCCAGGAGCGCACCCGTGGGATCGAGTGGGACGTCGCCGTCTTCACTAATCTGACCCAAGACCATCTCGATTATCACGGAACGATGAAAAACTATTTCGAAGCGAAAGCGAAACTGTTCGAGCAACTTGCGCAGCAACAGAAGAAAAAGAAACCGGTTGCGGTCATCAACATCGACGACCGTTATGGGCGTCAGTTGCTCGCGAAGATCCACAAGAAAGTTTCGGTGGTGACTTTCGGAATGGGAGCCAGCGCCGATTTTCGTGCTTCCAACTATCGAATGGAATTTGCCGGCACGTCCTACCAGCTCGACGCGCGCGGCAAAAGTTATCTCGTGCGTGTGCCGCTAATCGGACGTTTCAACGTCGCGAATTCGCTGGCCGCACTCGCCGCCGCCACCGCGCTCGGCGTCGGTTTGCGTGAAGCTGTTCTTAGTCTCGCCAAATCGCCGCAAGTTCCCGGTCGCCTCGAGATAGTTCCGGCAAAGCGGCAGTTCCAGGTTTTTGTTGATTACGCGCACACACCGGATGCCCTGCTCAACGTCTTAAAGACTTTACGCGAGCTTTCGCCACGGCGGTTGATTGTCGTCTTCGGTTGCGGCGGAAATCGCGACCGTGAAAAGCGGCCACTGATGGGCCAGGTTGTCGACCAAAACGCCGATTACGCCATCATCACTTCTGATAATCCGCGTAAAGAAGATCCCGACAAGATCATCGCCGAAGTCGAAAAAGGGTTTCGCGGCAACCATTTTGAAAAAATCACCGATCGCGCGCAGGCGATTTCGCGCTCCATCGAAATCGCGCAACCGCGTGACATCGTCTTGATCGCGGGCAAAGGTCACGAAAATTACCAGGAGTTCGCCGATCACACCGTGCCGTTTGAAGACATTCAAGTGGCGCGGCGTGCGGTCGAGAATCATCCGGTGGAATTTAAATGAATCCGTTGTCGATCTTACAAATCGCAGAGCTTTCCGGCGCCAAACTCGAACAAGGCGACGGAAAAATTCCGGTCGAAAGAATCAGCACCGATTCACGAACTATTAAGAAGGGTGAACTTTTCGTTGCCCTCCGAGGTGAAAATTTCGACGGCCACAAATTTGTCGAGGCGACTGCTGAAGCCGGGGCCGCCGGTGCGATTGTCGATCTTAAATGGAACGGAAAAGTTCCAAGCAAGTTCGTGATTATTCGCGGAGATGACACCTTGCTCGCCTATCAAAAGCTGGCCGCGAATTATCGGAAAGCGCTTTCGATCAAAGTCCTCGCCATCACCGGCAGCAACGGGAAAACGAGCACGAAAGATTTCGCCGCGTCAGTTCTCGGTCGAAAATTCCGCGTCGCCAAAACGCAAGGCAACTTCAATAACCATGTCGGGTTGCCGCGCACCATTCTGGAGGCGACATCGGACGATGAAGTCGCGGTCTGGGAAATTGGAATGAATCACCCCGGCGAAGTCGCCCCACTGGCGAAAATTGCCGCGCCCGACGCCGCCATTATCACCAACATCGGCGTTGCTCATATAGAATTCATGGGAACGCGCGAGGCGATTGCGAATGAAAAAGGCGCACTGGCCGAAGCAGTTGCCGCCGAAGGAGCGGTGATCTTGAATGCGGACGATCCTTTCAGCAAGGGGATCGCCGAACGAACAAATGCTCATGTAATTTTTGCCGGAACCAAAGAAGGAACGGTTCGCGCGATCGACATTCAACAAAGCGCTGAAGGATCGGAGTTCACGATTATGGAAGGCGCGCACCGTTGCCGCGCGCAGTTGCCCGTCCCCGGACTCCACATGGTGCAAAATGCGCTCCTCGCGGTTGCGGCGGGACGCGCATTCGGTCTTTCCCTCGAAGAAGCCGCCGCCGGTCTCGCCAGCGCGCCCCTCACTAAAGCGCGTTTACAGATCAAAGAGATCAACGGCGTCCAGTTTCTCGATGACAGCTACAATGCGAATCCCGATTCGATGAAGGCAGCGCTGCAAACGCTGGTCGAACTGGATACGGGCGGAAAGCGAATCGCCGTTCTCGGCGAAATGCGAGAACTCGGAAAAGAAACGGAGCGCGGTCACGAAGAAGTCGGCGAAGCAGCTGCGGCATTCGGCATCGATCAATTAATTGGCATTGGTGAACTGGGCGCAACCATTGCGCGGGCCGCCGAAAAGGCCGGCCTCGAAAATAGTTCGATCGTTGGTTCGACGTCGGAAGCGGCCGACCTTCTGATCGAGATCGCGGCGCCGGGTGACCTCGTTTTGATTAAAGGGAGCCGTCTCGCCCGCACCGAAGATGTCATCGAAGCCTTTGCGAAACGGAGTTCGTCAGAAGGCGCACGCGTATGATGTTCTATCTTCATCGCCTCAGCGACCAGATCGGCGGATTCAACGTCTTCTTCTACGTCACGTTTCGGGCGGTGGCAGCGGCAATCACCGCGTTCGTGGTCTCGCTCCTGTTCGGAAATTTCGTCATTCGCGTTTTGACGGCGCTCAAGCTCGGCCAACCGATTCGCCAGGCGGCCGAGGTTCATCGACTGGCTGAATTGCACGGCGGTAAACAGGGAACGCCGACGATGGGCGGCGTCCTGGTTATCGGCGCCGTCTTCATTTCCAGTTTTCTTTGGGCGCGCCCGGACAATCGCTTCGTCTGGCTCGCGCTCTTCGCCATGGTTTATCTCGGCGTGCTTGGTTTCGTTGATGATTATCTCAAAGTCACAAAGAAAAAATCCGACGGCGTAAGCGGTCGGATCAAACTTCTTTTCCAAGTCGCTCTCGCTCTTATTATCACCGCGGTTTTTTTAAGCAGCCCATTAATCGAAGTGCAGGCGCGCTCGCTCTACGTGCCGTTTTTCAAATCCCCCGTGGTCACGAACATGGGATGGTTCACGATCCTGTTTTTCGCACTGGTGATTGTCGGATCATCCAACGCGGTGAACTTAACCGACGGATTGGACGGCCTGGCCATCGGTTGCACCGTCACGGTCGCATTCGCCTACGCGTTTCTTTCCTACGCTGCCGGGAATTTTCGGGTCGCCGAATATTTACAGGTCCCCTTTTATCCTTTCACCGCCGAACTGACGGTCGTTTGTGCCGCGCTCATCGGCGCTGGTTTCGGGTTCCTTTGGTTTAATTGTCACCCGGCGAAAGTTTTCATGGGTGACACCGGCTCGCTTGCCATCGGCGGGTTGATCGGCGTGGTGGCGATCTGCTGTAAACAAGAATTGCTGCTGGTGGTTGTGGGCGGTGTTTTCGTCATCGAAGCGGTCTCGGTGATCCTTCAGGTGCTGAGTTTCAAACTCACCGGCAAACGCATTTTTGCGATGTCCCCGCTTCATCACCATTTTGAGCTTGTTGGTTGGAAAGAGAACACCGTCATCGTGCGGTTCTGGATTCTCTCCGGAATTTTCGCCCTTCTTGGATTGGCCACTTTGAAGTTGAGGTAGAAATTGCGTTACTCGAATCAAAAAGTTGCGGTGCTGGGGGCGGGCTTGAGCGGAGCGGCTGCCGCCATTCTTCTCAAAGCCGAAGGCGCCGACGTCACCGTCCTGGACAGCGCCGATGAGAACAAGCTGCTCAAATCCACGATCGACAATCTGCGCGCGCAGAATATCCGCGTCATTTGCGGACCAGCGGCCGATCAGGATTCGGGCAAATACGATCTCGTCGTCGCGAGTCCCGGAATCGATCCGGCTTCGGCGCTGGCACAAAATTTCTCTTCCCGAAAGATCGAGATCATCGGCGAGCTCGAGCTCGGCTGGCGTTCGTGCGAAACGCCCGTCATCGCAATTACCGGAACCAACGGCAAAACGACCACGACGGAAATGCTTGCTCAAATGCTGAACGATTGCGGACAGAAGACAATTGCCTGCGGCAACATTGGTAAACCGCTTTCCGAGGTCGCACGCGAGAAAATCAAATACGACGTGCTCACCGTTGAAGTCAGTTCGTTCCAGCTGGAAACGATCCAAACGTTTCGACCATCGATCGCGCTCTGGTTGAATTTCGCGCCCGATCATCTCGATCGTTATCGCTCGGTCGCCGAATATCGCGCCGCGAAATTACGTCTCTTCGAAAAACAAACGGCCGATGATGTCGCGATTGTAAACGCGGTTGAGAGCCTGCCCGACCTCCGCGCCCGCAAAATCACTTTCAGCGCCTACACCAATCGCGCCGACTTCCGTTTAGCCGAAGGCGCGATCGTTTTTGAAAACAAACCGGTGCTTCGACTGAATCAGACGAAGCTGCGCGGCTCGCACAACATCGAGAATCTGATGGCCACGCTCGCCGCCGGACACGCCCGCGGGTTGCCGTTCGAGAAGATGGTCCCGCCCCTTTGCGCATACGAGCCGCGACCGCACCGGTGCGAATTCGTCAGGCAAATCGGCGGGGTCGATTACATCAACGACTCTAAGGCGACCAATCTCGACGCCGTCGAGAAAGCTCTGCTCGCCCAAAGCAAACCGGTCGTTCTCATCGCCGGCGGAAAAGACAAAGGCTTCACTTTTGAACCGCTCCGCGAACTGGTGAAAGAAAAAGTTCGATCGACAATCTTGATCGGCGAAATGGCCGAACGAATCGCGCGCGATTGGGACGGCGCGGTTAAATCCGAACTCGCGACATCGCTGGCCGACGCGGTCGAGCGCGCGCGCGCGACCGCCAAGTCCGGCGAAGTGGTCCTTTTTTCGCCGGGCACATCGTCCTTCGACATGTTCAAAAGTTATGCCGACCGCGGCGATCAGTTCCGCGCCCTCGTCCAAGCCCTCCCCAAATGAAAAGGAAGTTCAAAATGCCAAAGATGCTGAGATTCAGAGGAAAAAAACTCCGCGCCACCGCCGTGCCCCGAAGGCATTCGGGGCTGCGCATCGGTGCAACTACGGCTGATTACGGCGATTTGGCCGAACCGAGCATGAAGCTATCGCGCGCATTGTTGATCGTGCTGCTACTGCACGTCGTCGCGGTCGCAGGCATCATCGCATTCAACGCAATCAAGACGCGCCAGGCGTCGCTGCCGTCTGCAACATCGCCAACCACCGTCGGAATCGCTTCCGCCGATACCAAACCTCAGTCGCCGGCTGTCAATTCGCCCACTACGCAGAAAAGCAGTGCAAAGCCACAGACAAAAGTTAGCGACTCCGGCAAAGTTTACGTTGTCGCAAAAGGCGATAACCCGGTGACGATCGCGAAGAAGTTCAAAGTTTCCTACGACGACTTACTTGCGCTCAACCACATCGATGACCCTCGCAAATTAAAGATCGGACAAAAACTTTTGATCCCGGAGAAAACCGCGAAGAAGAACCAGTAACTTTAATGTATCGAAAAAGCGCTTACTTCCTGTTCGTTGCGGTGCTGGGACTCCTCGTCATCGGCATCGTGATGCTTTTCAGCACCAGCGCTTTTGCGAAGGACAGCCATGGCGACCCTTACTTTTTCCTCAAGCACCAATCGGTCTGGCTCGGACTCGGGCTCGCTATTTGCATCGCGGCAGCGCTGATCGATTACCATTTTTGGCAGCGGACCTGGTGGCTGTGGCTGGGGGTCGCAGCGATCACGCTCGTATTTTGTTTCGTTCCGCACATCGGAATGCGCATTAACGGCTCGCGGCGGTGGATCGGGTTCGGCCCGATTGGTTTCCAACCGTCGGAGATTGCGAAGCTTGCGGCGGTATTTTTTCTGGCGTGGTGGTTCGCGCGTTATGAGAAAGTCGCCAACCATCCGTTGTTGGGCTTTGCCATCCCGTTGGCGATTGTGAGCGCGCTGCTCGCGCTGATTCTTTTCGAAGTTGATCTCGGAACAACCGCTTTGATCGGCGCGACCACGTTTGCAATCATGTTCGTCGCCGGAACGAATCCGATTCTGCTCGGCCTGCTCGCCATCACCGGAGGCAGCGTCATTTTCGTGGCGGCAACGCAGGCGCGCATGGAACGCCTGATCGCGTTCACCGATCTCGAGCGCTACAAACAGGATGCCGGACTCCAGCAAATGCAGGCGTTAATCGCGTGGGGCAGCGGCGGGATGGAAGGGCTAGGGCTCGGTAACGGACGGCAAAAGATGCTTTACCTCCCCTACGCGCACACCGACTTCATTTTTCCGATGATCGGCGAAGAGCTTGGGTTGCGGATTAGTCTGCTCGTCGTTTTCCTGTTCGTCGTTGTCATTGTTTGCGGAATCGTGATCGCGCTGCACGCGAAAGACCGATTCGGGTTGCTGGCCGCGTCCGGTGTGGTCTGCCTGTTGGCGTTGCAGGCCGCGGTGAACATCGGAGTCACCACTTCGCTTCTGCCAAACAAAGGCCTGCCGCTACCGTTCATTAGCTACGGCGGATCGAATCTCGTTGCCTGCCTCTTCGGCGTTGGACTTTTACTCAACATTTATCGGCAAGCCGTTTTGGAACCGGCCAACAAAAAACGCACTTCACTCCAGGTGCGAGCGACACCGCGAATTTAACTGGAAGATCAACAATCATCAGAATGAACGCGGTCATTGCATGTGGAGGCACGGGTGGGCATCTTTTTCCCGGAATCGCCGTCGCTGAAGTTCTGCGCGAACGCGGACACGAGGTACTCTTGTTCGTTTCGGAAAAAGAGATCGACAGTCTCGCGCTTTCGACCCGATCGCAGTTCCGGTTTGAGAAACTGCCGACGATTGGTTTTCCGTCCGTTTATTCTCCTAAAATTTTCGGATTCATTCGACGGTTCACTGAAAGTCTTTCCCGCTGTCGATCGATTTACCAAAAGTTCAAACCGCAGATCGTCCTTGGTATGGGCGGATTTACTTCGACCGCGCCAATTTTGGCCGGACGGATGCGCGGCATTTCCACGCTGATTCACGAATCGAACGCGGTTCCGGGGAAAGCGAATCGCCTTGCGTCGAAAATGGTGCGGGCAGTTTTGCTCGGCTTTAAAGAATGCGCCGCCTTCTTTCCCAAAGTCCGCACCGAGCTCACCGGCACGCCGATTCGGACCGAGCTCATGCGACTGGATCGACAATCGGCCCGGGAAAAACTGGGATTGCAAGCTGGTGTCACGACCATGCTGGTGATGGGCGGGAGTCAGGGCGCGAGCGGAATCAATCAAGCCATCATCAAATCCCTGCCGCTCCTGCGCGATAGTGCGCTCCAAGTGATTCATCTTTCGGGCGCCCGGGATGAACGTTTCGTGGCGGACAACTACCGGCGCGAACGAATCCCCGCGTACGTGGCCGCGTTTCATCATCACATGGAAGAAGTTTACAGCGCAGCCGACTTTACCGTCGCACGCGCGGGTGCCGCCAGCCTGGCCGAGATCGCTTCTTTCGAACTGCCCAGCCTTCTGATTCCGTTTCCCTACGCCGCTGATGATCACCAGACTCGCAATGCCGAAATTTTCGCGCGCGCGGGGGCGGCGTTTGTCCTGAAAGAATCGGAGCTAACTCCCGAATTACTTACTCAGAAGATCCGAGACATGATCGATCGCCCCGAGCAACTTCGCCGGATGTCGGAGAGATGTTCGCATCTCGCGCCGCGAGACGCTGCTAATCGCGTGGCCGTAACGATGGAAAAATATACCCAGTCATGACGAAGGATATCGATCTTGCAAAATTCCTGACGCGTGAACGGCACAACGTTCACCTCATTGGCGTCGCTGGGAGCGGGATGAGCGGAATTGCCGGGCTTCTCCTTCAGCTCGGCCATCAAGTCAGTGGCTCGGACAAATTGGATTCACTGGAGACCGATCGGCTGCAAAGGCTTGGTTTAAAATTTTACCAACAACATCGCGCCGCGGATGCTCGGGACGCCGAGCTCGTTATTTATTCTTCCGCCATCAAATCGGACAATCCGATCCTGAAAAGCGCGCGGGAAAATGGAAAGAGAACTGTCCGCCGCGCCGAAGCGCTCGCTGCAATCATGGCGGCTAAGCGCGGGATTCTCGTTGTTGGAATGCACGGCAAAACCACGACGTCCGCGATGACTGCGCACGTGTTGCGGGAAGGCGGTCTGCATCCATCGCATTATGTCGGCGCTGAAATCCCGATTCTCGGGGCGAACGCCCACTGGGACGGCCGCGGGGAATTTTTCGTCGCCGAAGGCGATGAAAGCGACGGCACAATCGCCTTGTTCCATCCTGAGCACGCCCTAGTACTTAATATCGAGGAAGAACACCTCGACTTTTACGCCGATCTGGCCGCAATCGAGAACGTATTCCGTCAATTGCTCGCTCAAACAACCGGCAAAGTCTTTTATTGTGCCGATGAGCCCAACGCAACTCGCATATGTCGATCTTCCGATCGCATTATTTGCTATGGTTTATCGGACGAAGCCGATTACCGCGCCACCGATATAGAGCTGCGCAACTTTAGCTCGGCGTTTTGGGTTTATCGCGGCAAAGAAAGACTTGGCGAAGCTGTTCTCAATGTTCCCGGCGAACACAACGTTAGGAACGCGCTCGGTGTTATTGCCCTGGCGACCGAGCTCGGTGTTCCGTTTGAAAAAATCGCCAAGTCGCTCATAAAATTTCAACACGCCCGGCGACGGTTCGAAATTAAGTACGACAGCCCGCGCTTTTTATTGGTCGACGACTACGGGCACCACCCAACCGAAATCAAAGCTACCCTGAAGACCGCAAGATCAGTCGGCCGCACACGCGTGTTGACAATGTTTCAACCGCACCGCTACTCGCGCACCAAAGCGCTGCGGAAGGAATTTGGACACGCGTTCGATCAAGCGGATCGCGTCGTCATCACTGATGTTTACGGATCAAATGAATCGCCCATGCCAGGCGTCAGCGGTCAAATGATCGTTGACGAACTCGCGGCCCACGGACATTGCGGCGCGAGTTATCAGCCGCGATTGGAGTGGGTGCATCGCGACGTTGGCAATCTGCTTGAGTCGGGCGACCTCGTTCTCAGTCTCGGCGCGGGCAACATTCACGAACAATTGTCGATCCTGGCGGCCGACCTTGTCATCGCTGAAAAACTGAAAGAGATCATCGGTGAAGAGGGCGACGTCCGTCTTTACGAACCTCTTTCAAAACACACCACGTTACGCGTTGGCGGTCCGGCGCAATTTTGGGTAGAACCGCGCAATGAAACGGCGCTGAGCGAATTGATCCGGTTTTGCCGGCGCGACAATCTTCCACTCTTTGTGATTGGCCGCGGTTCGAACTTGCTCGTGCGCGACGGCGGAATTCGCGGCGTGGTCGTTCATCCCTCCGGCGGCGACTTCGACAAGATCGACATCCACGGAAACGAAATCACCGCCGGCGTTGGCGCGAAGCTGAAAGAGATTGCCTACGCGGCGCGGGCGGCGGATTTGGGCGGGTTGGAATGGATGGAAGGAATTCCCGGCGCGGTCGGCGGCGCGCTACGGATGAACGCGGGCGCGATGGGCGCGCAAACGTTCGAAAAGGTCGTGCGCGTTCGTTACCTCGATGGGGAAGGAAACCCGCACGATAAAAATCGAGACGAGCTGGAAGTGCATTACCGGCATTTTCCTTTGCTCGAACAAAACTTCGCCGTCTCCGCCACATTCCGTGGATCGCCGGCACCGCGCGAACAAATTGAATCACGCCTGCACGAATCCCAGGAAAAGCGGCGCACCACTCAGCCGATCGCAAAGAGTGCCGGCTGCATTTTCAAAAACCCGGAGAAATGTCCGGCCGGAAAACTGGTGGACGAACTCGGTTTAAAGAATTCGTCGGTCGGAAAAGCGCGCGTCTCGGAAGTGCACGGTAATTTCATCGTAAACGACGGCGGCGCGACCGCGACCGATATGCTTGAGCTGATTGACCGAATCAAGCAAGCGGCCCGAAGTAAGCGCGGAATTGAATTGGAAACTGAGGTTCAAATCGTAGGAGAACCAATTTGATGAAACAGAAAGATTTGCCGAAAAAGATTGCAGTGTTGATGGGCGGACCGGGCTCGGAACGCGACGTTTCTCTGGCGACCGGCCGCGGCGTTTCGAAGGCGTTACGATCGCTAGGCGCCGACATCGTCGATGTCGATGTTCGCGACGAGAACTTCCTGCTCCCGGAAGATGTCGATCTTGCCTTCATTACCATCCACGGAACTTTCGGCGAGGACGGGCAGTTACAGAAAATTCTGGAAGACCGCGGCGTTGCCTACACCGGCGACGGCGTCGAAGAAAGCCTGATCGCGTTCGATAAAATTTTAACGAAAGAAAAGTTTCGCGAGCACAACGTGGTTACGCCGGAGTGGGAAGTTGTCGACGCTGGCCAGCGCCCAAAAATTGCGGTGCCTCTGGTGGTAAAACCGGCGCGGCAAGGTTCGACCGTGGGCGTCGTGATCGTGAAGAACGAAAGCGAAGTCGATTCGGCGATGAAGGAGGCTGCGAAGTACGATCGCAAATTGTTGGTGGAAAAATTTGTATCTGGCCGCGAATTGACGATAGGTATCCTCGGTGATCAAGCCCTGCCGATTCTTGAAATAATTCCGAAGGGCGGTTTTTACGACTTCAATACCAAGTACCCGTTCCTAAATCCGCAGGCTGGCGCGAGCGCGGAGCATGTTTGTCCGGCAAAGATCGATGTCGGCAAAACGAAAAAGGTTCAGGAGCTGGCACTGCAGGCATTTCGCGCCCTTGGCCTGGTCGTTTACGGACGCGTTGATGTGCTTTTGTCGGGCGCCGGCGACCCGTTCGTGCTCGAAGTGAACACGATCCCCGGCATGACTGAAACTAGTTTACTTCCGGAAGCGGCGGCCGCAGCCGGAATCAATTATATCGATCTTTGCCTTCGTATCATCGAATTGTCGCGCGCGAGAAGGGAGCGCGCTGGACGATGAAGCGACAGAAACGTCCCCGCGCGCGCAATCAGCGTCTCTCGAGCTTCCGCCAGCGGCGCCAGCAACACCTACTCGACGTCAAAGTGCGCTCGCGCAAGGCGGTCCAACACCGTAACCGCCG
>Ga0209806_1000818_pt1 | contig 21141 bp, 21 predicted proteins | sample GraSoiAngelo_152_FD_186166 | JGI IMG/M metagenome (GOLD analysis project Ga0209806, IMG submission 186166) | Grasslands soil microbial communities from the Angelo Coastal Reserve, California, USA - 14_1009_12_30cm (SPAdes) (version 2) | ecosystem: Environmental > Terrestrial > Soil > Grasslands ... | reverse complement strand
CCGGCGCGAAGATCGCGTTGTAGACCTGGATGTAGCCGCCGTTCGGCAGGTTGACCAGGTAGTTGTAGCCGCCGCGACTCGGCAGCGAGCCGTCCACCGTATCGCTGCCCTGCGTGGCGCTGATCGCATGTACGTCGCTCGATACGCCGAGCGCCCCGCCGGCCGGGTTGGGAGTGAAGGCGTCGCCCTGCTGGCGGTCGGTCGACCAACCCTCTGTGCGCATGAAGAAGTAGTTGTTGCCGCCCGTGCCGAGCTGCGAGGTGACAGACCCGGTCTGCGTGCCGGGCTGCCCGAGCGAAAGCGGCGGGAGGTAGGTCGCGATCGCCGTGCGCGCGACCTTGAAGCTCGGGACGCCGAACAGGCCCATGAAGAAGGTGCCCACATCTCGAGTCACGGTGACCTGCAGCTTGTTGTCATAACCGGCGACCGGGGATGTGGTCACCACCACCCCGCCCGGACCGGACGCTGAGCATGTCCCACCGGCGCACGAGATCGGGCTGTTGGCGTCGAAGCCGTTCTTGCGAGCTTCGGCCAGCGCGCGGTCGGTTGCGTCGTTGCCCGTGCCGGCGGGGATGGCCTGCGAGGGTGTGAACTGGCCCGGCATGAACACCACACCTGAAAGCGCTGCCGCTCCGGCGGCTCGCTCGGCCAGGTTGTTGTAGTAGTAGCCGATACCTCCGTCGACCGCGAGGCCGATCAGGCCGATGAGCACCACGAGCATGAACGCGATGATCACCACTGCCTGACCCGCCTGACTGCGCAGACGCGAGCTTTCCTGTCTCACGTCAAACCAGCACCGGCGCGGCTCGGTACACCGCGTGCTCGTTGAGGTTGATCGTGAAGCCGAGGACCCCGGTCGGAGGCGTGTACGTCCAGTCGAGGCGGACGCCTATCGAGGTCTCACTCGGCGGGATCTGGTTGCGCGCCGTGAGAGGAAAGCCGGAGTGAAGCGTGTTGCCGCTCGCGTCGAACTGATCGTATTGGTCGACCGCGGCATTGAAGTCGCCGCCGGGGCTGGACGGGCTGTAGATCGTGATCGTCCTCAGGGTCGAATAGTTCATCGACCCCGCTACCGCCAGCACGTTGCGAACGATGTCTTGATCGACCTGGGCCGTGGTCAGAAGCGGATTGGTGATCGTGCCGCCGATCTCCGCTGCGAGTCGCGCTCCCTGCCTGCACGCGCTCCCCGCGATGACCTTGTCCGAGATCATCACGGCGGTGTTGAAGACGCCGAAGAGCATGAAGATCAAGACAGGGGTCGCCACCGCGAGCTCGATCAGCGACTGGCCGGTCTGCGACTTTTGACGCATCCCAATCATCAGTAGGTCTGAGGCTCGAGGCGGATGTCGAAGGTCTGGGTCAAGTTGATGGCGGTCGGCGCGATGAAGATGCCCGTCTTCCATTTGTACTTGTACTGCAGCGTGACGCCGAGGAAATCGCTCTGGCCGTTGGTCACGTTCCGCGAGCTTGAGGGCCACATCACCGCGCCGATGGGCGTTCCGTTCAGCTGGTAGCGGTTGTAATGCAGGGCGTCCACGAGCAATGAACCGTTGCCCTGCTCGATCAAGCGGTAAATGTCGATTTCCGTCACTTCGGCAAGCGTCGTGGTGCCGATGGCGGTGCGCTGCAGCTGTTGAATCGAGATCGAATCGGCGTTGACCGCATTGCCCGACTCCGATTCCTGGCGAGCAATCTCGCCACCTCCAAAGCGCGCCGATCCCACCACGAAAAGCAGCAGGCCGCTCTCGACGATGCCGAGGAGAAGGAAAAACAGGATGGGGGCGACGATCGCGAACTCCGTCATCGCCTGTGCCCGCGACCTGTCGTGGCGGTGCGTTAAGGCCTTATTCAGCATTCCCACAACCCCTCGTTCGACTTAACGTGGGCGGGATTCACCGATTGCGATGAATTTGATTTCTTAGGGCTCATCATTAGGCCTCGCTTAAAAGCCATGTCCCTCCCAGGGCTTCGCGAACCGTGATCCAGGCTCCCCGGGTGGCGCCGAAGCAGTCGCCGCGGTGGCAAGACGTTCGCGCCACAGCGATCGATGCGACGTTCGACGCCGACCGCAGGCGGGTCGGCGAGCGGGTTGCGCTCGTGTTCAGGTGGTTGTTCCTGATCGTCCTCGGCGCGCTCAACAACCTGAACCCCCACACCGGTCCCGAGGCCAAGGTGACGATCGACGTGGTCCTCTTCTTCTGGGCGGTGATGACGGTCATCGTCCAGGTCGTGCTGGTGCGCGGTTACCGTCCGGGTAAGCAGTTCAGCCTGACAACGATGGTGCTCGACATCTTTTTCGCGGCGGGCCTCGTCTACCTTTCCGATGGCTTCAACAGCCCGTTCTTCCTGGCTCTCTTCCTGGCCGTGATCACCAACGCCGTGCGTTTCGGCGCGACGGCGAGCTTTCTCTCCGCGCTCGTCATCTCATTCCTTTATCTCTTCATCGGCGGCAGCTTCACGTCGGCGAACTTCAACATCGATGCCAACGCGACCATCGGCCAGGTGTTCCTGTTCCTCGTTGTGGCCCTCGCCACGGGCTACATGACGCGAGAGCTCGAACGGGAGCGGCGCGCGGCGGTGGAGCGGGCAGCGCAGGCGGACTCGCTGCGCGAGCTGAGCATGAACCTGGTCAGTGACACAGACATCAAAGACGTGTTCGACGTGCTCGTCGACCATGCGGTACAGATGACGACCGCTGAGCACGGCCGCGTGGTCCTGTCGGCGCCCGACGGATTTTCAGTCGTCGCCGCGGCGAACCGCGACGGTGCCGAGGTCGTGGCCGAAGGCGAAGCGCTCGACGAGCATCAGATCTCGCAGGCCGCGAGCACCGGCGAGGCGGTGTTCTCCGCCGACCGTAAGAGCCTGATGGTCCCCATCGCATCCGGCGACGGTGCCACCGTGGTCGTCCTGCTGAGCCAGAGCACGGCCGCATTCACCAACCAGGATCTGTTCGCGGTCGACGCGCTGACCGGGAGCTCCGCGGTGCCGGTCGCGAATGCCCTCCGTTATCAGCGGAGCCGCCAGGAGGCGACCACCGACGGATTGACGGGTCTGGCCAACGCCCGCGAGTTTCGCCGCCGCCTCGATGCCGCCTTCGCGCGTCCGGATCGTCGGGACGTCCCGCTGTCGGTGCTCCTGATCGACTTCGATCACTTCAAGTCGGTGAACGACTTGAAAGGCCATCAGCACGGTGACCTCGTCTTGCAGATGGGCGCGCGCATCGTGCGCACCGCGGTGCGCGGCCAGGACCTGGTGGCAAGGTATGGCGGCGACGAGCTTGCGGTCATCGCCGCCGATGCGAATGGTGCCGCGGCGCAGCGGCTCGCCTATCGCATCGTCGACTCGGTGCATGCGGCCGCGGTCTCGACCGTCCCCGGCCACCAGCTCACTTTCAGCATCGGGGTCGCGTCCTATCCCGAAGACGGCTTCACCGCGACCGAGCTGGTGGCGGCAGCGGACCAGGCGCTTTATCTGGCCAAGCGCGAGGGCAAGGACCGTCCCTGCACCTTCCCCCAGCTCGTCACAGAGCTCGAGCTGGCGGACGGCAACCTCGTGGCGATGCTCGCCGAGGCCGGTCCGCAGGTCATGGTCGCCGCGGCGCACGCGGTCGACCATCGCAATCCCGTCACGCAGGGCCATTCGAGCCGCGTCGTCGCGATCGCAGACGCCGTCGGCAGGCGCGCCGGCGTCACGTCGAGCGACCTGGAAAGTCTCCGCGCGGCGGCCTTCCTCCATGACGTCGGCCACATGACGCTGCCCGCCGGCGGTGAAGGCTTCGAGGTGCCTGGCCATTGCGAGGAAGGCGAGCGCATCGTCGCGGGCGCGCAGTTTCCCGACGAGGTCGTGGCGGCGGTGCGGCATCACCACGACCGCTGGGACGCGTCGGGCGAGCAGATTCCGCTCATGGCCCGAATCCTCGCTGTCACCGAGCGCTACGAGTCTCTGACCGCCGGCCGAGGCTGCCCGCGTATTTCACCGCCAGACGCAATGGCCGAGATCAAGAAGATGTCCGGGATCGAGTTCGACGCGGCGGTGGTCGACGCGCTAGGCCGTGCCTTCCAGGATCGGAGCCTCGAGCTGAATCTGCCCGACGTCGCGCTGCCTGCGGTCACGATTTCGCCGGAGCCCGTCGCCTCTTCTTGAGCTGACCTTGCGCACCAGGCGCGCCCGCCGCAGTTCGAGCTCCGGCGCCGCCTCGGGCATCCGCCGCTGCGCGTCTTCGACCACGGAGAGCGCCCTTTCCGGATCGCGGCGGCGCCATTCCAACAGGCGCGCCCGCGCGACCGAGACCCTGATGTCGTCGCGCGAGCTCGACTCGAGCCAGTCGAGCAGCCGGTCCGCGCTCGTGATCGAGCCCTTGCGGATCAGGCGCCGCGTCAGAAGGAGACCCGCGGTGGCTGCGGCCTCGCCGGTTGCGAATGCGGTCGCGTTCCGCAACGCGCGCCATCCGTCGGCCCGCGCGCCTCGGCGCCAGCGGTGCCGACCCAATGCCAGCCAGTCGTCCGCGTCCATGTCGACGTCGGCGCCCTGGAGACGGCGCAGCAGTCTCGAGTGCAGGTGGACGAGGCTGATCACGTCCAGTCTGTTGTGCTCGAGCGCGGCCTCGAGAAAGTCTTGTGAGCCCCCGCGCAGGTAATCGAAGTACGCATCCGGCACGAGTGCGCTCGGCAGCGGGTCGTCGCGCTCGTAGCCGAGCACACGCTGCTCGACGTAACGCAGGGTGCAGGTTTCGAGACGATGCCGGTAGAGCGCGCGGACCAGGGTGAGCAGATCGACATGCGCCGCATGCGTGAACTCGCCGGGCATCCGAGCCATCACCCAGCGCGTGCGCAACACGGGTAGGTCGAATGAGCCGCCATTGAAAGTCGCGACACCATCCGCGGCGACCACTTCGTCGTGCAGCGCCTGCAGGAAAGGGGACTCCATCCCCGGCTCGGGCAGAAAGAACTGGGCGACGCGAAGACCGCATTCCAGCGGGGTCGCGATTGCCGCGGCAAAAACGTAGGTGCCGGCGCCGCCGGTCAACCCGGTGGTCTCGGTGTCGAGGTACGCGACGGTGCCGGGATATGGATCCAGCGGTGGCAGGGCGAGCACCTCCTGGCGAACCGCCGCGATGCCGTAGGCGGTCATGACCTGGTCGAACCCCCGCGGCAGCTCGTAGCTCCGCTGCGGTCGAGGTCTTGGCGGCGCGCCTAGACGGGTAAGGCGCTCGCGGAGAGAAGTCGCAGGCAAGCGTCTTTGGCTCCTTCGACCAGATGCAGTGGACCGACGCAAGACGGACAGCCCGCGGCGCAAGGGCAATCGCGGACGAGCGCAGCGGCGTCATCGAGCAATTCGCGATGGAGCTCATAGAGACGGGCGGCGAAGCCGACGCCCCCCGCGTAGACCTCGTAAACAGTGACGGTCGGGAGCTGGGTGGTGATGGAGCGGACCTCGGCCACGGAGCCAAGGTCTCGCGGGTCGCACATGAGCCGCAGGCTCGCGACGTGGCGCAGCGAGTGCGCCATCCCCTGCAGCCCCGCTTCCAACGTTTCCCGGCCGAGCGTCCGCCACAGGCCTTCGTCGACCGTTATCCAGTAGCCGGTCGTGTGCAGCGTCTGCTCGGGAAGATGGATCGGTCCCGCGCCGATGTTCTCGTGCGTGTGAAAACGGATCTTTTTGAAGATCGACGCAAGACTTGTGATCTTCACCTCGCCATGACTACGCGTGAGGGGATCGCCGTGGGGGCCGTCAAACGTGTCGAGCACCTGCACCGTCACGGACGCGAGGGCGTCCGTGTAGTAGTCGACATCGACCGGACGCACGTATGCCTTCTTCTCATCCCAGTCGAGCCGGTCGACGTGGTACTGCGCGCCTTCATGCAGGTACACGGCCTCCTCGTGCAGCAGCACCGGCGCGGTGAACTGGTCCATCTCGCCGATCACCTGCGGTCGAGGCTGCGACGTGTCGATGATCACGACGTTGTCGGCGAGGATGCGCCGCAGGTGCACTTCCTCGGCCGGAAATGCCTGCCTGCTCCAGAACCATCGACCCGCCGAACGCGTCGCCGAACCGTCCTCTTCAAAAAGGCGCAGCAGCTCCTGCACGTCGGCGCCGCCTAGCCTCTCGTCATCCAGGAATGGAAGCTCGAACAGTCCCGCCTGGAGGTGCGCGGCGAGCAGGAGCAGGTTGTCCGGATCGATGAGGCCCTCTTCCGGATCCGTGCCGAGGAAATACTCCGGGTGCCGGACGATGAACTGGTCGAGCGGTGAGCTCGACGCGACGAAAACACCCACCGAGCCGGACCGGCGACCGGCGCGACCCAGCTGCTGCCAGGTCGAAGCGATCGTCCCCGGGTAGCCGACCAGCACGGCGCACTGCAAGCTCCCGATGTCGATCCCCAGCTCCAGGGCGTTGGTGCTCACGACGCCGGTGATGTCTCCGTTGCGCAGGCCGGCTTCGATCTCTCGCCGATGCAGCGGCAGGTAGCCCGCGCGGTAACCGCGCACGCGTCGCGACGAGTCCAGGCGCGGATCCAGGTCTTGCCTGAGGTAGCTGAGCATCACCTCGACCTGCAGCCGGCTGCGGCAGAAGACGATGGTCTGCACACCGGAGCGAATCCACGGCGCTGCTATGCGGCGCGCCTCGAGCATCGAGCTGCGGCGAACACCGAGGTCTCGATTGAGGAGCGGCGGGTTGTAGAAGACGAGCCGCCTCTCGCCGCGCGGCGCGCCGCTCCGGTCGACGAGCGCGATGTTGTCTTCTTCCAGCAGGCGCTTCGCGAGCTCGAGCGGGTTGCGGATGGTCGCCGACGCGCAGATGAAAGTCGGGTTCGAGCCATAGAAGTTGCAGATCCTCTTCAGCCGGCGGATGACGTTCGCCACCTGGCTCCCGAAAAGACCGCGATAGGTGTGCAGCTCGTCGATGACGACGAACTCGAGGCTCGAGAACAGGCGCCGCCATCGCGTGTGGTGGGGCAGGAGCCCCGTGTGCAGCATGTCGGGATTCGTCATCACGACGTGGCCGCCTTCGCGGATCGCGGTGCGCCGGCCCGGTGGCGTGTCGCCGTCGTAGGTGTCGACGCGAACCTCGATCGGCAGGCCTGATTTCAGCGCGCCGAGCTCGGCCAGCTGGTCCTGCGCCAGGGCTTTGGTCGGATATACATATAGGGCTCGCTTGTCGGGGTTCTCCAGGAGCCGCTGGAGCACAGGGAGGTTGTAGCAGAGCGTTTTTCCACTTGCGGTCGGCGTGACGACCACCAGGTGCCGGCCGCGACGGACCGCCGCGTATGCCTCGGCCTGGTGCGAGTAGAGGCGCTCGACGCCGCGACCCGCGAGGGCGGTGACAAGCTCGGGCCGCAGGTCGGCCGGCAGGGGCACGAAATCGGCGGCGGTTGCGGGAATTACATGGTCCAGCGTTATCTCACCTGAAAACTCGGTGGGATCGAACCGGGGCGTCGCGCTGGACATATGTTCGGGAGGTTAGACGAACATTCGTTTGCAGTCAAGAGAGAAGGAAGGGACACCGATAGCCGCCGGGCAGGCCGAAACCGAGCGCTATCAGCCGGGATCGGACGCCGATTTCGAACGGCTGTACCGCACTACCTACCGGCGGATCCTCGGCACGCTGGTCACGCTCGTCCGCGACGTCGCGACCGCCGAGGACTGCGCCCAGGAGACCTATGAGCGCGCCTACAAGGGCTGGGCGAAGTGGCGGCCCGACGCCCCGGTGGAAGCCTGGCTGCACCGGATCGCCATCAACGTGGCGATCTCAGACCGGCGCTACCAGCGGCTGCGCGAGGCGGGCGAGGTGATCCGGAGGCTCGGCCGGCCGGCGTCAGGGCCCGATCCCGCGGTGGTCGCGGAGCGCTCGGTCGTCGTCCAGGCCATGAAGAAGCTTCCCCCCAAGCAGGCCGCAGCGCTGGTGCTGCGCCACTACCACGGCTACACCAACCGCGAGATCGCCGCCGCCCTGGGCGTGCCCGAACAGACGGTCGCCTCCCGGCTGGCCGCGGCGCGCAAGCACCTCCAGGCTGTGCTGGGCAAGTAGGTGGTCGGCCCAAGAATGGTTGCCGGTGACGCGGTCGGCGTTATGGCTTCTTACAGATGAGCGACCTCGAGCGGGAGCTGGAATCCGAGCTCCATCGCGTCCTCGACGCGGTGGCGGCCAGGCCCATTCCGACCCGGCGGTCGGCCCCGGGCCGCGTCAGCCTCAGGGCGCTGCTGGGCGGCGCCGGCGCCGCGCTCACGATCAAGGTCCTGACAGGGGTTGCGGTGGCGGCCGCCGCGGTAACTGTGGCGGGCGCGGCGACGACCGGCAGCTTGAACCCGGCGGTGTGGGGCCAGCAGGTCTCGGACCACGTCCAGGAGTGCAAAGACCGGATCGCCAACAGCGGCCAGCACGGTATCGGCGATTGCGTCAGCTCGTTCGCCAGTCAGCATGGCGCGGCAGTGTCGAGCGCCGCGCGCCAGCATGGCAATGGCAATGGCAATGGCAATGGAAATGGCAACGCGAACGGCAACGGCAGCTCCAACGGCAATGGGAACGCCAACGGCCACAGCAAGGACAAGACCAAGGACCACACTCCGCCTGCCAAGACCTCCTCGACCTCGCCGCCGACCTTCGATCCGGAACCGATCGACCCGGTCGGTACGCATCCGCCGGTGGCGATCTCGCCGAAGCCATAGCTGCCGCCGGTCCAGCTTGACCCCTTCCTCTCGTGGGGCCGGGCCGCAAGGTTCGGCTCCTTACTTTTCGATGGACCTGTCGACCACGGAGACGCCGAGAGCCTTGAGCTCTTCCCGGAGCTGATCCGACCGAGCGAAGTCTTTCGCAGCCCGAGCCTTCTCGCGCTCAGCGATCAGCTCCTCAGCACCGGCCGGCAAAGCCTGCTTGAAGTCGGTCCTCCCGAGATCGAGACCGAGGACGCGGTCCCAATCTCTAAGCAGGGCGGCCTTGGTCCATGGTGCGACGGTGGAGCGGGCAAGCTCGGCGACGAGCGCCATCACCCGCGGAAAGTCGAGGTCTTCCGAAATCGCATCTCGGAATCGCATGTCCCACTCCGTGCGTACGGGAAGCCCCTCGGCCACTTGATTCTGTGACCATTCAGCAACGCGCTCGCGCAGGTGACGCAGAGCCCGGTCGGCACCCTCCAGGCCTTCGACGCTGAAATTCAGCGGCGCGCGGTACTTCGCCTGCAGCGCGAGGTAGCGGAACGCGAGCGGGTCCAGGCCTTGCTCCTCGATCTCGGTGACGCGCAGGAAGTTGCCCGCCGACTTCGCCATTCGCGCGCCTGACAACATGAGCAAGCCGCCGTGCAACCACGTGCCGACCACACGGTGACCTGTGGCCGCCTCCGACTGTGCGATTTCGGCCTCATGGTGTGGAAAGACGTTGTCCGCGCCGCCGGTGTGGATGTCGAATCGCTCCCCGAGCAAGAGCATCGACATCGCCGAGCACTCGATGTGCCAGCCCGGATAGCCAGGTCCCCAGGGACTCGGCCAGACCTGCAGTCGGTGCTCGCCGGCCGCCTTCCAGAGGGTGAAGTCGCCCGGATGGCGTTTGCGGGGGTCAGGTTCGCCGCGCGAGCCCGCGATCAGCTTCTCAGTCGAATTGCGCGATAGCCGGCCATAGGCGGGAAAGCTCGCGATGTCGTAATAGACCGTTCCCTCGACCTCGTATGCGTGTCCCTTTTCGAGAAGCTTCTCGATGAGCCCGATCATCTGGGGGATGTGATCCGTCGCATGGGGATAGGTGTCCGCGGGCCGGATCCCGAGCTTTCTTACGTCGTCCTTGAAGGCGGCGGTGTAGTACGCGGCGATCTGTTCCGGGGATTTGTTCTCCAGTCGTGCCGAGACGAGCATCTTGTCCTCGCCGCGGTCGAACGTGTCATCGGTCAGGTGGCCGACGTCGGTGATGTTCATCACCTGCTCGGTCTTGTAGCCGAGGTACTCGAGGCTGCGGCGGAGCAGGTCGGGCAGCATGAACGTGCGCAGGTTTCCTATGTGGACATAGCGGTACACGGTTGGACCGCACGAGTAGATGCGCACCACACCGTCGTCAAGAGGGCGCAGCTCCTCCTTCCTTCGCGTGAACGTGTTGTAGAGGCGAATCGAGGGCAGGTTCATGCCGTCTCTATCCTCTCAATTGATGCGCGCTATTCGTCTCGATGGCCGGTCGGCCTCGGCAAGCGACATAAAAGGACGCGTGCTCGTCCACGACCTCGGGCCCGACCTGCGCAAGGGGACGATCCTCGACGACCGCCACCTCGACCGCGCGCGCCAGTTCGCCGAGATCCACGTCGTGGAGCTCGAGCCCGGCGACGTGCACGAGGACGAGGCGGCGCGCCGGCTGGCCGCGGCGCTGGGCGCCCCGGGTCTGGAGGCGACATCTCCCGTGCAGAGCCAGGCCCGCCTCGTGGCCAGGCGCCGAGGCCTGGTCCGGGTGCGCGGCGATGTGGTGGATTCGATCAACTCGCTCGGGTCAGTCTCGGTCTTCACCCTGATGGACGGCCAGGCCGTGGGCGAAGGTGAAGAGGTCGCGGGCTGCAAGGTGACTCCCGTCGCCGTCCCGGGCCGGTTGATCGAGCGTGCCGAGCAGCTGTGCCGCGAGCGAGGACCTGTGATCGAGCTGCTCTCCTTCCGGCCCCTGAAGACATTCGTGGTCGCCACCGAACGGCTCAAGCCCAAAGCCCGCGAACTCTTCCGCTCCGCCGTGACGGCGAAGCTCGGCTGGTACGGCGCCGACCTCCTCGAGGTGCGCGAAGTGGCGCGAACGAGCGAGGCGGTCGCCGCCGCTTACCGCGAGGCGATCGCCGGCGGTGCCGAGCTGGTCCTGTTCGCGGGCGCCTCCGCGATCGATCCCCTCGACCCTGCCTACGCGGAGCTCAACGAAGCCGGCGGGGAGCTGCTGCAGCTCGGCGCACCTATGCATCCGGGCAGCATGTTGTGGCTCGGGAGGCTGGGCAAGGCGGCGGTGGTCGGCGTTGCGTCATGCGCGGGATTCGGGCGGAACAGCTCCCTCGACCTGCTGCTGCCGTTCGTCTTCGCGTATGGCCGGGCCGACGCCGGCGACCTGCTGCGGCTAGGTCACGGAGGCCTGATCGAGTCAGCAGCCGGGAGGCGGTTCCCGCCCTATTCCTGATCGATTCGCGGCAGCTGGAGCTCGGGCCAGTCGTCCTTCTGCATCGCTGTGAGGAATCCATCCACGGACTCGACCAGCGGCGCCAGGCGCAGTCCTCTGTGAGCCGGCAGGTACGGGCGGAGATAGTCCGTCCCGCTGCGCCATTTGTTGACCGCGCCGCGGCGATTGTGCCGCGTGTAGTGCAGGCAACCGGCCGCGATCTGGATCAAACCTTTGTAGAAACCTGAGTCGGGACCCTTGCGGTCCGGAGTCCAATCCCGCTCCCACACCTCATGGGCATCCCAGTAGCGGCCGGTGTTAAAAAGCTCGACTCCCTCCGTCAGCAGCGACGTCATCGTGATAATCCCTTCATGGACGAGGCTCGCTCCGAGTACTCGCGCGTCAATCTATCCAGCGATCCCATCTACCGCTACCTTCGCATCACCAAAGGCGGCCCGGGCGGAGTCGCCGGGCAGGCGGCCGAGCAGGACCTGGTCGACGCGGCGTGGCTGCAGCGGCTGCGCCGCATCCACCAGCTCCAGAGCGCGTGGTGGGTTTTTGCGACCGCGGAGCACTCGCGCTTTCAGCACGCGCTCGGTGCAATGCACCTTGCGGGCGAGTGGACCCAGCACCTTTACCCGTCGCTGAAGATCGCGTTGACCGACGTTCCCTCGTCTCAGCTCGTGGAAGAGACGATGCGGATCGCCGGGCTGCTCCATGACGTCGGCCACGGACCCTTCGGCCACTTCTTCGACGAGAACTACCTCGACACGTGGAACATCGACCACGAGGTGATCGGCCGGGAGCTGATCGTCGGACCTCTCGCTGACCTCGTCGCTGAGCTGGGCGCGTCGCCCACCGCCGACTTCGAGCGCGGCGAGCGAATCGACCCGCGTTGGGTCGCCTTCCTGATCTCGTCGCGCGAGCTGGAGGGCTTCGAGCCGCCGCCCTGGCTTGCCGCGCTGCGCCCGGCGCTCACCGGGGCGTTCTCGGCCGACAACATGGATTACGTGCCTCGCGACTCCTATATATGTGGCGTGTCGGCGGGTCCGGTCGACGTGCAGCGGATCATCCACTACTCGTTCATCTCGGAACGTGGGCTCACGCTTCACTCGCACGCGGCCGAGGCGCTCTACATGTTCCTCAACTCGCGCCTCTATCTCTACAGCCAGGTTTACTTCCACCGCACCGTGCGCCGCATCGACCTTCAGCTCCGCGAGGTGTTCCGTCCAACCCTGGATGCGCTTCTGGGCGGGAACCCGCTCGAGCGGCTCGATCGGTACCTCGATCTCACCGAATGGTCGCTGCTGTCAGAGGTCGACCGCTGGGCCAGGGGCGATGGTGACGGGCACCGCCGTGAGCTGGGCCAGGCGTGGGCGGCGGTGGTGGCGCGCAAGCTCAAGTGGAAGCTCATCTACCAGGGCCAAACCGACGCTCGCGACGTCCCCAGCGCCGCCCTGAGCGTCACGCGGGAGCAGTTCGCGCGCCAGATTCGTGAACGGCTGACCTCGAAGCTTCGTGACATCGAGTTCGAGGTCGACGTGGCGGCCCAGGAATCGCGCGCGTTCAACCCGATGACCGAGACGGCGGACATCCTCTTCTACGAGCCGCTCGAGGACGTCTACCGGCAGAGCCGCGTGCTCGACCTGTTCAAGCGACTACCCGTCCGGATGGCGCTGTTCCGGATCTTTGCCCGCGACGAGACTCACAGGCATGAGCTGATCAGAGCCGCGAATGAGGTTCTGGGGCTGACCGGCTAGAAGTCGTCGTCGCCGGCGCCGAAATCGTCGTCCCCGCGGCCGAAGCCGTCGTCACCCCCGAAGTCGTCGTCGCCGCCCTCGCCGCTCGCGCTCTCGGCGGAGCTGACCGTGGCGAAGGTCGACACGAGCCGCTTGAGCGAGTGTTTGCCGCAATGCGGGCAGGCGGGATCCGTGGACGAATAGCTTGCGAGGAGCGCTGTTGATCGTTTGCCGCACTCCTCGCACCGGTATTCATAAATCGGCACGAATAGGATTATCAACGTGATCCCAATCGAGCGCATCAACGTGGCCGCCGAACGTGCCCGGCCGCACGTCTTGCGGACGCCGCTCGTCCCGGTCGAGGGCGCGCTCCTGAAGCTGGAGTGCCTGCAGCCCACAGGGAGCTTCAAGGTGCGCGGTTTTTTCGCCGCCGCCCTCGCGCTCCCTCCCGATCGGCTGAGCCGGGGCCTGATCACCGTGAGCGCCGGCAACGCAGCCCAGGCCTGCGCCTACGTCGCACGCAAGCTCGATGTGCCGTGCCGCGTATTCATGTTCGACACCGCGCCGCCGCCCAAGCTCGCCGGCGTCAAGCGCTGGGGCGCCACTCCGATTCTCCTGCCTCGCGACGAGCTGCTGCGGTGGATGGCTGCCGAAGGGTGGCACCAGGAGCCGGAGTCCTTCATCCATCCGTTCGCCGACGACGAGGTGATGGCCGGGCACGGCGGCCTCGGGGTGGAGCTGCTGGAGGACGTGCCCGACCTGGCGCGGGTGGTGGTGCCGGTGGGCGGCGGAGGGCTGGTGAGTGGAGTCGCCTCCGCGCTCAAGGGCCTGCGCCCGGACATCGAGGTGGTCGGCGTGCAGTCCGACGGCTACCCGCTGTGGATCAGAAGCTTCGAGGCCGGCGGCCCCGTCTCCATCCAGCCGGACACCATCGCGGACGGCACGACGGCTCCATTCGAACAGCGCATGTTCGAGCTGCTCGAGGAGTGCGTCGATCGGTGGCTGGTGGTGCCAGAGCCGCGACTGCGGGCCGCGGTGTCGCAGCTCGCCTCAGCCGCGAAGGTGGTGGCCGAGGGTGCCGGGGCGCTGGCTTACGCGGCGCTCGAGCAGCTCGAGCCGGGGCCGGCGACCGTTGCCGTCGTGAGCGGCGGCAACATCGACCCCAAGCTGCTCGCCACTTTGCTCAGCTGATCCGTTTCGTACCCCACGGCCCACGCTTGACGAGGGCGACCAGCATCCCGACGAACAGGGCCGTGCCCACGACGCCCGAAGATACCGCCACCACCCGGGCCCACTGCGGGACCTGGAGGCTCTGGGCCGATGTCAAGGTTCCCCCCGAAATGAGGTCGATGACGTTGTACGTCAGCCCTAACACGCCAAACCCCAGGAGGACGATGACGGCGTAGTAAACCCAAGTCCATCGCTTCCAGGCGCCGATGATCGCCACGATCGCGATGGCAAGCGCGAACACGGCACTGAGCCAGACGGTGCTGCTCATGATCGAGGTCATCATCTCGGTGAACCCCGGCGGCGGACCCTCGCCCGGCGGGTACGCAGCCTGCTGTCGCTGGACGCTCTGCTGCACGTACTGCGACATCAACCCGCCCATCCAGAAGGGCAGGAAAGCGGCGTAGATCGCGGAGAACAGGTACCAGCCCGCCACCGCGACCTGAAGCGGCCGCGTCCAGGACGTCGGTTGACGCGGAGGTCGCGCGGGCACAAACGGTGCCAGTGAATAGGCCGGGCCCACGACTGGTTCCCACGCGGATCCGTTCCACCGGTGCCGTCCGTCCGGCGAAAGCGTGGTGACCCAGCGCTGCCCGTCCCAGAAGTACATCCCGTCGGGCGACAGACGCGAGCTCAGGCCGTCAGGACCTCCTCACAGATCTGAAGCGCGGACTGCACATCGCCGGCGTCGATCCCGTAATGGGTGACAAAGCGCACCTGTCGCGCCCCGGTCGGCGCGGAGAGCAAGCCCCGTCTCGTGCACTCGTCGGTGAACTTCTGCGCCGGCATCGACTCGAGGTCGAAGTAGACGAGGTTGGTCTGCACCCGCCGCAGGTCGCACTTCACGCCAGGGAGCTCAGCAAGGCCTTCAGCCAGGGTGCGCGCGTTGGCGTGGTCTTCGGCGAGGCGGTCGACCATGCGATCGAGCGCAATCAGCCCGGCGGCCGCGAGGACTCCGACCTGGCGCATGCCGCCGCCGAGGCGCTTGCGCCATCGTTTCGCCTCTTCGATGTCGTCTTGCGAGCCGCAGAAGATGCTTCCGACCGGGCAGGCGAGACCTTTCGACAGGCAGAAAGTGACGGTGTCAGCACAGGCCGCGATCTCCGCCGCCGGCACGTCCAGGGCGACCGCCGCATTGAAGATCCGCGCTCCGTCGAGATGGACCCGGAGGCCCTGCGCGTGCGCCGCCTCGCTCGCGGCGCGCAGGTCCTCCAGCGGCCACGCGACGCCACCGTGGCGGTTGTGCGTGTTCTCGAAGGTGACCGCCGCGCTGATCGGCTGGTGCGTGTCGTCCCGGGGTCGCACGGCGTCGACGATCTGCTGGGGCGACATCACCCCGCCCTCCGTTGGGACCGCGCGAATCTGCACGCCGCATACCGCCGCAGCGCCGGCGGTCTCGTAGTAGAAGGCGTGCGAGTCGGCGTCGGCGATGAGCTCCTGGCCCCTTTGCGCGTTGACGGCGATCCCGATCAGGTTGCCCATCGTGCCGCTCGGGACGAAGGTCGCGCCCTCCTTGCCCATCCGGTCGGCTGCCACCTTCATCAGCTGGTTGGTGGTGGGGTCGTCTCCGAAGACGTCGTCGCCGAGGGGAGCCGTGGCCATCGCCTGGCGCATCTCCTGACTGGGCATCGCCACGGTGTCCGAGCGGAGGTCGATGACTGTCACCCGATTAATCTAACCGGCCATATGAGGGGCCTCCCTTCAAATCAAGGCATTGCCTCAGATTTGGTGGGGATAACGTGAGAGCGGATCTGATCCTGGCTCGCGGTCGAATCCGCACGCTGGGACGTTCAGGTCTCAACCCCCACAGCCACCTCGCCGTCGCGGGCGGCCAGGTCCTGGCCTGCGGCGGCCGCGAGGTCATGGCCCTTCGGGGCCCCCACACAAGACTCGTCGACCTGGCCGGCGCAGCCGTCCTTCCCGGTTTCAACGACGCGCACGCGCACGTCGTCTATTACGGCCTCACGCGATTCGGCGCCGACCTGAGCGGGGCAACCGGCATCGACGACATCCTCGACCGGCTCAGGGATCACGCCCGGCGCCTCAAGCCGGGCGAGTGGCAGCAGGGCATGGGCTACCGGACCGACGAGCTGATCGAGCGCAGGCAGCCCCATCGAACCGAGCTGGACCGCGTGACCGGCGATCGCCCGGCATTCATCGACGAGCGCGGCGGGCATGCGCGAGTTGCCAATTCCGCGGCCCTCGCGGCTGCGGCAATAACGGCCGAGACGCCCAACCCGCACGGAGGGCGGATCGGCCGCGACCTCAACCGGGCCCCCAACGGCCTGCTGCTCGAGTCCGCGATGCGCCTGGTGGCTGATGTTCAGCCCAGGCCGAGCTTCGAGCGCCGGGTCGACGGCGTCCTGAAGGCACAGGAGCTGCTGGTTTCGCGAGGCATCACGTCCGTGGGCGCGGCGGTGAACCGGGGATTCGCCGACGACCTACGCGCCTTTCAGCAACTTGCCATGGACGGCCGTCTCAAGATGCGCGTCAACGAGTTCCTCTCATGGGAGCTGCTCGAGGCCGCCTCCGGCCTGGGTGTGCGGGCCGGCTTCGGCGGCGCGATGGTGCGCGCGGGGCCGATCAAGGTCTTCATCGACGGCGGCGCGGAGCGCGTCGCCACGCGGTCAGGCGGGGGCGTGTGGCGCACGACGCGCGACGAGCTTCGGGAGCTCGTCGGACGCGCCGGCGCAGCCGGGCTGCAGGTGGCGGCCCACGCCATCGGCGACGCGGCGATCGAGGCCATGTGCGATGCAGTCGAGGCCGGCGGTGGAGCCGGCCTTCGGCATCGCGTCGAGCACTGCACGATCTGTCCGCCTGACCTGCAGGCCCGCATGGCCCGGCTGGGGATGGTGGCCGTGATGCAACCTATGGCGGCGCGTTTCGGACGCGTCGCGTCGACGATCTTCTTTCCTGTTCGCGACCGCACACACCTGGCGCCGCACCGCGGGCTGCTCAAGGCGGGCGTGCCGGTCGCCTTCAGCTCGGACCTCCCGGTCTCACCCGACCCCAACCCGTGGCCGGGCATTCGGGTTGCGGTCGAAGACCAGGTCAACGGGATCAGCCTGCTTGCCGCGCTCCGCGCCTACACGTCGGCGGGCGCTTTCGCAAGCTTCGAGGAGGGGACCAAAGGCACGTTGGAGCCGGGGATGCTGGCCGACCTGCAGGTCTACAGGGGCGACCCGCTCGAGGATGAGGGCGTCAAGTGGGAGGAGCTCCGCCCAAGAGCCGTTCTCCTGGGCGGAGTGAAGGTGTTCGGCTCGCTCAGCGGTCGGTAAAGTCGCCCGACCCGATCATGCCGGTCTCCGGCTCCATCGGCGGGTTGCCCATCTCCGGCATGCCACCCATCGTGGTCCCGGCCGCGGGTGGGCGCCTGGTCGTCGCCCGGCGCCGAGGCTTTGTGGTCCGAGCAGCCGTCGCGGCGCCCGATGACGCGCTAGGCGTGCTCCGGCGACTCGTCACCCTCCGCTTGGTCGTAGTAGTGGCCTTCTTCGTCCGAGTCGCGGCCCGCTTGGTGGTGGTCGCGGCTCGGCGCCGCGTCGTCGCCGCGCGGGAGCTCGTGCCTCTGGCGATCTGCCTTGCCTGCTTGGTCAGGTTGTCGATGCGCTTCAGCACGCTGTTCACGTCGGCACGCGTGCTCGCGCGCTTGGCCTGGGTCTGCAACGTCTTGATCGCCGCTCGCGCGGTCTTGTCCGCGTCTTTCATCCGTCGCTCGACCTGGCGTCGCAAGTCAGGCGGGACGCGGCTTTCCGCCTCCTTCAGTGCTCGCCGGCCCGCGCTGACCGCTCGTCCGACAAGACCGGATCGCCGTGACGTGCGCTTTCGTTTTGCCATCACCACCTCCATGAAAATGCCTGCAAAGAGGGTCTAACGCACCGCGTTAGAATTGCGCTCGCGTGACAACAGCCCCCGAACGACACCTTATCAAGAAGTACGCAAACCGCAAGCTCTACGACACTCGCGCCAGCCGCTACATCACGCTGGACGGAATTGCGCAGCTGGTGCGCGATGGCCATGAGATCAAGGTCGTGGACCGCGACAACGGCAACGACCTGACTCACGTGACGCTTTCACAGATCGTGCTGTCGGAAGAGAAACGCGGGCCCGCGCGGCTCGTCGATGCCGGCGGTGAGATGCTCCATGATCGTGGGCAGGCTCTGCTCGATTACGTGAAAAAGACGCTCAACGTCCCGTCTGACCTGCGCCACCAGGTGGAACGGCGCCGCGAAGGTCTCGAGACGATGGCCGATGACGCCATCGAGCGAGCGCTCAGGCGGCTGCGCATGCCGACACGCCGCGACATAGATCGCATCAACGATCGGCTGGACAAGCTGGCGCTCCAGATCCGGAAGGCGAACGGCGCTACGACGGGATCGCGTAGACGAAAGGCTTCGCGCTGACAACTGAGCGGATCACGACGTCAGCCTCGACCCGATAGGTCGCCTGCCGCACCCGCCGGTCCGCGCGCAGCTGCTGCGCCATGAGGTCTGCGATCAGGCCGAGCCGGTTGGGGTCGCCGATCACCGAGATCGTCCACGGAGGGGAAACCGTCACGCCATCGATCGCGACTCCATCGCTCGTCTGATAAATCGGCACCCCCATGACCAGACGATGGCCGTTGACGTCAGTTGCTTCGGCTCCGCCAGCCGCAAGGTTGTTCAGCGCGTCCTGCAGGTCGAGCGCGGTGAGTCCGCTTGCGTCGATTTCCATCACGATGCCCGGCCCGTGCACGGCAATCAGCCCTTCGATGGCGCGAAGCCTGTCCGCCTCGCTTTGCAACACCTGGTCGGCGGCGCCGCTCTGGCCCGACTGAAGCCGCGCGCGGAGGCTCGTGAGATCTGCCTTCTCAGCATCCAGGGAGTCGTTGGCCCGATGCAGGTCGTCGATGAGGAACGCGAGGGAGGTGGCGTCGGTCCCGACCAGGCTGCGCTGCACCTCAGCCTCGCTGCGGAGCTGAATCGTGGCGACCAAAGCAACCAGGAGCGCGATCAGCCACACGCTGACGCCGCGCCCGCGGCTCGGCCGGCGACCGCTGGACCTAGGCCGGGCTGACATGCGTGATCTGGAGGCTCGAGTCGTACGGGGGTAACGCGAGGTCGGGGCTTCCCTGGAAGGTCAGGTGGAGCTGGAACTGGATCTGTCGCGCCCTGATGCCGGGCAGCGCCGATGGGTCGTCCAGCGCCGCCACCATCTTGTTGCGATCGCCGACGGCGGTGATCTTTATCGGTGACGACTGCGGTGGCCCCTGGTCGATCACGACCTCGCCCGCAGAACCGGAGAACGCGGTGAGCGGAGTGATCCGCCGGTCGTTGACGGCGATGCCCTCCGCACCCTGGGCGAACAGCAGGTAGACGACATCCTGCACGTCCTGGAAGTTGATCAGGTAGCCGGTCTGGCCCCCGGTGTCCGGACCCGGAAAGCCATTGCGCAGGTCCACCTCGACCCCGGGACCGCGGACGGCGACGAGCCCCGCGTGGGTGCGCAGGTCGCTGACCTGGTTGCGCAATGCCTGCGTCTGGGCAGAGCGAGCGGCGGCGTCCGATTCCAGCGTGTCGATCTGGCCCCTCAGCGCGGCGATCTGGCGCCGGGAGTCGGCATTGGTCACCTCCAGCTCCTGCACGCTCCGCACCAGCGCCTGATAGCGCGCGAGCTGGTTCGAAGGCGTCAGGAGCTGCGCCTTGATCTGGCCGGCCAGGACGAAGCCCGTCGCCAGGGCGACGATGGCGACCAGGACGGCGCTGCCGAGGTGCCGGGGGGACATCTGATGCAATTCTCCGGCAGCGAGGGGGACCCGGCGTTACTATCGGGAATCGCGAAGATGGCGGTGGAAACACGCGCTTCCGCGTTTCAAACCGCGCAGCGGCGTTTCGATGCCGCGGCGGACGTGATCGGCCTTTCCGACGACGCGCGTCAAGGCCTCCGCGAGGTGAAACGCGAGCTGACGGTGCATTTCCCCGTCCGGATGGACGACGGGTCTGTCCACGTGTTCACGGGTTGGCGCGTGCAGCACAACATCAGCCGCGGTCCCGCCAAAGGCGGCATCCGCTACCACCCGGACGTCGACCTCGACCTCGTCAAGGCACTGGCCATGCTGATGACCTGGAAGTGCGCGGCGGTCGGCATCCCGTATGGCGGCTCGAAGGGCGCGGTGGCGGTCGACCCGTACAGGTTGAGCCAGAACGAGCTGGAGCACCTCACCCGGCGCTACGCGACAGAGATCTCCATCCTCATCGGCCCGGAGAAGGACATCCCAGCGCCCGACATGGGCACCAACCCCCAGGTGATGGCCTGGATCATGGATACGATCTCGATGCACCAGGGCCATTCGGTCACGGCCTCGGTCACGGGCAAACCGGTGGATGTCGGGGGCTCGGAGGGACGCACCGAAGCGCCCGGCCGCGGTGCGACCTACCTCACTCTCGAAGCCCTCAAATACCTGCACATCGATGAGGAGACTCCGACGGTCGCCGTGCAGGGCTACGGCCAGGTCGGCCGCTCGGCCACGCGTCTTCTGTCTGAGGCGGGTCTGAGCATCGTCGCGGTCAGCGACTCGAAGGGAGGCGTGTACAACCCGAAAGGCCTCGACCTGGCGGCCCTCGACGAGCATCGCCAGGTCCGTGGAGGCGTGGGTGGTTTCAAGAAGGCGGACGCGGTGACCAATGCCGAGCTGCTCGAGCTGCCGGTGACGGTGCTGGTGCCGGCCGCGGTGCAGGACGTGATCACCGAGCAGAACGCCGGCCGTATCAGGGCTCGACTGATCACGGAGGGGGCGAACGCGGCGGTGACGCCCGAAGCCGACCCCATCCTGCACGATCGCGGAATCTTTCTGGTCCCCGACATCATCGCCAACGCGGGCGGGGTGGTCGTGTCCTATTTCGAATGGGTGCAGGACCTGCAGGCCTTCTTCTGGGAGGAAGAGGAGATCAACACCAAGCTCCACCACGTGATCACCCGGGCCTTTTACGAAATCCTCCACACCTCGGTGAACAAGCGGATCGACATGCGCGCCGCGGCGTACGCCCTCGCGGTCCAGCGCGTGGCCAACGCGACGACTGTCCGCGGAATCTATCCATAA
>Ga0209806_1000816_pt1 | contig 21163 bp, 18 predicted proteins | sample GraSoiAngelo_152_FD_186166 | JGI IMG/M metagenome (GOLD analysis project Ga0209806, IMG submission 186166) | Grasslands soil microbial communities from the Angelo Coastal Reserve, California, USA - 14_1009_12_30cm (SPAdes) (version 2) | ecosystem: Environmental > Terrestrial > Soil > Grasslands ... | reverse complement strand
CTGGTTTCGGATCGTGGCTTTGGATTTATCAAGGCCGAGGACGGACAGGAATACTTCTTCCACCGCAGTGGCACCGAAGGTGACTTCGACGGCCTCCAGGGTGGCGAGAAGGTTTCGTTCGAAATCGAGTCGAGCCCGAAGGGTCCGCGCGCGAAGAGCGTCCGCGTAGCCTAACCAGCAATTTGACGAAAGCCCCGAGCCTCGGCTCGGGGCTTTTTTTTTATGTCCGGGTGGGGGAGGAGCCTCTCCCCACAGGGGAGAGGGCAGGTGGGGGAGGAGCCTCTCCCCACAGGGGAGAGGGCAGGGAGAGGGGCGTGGCCGAAGTCATCCGCCCAAATACGCTCTTCTGACGGCCGGGTTGTGCAGCAGGTCGTCGCCCGAGCCGCTCAGCAAGAACTAGGCCTGAAGACGCTTCATCAGGCGAGGTACGTCGAGCTTGGGATGGGGGTACTGCGGGTCGATCTGCCGCAGCGTCTCGACCAGGATCCTGGTCACCGCCCAGTTCCGGTACACCTTGTCGTTGGCGGGGATGACGCACCACGGAGCCCACTTCGTCGAGCAGCGGGTGATCGCCATGCCGTAGGAGCTCATGTAGTCGTCCCAGTAAGCCCGCTCGTTGATGTCCTGCTCGTTGAACTTCCAGTGTTTGTCGGGATCTTTGAGGCGGTCCATCAGCCGTTTGCGCTGCTCGGCATAGGAGATGTGGAGGCAGAGCTTGACCACCGTGGTGCCGCTTCGCACGAGGTCCTGCTCGAAGTCGTTGATCAGGCGGTAGCGGCGCTCGATCACCGCCGCCGGCGCGAGGTTGTGGACGCGGGCGATCAACACGTCCTCGTAATGCGAGCGGTTGAAAATCGCGATAAAGCCTGGCCCTGGCAGGCGGCGGCGGATACGCCAGAGAAATCCGTGGCGCTTCTCCTCTGGCGTCGGCGCCTTGAAGGGAGTGATCAGCACGCCCTGCGGGTTGAAATTCCGCACGACATGGGTCACCGTCCCGTCTTTGCCGGCCGTGTCCATGCCCTGGAGCACCACGAGCAATGAGCGTTTGCGCTCGGCGTATAGACGCTCGTGCAGCTCGAAGAGCTCATCGCGGTGCTTCTTCACGTCGCGAAGGGCTTTCTTGTCGCCGCCTTTCAGCCCCGGGGTTGACGCGGGGTCGACGTCAACCATCCCGAACTGGCCGTCGTGGATCTGGGCGCGAAGCAGCTCGCGGACGTCCTTCCTGGCCACGGCCCGGAGTGTATGCGGTCTCTAGGTCAGCTCGACTGGGACCACGTCCAGCTTCAGCAGCTGGTCGCCGCGAAGCACGGTCAGCGTGATCTTGGCGCCGATTCGCGTGTCTACCATAAGGCGCTGCAGGTCGCCCGCCTTGCTCACGCCGACATCCCCGACCGACACGATGACGTCGCCCCCGCGCAGCTTGCCGCCGGCCGCGGGACTACCCGTCACGACCTCGTGTACCTCGACCCCTGCCTTGCGACCGAGCCTCTCCGCGATCACGGGGGGAAGTGCTCGCGTGCCGCCGGCGATGCCGAGGTAGGCGCGGCGTACGCGGCCGTCCCGCATCAGCGCGGCCAGGATGGCCTGAGTCGTGCCGTTCATCGGCACTGCAAGACCAAGCCCCATGCCGGCGACCGCGGTGTTCACGCCGATGAGTCGAGCGTGTGAGTCCGCGAGGGCGCCTCCGGAGTTGCCGGGATTGAGCGCGGCATCGGTCTGGATGACGTCTTCGATGAAGCGCCGGTGCCCGTTGCCGTCAGCGGTCGCCAGCGAGCGGCCTAACCCGCTGACGACCCCGGACGTGACGGACCCCGAGAATCCCATCGGGTTGCCGATCGCGACGACCAGCTGTCCGACCCGAAGCTGGTCCGCGTTGCCGACGCGCGCGGGGTTCAGCCCCGTGGCGCGGGCGCGGGCCACCGCCAGGTCGGAGAGGGGGTCGGCCCCGACCACGTCGACGTCGTACTCGGTGCCGTCGAGGAACGACGCGCTGGCCGAGTTGCCTGCGGCAACGACGTGGGCGGAGGTGACGAGGAAGCCGTCGGGGGTGATGACGACCCCGGAGCCGGCGCCGCCGAAACCGCGGCCGGCACGCCCGATGCGGAGGCTCGCCACCGACGGCAGGACCTTCTCCGCGACGGAGGTGACGATCGTCGAATAGGCGTCGAGGGCCTGCTCCTCAGTCACTGACTCGACCATGGTGCTTACAAGATTACCAAGTAACAGAAGAGCTAAACACGGGCCTGGCTGCGAAGGGATTTGAACTCCTTTTCGAAGCCGTCCACGATCCGCTCCGGGTCGGGCACCAGGCCCTCGTCGGTCGCCACGCCCAGCATCACGCCGCCCGCGTAACTGAGGATGCTGATGCCCAGGCCGAGGTGGCCGGACTGCGGCACCCAGAACATCACCTTGCCCAGCCTGCGACCGGCGAGGTAGAGGGGTTCCCGGGGCCCCGGCACGTTGGTCAGCACCGCAGTCGCCTTGGTGCCGAAGAAGCGGAGCCCGAGCCTCTCCACCTCGACCGGGGCAAACCCGAGCACATGCAGGACGCCGAAAGCGACCAGGGCGTCGGGTGATTGCTTGAGCTCGTCCATCTCTCTCTTGATGGCACGCAGGCGCTTCACCGGGTCGGCGATGCCGATGGGCAAGGTGAGAAAGACGAGGCCGAAAGAGTTGCCGAGCCGGTGGGCTTGGTCGAGAGGTCTGAGGTTGACCGGCACGGACGCCCGGATCGACAGGCCCGTGATCGATTCGCCGCGCTGCTCGAGGTAGCGGCGAAGGGCACCGGTGGCGGTCGCGACCAGGACGTCGTTGACCGTCGCGCCGAACGCCTGGCCGATCGCTTTGAAATCGTCCAGAGGCACGGGCTTCGACCACGCCGCGCGCTTGCGCCGACCCAGCTCGCCCTTGAATGCGGTGGGCGGATCTGGCGGCAGCATCACCATGCGGCCGAGTCGAAACGCTCCATGTGCGCTGAGCCGCGCCACGTCGGCGACCCTGCCGGGATTGTCGAGCAGGGTATGCCCGGCAGCCACGCCTCCTTTGATCGCGGCGGACAGCCAGTCCATCGCGCCCGCGTGATTGGAATCCTCGGAATTGCGTTTCGCGGGCGAGGCGGTCGGCGCCGAGTCGGTGAGCGACAGCATCACACGGACGAGCGCGATGCCGTCCGCAATGCAGTGGTGGATGCGGGCGAGCACCACCGAATTGCCGTCGTATCCGTCGATCAGGTGGACGTGCCACAGCGGCTTGGAAAAATCGATCGGTGAGCTCAGGAGCTCGCTCACCAGCTGCCGCAGCTCTTTTTCTCCACCGGGTGCGGGCAGTGCGACGTGGCTCACGTGGTTGCCGATGTCGAAATGCGAGTCCTCGCTCCAGTGCGGAAGGTTGCCTCGCGTGCGCGGTCGCACCACGCGCTGGTGGAAACGGCCGAAGGGTGCGAGTCGCCGATCCAGCAACGTGCGCAGGCGCTTGACGTCGGCCTTGCCCTCAAGCGTCAGGACGCCGGTGACCATCATCAGGTTGGTCGGGTCTTCCATGCCCAGCCACGCCGCGTCGACGCTCGACATGGGGACCAGCTTCGGCACCGTGCCGCGATCCTACGCGCGATATACAGAAATTTCCGTGGCCTTGACGGCGACCCACACCTCGGCGCCGGCATCGAGGCGCAGCTCGCGAACCGCGGACGGTGTGACCTCGGCCACGAGCGGCACCGTCCCGCTGAGGCGGACCCTGACTCGTTCACCCTGGAGGTCGAGGTCTTCGGCGCGGCCGCGCCACACATTGCGCGGAGTGCCCTCCGGCCTGGCCAGGAAGAGCGCGACGGCACGCGGATGGATGACCGCGAAGACGTCGCCTTCGCCTGCTTCAGCTGCGGTCAGCATCGCGCCACCCTCGAGCTCCACGTGGCGGCCGTGGCCCCGGCCACGCAGGAGGTTGACCCCCGCCAGGTCGGCGACGAAGCGCGAGCGCGGCCGGGCGGTCACTTCGGCGGGCGTCCCGGTCTGGACGATCTTGCCTTCCTCAAGGACGATGAGCCGGTCGGCCAGCGAGATCGCCTCCAGGGGGTCGTGGGTGACAAGGATGCGGACACCTTGAAATCCGGCAAGCTGGCGCGACAGCTCGCGGCGCACTTCCGCGCGGATGGTGACGTCGAGAGCGGACAGCGGTTCGTCGAGGAGGAGGAGGCGCGGCTCGGTGGCCAATGTGCGCAGCAACGCGACGCGCTGCGCCTGGCCTCCGGACAGCTCGCGGGGCATCGCCTTGAGGCGCTCGCCGAGCCCTGCGCGCTCGAGCCACTCGCGCGCGATTCGCGAGGAATCGGCTCGCAGCCCAAAGGCGACGTTGTCGAGCACTGTCATGTGGGGAAACAAGACGTGGTCCTGAAAGACGAGGCCGACGCGCCGGTGCTCGGTCAGTACATGCCGGCCGGCGGCCGAATCATCGAGCACCTCACCGTCCAGCTCCACGCGGCCGTCGATGGGAATCAGGCCCGCGAGCGCCCGCAAAAGCGTCGTCTTGCCGGCGCCGTTGGGACCCAGCACCGCCACGGTCTCGCCGGCGCCGACCTCGAGGTCGACGTCGAGCGCGAACCCGTTGCGGTTGACTCGAATCGATGCGCGGAGGCTCACGGCGATCCAAGCCACAGGTCGCGCATGCCGATGAGGATCGCCAGCGAAACCGCGAGCAGGATCAGGCTCAAAACGATGGCGCCTTCAGGCCGCGTCTCCAACGCGACGTAGACGGCGAGCGGCATGGTCTGGGTGCGCCCGGGCAGGTTGCCGGCGAAGGTGATGGTTGCGCCGAACTCACCAAGGGCGCGAGCCCAGCAGAGCACGGCGCCGGAGAAGATCGTCGGGCGCAGCAGGGGAAGCGTCACGCGCGTGAAGACGCGCCAGCTGCCCGCGCCGAGAGCGCGCGCGGCTTCTTCGTAGCGCTGGTCCATCGCGCGAAGGCCGCCCTCCACGGCGATCACGAGAAAGGGCATCGCGACGAATGTCTCGGCGATGACGGCGGCCGCCGTGGTGAACGGAATCTGGATGCCGAAGGCTTGATAGAGCGGTGCGCCGATCAATTCGCGCCGGCCGAACGCCAGCAGCAGCGCGACACCGCCGACGACGGGCGGCAGGACCATGGGCAGCGTGGTGAGCGCGCGCAGGGCGCGGCGCAGCGTTCCTCTTGTCCGGGCAAGAACAACGGCGAGCGGGATGCCGAGCAGGAGCGAGATACCGGTCGCGCTCAGCGAGCAGAAGATCGAGAGGCCGAGCGCGGTTGCGGTCTCGGGCGCGACGAGGGCCGGGCCGACCTGGCTCCAGGGCGCGCGGGCGATCAATCCGGCGAGGGGTAGTAGAAAAAGAAGAAGCCCGGCCGCCGCCAGTGCCATCAGAGGCGCCGGAATCCTGGCCTGGCTCAAACCGTCTGGAATCCGGCCCCGAAAAGGATGTACTGTCCGGGCGCCGACAACAGGAAGCTGATAAACCTTTGGGCTCCGTCCTCGTTCTGTGCCGCCTTGAGCAGCGCGATGGGGTAGTCGGCAATCACGTTCTGGTCGTCGGGTATCGCGATCCCGTCGACCTTGCCGCTAGTGACGATGTCGCTGACGTAGACGATGCCCGCATCCGCCTCACCTAACGCGACTTTGGTCAAGACAGCGGTGACCTGCAGCTCGAGACTTGCCGGCTTGACGTTGACTCCGGCTGTGGCAAGCGCCTGCTGCGCGTATTTCCCCGCGGGCACCGATGGATCCGCGAGCACAATGACCAGACCAGGCCGTGCAAGGTCGGCGAGGCCGTGTATCCCTTTTGGATTGCCCCGCTCCACAGCGATCTCGAGCCGGTTATGCGCAAAAACTCGAGGAGTCCCCACGATCAGGCCGGCGTCCTGAAGCGTCTTCATGTGAGAGGTGTCTGCGGACGCGAATACGTCGGCTTGCGCACCCTGCTGGATCTGGCTCGTGAGTGTTTGCGACCCCGCGTAGTTGAAGGTCGCTCGCACGCCACCGTCCAACTGGGCTCCAATCTTGTCAAAGGCTGGTTTCAGTGATGAAGCCGCGAAGATGGTGGCGCTCGGCATGCGCTGGGCGCAAGGCATATCGCCGCAGCTATTACCGCCGCACGCAGCCACCACGGGCAAGATCGCCAGGCCCAGGATGAACGCGGCGAACTTAGTCACGAGGCAGCTCAACGTGCACGTTCGTTGCCTTGACGACGGCCACTGCGGGCATGCCCGGCTTGAGGTCGAGGTCGTCGACCGCCTCCCTGGTCAGAAGAGAGACGAGGCGGTGCGGCCCGGCCTGGATCTCGACCTGCGCCGCCACGCGGTCTTTGATGACGCGCGTGATGATGCCGGGAAAGCGATTGCGGGCCGACTGCTTGACGGTGACCTCGCGTCGGCGCGGCTTCGCGAGGAGCGCAAGCGATGCGCCGTCGATGAGGCGCTGCCCGCCGGAGCTGCGGACTGCGATCAACCGCCCGTCATCCACCATCCGCCGCACCGTGTCGACACTGACACCGAGTGTCTTGGCTGCCTGGCCGAGCCGATAACTAGGCATTGTGCCGAAAAGCCTAGCAGGCGCGAGCGAACCGGACCGCTTGCCACGAACGTGGGACACCCCTCTTGCGGGCCCTCCCTCTCCCGCCGGCTCCCTCCCCCAAGCCGACCGACCGTAGAGGGAGCCTAAACCCCTTCTTAACCTGAATCCAACCCAGCCTGTTAACGACTCTCGTAAGCTCGCGAAGAAGGCATGCTCGCCTGGATCCGAGAGCACATCGGCGAGTGGATATCCATCCGCGCGCAAGTCGAGCGCGCCCCCGCCCGGTTCACGCTGACAGTGACGCTTGGAGAGCTGCCCGAAGGCTGGACGCGGTCCGCGAACCATGCCCGCACCTGGGCCGGAATCGCGGGCTTGCTCCTGATCACGCCATTCATCGCGCTGCTCGTCGCGACTCTGCTGCATGGCATGGGTCAGGGCGCGGCCTACGAATGGATCTCGAACTCTTCGGTCGCGATCATCGCGGCAACGATCAGCCTCTTCATCGGCATTCCGGTCGCCATCGGGATGAATCTCTGGCGCATCACCCTCGTGGGACTGCGCCGTCACGCCCGAGCCCTCGAAGGTCTGGTCGCCCTCGAGGTCGCACCCCTCCATCTGGTTGTCGTGGCGCTGGCCGTCCTCATCGGCGGATTGTTCGTCGCCCACCTCGCCGCCGATTCCTACGCGTGCTGGAACGGAGTTCGATCGGCTTGCTGACCCCGACCGCGCTTACGAATTCTTCACAACCAGCTAATGCCCAATCCCGGCGCGCGGGGGTTCAATGAGCTCGTGAGCCTCGCCCCGGCCGAAGACCAGGTCGTTGCGCCGAAGGTTCGTTCCCGCGGTATCACCCGCCGCCAGGCCCTTGCGGCCGCCGCCGCCACCGGCGTCGGAGTCGGCGTCGTCCGGCTCCTCGGCGGCTCCATGCAACAGATCGCCGCCCCACGACCGGCCTCGGCCACGAACTGGGTATCGCCGCTCAAGTCGGAGTCGGCGCGGGTGATGCAGCTGCTTCGGCGGACCTCATTCGGGTACACGCAAGCTCAGATCGAGTCTTCGCTGGCGGATGGATTCGGCAAGACGTTGGACCGCTTGATCGAAACCAAACCTGCCGCGCCCCCCGCGCCGGCCTCCGCCTACGCGCCCGGCGGTAGGTTCCCGGTCGCGCAACTGCAGCAGTGGTGGATCGACCACATGCTCACCACGCCCACGCCGTTTGCGGAGCGAATGACACTTTTCTGGCACGGTCACTTCACGAGCGACTACCGGAAGGTCGCCGACGAGACCTTCACGTACTGGCAGAACCTGACCTGGCGCCGTATGGCAATGACCGACCTGGGCTCGATGCTCATGGAGGTGACGACAGACCCGGCCATGTTGCGCTACCTGGATCTCGCCACCTCGACCGGCCAGAGCCCCAACGAAAACTACTCCCGCGAGCTGATGGAGCTCTTCACTATGGGCGCGGGCAACTACACCGAAGATGACGTGCGCGAGAGCGCCAAGGCGCTCGCCGGATGGCAGGAGCCGCAGCCCGATTCCTACTCCACGGTGGTAGTCGACAAGGCCAACAACGTGACCCGGCGACTGCCCGTGTACTCAGGCCAGAAGAACGGCGTCTTCAATGCGCGCCGCGCTTACAAGGGCACCATCACCTACCTCGGCAAGTCCGGCGCCCTCGACACGCAGGGAGTGCTGGACCGGATCCTTGCCCAACCAGCGACGGCGCAGTTGATTGCCAGCAAGGTAGTCATACATTTCGTGACGGCGCGACCCAGTGCGAGCTACGTCAAGAACCTCGCCGACACGTTCCGACACAGCAAGTACGACATGAAGACTCTGATGCGCGCCGTCTTCACCAGTCCGGAATTTTCGGCCGACGCGAACTACCGCAGCCTGGTCAAGTCTCCGACCGAGTTCATGGTCCACGCGGCGCGTGCCATGGGGATTTCGTCAGTCTCGAAGCTCATCGCAGGCTCGGGCTCCGGCATGGGGCAGAGTCTTTTCGACCCGCCCGACGTCAACGGCTGGCCGAACAACGAGTCGTGGATCTCGTCGAACACGGTGGTCGAGCGGGTCAACTTCGCGACCGCCGCCCTCACGCAGGTGAAGACTCCGCTGCCGTCGGCAACGGACGCGGTGCACCAGCATCTCGATGGCGTCCTGAGCCCGCAGACGGCAAGCCTCTTCAACCAGGCCGCCGACGATCGGGCTCGCTGGTTCATCGCCCTGGCCTCCCCGGAATTCCAGCTCAAGTAGGTAGGTGCACGAAGCATGAGAAACATCAATCAAGAAATCGGCATCAACCAGCTCAAGCGGCGCGATTTCCTCAAGGCAGGACTCGTCTTCGGGGCGGGCGCCTCGGGCCTCGCGGCTGGATACGCCGCTGTCCCGGACGCCTTCGCTCGCGCGGTCTACGCGGCGAAGAAAGAAGGAATGACCAACGACAACATCCTCGTCATGATCCAGCTCGCGGGCGGTAACGACGGCCTGCGCACGCTCGTGCCGCTGAGCGATCCCGCGCTGCACGACCTCCGGCCGAAGCTCGCCGGACCGATGGTGTCGCAGGCTTTGCCCCTCAACTCGCAGTACGGCCTCAATCACAACCTGGCCGGCATCAAAGGACTCTGGGACAAGGGCAAGGTCGCAGTCGTGCAGGGCGTCGGCTACCCGAATCCGACGTTTTCCCATTTCGAGTCGATCCGGATCTGGGAGACGGGCGACCCGACGCGGCGCCAGGTCGACGGATGGCTCGGCCGCACCCTGGCCACCAGTTACGACTCCAACGGACATCCCCTGACCGGTTGCGCTTGCGGCGCGACTGACGCGCCGGGCGCGCTGCGTGATCTGCAGGCGACCCTGACCGTGATCCAGGACCAGAAGAAGTTCGGGTTCACCGGCGGCAATGAGGTCGAAGCTGCGGTAGGCGCCCTGTACAAGGGCACTCCCGGCATCTACGGCGCGCTGTTCGACACCGCGATCGCGACCGCCACCGAAACCATGGCCACCTTGCGCACGTCGGCGTCCACCTATCAGCCGATGGCCGATTACACCGACCAGGTGAAGCTCGTGTACTCGTCGAAGAATCAACTGGCGGCTGCGCTGCAGCTGGCGGCCGAGCTCATCGTCACCGGCACAGGGGTCAAGCTGCTGCATGTCACGCTCGGTGGATTCGACACTCACTACACCGAGCTCAACCGGCACGACGACCTGATGGGATACCTAGACTCCGCCGTCTCCGCTTTCTACCAGGACCTGTCCGCGCACAACATGGCGGACAAGGTGCTGATCGCCACCTGGTCGGAGTTCGGCCGCCGGCCGAAGGAAAACGCCAGCGGCGGCACCGACCATGGAGCGGCCGCGCCGCTGCTCTTGATCGGAGATCCGGTCACCGGTGGCCTGTACGGGGAGGAGCCGAGCCTGACCGGCCTCGACAACACTGGCAACTTGAAGTACGCCGTCGATTTCCGTTCTGTGTACCAGGAGATCCTCAGCGGGCATCTGGGCGCCGACGCGAACAAGATCCTGGGCGCGACATTCGATCGGGTTTCGTTCCTGAAGGCGCCGGTGGCCGTCTAGCGTGCGACTGTTTCTGATCAAAGCCGTGGCAACGGCACTCACGATTGGCGCGACCGTCGCCTCGGCGGTGTTTGTGACCACCCACCTGAAGAACTCGGCCGCACCTTTGCAGCCCGCGGTTCTCAATGCGGGGAACGGCTCGAGCTCGACGGCCGTCGGCGGAACCTTGACAGTCGGTCCTTCGGTGCAGCCCAGCAACGCTGAGCCGATGACCTCAACGTATGCGTCCTGAATCTGCGGTCGAAGCCCATCACTTCGAGGCGCTGGGCACCAACTGCGGTGTGTTTGCGGTTGATCAGCCACGCGGACGTTTGCTCGAGGGAGAGTTCTGGGTCCGCCGGCTGGGTGCCCGGCTGACCCGATTCAGCGACGGCAGTGAGCTGTCGCTCCTCAACTCGAGCGCGGGCCGGTGGATGGCGGTCAGCGACGAGCTGGGATCGATCCTTCGCGCCTCGCTGCGCGCGTATGAGGCGAGCGCGGGACTCGTCAACGTCGCGGTGCTGCCATCGATGCAGGCGATCGGCTACAGGCGTCCCCTCACAGAGGGCCCGGGTATCGCCACGCTCGAGCACGCGCACCCGTTGCCACCGTTGCCTGACGTGCTTGAAGTTAGGGATGGCGAGGCAAGGGTTGCCCGAGGATCGGGGATCGACCTTGGGGGCGTCGCCAAAGGATGGATGGCGGATCGCCTTGCGCAAGAGCTCGGACCGAACGCGGTGGCAAACCTCGGCGGTGACCTGCGCGCGGTCGGCCTTGGTCCGCGCGGCGATGGATGGCCGGTCGGGGTCGCGGGCCAGACGCTGATGCTCCGCGATCAGGGCGCGGCCACGAGCAGCGTGCGGCGGCGGAGCTGGGGCGACGTCCATCACCTGATCGATCCACGCAGTGGCTTGCCGTCGCTATCCGGCCTGGAGGAGGTCTCGGTGGTCGCGGCGTCCGGCTTCGACGCCGAGGTCGTCGCCAAGACCGCGTTGCTGCTCGGTCCCGTGTTCGCGCCTACCTACTGCGCTGCGCACGCGATGGCCTGGTGGTTGGGTGGTGCACGTGACGACTGATCAGTTTTTCTGGGTGCTGGCGCGAGTCGCGGGACTGAGCTCCTACGCGGCGCTCGCCATCGCGTTGGTCACCGGCATCGCGCTGCGCACGGCGGTGTTCGACTGGCTGGGCAGCAACCGCCTGGTGCGCTCACTCCATGAGTTCACGATCGTCTTGTGGATTCCGCTCGCGGGTCTCCACATCCTGGCGCTGCTGTTGGATGCCACGGCGCGGATCAGCCTGCTCGACGTTTTTGTGCCGTTTCACTCGACGTACGGATCACTCGCGATCGGTGTTGGTGCGCTGTCACTGGACCTGCTCGCCGCGGTCACCGTGGCGGCCTACTTGAAACGGCGGATGCGCAAAGAAGTGTGGCTGTGGGTCCACCGGCTCTCCTACCTGGCGTTCGCGCTCGTGTTTCTCCATGCGGTTCTGAGCGGCACTGATTTCAGCGACCCGGTCGTGTCGGCGATCACGTGGGGCTCGGCCGCAGCACTCCTGACCCTTGGCCTGGCGAGGATTCTGGGCGGCCGCCTCCCGGCCTAGGTACAGCTTTCGCGGGCCCACCCTCCTCCCGCCGGTCCCACCCCCAACCGGCTCTCCGTGGCGCCAACTGAAGCAGAAAAAATTCGGCGCCGGAACCCTGCCTGTTAAGAAGCGCGCCTAGGCGGCGACCCAGTGCCGCAGCTGAATCACGTGCTCCCTCAATCGCTGCTCCGCCTCGAGCGGCGTATCTATCTCCTTGCGTTCGCGGTGCCACCGCTCCATCGCCAGGTCGAGCTGCGCGGTCTGGAGGCGGGAGACCTGGAGGTAGCCGCGCACTCCCGCGCGGTTGAGCGCCTGCAGCCGCTGCCTCAGCCGCTGCCAGGGGCTGGCCAGGATCGGCACCTCCTGCGGCAGGATCGCTCCCTGCCCGGTGGCCGCCTCCTTGCGCATCTGATCGAGCAGGTTCTGGCCCTCATACCGAATGCCGAACAGCAGGAGCGCGATCAGCCCGGCCGTGAATGGCCCGGTCATGATCAGCGTCCGCAGGTGAATCTCGACGAGCCCGAACAGAGTGTTCTGAATCGGAAAGAAAGTGGCCCACGCGTCCCATGAGAAGTGTCCAGCGATGGCGATGATGAAACCGGCCACGATTGCCATCACCTTCTTCCGCATTCCCGGCAGCTGGCGCGCGATGCCCACCCCGGCCCCGATGTACGCGGTGTACGTCGCGTGGCCGAAGAAAAGCCCCAGCACCTGCCGCCCGTACCACTGGATTCCGGCCGCGACTCCACCGATACCCTCGGGCTGAAAGATCGAGTACAGGTTGGTCATGTAGCTGATCGATTCCAGGAAGTTGAAGCCGAGCCCGACGGCGGCTCCATAAACGATCCCGTCGACCACGTCGTCGAACTCATTGCGCATCACCAGGAACAGCAGCAGCACGGCAAGGCCCTTCGCCAGCTCCTCGAGGATGCCAGCCATGAAGGCAAGGGACGTGTCCAGACCCGGACCCGGGACCAGTGTGTGCTGCGCGGTCGACTCCCAGATCGTCTCGCCCCAGACCACCAGGCTGGTCGCGACGATGGCTCCCCACGCAGCCGCCACGAGAACCAGCCGCCACGGCTCCTTGTGGTTGCGATCCATGCGGCGGACCACCCACAGGCCGAATGCGGTGGTGGGCAGGCAGGCGAGAGCGCAAACAGCGGCGACGCCCGGTCCGGCGGACTGCGTGTAGAGGAAGACGTCGATCACCAGCAGCCACAGCAAGACGCCGATGCCGATGAGGACCGCGGCGCGAATCAGGTGCACGCGGCGCGTGGCGCGATCCCGGTCGTACGCGCGAACCAGGATGAAGGTGCCGAGCGTGATCAACGCGACCGCCAGCAGGCCGTAGAGGGATGTACGGCCGGGGATGGAGTCCAGGAAGACGTAGTTCAGGATCGAGCTCGTGATCAACGCGACGATCACGAGCGCGGAAACCGCGATCGCGATCCCGTAACGCGCCGGCCGGAGCTTGGATTCGGGGTCCGCGGCGGGTGGGTGTGTCGACGTGATCATTGCCGGTCCACCAGCAAGAAGCGCCTGCCGAGCACCTCGACCGGCACCCCGTCCTCCAACCGCTCCACGACGAAGGTGTACCGACCGGGCAGCACGTAGTGATAGCCCTCGGGCACCTGCACCGGCACCGTCTTGTGATTCGCCAGATCGGCCGGCGTGCCAGGACCGACCCCGCCCTCGATCGACCCAAACGAGTCGTACCAGCGTGCGTCGACAGTGATGTTTGACGGAATCGACGACCACTCGACGACGGCCGCGAACTGTTCGTTGCGCGCGTACTCAGAGCGGTCAGGACCAGTGGTCTGGCCCGTCGCGGGGTCGTACTTGTAGACCCCGACGATGCTCGCCTTCACGCCGCTGGCTTCGCCGGGCCGTTCGAAGTACGCGAACTGGACCAATCCGATGGCAAGGATGACCACGCCGACGGTGGCAAAGACCAGCAACGTGCGGTACAGCGTCCTCAGTTGTGCGTCGGTGATGGAGCCCAAGCCCGCTCAGTCGAATGGATTTGCCTGCGCGTTGTCAAGAAAGAACCAAAAAGGAGGTGGGTCCATGCCTCAAGGCGCGTGGAGCGAAAAGCGGGAGCGACAGTACGAACACATCAAAGAAGGGCTGCTCGAGCGCGGCTCTGACGCGGACAAGGCGGAAGAGATCGCGGCTCGGACGGTAAACAAAGAGCGGGCCCAGCACGGCGAGGCGAAACAGGCCAGCCCGACGTCGATCCACGATCTCTCACCTGGTCGCCGGGGAGGGCTCAGGTCCCACCGAGGTTCGGGCGGCCGGACCTACGACCAGCTCCGCAACGAGGCCAAGGAACGCGGCATCAAGGGCCGGTCGCGCATGAACAAGGAGCAGCTGGAGAAAGTCCTCAGCCGCTAACCGGGCCAGACCTCGATCCCGACCCCCCACCCCCGAACGGGTGCCATGCAGCGTTCCACCATGGTTACCGGACAGGGGTCGTCATAACCCTGCAGCCATGCCTTGCCCGGCTTCAGGGCGAGGAAATAGCCGCGCGTGATCGGAGTCAGGGAAACGGAAATCGGCGCGACCACCGACGTATCGGAGCTCTGGAGTGACGTCCAGGACGAATGCATCATGACCACGACGAGCTGCCCCGGCACTGCGTGTCGGGTCCCGCTCGAGTCTTCAGTGAGACGGATGACGCTTGCGCCATAGACGATGGCGAGCACGGCGAAAAGGACGATCGTGATCTGCGCCGGCAGTGGTGCTTTCGGCATCAGCCGCTCAGCTCATCTCTGGTGCGGCGGAGAGGAGTTGAACCTCCACGTCCTTGCGGACACTAGCTCCTGAAACTAGCGCGTCTGCCATTCCGCCACCGCCGCTTCGCTGGGCGAAAAGTGAGTATACCCAGCGCCTCGTCAGGGCCAGGCGAGCCGAGTAAATTGCAACCCACATGGTGGCAAAGGTCGGGCTGTTCGTCGCCAGCGGTTGCATCGGCCTGATTTTCATGACGGCGACAGCTTGCGGGCAAAATGGATGTAACTGCGCGCCGACTCCAATGCTCATCAGCGGGGACACGATCTTCTCGGGCCTGGGCCCTACTGATGGCTTCCGTGGCACCGTCCCCGGTCCATCGCCCCGCTACCTTGCCTCGATCGCGTACGACGCCAGTCACAAGAATTTCGTTCTCTTCGGCGGTCATACCGCAAAAAGCGGCGTCTCAGGTGAGACATGGATCTTTGACGAGGCGGGCGGGCAATACGCCCTTCCGGCTTGGCGGCGTGCGCAGCCCGCGCACAATCCCCCACCCCGCTGGGGCGCTGCGATGGCCTACGACCCGAAGCAAAGCGTCGTGCTGATGTACGGCGGCCTGATCCCGGACCGCGCCGAAGGTTACCCGGGTTCGGATACATGGGCGTGGGACGGAGCTGACTGGAGCGACGTGACACCTGCCGCGACTGGACCGGGACCCCGGGACGGAGCCGCCATGGTGACAGCGGGTGACGGAGTTCTTCTTTTTGGTGGCCGCGTGGGCAACGTCTCGTACTTTTCTGATGCTTTCAGCTGGGATGGGCGGAACTGGTCCCGGGTCGATCGAGGACCGACGCCCGCTGGCCGCGCCTACGCCGCGGTCGCGTGGAGCCCGGCTGACGCTGTGCTGTTCGTATTCGGTGGCACCGGCCTGAGATCAGGCGCGGGACCAGGAGCCAAGGGCGCTCCGCTTTCTGATGGCTGGGAGCTGAAGGAAGGTTCGTGGTCCGAGATCAACATGTCCGGGCCTCCGGCGCTGACCCTTGGCAACGCGTTATGGACCCCGAAGACGAGTTTTGAGGTTCTTCACGGCCTGAGCTGCCCCAAAGTCAACAGGGAGATCTGGGCCTGGGACAGCATCAAGTGGACCTCGATGGGCGAAGAAGCAGGTGTTTTCGGACGTTGGGGCGCCGTGATGGCCCAGGACGACGACGGTGAGCAGCTCACGTTCGGCGGCTCCGAGATCGCGGAGTGCTAAGAGGCGACGAACAGCGTGTTCCAGGCCGCCTCGACCAGCTCGGGCGTGAGTTGCGGGCGCACCCCACGCGCCGACGAGACGTCGACCAACCGCTCCAGCAGGTCGCGCGGATGGTTGCCGCGGCACGGCCTGCCGCCGTACATGGTCTGGATCATCTCCAGCGCCGCGGGCTGAGGCGGAATCGTCAACCGCTCTCGCTCGCGCTCGAAGATCCGGCACCACATGTCCCAGGTCGGGTCCGGCATCAACACCTTGTAGGCCAGGCGGCGCAGGTAGGCCTCGTCCAGCAGCTCGGCCGGCTTGAGGTTGGTCGAGAGCGCGAGCTGGGCCTGGAATGGGATCTCGACCTTGCGCCCGCTGGCCGTGAGATTCAAGAAATCGGTGTCCTGCTCCAGGGGCACGAGCAGCCGGTCCAGGATCTGCTTGGGTGACACGCGCTGGCGGCCGAGGTCGTCGATCAGCAGCACGCCACCGTTCGCCTTGACCTGCAACGGCGCACCGTAGACCCGGCTCCCGGCCTCCCACGTCGGGTCGAACATCTCGAGCTGAAACTCACCACCCACCTGCACCAGCGGGCGCGCGACCCGACGCCAGCGGCGGTCGGCCGGCTGGTTCGGCTCGAGTCGGTGCTGCGCGCCGTCGAAGATCGTCATCACCTCACCACCGCCAACATCGAGGGCGACCGGGATCACGATCGGACCGCCGAGCAAGCTCGGGATGCGACGGGCAAGAGTCGTCTTGCCGTTTCCCGGCGCGCCGTAGATGAAGATCGACGAGCGCGAGTTGACCGCCGCGCGCACCGCCTCCATCACGCCAGGCGCGAGCTCGATTCCGCTCAGCGCAAGGCTGACCTTGACCAGGTCCAGCGTGCCCGGCTTGGCCGCCTCGGCCAGCACGGCCCGGTACTCCGCCATCGAGACGGGCGCGGGGCCCATGTAACGAGTGCTCGCGTCCGCGATCTGGTCGCTTCGCGTGCGGCCCTGCTTTGTAATCGCGTACGCCATGCGCTCGGGCAGCGGGCGTCCCAGCCACGGACCCTGCTCGGAGGCCAAACCCTGTGCGTCGAGGAAGTTCAGGCCCGTCAGCGACTTGAGGATCGGCTCGATCGCACCGAACGGCAGCGCCAGCGCCTCGGCGGCCTCAAAGCCCGTGACACGCGTGGTCGTCGCCGCCAACCGCAGCACCATCCCTTCGATCAGCACCCGGTTGATCTCGGGGGGTGGGGGAGGCTCGATCTGGTGGCTGGGCGAAGGCACCGCCGACGGCACCGGCCGAGGCGCGTCGACGTGCTCGAGGATCGCCGCGAACAGCTTCTTGCCGAAACGCGCGCGGTCGGCGTGGTCCGGTGGCTCACCTTCCCGGCGCCGGCTGATCCAGTCCGGCACCTCCTTGAACACGACAGTGTTGCCGATCAGAAGCTGCACGAAGTCCGGCTCGTCCGCCCCCACGCGCACCGCGATGCGGATCAGGTAGCCCTGGCTCTTGAGCGCCGCCCAGCTCCGCTCCCACGCGACGTCGTTGCGTCCTGACCACGTCTGCCGCACAGTGCGATCGCGCGCGATGGTGACGTCCTTGCGGTTCTGGTAGCGGCGGCGGACCAGCTCGGTCACGTCTTTGTCGACGTCCTCGGCGACCAGCGCCGCCAGGGGCAGAGCCCGGTCGTCCACCGCGGGCCGGTTCTTGATCTCGAAGATCGTGTTGGCCGTCGGCGCCAGGGCGCGGATCACGCTCGCGTGCCGGGGGCAGAACGGCGTGCGCTCGATGAACTGAATGTGGCGGCGGCACCACCAGCTGCTGCATTTGCGGCCCGTCATGTCGGTGTAGGCGCAGGCCCAACCCCGGCGCTCGTTGCAGTCGCTGTAGGTGCAGACGCCTGCCGGCTTCTGGCCGTCGGTCCGAGCGGGCAGGGGCCTCGCCTCTTCGACCTCCTCCTCGTCGACCTCGGGCATCGCCGAGATGGCCTCGGCGGGCGGGTGGGCGATCGCGGCCTTGGGCATGTAGTGGAAGGCGCCGGCGAACGCCTCGCAGCTCTTGAAGCGCTGCTCGGGGTCCTTCGACGTCGCCTTCCAGATGATCTCCATGATCGGGGAGGGGATCGCGGTCGACGCCCGCGGCTTGTCGAACACCTGGGAGTGCAGGACGGCCGGCAGCTGGCCGGTGAACGGCGGCTCGCCGTGCAGCAGCTCGTAGAGGATCATGCCCAGCGAGTAGATGTCGGCCGTGGCGTCGACCGGGTCGCCTTTGACCTGCTCCGGCGCCATGTAGGCGGGCGTGCCGACCATGCTGCCGGTGGCGGTCAGCCTGTGCTTGTCGTCGATCAGCTTGGAGATCCCGAAGTCGAGGATCTTGGTCTTGCCGCGGTTCGAGATCAGGATGTTGTCCGGCTTGAGGTCGCGGTGCACGACCTGGTAGTCGTGCGCGACGCCGACCGCCGACAGCAGCTGCTGGATCAGGTCGACTGAGACGTCGACGCTGAAGCGGCCGTACTCATCGAGCCACGAGCGCATCGACCGCCCGTCCACCCATTCCATGACGATGAAAAGGACAGGGCCGTCTTCGTCGAAGTCGTAGACGCGGACGATGCCGGGGTGGTTGAGGGCGGCGACGGTGGCGGCCTCGCGGTGGAAGCGCTGGCGGAAGCTGGGGTCGCTGGAGTACTGGTCGGAGAGGACCTTGATCGCAACCGGGATCTCTAGCCGGGGATGGGTCGAGCGGTAGACCACTCCCATGGCGCCACGCCCCAGCTCGGCTTCGATCGGGTAGCGCCCTAATTGTGTTGTGCTCACCTTGGCGTCTATGGGTTTGTCAGTATGCCCGACAGGACCGCATTCACCTCCCCACTTGCTGGGGAGGTGGGCCGAAGGTCGGGTGGGGGCCTTGGCCTAACTGAATACGCTCAAAGGCAAATAGAACGAGACGCCCCAGTTGGGCTGGTCGACGATCTGGCTGATGTGCAGGTCCCCGGCCAGGCTGCACAGGATGTAGGCGTCCTCGCGGCTCAATCCGTGGTCGGCCTGCAGCCACTCGATCGTGTACCGCACAGCGTTGCGCGCGTTTTCCATCAGGTCGGGGCCCAGCGCGCAGACCGAGTGATACCCGGCCGCGTCGCTGCGCGGCTGAAGCGGAGCGGCTGGAGTCACGAAGTGGTAGCTCCAGGGGCGCGGCGAGCCGCCCTTGACCACTCCAAAACGGAGTGAGAACGTCATCGGGCATTCGATCCCGGTAACGCAGACTTCGCCGTCTCCCTGCGCGGCGTGACAATCGCCCGCGGAGAACAGCGCGCCCGGCACGAAAACCGGCAGGTAGAGCTTTGTCCCGGCGGTGAGGTGGCGGGTGTCGACGTTGCCTGCGCCCTTGGTCGGCGGAAGCACGTCGTGCCGGCCGGGCTCGTCGGTGGCGACCCCCATCGTGCCGCAGAAAGGCGCGATCGGGATGTGCACGTCGTTGCGCAGCTCGGCCGAAGTCTTGTCGCCGAGGTCGAAGTAGCGCACGTAGGGCTCGGGGAAATCGGAGGCCAGCAGGCCGAGCCCCGGGAGGATGGCCGCCCAGCCCCACGACCCCGGCTTCAGGGCGAGGATCTCGACCTCGAGCGCGTCGCCCGGCTCGGCGCCGCGGACGTAGACCGGCCCACCCAGCGGATACAGACGGTCGAAGTCGAGCGTGCCGAGGCGCGAGGCCGGGTCGCCCTTCTGGAGCTGGCCCGCGGTCACCTCCTCGGTGTCGAAGTGGACCACGTCACCGGGATCGATCTCGACCGCGGGCTCGAGCCCGTTGTCCCACTTGTAGTGGAATTTGTCGCGGCCGATTCGGTGCTCACGAACACCGGCGCGAGCGCTCACTTGCGCACCGCCTGGGTCGCCCCTTCCTTTATGGGTATCGCGTTCGCCCGCAGCACTTTCTTGTCGAACTTGCCGACCGAGGTCTTGGGCACCTCGTCGATGAACCTGACCTCATCGGGCAGCCACCACTTGGCGACCTTGTCCTTGAGGAACTCGATCACCTCTTCTTGTGTGACCTGGCCCTTGAACTCGGGCTTGGCCACGGCGTAGACGACCGGACGCTCGTCCCATTTCGGATGGGGGAGGCCGATCACCGCGGCCTCGACGATCTTCGGATGGGCCATGACCGCGTTCTCGAGCTCCACCGAGGAGATCCACTCGCCGCCGGACTTGATCACGTCCTTGGTCCGGTCGACGATCTGGATGTAGCCGTCGGGATCGATCTTGGCGACGTCACCGGTGCGGAACCAGCCGTCCTCGGTCAGCTTTCCCGGGTCATATCCGTTGTGATAACCGCGGGCGATCCACGGACCGCGGACCTGGATCTCGCCGAAGGCAACGCCGTCCCAGGGCAGCTCCTCGCCGGACGCGGGATCGCTGATCCGGATCTCGACCCCTGCGCCGACGCGTCCTTGCGTCAGGCGAAGGCGCAACTCGTCGGCGGGCTCGGTGCCGGCGGCGACCCGGGCCACCGAGCCGAGCGGCGACGTCTCGGTCATGCCCCAGGCGTGCAGCATGCGCAGGCCGAGGCTGTCCATTGTCTCCATGAGCGAGCGGGGGATGGCCGACCCACCGCATACCACCACGCGCACCCTGGGCAGCCGCTTGCCGCTCTCCTTCAGATAGCTCGCGAGCCCGATCCAGACCGTCGGCACGCCGGCCAGGAAAGTCACCTCTTCCTGCTCCGCCATCTCCACGATCGACTTGGCATCGGCCGAGAAGCGGCCGGCGAAAACAAGCTTGGTCCCGGCCATGCCTGCGGCGTACGGAAGGCCCCAGCTGTTGGCGTGAAACATGGGGACGACTGGCAGCAGCGCGTCCTGCTCGGTGAGGCCGAGGCTGTCTCCCTGCAGCACGCCCATCGTGTGGATGAACTGCGAGCGGTGCGAGTAGACGACGCCCTTCGGGTTGCCGGTGGTGCCGGACGTGTAGCACATGGCGGCGGCCATCCGCTCCGAGAGCTTGGGCCAGGGATAGTCCTCGCTTTCAGCGGCGAGTAGCGCCTCGTAATCCAGCATGTCGGCGACGCCGTTGTCCTTTCCATCCAACACAACCGGCGCTCCGTCGCCCATCACGACAAAGGTCTCGACGCTGGGGATCTTGCCCGCGAGCGGTTTCAGGAGCGGAAGAAGTGACTGATCGACAAATAAAACCTTGTCTTCCGCGTCATTGACTATGAATTCGAGGTGCTGAGGAAACAGGCGCAGGTTCAGCGTGTGCAGGACAGCCCCCATGCAGGGGACGGCGTAGTAGAGCTCGAGGTGCCGGCTGTTGTTCCAGGCCAGCGTGGCCACGCGGTCGCCGGGCTTCACCCCGAGTCGCTTCAGCGCACCGGCCAGGCGATTGATGCGGGGAACCATCTCGCCATAGGTCGTGCGGTGGATCCCCTCGTCGCGCTTGGTGACGACCTCTTTCTTCTGGTGCAGTCGCTCAATCCGCCACAGCACGTGCTGGAGACTGAGCTCGTAGTCCTGCATCAAGCCTTCCACAACGGCCACCTCCACC